>Ga0187868_1003283_pt1 | contig 10150 bp, 8 predicted proteins | sample June2016WEW_13_4_FD_133014 | JGI IMG/M metagenome (GOLD analysis project Ga0187868, IMG submission 133014) | Peatland microbial communities from SPRUCE experiment site at the Marcell Experimental Forest, Minnesota, USA - June2016WEW_13_40 | ecosystem: Environmental > Terrestrial > Soil > Wetlands... | reverse complement strand
TCACCGCTTTCGAAAAAATGCCTATTTTACAGGTGTTTGAACGGCCTAACGTCCAAATGGAAGCAGGCCTCGACCCTAACCAACTGAATCTGTTCGACTTTTAACGGGACAGCTGTGGGTCTGCCCCACACTTTCTCACCGCAATGTGGAAACTCCAAGGACCGGCCGGGAGGCCGGTCTCACTCTTACGCCGTAAACCGGTAGCCTTTGCCGCGAATGGTGTGGATGTGCTTGGGGTGCTGGGGATTCTCTTCCAGCTTCTGGCGCAGCCAGGCAATATGCACGTCGATGGTGCGCGAGGAGACTTCGCTATTGTATTTCCAGACCTTCTGCAGAATTTCCTCGCGCGTCACCACCCGCTCGCGGTGGTCCACCAGGAACTGGAAGAGTTGCATCTCCTTGGCCGCCAGATTGACGGGCTGGCCGTTACGGGTCACCACCGGGCGCTCGAAATCGGCTTCGATGCCGTCGAAGGCGAAAGTGCGCACCGGGATCCGGTCTTCTTTCTGCACACGGCGGAGCAGGGCCTCGATCCGAGCCAGCAGTTCCGCCGGGTCGAACGGCTTGGTCAGGTAGTCGTCGGCGCCCAGTTTCAACCCCACCACGCGGTCGGCTACCTGGGTCTTGGCGGTGAGCATGAGAATGGCCGAGTCGATTCCCTTCTGCCGCAGCTCGCGGCAGACGTCGAAGCCGGGCTTTTTGGGCAGCATCACGTCCAGGACGATCAGGTCGAATAGTCCGGAGGAGGCCCGCGCCAAACCGGCTTCGCCGTCGGCAGCGGTTTCGAGCGCATAGCCTTGCGCGCTCAACAGGTCCGACAACGTGAGCACCAGGCCAGGGTCGTCTTCAATCAACAGTATGCGAAAACTCATCTTGCAACTCCGCGGGCGCGGCCGGCAGCCGCACCACGAATTCGGTTCCTTTCATCGGCTCGCTGCGCAGGGACACCGTGCCGCCGTGCGCTTCGATAATCTTTTTGACGAGGTTGAGGCCTAAGCCCGCGCCGCGCACCTGGTCCTGCACCGCCCAGCGGCCGCGAAAGAAAGGGTCGAAGACGTGCTTCTGCTCGTCTAACGGGATGCCGGGACCGTGATCGGCCACGCGGATTTCTACCGCCGGCGATTCGCCGTCTTCCGCCGCGCTGGCGGAGATTCCGACCCATTTGTGCGTCTCGGTGCCGTACTTGACGGCGTTGTCCACCAGGTTCTGCAGAGCCAGTTGCACGGCCAGCTTGTCGGCCAGCACGGGTGGGAGATTGGGCGCGACGTGCCGCTCGAATTCGATTCCCGAATCTTCCAGGACCACGCGGCCGGTCCCGAGGCCGCCTTCGATGAGCGCGTCCACGGGCACGGCCTCGCGCCGCCGCACGGTCTGGCCGGCGTTGGCTCGGGAGAACTGCAGCACCTGTTCCACCAAAGTGGTGAGCTTCTCGCTTTCCGCCTGGATCAATTTGCCGTACCGGTCGATCTGCTCCGGCCGGTTCGCCAGGCGGCCGCGCAGATTGAATGCGGCGGTGCGAATTACCGCGAGCGGCGTGCGCAGATCGTGGGAGACTCCGGCCACAAAGCTCATTTGCAGCTCCGCCAACCGCTGGCTCTCGCGGCTGAAGCGGATCAGGGCGTAAACCACGGCTACGATCAGCAACAGAATTCCCGCCGAAACGCCCATGTTCCGGCGCCGCGCCCTGGCCACCGTGGCTTCGAGCGTTCCCATCGGATCCCAAACCGACAGCCGCCAGCGCCCGCTGGCTGCCCCGATCGTCCCCGCTCGCGGACCCCGCCCGGAGGTGTCCGGATCGGGCCGCACCTCCAGCAGCAATACGGAAGCGTCCGCAGGCGTTCCGGCGCGATGGCCAGCCGCCGGCGACAAGCGGAAAATGCTCACGTCCGGAGCCCCGCTGGCGGTCACTTCCGCGTCGTAACCGATGCGCCCCCGCTCGCCGATATAGCGCTCCAACAACTCCGGCAGAAGAGAGTTGCGCACGTAATCCAGGTTCAATTCCGCCATCAGCCATTCCGGCTTGCCCGGCTCGGCCGGATCGAAGCGGGTCCATTCCAGCAGATCCGTCGAGCGCGGATCTTCGGGAGGCGTCGCCTCGCCTTTCCAGCGCAGGGTCAGCCGATCGCGCAGCGATCCCCATTCCACCGGCCATGCCGCCGGCGTTGCCTCACCCGGCTGCTCGTCCAAGCTCCACAGCTTTAGCTCGCCATCGAGCGGAGCCGCCAGGGCAACCCGATGAAACATCGGCTCCTGTTGTTGCTTCCAGCGAAGGTATTGAGCCGCGTACGCCGCTTCCCTTCCGGCGGCGCGAATCCTGTCCGGTTCCGGAAACAATGTCATCGCGGCGTTGTCGATTCGTTCGTTGAAATTGGCGCTCAGCAGGTTGAGCCGCGCCTCCAGGTTGCTTTGCAGCCAACCCCGTTGCGCTACGCTGACTTCCGCGATCCAGCGGTATTGCAAAAGCGCCAACACCCCCAGCAGCAGAGTGAGCAGGGCCACCCAACCCCACGCTAGCCAGGCCTGCCGCTTCGTGTTAGCCATGTTAAAATTTTGCAGTAAGTTCTTTGTTCTTCTACATGGACGGTTGAACCCGCCCAGAGGCGTACGAGAATTTGTACCCGGCTGCAAAAGATAGCCCGTCTACCAGGATGTCCGCGCCCTCAGCGCTAGTCCTATTAAGGAGAATCCTGACCCCAATGATTCCACGCTATCTTACTGTTTGTGCGATTTGTCTTTGGGCCGCGGGCCTCGCGGCCGCCCAGGTTGCGGCTGCCGGCCGGACAGCCGGGCCGTTGATTACTCAGAAGATCGACCAATCGAAGATGGTGGCCTTGGCCGGCAATACCCGGCCGGAAGCCACCTCGGCTAACGATCGCGGCGCCGTGGCCGATTCGCTGCCGCTCGAGCATATCCAGCTTCAACTCCGGCGCTCAACCGAGCAAACCGAAGCCGTGGAGCAGGCCATTGCCGATCTCCAAAATCCCAAATCCCCGAACTTCCACAAATGGCTGACCGCGGAGCAGTTCGGCGCCAAATACGGAGCTTCGCAGGCGGATATCGATACGGTGACGGCCTGGCTTGCCAGCCATGGTTTTACAGTCAACCAGGTGTATCCCAACGGCCTGGTAGTGGACTTCTCCGGCAACGCAGGCGAGATCCGGCGGACGTTTCAGACCGAGATGCACTATTTGGATGTGAACGGCGTGCGGCACATCGCCAACATGAGCGACCCCAAAATTCCGGCCGCGCTGGCATCCGGGGTAGCTGGCATCGTGTCGCTGCATGACTTTACGCCCCACTCCATGAAGCGCGCGCGCCCGCAGTACACCTTCACGTCTCAAGGCCAAACCTACCAGGCCCTAACGCCGGAAGATGTGGCAACGATCTACAATCTGAATCCGCTGTTCGCCGCCGGGGTGACGGGCCAAGGCCAGACCGTGGCCGTGATCGAAGATACCAATCTGTACAGTTCCGCCGACTGGACTACGTTCCGCACCACCTTCGGACTAGCGCAATATTCGACAGGCTCTCTCACCACCGTCCAACCGGCGCCCGCTTCCGGCGCTTCGAACTGCCTGAACCCGGGCATTGTGGGCGCCGACGATGAGGAAGCCGCTCTCGATGCCGAATGGGCCAGCGCCGCGGCCCCCGGCGCGGCCATTGAAGTCGCCGCCTGCGCCGACACGCGGGCCACCTACGGCCAACTCATCGCCATCCAGAACCTCGTCAACTCGGCCAACCCGCCGTCGGTCGTCAGCATCAGCTACGGCGAATGCGAAGCCGAGAACGGAGCCACGGGCAACGCGGCTTTCAACCTGCTCTATCAGCAGGCGGCAGCCGAGGGGATCTCGGTTTTCGTGGCGGCCGGAGACGAGGGCGCCGCCAGTTGCGATGCCGGCGCTACGGTCGCCACTCATGGAATCGGCGTGAGCGCGTGGGCGTCCACGGTTTACAACGTCGCCGTGGGCGGCACCGATTTTGCCGACAATTACGACAACACCACTTCCAATTACTGGAACGCCAGCAACGACGCCAACTACGGCTCGGCGCTATCCTACATCCCCGAAATCCCCTGGGACGATTCCTGCGCCAGTACTTTGCTGTCCGGTTACCTTGGCTACGCCAGCCCCTATGGGTCCGACGGTTTTTGCGCCAGCGGAATGGCGCGAGAATACGGCTTGGTGCAAGTCGTGGCAGGCAGCGGCGGGCCGAGCGGCTGCGCCACCGGTTATCCCACCACCGCGGGAGTCGTGGGCGGCACCTGTGCCGGGTGGCCCAAGCCGTCTTGGCAATCGGGTGTCAACGGAATTCCCAGCGACAACGTCCGCGATATTCCGGACGTTTCCCTGTTCGCCGGCACCGGCGTCTGGGGCCACTACTACGTGATTTGTTTCAGCGACATCCGCAATGGCGGAGCTTCCTGCACCGGCGATCCTAGCAATTGGGCCGGCGGCGGCGGCACTTCTTTCGCGACCCCGATCCTGGCCGGCGTGCAGGCGCTGGTGAACCAGAATGCCGGCAGCCCTCAAGGCAACCCCAATCCCATTTATTACAGCCTGGCCGCCAACTCCGCTTCCGTGTGCACCTCTTCGAACGGCGACACCGGTTCGAGCCCGTGTATTTTTCACAACATCAACCAGGGAGATATTTCCGTGGATTGCGGTGGCAACCAGAGTTGCTACGGCGCGGTCACGGTCACCAGCGGCGGCGGGCGGCGCGGTTTCGGCGGCGGTTTTACCACATCCACCGGCGGCGCTCTTTCCACATCCACCTCGGCTTTCTCCCCGGCGTTCCCAGCCGCGGCCGGCTGGAACCTGGCCACCGGCTTGGGCAGCATCAACGCTTATAACCTGGTCATGAATTGGGCCGGCGGCCAATAGGCTCAGTTAGTGTTGCGGCAACGGCTCCCCCACGGCCGTGGCTCGGTTTGAGTTCGCGAACTTTCGCAGGTACGTGTGATGCAATCCGCCTCGCGGCCGTGAGGAAGCGGTTGCCGCAACACGCGCTATCTTCATAGAGTGGACGACCTCAAAGGAAGACTGGCGCTCGTCACCGGTTCGAGCCGGGGAATTGGCCGCGCCATCGCATTGGCGCTCGCCCAGGCCGGCGCCGACGTTGTGCTCAATTTCCGCACCCGTGCGGCTGAAGCTGCCGCCGTGGAACGCGAGATCCGCCGATTGGAAAGACAGTGTCTCTCGGTTCAGGCGGACGTGTCCGTTGCCGGGGAGGTGGCGCGGCTGGTCGGCGCCGCCCAAGACCGGTTCGGCCCCATCGGCATCCTGGTGAACAATGCGGGTATCGCCAAGCCGCAGCCGATCGAAGAGATCACCGAGCGGGATTGGGACGAGGCGATCGACGTGAATCTCAAGTCCTGCTTCCTGATGACCGCGGCGGCGTTGCCGGCCATGCGCAGCCTCAAGTGGGGCCGCATTATCAACCTTTCCTCGGTGGCCGCTCAGGTGGGTGGGGTGGTCGGCCCGCACTATGCCGCCTCCAAAGCCGGCATGCTCGGCCTGACCCACTTCTATGCGCAACGGCTGGCCAAGGAAGGCATCACCGTCAACTCCATCGCACCGGCGCTGGTGGAAACCGAGATGGTGACGTCGAACCTCAACGCGCGGCCGGAGCGAATCCCCATCGGCCGATTCGGATTGCCGGACGAGGTCGCCGAAGTGGCCCTGATGCTGGCCCGCAACGGGTACATCACCGGACAGACCATCAACGTCAATGGCGGCTGGTTCATGAGCTGAGCGGTGGGACAGACCATCGTCTTCGTGGTCTGTCATGGCCCTCGCGATACCGCGGCAGCTCGACGAACGACAAAAAACGATCGTCTGTCCCACCTGGTTTCCCGTAGATTCACCGTCAGGCCGGTGGTTTGGGTTGGGGTTTGAAAAAACAAATTGCGGCATGGGTAAGGCTAGTCATTTCCGTGGTTTAAGGCCATTGAGGGCGAACCCTGCGGGAGCTTGGGTCTTGTGCGATTTGTGCATTTTATGGTGAAATCCGGTCTGCTGCTGGCCGGCGCGACGTAGCAACCGCACACTCGCATTCCGGGCCACGGATGCACAAAAACGAGGCGGTCGGCGCCGGTATCGATAAAACCAGTCATATCTATTGATTAAGCCACATTGGGGCGAACCCATCGAGGCTTGGTTTTGTGCAGTTTTGTGCATTTAGGCCTCTTTTTGTCGGTAGCGCGGCAACGTGTCGGGTCCCGGCACGGCGGGCGCGTGCCCGTGCCAGTTTGTTTACCCTCCCTCGACCATGATAGAACGGCGGGAACGGGCTGTTTTTGGCTGGCGATTTGTTTTCAGTGGGTTACGAGCTTGAATGGGGTGTGACCGGGTTTGTGAAGGCGGTGAGCAGCGGCGGCAATTCCCGCTAACCGGTTGACAGCAAGGCGCTTGGGTGAGGTCGGGCCAGCGTTTATATACGCCAGCGGGCGCCGGGAGCCGAAACTTGGGCGCAGAGGTTTCCTATCTCCGATCGACTGGCCGGTCGGAAAAGTGGAAACACGTAGCCTGTCACTGGTTTTACTGGTTTCCCTCACTTCCCGCTCCGCAAGAAACGGAAGGGGAATTCGTGAGTGTCCCTACTTCTCTTCCCGAATTTGCTGACTCAGGTAGCGTTCGTAGCCGATCTCGCCAATTTGATGGAGTTGCGCTTCCAGCCAATCGACGTGACCTTCTTCAGCCTTCAAAAGGCGCTCGAACAACTCCCTTGAGCCATTGTCGCCTTCGTCACGAGCGATCTGGATTGCCCGGTTGTATAGCGCCACGGCTTCCATTTCCAGCTTGAGATCGCTTTCGACCTGTTCCTTGACGTTCTGCCCCACCAAGAGCTTCAACAACTCGGTGAGGTTGGGCGTACCGTCGAGAAACAGGATGCGTTCGATAAGTGCTTCGGCGTGCTTCATTTCAACAATGGACAGCTTTTTGATGTAGCCGCCCAATTTGTCATACTGCCAGTTCTCACACATCTCGGCGTGGAGAAAGTATTGGGTGATGGCCGTCAACTCCTCCTGCAGTGCTTCATTCAATAGAGCGATGACTTTGGGGTTGCCTTGCATAACCGCAGTTTCGGATAAAGCCACCCGGAAGTCAAGTGCTTAGGCATGAAGAGTTCCTTTCTCAGAATTCTGCCGTATCACTGGCTGTGTTGCCGTCCCGCTCTCGACTACTGCGATGAAGTTCTGGACGGCTTGGCGCAGCTTCAAGGTTTTGCCGTTTAAAATCCCGCTACCAGCGTTTGCGTCCAGAACCGCCGCCGCTCGGAAGATCACCCCTGGGCCGATCCGTCTTAGGGCGCGCCTCATTAACATTTAACGTGCGGCCATCGAGTTTCCAACCATTCAAAGCGGCGATTGCTTTCACCGCTTCCGCATGATTGCTCATCTCGACAAATCCAAAGCTCCTTGGCTGTCCCGTGTCACGGTCTGTCACGATATTAACCCGCTCCACGGTTCCGTATTTTTCAAAGAGCGGACGGAGCATGTCTTCCGTTGCCGAAACACTGAGGTTTCCCACATAGATTTTCGTCATGCGTTTGGTTCTTCCTCAACCAATTTGCGATAACAATCGAAGATTTCACCCGGCGATACAGCGTTCCTGGAATGAATGCAAAGGCAACTGTTTCGGCGGGTCACTTTGCAAAAACTACAGTCGAAAGGCGGTCCCACGCCACCGCTGCCGTTGGCATTAGTGTTCGTGACAAATCGGAAGTAGCCGTATTTCGTCCAACAGTTGGGTCCACGCACCCGGCAATAGGTCGTGCTCACAGATTATCAGCGGAACTAGGTGCGCCCGCAAAAACTCTGACGCAGACAGGAGACTCAGAGCGCTGTGAATCCTCCATCGGTCACGGCCCAACAAACCTGCCAGAGTATCGTGGTCGTGTTGAATTGGGCTGACCGATAGTACTGCAATGACTTGACTGCCGATTGCGAGTCGAGGGGGCAAGTTTCGCCGTAGGCAACTCACTGGCTTGATGGACGTGCCAGTTTTATCAGCCCGATTGCTGAGGAGCGCATATGCCACCTACGCAGCCGCCTTCGCTCCTTCGTTCTTCAGGTCTTCTTCGGCTTGAAGCCAGTCCACTTCCGGTGAACCGATGGGACGGCCTCTTGCTACCCAGCATTCGTATGCGGGAACTTGGATCGCTTCGTGATCGGAATGCGCCGCTGGCTGGTAATGTTGAAGCCATTCTACTGGGTGGGAGCGAACCTGTGAATTCTGCTCAAGGATGTCTGCCCACTTCGGGTCGTCGTCCTTGAGGTTGAGGAAGGTTCCGATGGTGCCTTCGTAAGACCCTTTTGCGAGGAAAACTCCATCGCCTTTTTGAAATGTCGGGGCTGCGACAGGCTCGGAGGATTGCGGGGTGTGGAAGCGGAGCACGATGTTCCGTCCTTTCTGGCAAGAGACATCAGGGACGGACGGTTCAGCGGGCCAAAAACAACTGGCCGCTCGGCTCTTGGTGAGAGATGCCAAAAATATTATAGCACGTTTCGGGCCTGCTGCTCCGATTTATCCGGACATGGGGCAACGTTTGGACGGCCACCAAGCGAGTTTGCGGCGGCAACGAGGATGCCGGGAATGCTCCGCTCGGATCGCTCGGTATTCTGGCGGCTGGTTCGCAGTCGTGATCGGTTACCTGGACGGGCGGGCAATGAGATTCCTGGGAACCTGGGGGAACCTGGGGACATCCCGCGTGTTTCCGTGACAGAATTCGTCTCGCCCGCGCAGCGCCAGCCCGCTCCGTGTTGGCTCACGGGGGGAAACAGGCGGGCTGGCCCCGAGTTCCCACGCCTCTTTTTGTCGGCGCGGCAACGTGTCGGGTCCCGGCACCGCAGGCCACGTGCCCGCGCCAGTTGGTTTACCTCCCTCGACCATAATAGAACGGCGGGAACGGGCTGTTTTTGGCTGGCGGTTTGTCTTCAGTGGGTTACGAGCTTAAATGGGGTGTGACCGGGTTTGTGAAGGCGGTGAGCAGCGGCGGCAGTTCCCGCTAACCGGTTGACAACAAGGCGCTTGGATGAGGCCGGGCCAGAATTTATATCCGCCGGCGGGCGCCGGGCACCGAAACTTGGGCGGTTTCTCTGGTTCGGTGGGAGTGCGTGACGTGGGCGTCCCGCGCGGACCAGGGGTCCGCCCTACTGGGCTGGCTTCGGCAGCCTTCGGGAGGGGCATTTAGCGGCAGGACCCCGAACCCTGGCACGGGCGGGCGAAACCGCCCGGAAACGCAGCGCAGGAGTTACTGTCCCCGGCTGCACCTGGCTGCACTTTGTCCTTGCGCCAGAGTGCGCTAGCATTATGCTTCAATCTTGTTTTACTGGCCATGACCGTCCCTGGAAGCGACGGGGTACTTGATGCCGATTGTTACCGAGCGGTTGAATTCCCGAGAACAGCGCCGCTTCGCGCGCTGTCCAGTCAAGTGCCGACGGTTTGATGTGCGTATCCGCAACTTGGCGGAATATATAACGGTGATGAGCATGCCCGGGCCGCTCTGGTTTCGTGGGCATGGTGACCACCGCTGGCGGCTGGGGCCTTCGGCGCTGCGATATGATACCGAAGATCTTCGCAATGCGGCCCTGTCGCTCCTTGCTGATTTTCGCCGTGTCGGCGAGATCAAACTACTGCGTCCGCCCCTTTTGGGAGAGTCGCTCAAGTGGGTCCAGCTAGCACAGCACTATGGTTTGCCAACGCGATTGCTCGACTGGACAGAAAGCCCGACTGTGGCTCTCTACTTCGCCTGTCAAGAGCCCAAGACGGACGGCCTCGTATTCATGATGAACCCCGTCGACCTAAACCGCGCGAGCTTTCCTAAGCTTCCGCGAGTGCTTGACGCCCACCTCGACGCCAAGACTATCCTTCGATATCTGGATTTGAAGGGCAGCGTCGGTGGCTCCCGCAAGCATAAAACGGTAGCAGTCAACCCGGTGTGGAACTCCGAACGCATCATGGCTCAGAAGGGCGTCTTCTCACTTCACGGCACAGCATTTGACCTTGATGACCAGCAGGCACCATCACTAGCCTCGATTTCCACGGGAGGTCTGGCGTGTGCAATGGCACAGGACGGAACGCCGACCTTGAGCCAGTCGCGGGTTCCGCACGACCTGTAGTTAGTGCCATCCGGTTCTGAAACATTTTTT
>Ga0187868_1003268_pt1 | contig 10188 bp, 10 predicted proteins | sample June2016WEW_13_4_FD_133014 | JGI IMG/M metagenome (GOLD analysis project Ga0187868, IMG submission 133014) | Peatland microbial communities from SPRUCE experiment site at the Marcell Experimental Forest, Minnesota, USA - June2016WEW_13_40 | ecosystem: Environmental > Terrestrial > Soil >... | reverse complement strand
GTGAGCGGGGAACTAGGGGGTTCGGCGGCTGCGGTCTGGAAAATGCGGCAGAAGCCCAAGCGCAAGCTGAATCCGCGGGGGTATCCGCGGCACTTCTTTCCCGAGCCGCGAATCGAACTGGGTCGTATTCTGCGCGAGAAAGGCTTGGCCTCGGCGATGATCGATACCAGCGATGGCCTCTCCACTGATCTTGCCCACATCTGTGAAGAGAGTGGCGTCGGGGCGGAACTACAAGCAGAAGCCATCCCCCGGGCGAGTGTTGGCAAGCCATTGCGGGAAGTCGATCTCGAGTTTGCCCTGCACGGCGGGGAAGACTACGAACTGCTATTTACCGCGCCCCGCGGCAAGCGGATCCCATCCCGGATTGCCGGCATCGTCATTACGCACATTGGCCAGATCACTCGCGGACGGAAGATATTCCTGACGAACCGGTCCGGTGCTGCGCGCGAGCTCGAGCCACGGGGATGGGAACACTTCCGCAAGTAGTGGTTACCTTAGTCACCGGTCATCATCTATGTCTATACCTGCGCGCGCAAAACGGTACTAGAGTAGTGGCATGTCGTTCTCCCGAGTTGTCTCCCTTCGCGTTCTGCTTGTTTTGCTGGCGATCACTGCCACGGTCGCAACGCTCGCTGCCGAAAAGAAGCAACCGCCTCCCCCGCCGGCCCACGCCCAGTCTCCAGTGCCCGCGGTAACCGATGAGTATATCCATAAGGAGTTTGGCGATAACTGTTCGCTGCTGGGCGGCCCGCCGCAGTTTGTCGGCGATCTCGACGGCGACGGCGTGGATGATCTTGTCGTGGCTGGCCGATGCAAGAATCCCATGGCCGACCAGGCTGAATACGGCTTTCGCGTGGCCGATCCCTATGACAGCTTTCTAGGTTTCGGCGATGTAAAAGTCACATCTACATTCGCCTCGGATGCGCCCGAGCGCAAGGGCGTTTGTCTGCTGATTGTCCACGGCGTGGGTCCCGAAGCCTGGCGTTCCGATAAACCAAAGCCCAAGTTTCTGCTGATCAATCTGCCCTTCAAGACGCTTACGGTGAAAAGGCTGGCGCTCAAAAAGAAGACCGTCCTCGGCGTTTACATGGAAGAGCAGGGTGAAGGCGAAGCGACCTCTTCGGTCATCTTCTGGGATGGGAAGAAGTATCGCTACCAGATACTGGGCGCGGATTTAGAATAGGCCTTCAGCCCTGTTCTGGGGCTGCTAGGGATACCCATTCCAATCTTCCAGTCGGTGAAAGTGACGAGTTATACTCGTCTGTGAACGACACAGGGACGAACTTCGTCAACTGCTACGAGGACGTTAGCCGTTCCGACGCGTACGCCACACTCGAGTTCGCGAACACCTATTACCTTGCCTACCGCGATCTTCCGGCGATCATTTCAGAAAATGTCGTGGGTACGAAGGCGCTTGATTTCGGTTGTGGCACTGGCCGGTCAACGCGGTTCCTGCGGAAACTCGGGTTTAATGTGACCGGAGTCGATGTCTCGGAGGACATGCTGCGGATCGCGCGCTCTCTGGATCCTTCGGGCGACTACCACCTCGTGCCGGGCGATAATCTCGACGAATTTGAGGCTGGGGCCTTCGACCTCGTGCTCTCCGCTTTTACCTTCGACAACATTCCAGGGGCGACGAAGACAAGAATCTTTCGCGATCTGGGAAAGCTGCTGACGCCGAATGGAACCATGGTCAGCGTCGTTTCGTCGCCCGAGATTTACACCCATGACTGGGCCTCATTCACGACCAAGGATTTTCCGGAGAACGCCGCAGCCCGCAGCGGGGACGTCGTGCGCATCGTCGTTACTGACCATCAGGACCGGAGGCCGGTCGAAGACATCATGTGGACCGACGAATCGTACCGCGCGGTGTATCGAGAAGCGAGTTTGCAAGCCATTCAAGTCGTCAAGCCCCTGGCCACAGGCGACGAACCATACGGGTGGGTGAACGAAACCAAGATCGCTCCCTGGGTGATTTACGTGTTGAGGCGAGCGATGTAGGGCTAGAGGCGCCAGCCTGATGGCGTGTGTGCAGTCTTTCATGCCATGTGATCTACCTCACACCTGCCTGCCCACCCACCCGCTATAATCCTTCCCGCCATGAATCTCGAAGAAAAAATCGCAGAACTGAAAAAGCGCAACCAACTCGCCGAAGCCGGCGGAGGCGAAAAGCGGCGTGAGCGCCAGCATAAGGAAGGCAAAATGTCGGCGCGGGAGCGCATCGAGTTCCTGCTCGACGAAGGCACCTTCGAAGAGACCGACAAGCTGGTCACGCACCGCTGCAGCGACTTCGGCATGGCCGAGCAAAAGCCTTATGGCGACGGTTTTGTCACCGGCTACGGCCGCATCGAAGGCCGCCTGGTATACCTCTTCGCGCAGGATTTCACCGTGTTCGGCGGATCGCTCTCGGAGACCAATGCGGGGAAGATCGTGAAGATTATGGATCTTGCCGCGAAGATGGGTGTGCCCGTGATCGGGCTGAATGATTCCGGCGGGGCGCGCATTCAGGAAGGCGTGATGTCACTGGCCGGATACGCCGACATTTTTCTGCGCAACACGTTATACAGCGGAGTGGTGCCGCAGATTTCGGCGATCATGGGACCGTGCGCCGGCGGCGCAGTGTATTCGCCTGCCATCACCGACTTCGTTCTCATGGTCGACAAGACTTCCTACATGTTCATCACCGGGCCCGACGTGATCAAGACGGTGACTATGGAAGAGGTCACCAAAGAACAACTCGGCGGCGCCATGACTCACAACGAAACCTCAGGTGTGGCGCACTTTCTGGCGCACGACGATGCCGAGTGTTTGTCGATGGTGCGCGAGCTGCTGAGCTTTGTGCCCTCCAACAACCTGGAGGAGCCGCCGCGCAAGCCGTGCCACGACCCGATCGACCGCGCCGATGCGGCGCTCGACAAGATCGTGCCCGCGCAATCGAATCTGCCCTATGACATGAAGGACGTGATCCACGCCGTGGTCGACGACGCATACTTCTTCGAGGTGCAGGAGCACTACGCGAAAAACATGGTCGTCGGATTCGCGAGGCTAGACGGGCGCTCCGTAGGAATCGTCGCCAACCAGCCAGCCATGCTGGCGGGAACGCTTGACATCAATGCCTCGATCAAGGGCGCGCGCTTCGTCCGGTTCTGCGACTGCTTCAACATTCCGCTGGTCACCTTCGAAGATGTCCCAGGATTTCTCCCCGGCACCGCGCAGGAATACGGCGGCATCATCAAACACGGCGCGAAACTGCTCTACGCCTTTGCCGAAGCCACGGTCCCGAAGGTAACGGTGATCACGCGCAAAGCGTACGGCGGAGCCTATTGCGTGATGGCGTCCAAGCACATCCGCACCGATGTGAACTACGCGTGGCCGACCGCGGAGATCGCAGTCATGGGCCCGGAAGGCGCGGTGGATATCGTCTTTAAACGCGAACTCGACGGTGCGGAAAATCGCGAGGCAGCCCGCCAAAAAAAGATCGAAGAATTCCGCGACCGCTTCGCCAGCCCCTACGTCGCAGCCGACCGCGGCTTTGTCGACGCCATAATCCAACCCCACGAAACCCGCAGGAAACTGATCCAGGCATTGGCCATGCTGGAAACCAAACGCGACAAGAACCCGCCGAAGAAGCATGGAAATATACCGCTGTAGGATCCGCCGTTGAGAACTTCTGAGGTGCGCTTAGGTGGGAACAAAAACTAAGAGCTCCGAGGTGATGTTGGGTCCATTCGTCTCGGCCAGTAGCTCGCGTTTAGACCCTTGCTTGACCTGCTATCGCAGCTTCCCTTGCGGGATACCGCGCGCGATCTTCGCTCGGGCTCCGGGCTTACCGCCAACCGGAAAAACCTACCCAACGCCTCGGAACTCTATCCTGCCTTCGACATTTCTTCTTGTTCTCCTCGACCAGCGCTTTGCTATAGACCCTTGCTCGCCCTCCCTCCTCATTTTCATGAATTGGGTGACTGCGCTTGAGTCCCGGACGCCGCACCAACCGGAAAAACTTCAGAAGCTGTCAAAGAACGATTATGTTTCTACTCCTTCCATTTTCGGAGTCAACAAAAAGTTTGCGTTTGTAACTCGCGTATTTTCAGCCGAGTGCAGGCCGTCCACAGGCGGGTGACCGGAATTGGTGCAACGGTCACAGCAAATTTGAGCAGAGCGGGACGCGGGGCGACGATTTTCGTGCTTTTCGCGCTTTCAAATTGGGAGCGGCGAGGCGTCCAGGTTTTCGATGGTGCTTTCGCGACTTGTGAAAATCACGCAGAACCAGCGCTGGGCAAGGGTTTTGGAGATGATCCCTGCGCGGGGCAGTCAGCCGATTTCGATTGTTTCGTCGACGAGTTGCTTGTTAACCTCGTCCGTGCCGGTGAGTTCAAACGAGTTGGTGATCGCGGCTGTCCCCTTCTCCACGCGGGTGATGACGTAGGAGCAGCCAATCCAGTGGGCTTCGGCGAGATCGGTCGGCGACCAACGGGCGGGATGATCGGGGTGGGAGTGGTAGAAACCGACGATGTCCTCACCGCGCTCGCGGCCTTCGCGCTGGATGCGGATCAGTTCCCGGGGATCAATGTTGTAACGGTTCTGCGGCGAGTCGGTGCGGGTGTTGCCGCAGCGTGCTGTCGAAGTTACGATACGGGCGCCGTCGTTGTCCATGCGGCCGAGCAGCACACCGCAGCATTCGTGCGGGTAGGTTTCTTCGCCGTGCCGGCGAAGGGATTCATATTCTTTGGGTGCGATCTTGAGCATGAATGGAATGCAGAAGTCAGAAGTCAAAATCCAGAAGTAAGTCTTCGGGATGTTTTACTTCTGATTTCTCACTTCTGACTTCTGTTATCCCTCCGTCCAGAATCTCTCACTCAAATATTTATCGCCGGAGTCGCAGAGGATGGTAACGATCACCGCTTGCTGTTCTTTTCTCAATTGAAATTGCTCGGCGACTTTAAGGCCGGCGAAAACGCCGGCTGCGGCAGAGATGCCCAGCAGCAGGCCGCAGTCGCGGCCCATGCGGCGGGCCATCTCGTAGGCGTCTTCGGTTGCGATCTCGAGGTTTTCATCCGCCAGCGTCGGATCGTAAATCTTGGGAACGATGGCGCTGGCCATATGCTTGGCACCTTCGATGCCGTGAAACGAAGAATCGGGTTGCAGCGAGATGCAGCGGATTGCAGGATTCAGTTCCTTCAGACGGCGAGTGGTGCCCATGAAAGTGCCGCTGGTTCCGAGCATGGCGACAAAGTGAGTAATGCGTCCTTCGGTCTGTTGCCAGATCTCGTTTGCGGTCCCGTGATAGTGTGCTTGCCAGTTCGCATCGTTGGAGTACTGATCGGCGTAGAAATACAAATCTGGATGTTTTGCGGCGAGTTCGCGGGCCGTTCGAATGGCGCCATCCGATCCGTCGCCGGGATCGGTGTAGAGAATATTGGCGCCGTAGGCCTGCAGGATCTTCTTGCGTTCTACCGAGACATTGGTGGGCATGCATAGTGTCACCGGAAATCCCTCAGCAGCGCCCAGCATGGCATAGGCAATGCCAGTATTGCCGCTGGTGGCATCGAGCAGGATTTTGCCGGGAGTGAACTTTCCATTGCGGCGGCCTTCGGCGACGATGTTGGCAGCGGCGCGGTCTTTCACGGAGCCACCTGGGTTGTACCATTCGGCCTTGCCTAAAAGAGTCACACCGGGTAAGGGCGCGGTAAGGCGATCGAAGCGCAACAGCGGAGTGTTGCCGATGCGGTCAAGCAAACTCTGGCCCGCACGCACCATCTCGCGTCCGGGCGCCTGATGCGCCGGGAAAGCCGCGATCGATTTGGTTGAACCTTGAACCATATCTGAATCTGAAACCTTTCCTCGTGACTATCGTAATATGCAAGAACGAGCGAAACAGGCTATGTAGTATGGTGTCCTTAGATGACACGGATTGCAAGTCCGATGCAGCGCCAAATAAGCGTCGTGCAATTTGCACGAGGCCTGCATCCAATAGAGAGATTGAAAGCGGAGAATAATGCCCAAAGCGATTGAAGCGCGAACGTATGAGGAAGCGCTGGCGTGGCTGCGCGATCACGGGTTCGACGTGACGGAAGCGCCAGGCACGAACGGCCGGGTGTTCCTCAGGAAATACAACGTATCAGCGGCGATACAGAAAACGCCCGAAGATGGCGTGAAGATTTTTGCGTATCCCGGATACCTGATTGGCAGCGAGATCTCGAAGCTGATCAACCGCGGTTACCAGCAGTTCCTGAAAAACTCGAAGACGGAAGTTCCGGCGACCGCTGAACACCTCAAGGCACTGCAGTCATTTGCAGAGGAATTGAAAGTTGCGCTTGGGTTGCCGAGCCTCTACAACGAGTCGCTGGGTACGGTGAGCGAGTCGTACCACTACGATCGCATTCAGGATCGTGACAAAGCGCCCGTCGCTCGGCCGAAGCGTCCTTGGGAAGTTGCAGGGAAAGCGGTCGGAGCTAAAGCTGTGGCTGCCAAGAAGGGCCGCGCGTAAGTCTTTCGGCACATCGCTCCAAAATATTCCGGATCATTCTGTGTGCTCGTGTGAAACTGGTGCGCTCTGGCTTGCCAGATCCGGAGGTCTGTATGCGCAACCCGTTCGTCCACTACGTCCTTTTCTTCCTTTCGATCATTTTTCTCACAACCTGCGATCAGGCCGGTGCGCAGGTCCCGTCGGGCGGCAATGGCGTGGAATCGGCGCGATCTGGAAGGTTTCATGGCGGGTTACTGGAATTCTCCGGAGCTTACATTTTTCTCTGGCGCGAAAGAGAATCATGGATGGCAGGCCGCGATCGACCGTTACCGTGCCGTGTATGCGGGCCCGGGGCACGAGACGGGGAAGCTGGACTTCTCCGGGGTGCGCATTGAGATGATCGGTGCGGATGCGGCCTTTGTGCGCGGTTCGTGGCAATTGACGATGTCCGATGGCAGGACTCCGCATGGGCTGTTCACGCTGGTGTTCCGCAGGTTTCCAGCGGGATGGAAAATTGTGCACGACCACACTTCGGCGGCGGAATAAGTCTAGCTTCCAGCTAACCCACAACTCTTCTACCTCTTCGCTCGGACTTGGACTCTGGTGCCTTCGGGGAGTTTGCCGTTCGTTAGTTCTACGATGCCGTTGCGGACTATGCCTTCTAGTTCCTGTTGGGCGTTGGAATTGGAGGAGGGATGCACAGGCAAGTCGCCCGTGCCCACACGGGTTGTGATGGCCATACGGCCTGTGCCTTTGTCCATAGCTTCGTTAGCCAAGCGGTCGGCTTCCGTGTTGTGTTCACGGAGAGCGTGGCCGATAGAGAACCAGTCGAGTTGGGCGATTAATTCTTTGGCGCGACCGTGGAGGTCTTTAAGTGTGGAGTTCTTCACTTTGTAGATGCCTTTGATCTGGCGGACTAGCAACTCGGAGTCGCTGATGAGCTTGAGGGCTTTGGGGCCGTGCTGGAGAGTGTATTCAAGGGCGGCGATGAGGCCCTGATACTCGGCGAAATTGTTGGTCTGGTGGCCAAGGTACTCGCTGAGATCGGCGACTTTGCGTCCGGATTGATCCTGGATGACGACGCCGTAGCCGGCGGGGCCGGGGTTGCCGCGGGCGCCGCCGTCGCTGTGGGCGATGACGTAATGGTCTGGGGGATTTTCGCGGGCGGAGTTTTCGCGATTGCTAAAGAGAGGCTTGGTTGCGGGGGTTCGTGGATGTGGCATGCAGACGAGTTTACAACGGGAGTACGGCTTGCCCGGAACTGTGGGATAGCGGACCAAAATCTCTGCCACAGGGGACACAGAGGTACACAGAGGAAAATCATGAACATCATTCGTAATTTCTAATTGCGCGACAATCTCTGATAACGTCAGCGGCCGGCGGCTAGGCGGGTGGCTAGGCGCGAGGGCAGATTGGCGGCGAAGATGCGGTCTTGCGCGGATTTCAAGTTGTAGGGGGTGCGGTGAAAGTGGAGGACTTGGGCTTCCGTATCGAAGAGGGCGAAGGCGGCGCGCCAATCTCCGTCGCGGGGTTGTCCGACGGAGCCGGGATTGATCATGTAACGGGTGGAGGATTTCAGTTGCAAGGAGACCGACTCGGCTTGCCCGACGGTGCGGTATTCAGGACGGAAGCCGTCGGCGCTGGAGCCGTTGGCGAAGAATCCGCCTTGCAGGTGGGTGTGCCCGAAGAAAGTGACCGGCGTAGCGATGGTGATGAGCGGGACTAGGGCATCGCCGATCGAAACCACGTAGGCGTCTTCATCCTCGGGTGAGCCGTGCACCAGTTGCACGTGCGGGAAATCCTGTAAGGGAAGCGGGCCTTGGGGCAAAGAGCGCAGCCATTCGAGATGCTCGGGAGTGAGCTGGTCGCGGGTCCAGACGGCGGCGGCGGCGGCCATGGGATTGAAGTCATCGAGTTCAAGCAGACCGGTTGCGGCTTTGTCGTGATTGCCGCGGACGAAAATCTTGCCCAGGGCACGGGAGCGGTCGACGACTTCGTTGGGAGAGGCTCCGTAGCCGACGACGTCGCCGAGGTTGGCGACGAAATCGAAGGGCGGAGCTGCGGCGAGGCAGGCCTCCAGGGCTTCAAGGTTGGCGTGAATGTCACTAAGCAGCAGTAGGCGCAATGATCACCAGACAAAGTCGCGATTATAGACCGAGCGTGACGGAAGAGGATACACGGGCGGGTTTTATTCCGCCATCGCTATTTTGAATTGACTACCGGGCAGCGGGCCCAATGTGCGGGCGCAACTTCTTCTAGTGGAGGAAAGGCACGGGCGCAGTCGGGAACGCGGAATCCGCAGCGCGGCTCGAAGGGGCAGCCGGGAGGCATGGCGTGCAGCGGAGGGACTGTGCCTTCGATGGTTTCGAGCGGCTGACTGCGATTAGTCTTTAAATCGGGCACGGAGTGCAGGAGGCCGCGAGTATAGGGATGCGCGGGGGCGTGAAAGATCTCATGGTTGGTTCCCAGCTCTACGACGCTTCCGGCATACATGACGGCCACACGGTCGGCAACCTGCGAGACCACCGCTAGATCATGCGAGATGAAGAGCATGGCCAATCCGAACTTGGAGCGCAGGTCAGCGAGCAGAGCGAGGATCTGGGCCTGGATGGTGACGTCGAGGGCGGTGGTGGGCTCGTCGGCGATGAGCAACTGAGGGCGGTTCACAATGGCCATGGCGATCATGACGCGCTGGCGCATGCCGCCAGAAAGTTGATGAGGATAGTCGCGGGCTCGGCGGTCGGGCTCGGGAATGGCGACGTCATTCATGGATTGAACGGCGCGCTGCCATGCTTGGTCATTCGGTACGCGGTTGTGCGCCAAGACAGCTTCCGCGATCTGGTTGCCGACGCGCATGACGGGATTGAGGGCGGTCATGGGCTCCTGGAAGATCATGGCGATGCGCGAGCCGCGCAATTGGCGCATGGAGTCGTCAGGAAGCGTGGCGAGGTTGCGAAGCAAACCATTTTCAGCGAAGAGGATCTCGCCGGAAACACTTGCCTGAGGCGGGAGCAGACGCATGATGGCGAGGGACGTGATCGATTTTCCGGAACCGGATTCTCCGACCAGACCGAGGACTTCTCCGGGAGTGATGGTGAAGTTGAGATCGCGGACAGCAGGAAGGACGCTTCGACTTCGCTCAGGAAAGGCACGAAAGTCGCTGGCTTCTGCAAGGGGCTTGGCAGGAAACTGAACGCGTAGATTGCGGATTTCGAGAAGCGGAGGCACGGTGTCATGTTAGCAGCGAAGAGTCGCTTCGCGGGCGACGGATAGCCGCGGGGCGGCTGTCTCCACATGAGTGTCATTGTCCCGGCATCTACGCCCGAGAACTAGGGCGGGCCGTTCTTGTTGCCGGCGACTACGACTTTCGTATTTTGGCTGCTCTGGAACCAAAGTCGCGCGGGGATGAATCTTCCCCATCTCTTGACGCATCTTTTATGCTTAGACCTATGAGCAAGATTCACATCCCTACGCCTCTGAGGCAATATGTGGGCAAACAGTCGACGGTTGAAGTGAAGGGTGCTACCGTGGGCGAAGCTATGAGCGACCTGCTGGTCCAGCATCCCGATCTGCGCCGGCATCTCTATGCTGACGATGGTAAGCTGCGCGCATTCGTCAATTTGTATGTGAACGACGAGGACATTCGCTATTTGCAGAAAGAGGCGACCACGGTGAAGGAAGGTGATAACATTTCCATCGTGCCTTCCATTGCCGGAGGCGCG
>Ga0187868_1003265_pt1 | contig 10203 bp, 8 predicted proteins | sample June2016WEW_13_4_FD_133014 | JGI IMG/M metagenome (GOLD analysis project Ga0187868, IMG submission 133014) | Peatland microbial communities from SPRUCE experiment site at the Marcell Experimental Forest, Minnesota, USA - June2016WEW_13_40 | ecosystem: Environmental > Terrestrial > Soil > Wetlands... | reverse complement strand
GGCAACATCCTGACGGCGGAATATTTTCGCGTGCCGCTGACGACCATCCGCCAGCCAAAGTACCGGCTCGGCATGGCCGCCGTGGAAGCGATGATGAATTTGCTGAAGGGCCAGCACCTTGAAACGAAACGCCTGCCCGCCGAACTTATCGAGCGCAAGAGCACTGCGCCGCCGCGAACGGTTTCCCATCAAACGGGTTGAAGCGGCTTTGGCATGCTCTGACAGACGCACGCCTCAACTCCGAATTTGTTGGTAATGGTGGGGCGGACGAAATCATGCCGGGGTGCGCCCGTCCTCGGGCGCAGCAACCAGCTTCATTCGAGCCACGGAATATTTACCAACCACCTGTCCATCCCACGTTGCTGCGGCCGGGACGGCCGCACTCCGTTAACACAGAAATTCAACTCAGAGTTCGGGTTCAAACCGCTCCCAGCCGGAACGCCGCGAGCGAAGTGTAACGCGCCCCGACCGGGAACAATTCGCTTCGGATTATTTCAATTTCATCCGCCGTCCATTCGCCGAACAGCCGCTTTTCGAGCGACTGCGCTCGGGCGGCCAGGTCCCGGGTATCGGCTGGCCTCGGATTTTTCAGGCGGCCCAACGTGACATGGCCCGTGAAATTCTTCTCGCCCGGTTCGGGACTGAACTGGCCGACAGCGGTTTCAATCTGCTGCTGCAAACTCACCAGCCGTCCTTCACGATCGTTGATTCCCACCCAGATGACCCGGGGCGAGCGGGAATTCGGGAAAAAACCGACGCCCTCGGCGCGCAAGGACAAGGGCCGGGCATTCCGGCAAACGGCACCGGCCGATTTCTTCAAATCTTCGACGCCATCCGCTGGAACATCGCCCAGGAACCGGAGCGTGAGATGAAATTGATCCGACCGGGCCCAGCGGGCCACATCGCGCGACACGAGCGGCTGCAATTCCTGCTGGACGCGGATGATTTCATCCCGGACCGGCTCCGGAATCGGAATCGCAACGAACAATCGGAGCTTTTCCGTTGAACTGTCGCTAGCCATGGTTCAGCCAATCTGTTGCCCGCATCGCCGGAATTCAAGACCGGATTGTGGCCCCTGGGAGCGCCGGCGTCCACCCCCCGCAGTGCTGCTACGGAGGACGGGTCTCGCCGGCAAATGGACAAGTCCGCCGCAGTGGTACGAGCCGGCGGGACGCCGGCGCTCCCAGGACACTGCGCTCCCAGCAAGAAACAAGCTGAAGCTGAAACTCCAACGCCAAACTGACGCCCCGTTTTTTATTCAACACTCAACCCTCAACTTTCAACACTCACCCCATGTCATTGCCCGCTGAAGAAAATTCTTTTTCTTTTGTCGCAAAACCGCCACGGACGTCACTATAGAATAACGGTATGAGTTTGCTGGGACTGGGCATTGCATGGATCTAACCGACAAAGAATACGTCGAGCGTTGCCGCGATGGACATCAGGAGGATTTCCGCGTGCTGGTGGATCGTTATCAGAAACCGCTGTTCGCTTATCTGGCGGGCCGGCTTCGGGATGGACTGCAGGTGGAAGAAGCGGCGCAGGAATCGTTTGTCCGGGCCTTCCTGTCCCTAAAGAAGCTTCGGAAGCCGGAGTCGTTTTACTCCTGGCTTCTGGGCATCGCTGGACGGGTCGCCAAAGAACAACTGCGCTCGATGAAACATCGCCAGCAGGATTGTGAAGTAACGGAATCCATCATGGCCAACGCCGCCGACCGCCGGGAAGATTATCCGTTGGAAGAAGCCATCGCTGCCCTGCCCGAATCCTATCGTCAGGTGATATTGCTGCGGTATTACGAGGGGCACTCCTGTCAGGAGATCGCCACCCGCCTCGACCTGCCGCTGGGCACGGTCACCAAAACGCTTTCGCGCGCCTACGCCCTGCTCCGTCAGGAGCTGGCCGCCCGTGAAAGCGCGGAACCAACAGTCAACCAAACCGAACTGCCATGAACTGCGCTGAATGCCGGGAAAACCTGGTCGCCTGCGTGGAGGGATTGCTCGACCGTGAGGAATCGCTCCAGTGTCAGGCACACCTTGAAACCTGCGCGGCCTGCCGGGCCGAGCACGCGGCCATCACCCGCCTGCAACGGCAACTGGTGGCCCGCGGTCAAACGACCGCTGAGGTGTCACTGGTCGAGCCGGTGATGCGGCGAGTTCTCCAAGAACAGAAAAAAACGGAAAGAGAAACAATTATGAGCACAATATTGAAACATCGTTGGGGATTCGGGTTGGGCACCGCCGCAGGCGCGGCGGCAATCATTTTAATCGCTCTCCTGACTTTGCCAAAAACACAAGCCACCGCTGCAGAAGCCATCGCGGCGATGACCAAAGGCGCCCAAGCGGTGGCCCAACTCACCAGCATCCATCTGCGCGGCCAGTTGCGCACTGCGCCGCAGGACAATTTCAGCTACATCAATGCCGATTGTCCGTTTTATACCATCGAACTTTGGAAACAGTTCGAGCCGGAACTCAAGTGGCGGGTCGAGAAACCCAAGCGCGTCGTCGTCATGGATGGCAAGTCAACCGTGATGCTGATAAAAACTGACGACACCGGAGTGAAGTTTCCGCAACGCACCACCAGCGCTTTTGACACCGAGTGGCTGCATCGGATTGCCAACTTGAGCAATACCATCAGCAACGAACTCGACAACGCCCGTGCCAAAGGCTGGAAACTTAGTCTCACCGAAGAAACCCGTGCGGATGGCAAGTTAAAATCCGTCGTCACCGTTCTGGCCAAATCCGGCGTGCCGGACAATGACTATTGCAAAAACACATTCATGGAAAATGCCGACACCCGCCGGGTCTATCGCTTCGACGCGCAGAGCAAATTGCTGGAGTCGGTGCAGATTTATCTGACCCGCCCGTCGGGCGAGGTGCAAATTTTTGACCTCAGCCAGATTGACTACAACCAGCCGATAGATTCAGGCGTATGGAAACTGGAGTTGCCGGCGGACGTGAGTTGGGCGCAATTGCCGGAACAGTTGTCCAAATTGCCCGACAACGAAAAATACGCTTCCATGACTGCGCAACAGGCGGCTCGCGCTTTCTTCGAGGCTTGCGGCCGCGAGGATTGGAATGAAGCCGGAAAATTCATGTCGCCCATCAATGACCGCTTGAAAGAATATCTTGGCGGTGTGAAAATCATCAACCTGGGCGAGCCCTTTACTTCCAAGGATTATCCCGGCCAGTTTGTGCCTTACGAAATCAAACTTCAACCGCAGGAGTTTAATGTGCGGGTGTCCAACGCCAACGCGGCGAAACGGTGCGTGGTAATGGGAATGTATGACAACAAACTGCGGCTGCAGCAGGATTTTAAATGGTCCACCGAGCCGGAAGTCCTGACCAACAACGATGCCTATGCCCGGCTGACGCCCACGGAAGTGGTGCAGGCCTACTTCGACGCCCAGTCAAAATTGGACTGGGTCGAAATGCACAAGTTCACCTCGGAATCCGACGTCAAGGAAACCAAAAACCAAGTTGAGGCGGCAGAGAAGCAGGGCATGGACGTGCATAAATTGATGCCGGTCATGGAGGCAGGTGAAGCCACTTGGTCGGCGGAACAATCTGCTTGGTTTGTGAAGTGCCACGCTGTGCAAGTTAAGAAATGGAACATAGCCGTGAGAAAGGATAATCCGGCTGGCCGCTGGCAGGTGGATGGCGGACTCTGACCTGCCAGATTCACCAGCAGTTCAAGTTTGCAGCATCAGGGCGGAACTCGTGAGGGTTCCGCTTTTTTGTACACTTAGACCAAGAGCCGGCGGGACGCCCGGCGCTCCCAGGAAAAATCAAGCTGAAGCTTGAACTCCAACGCCCCGTTTTTTATTCGACACTCAACGCTCAACTCTCAACACTCAACGCCATGCAATGGCCTGCCGATTACCACATGCACACGCCGCTTTGCCGGCACGCGACCGGCGAGCCGGGCGAATATGCCAAACACGCGCTGGCCGCCGGCTTCACGGAAATCGGTTTCTCCGACCACTCGCCGATGCCGCGCGACGATTTCGACGACTGGCGGATGCGCGCCGATCAACTGGACGAATACATCGCCAAAGTCTGCCAGGCGCAAAAGGATTTTCCGAACCTGACCATCCGCCTCGCGCTGGAAGTGGATTATCTGCCCGGGTACGAGGACTGGATTCGCGGACTCACGGCGCGCCAACCGTGGGATTATCTCATCGGTTCGGTCCACTACGTTTCCGACGATTGGGTCGTGGATAATCCGCGCGAACTTTCCAAATGGAAAAATCACGACCCGTTCGAGGTTTGGTCAACTTACTTCGAGCGGCTTACCCGGGCCGCGGAAACCGGCTTCTTTGAAATCATCGGCCACGCGGACTTGCCGAAAAAATTCGGCCACCGGCCGGATCGTGACTGCGCGCCGCTTTACGAAAAATTTCTGGACGCGGCCAAAAAGAACAATTGCGCCATCGAACTCAACACCGCCGGGTTGCGAAAGGACTGCAAAGAAATTTATCCGAACCGCGAAATCCTCCAGCTCGCGTTTCAAAAAGGTGTGCCCATCACGTTTGGCTCGGACGCCCACGCGCCGGAGGAAGTGGGGATGAATTTTGCCGAAGCCATCCAGCTCGCACGCTCTGTCGGCTACAGGGAAAGCTGCCGGTTCATACAGCGAAAACGTCAAGTGGTTAAATTTTGATTTCAGACCTTTCGGGTTATGCTCACGGCCAAACTGACAAAAAACCAGCTCACCGCCCTCATCTGCCTGGCGCTTGCCCTGGTTACAACCGCGCTCTACTGGCCGATTACTCATCACGATTTTGTCAACTTCGATGACGACGATTACATTACCAACAATTCCCACGTTCAGGCCGGGCTGACCTGGGCCGGGGTGATCTGGGCTTTCCAAACCGGAGCCGCCGCCAACTGGCATCCGTTGACGTGGCTTTCGCACATGCTGGATTGACAGTTGTATGGTTTGAATCCCGGCGGCCATCACTCGACCAATCTGCTTTTTCACGCCGCCAACACTTTGCTGCTGTTCCTTTGGTTGAGGCAAATCACCGGAGCCTTGTGGCGGAGCGCTTTCGTGGCGGCCTTGTTCGCCTGGCATCCCTTGCACGTCGAATCAGTGGCGTGGGCGGCTGAACGCAAGGATGTGTTGAGCGCGTTCTTCTGGATGTTGACATTGATGGCCTACACACGATATGTGACAAGTGACCAGCCTTCGCCACGCTTCGGCACGGCAGGCAAGTGGCGAGTGACACGAACCGCTTCCTTCTTGTCACGTGTCACATGTCACGTGTCACCTTATTACTGCCTCGCGCTTTTTTTCTTTGCCTGCGGACTGATGTCCAAGCCGATGGTGGTGACGCTGCCGTTTGTGCTGTTGCTGATTGATTTCTGGCCGCTGAACCGTTTCTCCAGTTTCCAGTTCCAAGTTTCCAGTTCTGAAAAACTCTCAACTCCGATAAATCGCGAGCAGGCCCTCGACCCTCAACTGCACCCCGAATGCCTTCGGGGCTCAACCAAATCAGCCTTCGGGCTGATTTGTGAGAAACTGCCTTTCTTCGCGCTCACAGTGGCAGCCAGCGTTGTGACATATCTTGTGCAAACTTCGGGCCGGGCGCTTTGGTCGTCGGCTGAATTGCCCTTTTCTTCCCGTGTAGCAAACGCTTTGTGGGCCTACGAGCGTTACATCTCCAAAACATTTTGGCCGGCTGATCTCTCAATTTTTTATCCGCATCCGTATCATTGGCCGGCCGGTTTGGCGATTGGCGCGGCATTATTGCTGGCCCTGTGGTCGGGGTTGTCCATCTGGCGCGCGCGCCAAAATCCGTATTTGCTCGTTGGCTGGTTCTGGTTTTTGGGAACGCTCATCCCCACCATCGGCCTGGTGCAGGTCGGCTCGCAATCCATGGCCGACCGTTACATGTATATTCCCAGCGTCGGCCTGTTCATTCTGGTGGTGTGGGGCTTAAACGATTTTTTGAACTGGCGTCCCCACTGGCGGCGAATTACGACGTTGGCCGGGGGCGTGGCGCTGGCGGGTTGTTTGGTGGGCACTGAAATTCAACTGAGTTACTGGCAGAACAGCATAAAACTCTTCCGACATGCCATTGAAGTGACAACCGATAATTTCGTCGCCTACACCTGCCTGGGCGAAACCCTCAGTGATTTGGGCCTGAAAAAGGAGGCCATGATGCTTTGTGCTGAAGCGGTGAAAATTTCGCCGAACAGCCCGGTGACACAATATAATTTCGGCATGGCTTTGTTGCAAAACGACAGGCGGGACGAAGCTCTGGCACATCTTGACGCTGCCGGGCGGCTGGCCCCTCACAATTCCGAGATTCAATACAATCTTGGCCTGTTTTTGGTGCTGCACAACAAACCGGATGAAGCCACGGGTCATTTCACCGCCGCTCTCGTTGAAAGGCCGGAGTTCGCGGAGGCGCATTACCACCTGGCGCAGGCTTTGTCCCAACAACACAAATCAAAGGAAACCATTTTTCATTACCGCGAGGCGTTGCGTCTCAAGCCGGACTTTGCTGACGCGCTCAACGAACTTGCATGGATTCTCTCCACCGCTCCCGACTCCGGACTCCGCTCCGGCACGGAAGCCGTTCAACTGGCCAAACGCGCCTGTGAACTGACCCAAAATCGGCAGGCGGCTTTTCTCACCACGCTCTCCGCCGCCTATGCGGAAACCGGCCGGTTCCCAGACGCCATTGCCACCGCGCAAATAGCCGGCAAACTTGCCCAAACCGCCGGGCAGAAGAAAATCGCCGCCCAAGACGGGGAATTGCTGAACCTGTATCAGGCGGGACATCCTTTTCGGGAAACGCATTGATTTTTAAAAGACTGCTCACCTGTTAATCATGTCCACAGCCAGACCAACAAGGAACCAGCTTTTTGCGGTTATCTGTCTCATGCTCGCCCTTGTGACATTGGTCGTATATTGGCCGATTACCCGCCACAACTTCACCAATTTCGATGACGACGGCTACATCACGGGAAATCCGCACGTCAATTCAGGGTTGAGTTGGCCGAACATCCTGTGGAGTTTCGAACACATTAACGCCGGTTATTGGATTCCGTTGACGTGGATCTCGCACATGGTGGACTGCCAACTGTATGGCTTGAACCCCGGCGGCCATCATTTGACGAATCTGCTCTTTCACCTCACCAATACTTTGCTGCTGTTCCTGCTGTTGAATGAACTGACCGGCGCCTTGTGGCGCAGCGCTTTCGTGGCGGCGTTGTTTGCCTGGCATCCGCTGCACGTCGAGTCGGTCGCTTGGGCCTGCGAGCGCAAGGATGTGTTGAGCGCATTTTTCTGGATGCTGACGTTGCTGGCGTACGCGCGCTACGTGCGGTGCGTGACCAGTGGCACGTGTCAAGTGACACGAACGGACTCTGCTTCGTCACCCGTCACTCGCCACCCGTCACTTTACTACTTCCTCGCGCTGTTATTCTTCGCGTGCGGTTTGATGTCCAAGCCGATGGTGGTGACATTGCCATTCGTTTTGTTGCTGCTGGATTTCTGGCCGTTGGAGCGGTTCAGCGTTCAGCGTTCAGAGGTCAGCGTTCAAAATATGGCACGGTTAATTTTAGAAAAAATTCCGTTCTTCACTTTGGCGGCGGCAGGAAGCGGCGTCGCCTTTTTTACTCAAAAGGTGGGCGGCGCGGTTTCAGCCGACACATTTTCGCTTCGGCTGGCGAACGTGCTTTGGGCGTATGTGCGTTACATTTCCAAAATTTTTTGGCCGGTGGATTTGGCCGTCATTTATCCATTTCCGAGCCAGGGGCTTGTCGCTCTGGCCATTGTCGCGGCGCTGTTGCTGGCAATGTGTTCGGGCGCGTTTATTTTTATAGCGCGCCGCCGGCCTTATTTGTTGGCCGGCTGGTTTTGGTTTTTGGGAACGCTGGTGCCGGCCATCGGCATTGTCCAGGTGGGGTCGCAATCCATGGCCGACCGTTTTACTTATGTTCCAAGCATCGGGCTTTTTATCCTTGTCGTTTGGAGTGTGAATGACATTTTGATTTCGACTCCGCACAAACAAAAAATCGCGGCGCTGCTTGGAACAGCCGCGCTGGTGGGTTGTCTCGCCATAACGTCAATTCAAATAAAATACTGGCGCAGCAGCATCACGCTTTTCCGCCACGCGCTCGCGGTGACAAGGGATAATTACATCGCCTGCGCCTGTCTCGGCCAGGCGTTGGATGCCATTGGCCAGGAGGATGAAGCTTTGACTCTTTGCACCAACGCGGTGCGGATTAAGCCAAACTATCCACCCGGACAATTTTTTCTCGGCATGGTTTTGTTGAAGAAAGGCAAATCCGAGGAAGCGCTCAGTCACCTGAGCGCCGCGGCCCGGCTCGCGCCGTTTGACACAACGATGCACTATAATTTCGGCAAGGTTTTACTGGATTTCGACCGGCCGCAGGAAGCCGCCGCCTGTTTTATTACCACTCTCGACAACAACCCGGATTTTCCAGCGGCGCACAACGGTTTGGGGAAGGCTTATTGGAAGCAAGGCAAATTGGACCAGGCCACCAACCAGCTTTCCCAGGCCGTGACGCTTGAACCTGACAATCCGCAATTTCATTATGATTTCGGGACCGTTTTGCTCGCAAACTCAAACGTGGACGAAGCCATCGCTCAATTTTCCGAAGCCTTGCGGCTGAAACCGGATTTTGCGGATGCGCACGGCAATCTGGCTGTAGCTTTCATCAGACAGGGCAGAGCCAGGGAGGCTCTCATCCATTTTTCCGAAGCGGTTCGACTGCAACCAAACGATCCAGATAGGCGCTTTAACCTTGGCCTCGCCCGGCTCGACAACCATCAGCCAGCCGAGGCCGCCTTCCAATTTTCCGAAGAACTCCGGCTCACGCCAAACGAAACCAAGGCGCACTACCGTCTCGCGCAGGCGCTGCAACAGCAAAACAAACTGGCCGGCGCCGTCGAGCATTACCGCGAAGCGCTGCGGCTCACACCGGAATTCCCCGAAGCAAAAGCCGCGCTCGACCAAATCCTTTCCACCAATCCGAATCTGAAAGCCGAACCTTGAACCGCTCGACACCGTGGGTTGTTTTTGGAAGACTCCCGCCGATGAAACAATCAATCGTCACTTTGGACATGGAAGGCGTGCTGACGCCGGAAATCTGGATTGCGGTCGCCGAAAAGACCGGCATCCCGGAATTGCGCCGCACCACCCGCGACGAGCCGGATTATGACAAGCTCATGCTGGGGCGGCTTGCCATTCTCAACCAGCACGGCCTGAAACTTTCCGACATCCAGCAGGTCATCGGCATGCTGCGGCCGCTGCCCGGCAGCAGGAAATTTCTGGATGAACTGCGTTCGTTCGTGCAGGTCATCGTTCTCTCCGACACGTTCGAACAATTCGCCTTTCCCCTGCTCCGCCAACTCGGCTGGCCGGTGCTCCTGTGTCACCGGCTCGTCGTCGAAAACGACCGCATCGTGGATTACCAGTTACGCATCCGGGAGCAGAAGCGCGAGGCCGTGGCCGCCTTCAAACGGATGAATTATCACGTCATCTCCGGCGGCGATTCGTTCAACGACACCGCCATGCTCGTCGAGGCGCACGTGGGAATACTCTTCCGCGCGCCGGACGCGGTGAAACAGCAATTCCCGCAGTTTGAGGCCGTCGAGACTTATGCCGATTTGATGAAGCTGATCAAGGCGGCGATGGCGTAGCGGTTCCCCATCGTCCTCGAATTTTAGGTTGGAAGATTTTGATTGCGAGGACGAGGACGAGAACGAGGAGGATAAAAAAATCAGTCCTCCGCCTTGAACGCGCGGGAAATCAAATCCTGCACCGCTTGTTTGGGTTTTTTGCCTTCGTAGAGCAGCGCATAAACCTCGTCAATGATCGGCGTGAGCACCTTCTTCCCGCGCGCCAGCCGGTGTGCGGATCGTGCCGTCGGATATCCCTCGGCCAGTTTCGGATGCGACGCCTGGATTGCCGCCATCGTTTCACCGTGCCCAAGGCGTTCGCCGAGGTCGCGATTGCGGCTTTGTTTCGAGAAACACGTCAGCATGAGGTCGCCCAGACCGCTCAAACCGGCGAACGTTTCCGGCTGCGCGCCGCACGCCACCCCCAGCCGGCGTATTTCAGACAACGCCCGCGTGACCAGTCCGGCCTTGGTGTTGTCGCCGTAGCCCAGCCCGTCGCTCACGCCGGCGGCGATGGCGATGATGTTTTTCAGCGCGCCGCCGTAT
>Ga0187868_1003264_pt1 | contig 10203 bp, 11 predicted proteins | sample June2016WEW_13_4_FD_133014 | JGI IMG/M metagenome (GOLD analysis project Ga0187868, IMG submission 133014) | Peatland microbial communities from SPRUCE experiment site at the Marcell Experimental Forest, Minnesota, USA - June2016WEW_13_40 | ecosystem: Environmental > Terrestrial > Soil >... | reverse complement strand
GGTATGTTCATGTAGCCTCGGCTTTCCCTCTATCGCACCATTATCGGGCGGTGCTGGCCTGGGGGGCTTAAGCTCCATAGCATTAAGGTATCTTGGTTCTGGGGGTGAGGTATGCTCAAATTTTTGAAAAATTTACTTTTTCAAAGGAAACTTGTGCAATCATGGCCCCAACAAGCTGGTTCGCTTCAAGAACAGAAACTTTTGGGGATTTTTTCCGGGCAAGAGTTCCCAAAAACCTTTTTTAGATTGCGCTGGCCAAGGCTGCTGCATAATCTCGGATTATCCCCAAGGCCTCCCTGATGGCGATAAATGGTCTGATCAACCCATCTTTGCCTTTTTGGGTATTTTTACCTAAACCTAAATAGGCAATTTTGCCCATTGCTTATTAACTGCTGGGTTTTAGCTTGTCAGGAAGGGAATAGGGGTTATAATTAATGAATCAGGGGTCTCCAAGATGCTCTGATCAAAGTGGGGGCCAGAATTTCTTGCCATGCCCGGAGGTGGTATGTGCACGTGCCTCGGCCTTCTCCCTGGCGCACCTCTACCGAACCCTGCTGGCCTGGGGTCCTTAATCTCCACCGCAGTGAGGTATCTTGGTTCTGACGGTTAGATATTCCCAAAATTCAGGGAAAAAAGTATTTTTCCAAGGAAACTTTTGCTACCATGGCGTCGACGAGAGGATTAGACTTCAAGACCAGAAACTTTTGGGGATTTTTTCCGGGCAAGAGGTCCAAATAACCCCTTTAGATGCAGTGGCCAAGGCTGGTGCATTATATCAATGATTAGTCGACGGGAAACCTGAGGCCTTATTTGTAGAGTGATTACTAACGCCTCTATGCTTTATACAGCCTTTAAGTGGTCCGAAAAATGAGTTCGTATTCTTCACGGGTTGTGACCACCTCGGCAAGTATATGAATTTCTCATATTGGCTCCTGGTCCAGGGGGAAGAATGTGACGATGAGCGTGCCGCCAAGTACCATTTGTCCTGCCCGCGATCTCGAACTTTTCGCATTTCTCTCCACCGCATTTCCCTTCTTAGTCTCCAAACTTTATGCAAGCTTCGAGGAATCCGAAGTATGAGATCCAAGGTCATGGCCTCGGCTGGCCTGTGAATTGCTCGCGATAGCTCTGGTCCAGGGCGCGGAGATTTGACCCGAGACAAGACGCCGATTGCCATTCGGCCTGCCTTTGGACTTAAACTTTTTATCTTGCTTTGCAGTGCAGTTCTGTTTTCGATAGTTCTCCATAATTCCCTTCCCTCCTACGGTAGCCCCGGCAACCAGCTTCGAACGGTTTATTTTGTAAATATTTTATCCATGGGGTTGTTGCTGCCATTAATTAGGCTTTAGTTGAGGTCCCCGTTGGGGTGGGCCTCGTTTAGGTGAGATTTCGATCCCTAAGTCCTCTCGGATCGAGATCATTAGGTGTAAACTTTAAGAAAATTGAGGAGGTAACAGATGGCGAAACAGATGCTCATTGATGCTTACCATGGTAAGAAGACACCAACTGCACCATGGGTCCCCTATGCCGGTGTCCACTGCGCTTTTCTCATTAACGAGCCAGCGGACAAGATGCTCAAAGATCCGGAATTGCTGGCCAAAGGTGTAGTTAACGCTGCCAAGCGGTACCATGCGGATGGAATTCCCCTGGTATTTGACCTGTCGGTGGAGGCCAACTCAGTGGGATGTCAGCTGAAATGGTGGGAAGACAATGTGCCCTCGGTACAAACCCACCCATGCTCAGATAAGAGTGTGGCCGAAGCCGGTTTAAAGCTGCCCACAAAGAATGACGGTCGCTGGCCGGTTTTGTTTGAAGCGGCCAGAATCGCCAAACCGCAATTGAACGAACTGGACTGTTGCCTGATGGGTCTTTACTGCGGCCCTCTCACCCTGGCGTCACACCTTTCTGGCGTTCGGATCTTCACCGACGTTTATAAAAACAAAGCCAAGGCTCACGATATCCTCAATTTTGCCGGGCAAGTAGGCGCCAGAGCAGCCCAATTCTATGCGGAGATGGACTGCGACATAATCGCCATCGTGGACCCGGTAGCCTCGCAAATTAAGGATGTCACTTTCCAGGAATTTGTGAAACCCTATTGCCAGGAAGGGATCAAGGTTATTCATGCCGCCGGTATAACTTCATCGTTCTTTATCTGTGGAGATGCCACCAAAGTCATGGAGTCGGTGGCCACGGTCGGCACCCATGGGTTCGCCATTGACGAACAGCTCAACCTCAACTTTATCCGTGATATTGCCATGAAGCATAAAGTTGGCTTCGGCGGCAATCTCAAGTTAACTCTGGCACTGTCCTTGGGCCTCCTTTCGCCGCGGGAAGATGCCATTGTGAGTCTGGCTGCGGGGGGTACCACCGGGTACACCTTCGCACCTGGCTGAGACATGCCCTACGATGTTCCGGTGGAACATATGGATCAAGCGTACGAGGCGAAGGCTTGGTTTTACGATTATTATGCCAAGTATCCTGATTCTTGGTAAACGGACAGAAGGGAGGAAACAATATGGCAGGAGATAAGATCCAAATTGACGTACTTACCCTGGATAGCATACAATGCGCCGCCTGTGGGTATATGATGGAATCCATCGCCGCCCTCCCGGGTGACGTACAGAAAATGATTGAGTACTCCGAGTGGTCCATCAAGCAAAAGGCGGGGATCGGCAAGTTTCTTGAATTAAAAGGAAAGGTCCTACCCACCATTTGCATCGAGGGGGACTTGGTGTTCGAAAGCATCATCCCCCAGTACGAGGAACTCATCGATGAAATGGCCAAACGAGCTCCTAATCCAGCAATGGCAGAGCGGATCAAGGCACTGCGCGAAAGGGGATTTGAGTTCGACAAGATCGCGGAGAACCTCAAAAAAGCGGGAGCTGGTCTAAAGACCCGGGTGGACTAAACTTAAACTCTGACTTAGGTGCTTTGGGGGGACGTGCGGATCCATGTCCCCCTGTCCTTTTAAGACTGATCGCCCGGTAAGCCTGTCGGTGGGAGGCAAGCCACCTAGCCCCAGGAGGGGGTTCCAATGCCCTGTATCCATCTGGAGATCATCTATCAAGGCGCCCATTGCCCGGCAAGCTTTTATATGGCCCAGGCGGTGGAAGAGGTTCTGCCCTTGTACGGAGAGCGCGTCCGGTACACCAAGCTTGAATATCAGAGAAGCAAAGACCATTCCATGCGCTTTCTTGAGCTTTCCGTAGCCCTTTTCGGCGAAGCAGCAGTAAAGCGAGGGTTAAAATTGGCTCCCATCCCATCCCTCTTCATCAATGGCAAGTTGATTTTTGATGTCATACCGGTAAGAGACGAGTTGGAGTGCGCTATTGAAACCTTTTTGGAAGGGCGAGATTTTGTAGGCTATGAATAATTTAAATTCCTGTGACAAAATGGCACTTGTTGAGGTGATCTACGAAGGAGATCACTGTGTTCCCTGTGTATATATGGCCGAGGTCGTGGAGGAAGCGGTAAAGAAGTTCGAGGATCGGGTAAGATGGGAAAAGGTGGTATTAAAGAGAAGAAAAGGCGTCCAACGCTATGCCGAGTTGTCGGTGAAATACGGGCGCGTTGCGCCGATCCCTTCATTGTTTGTTAACGAGAAAATGGTGTTCGATATGATCCCGCCGGTGGAAGACCTGGAAGACTATCTGGAAGAGATTTTAAAATGAACGACCGTTCTCCAAAGATTATTTTCCCAAGCCGGAAGGTTTTTAGGGTGACGTCTGAAAAAATACCACGAAACTTCCCAAAATACTTTTGGGCTTATCTTTCTCAGTCAGCGCGAGTATAATGAACCATGTACGTATTCAAACCTAAAGGGGTTTGTCCGAAGGAAATTCATTTCAGCTTGAAAGCCCAAAGTATTGAACAGATACGCATGGTGGGCGGAGGCTGTCCGGGGAATTCGGAATTAATGGGACGGTTGCTCAAAGGCCGGCGGATCGATGAGGTCCAGTCTTTTTTAGAGGGTATCGTCTGCCGTAATGGGACTTCCTGCGCAGACCAACTCCTTCAGGCCCTCCTCATGGTGCAAAGCGGTCAGCTCCAAGCAGCGGACCCCATAACCATAATGCATGAAGAGCACCGGAGCCTCCGGAAATTAGCAGTCATTGGCGGTATCAGGGGAAATTTGGTAGGGCTCCAGTCAGTTTTGGCCGCCATTGAAACGGCAGGCATTGAAGATCTATACAGTCTGGGCAATCTCGTCTGGCCTCACGGCGAGAATGATGCCGTGGTGGATCTCGCTTCCAAGCATGGCATCAAGCATGTTCAAGGTCCAAACGACCGTCAAGCTGCCTACGGTGTACCTATAATCGGGGTGGGATCCGAGACTATCCGGCTCCAAAACCGGGATCGTTTGCTCTTGGATCCTTTAATTCTCAGTTTCCAATTGGGTAAGCGGCAGGCAGTCGCCTTCCAGGGTGGTTTCATTCAGGGTATCCATGGATTTTCAGATTTTAGCCCTTATGCCACCGAAATCATCATGACCTGCAACTTGAGCGACTACCTCAGGGATGAGTCCGTATTCCCGGCCTTAGCCACTATGACGGACCATTTTACTGCCGATCTCGTGCTCTTTGGTCATACCGGGCAGTGGAAACACGTTCGACTGGGGAAAGTCGATTTTATTAATATAGGGGCTTTGGTTTCGGGGGAACAGTATGAATATGCTGTGCTGGAATTAAAAGATGGTGATCTGGCGGTGCAGTTCAGGACTATCCCCAGAGGCAATATTCCCCAGGAGTGTAACCATGAAAAAGGTAATGGTTGACGTACTGCTCACCGACTTTCGCCAATGAATAGCTTGTGTCTATATGGCACAATCGGTGCAGGAGTTACCGAACGAAATTCAGTCAATCATGGAAGTAAGGGAATGGGACCTGCGCACACGTGCAGGGGTCACGCGGTTCAAAGAACTGCGCGCTAAATCTTTGCCCACCATCGCCATCAACGGCGAACTGGTTTTTGAGTCGTTAATTCCCCCGCAGGAAGAATTGATCCAGGCTATTCAGCAGCGTTATGAAACCTGTTAGGAGCAGCTTAGGCCTGAAGAGATCAAACGATGATCTGTGACCTTACTGGCGTCGGAGCCAATCATATGTACCTGGAAGAGTTAAGGGTGGAAGGTTTTAAGTCCTATTCCCTGGCAACAGAAATAAACTTCAATCCTGGGATAGGGGTGGTTATCGGCAACAATGGCGTGGGCAAGTCCAACATCATGGATGCCATCAGCTGGGGACTGGGGGACAATGATTTAGCGAGACTGCGGTGTTATGGCCAGGAGGATCTTTTCTTCAGTGGGAGCAAGGATTACCCGCCGGCCCAGGCTGCCAGAGTCTTGCTTACCTTGAGTCAAGGAACGGAAAAAAACGCTCCCCGGATTCACTTGGAAAGACGGATGACCAGGTCAGGCGAAGATCATTACGTTGCTGAGAAAAATCCCGTGAGCCGGGAAGCATATCTCAAACGGCTCAAAGACCTGGGGCTCGTAGACACGCTGAAGACGCTCATTCGGCAGGAGCATCTCAATGATTGGTTGCGATGCGATCCCGTGGAACGGCTCCAGGATGTTTTAGCCTTTCTCGGCAATGGGCTTAAACCCTCCGGGGTCGACCAGTTCATCCATAGCTGGAATAAAGGCTTCCGCCATTACTATACAACGCTTCTTCCGGAAGGGGAGGGTCGCCTCTATGCCGAGGACTACAATGGCGCCAAAGGCTTGGAAATTGAGATCTGTTTTCCTGATAAGGGCCTCAAAAAATCAAAGCTTCTCTCTGGCGGTGAGCGGACCGTTACCTCTTTAGCCGCCAAACTGGCTCTGTTCGATCAGCTGCAAAGCCCGGTTTATCTCTTGGACGAGGTCGAGCCGGCCCTGGATTATGTCAATCACAAGCGTATGCAAGACCTTTTGAAAGATTTGGCTACCAGAAAGCAATTGATCATGATCACCCATTTACGGAGTACCATCGAGTTAGCCAATACCTTGCACGGCGTCAGAATTCGCCGCGATGGGTCGTCATTTATGAAGTTCTATTTTGTCATGGATAAGAGATTGCTCAGACTATACAAATGTTGCTGAGCGATTCATGAAAAGGAATGCAGCCATGGATAAGTTAGAGGCAATGATTGGCCTCCAGATCTTTGTGATGGAACATGATTTACCTAAGATTGAAATGGCCCTGTTGGGCATTAGGTGTCCATATTGTGGTAAATCGGATCGCATTCGGCAGCTGGAAACTCCGGAAGATTTGAATGGGGACCTGGCCAAACCAGATTTGGAGCGTTATCTCCACCTGTGGCACAGCCTCGCAGAGACGGATGTGGTGCTGGGAATGTGCAAGTTTTGCCTGAATCCTTTAAAGTTAGATCTGGATGAGAGTCGGGCGGAGCGGCTGTTTGATTGAGGCGCGGGGGCGAGACCCTCAGGACGATTAGAAGGAGTAGCAAAGATGGAGATCGAGGTATTGGGACCGGGCTGTCGTCGCTGTGAGCAACTTTATGAGAATACGATGGGGGCGATATCCCAATTGGGCTCATCCGCTAAGATCAATGTTAAAAAGGTCTCCGACATGAATTACTTCTTCAAAAAGGGGGTTTTTGTCACCCCCGGGTTGATTATTGACGGCAAAGTGGTGTCCACCGGGAGGCTGCTCAGTGTTGAGGAAATTCTCGACATGATCAAGGAGAATATGTAGATATGTCAGATATTACGAATGTTTATCTCATCACCGGATTCCTTGGCAGTGGCAAAACCACTTTTCTGAACCGAATTATTCAACGGTTTCCCAAGGACCAAAAACTTATGATCTTGATGAACGAGTTTGGAGAGATCGGCATAGACGGTACGAGTGTCGAGACTGATGGAGTCGAAATGATGGAGATCAGCAAAGGGTCAATTTTTTGCGTCTGCGTCAAGACGGACTTCATCAAAGGTCTTTACGACATTGCCAATACCATCACCCCTGATGTTTTGCTTATCGAATCCACCGGAGTGGCCAATCCCTCGGATCTGAGACGGGATTTAGCACTTCCGCTCTTCAAGAACCGTTTCCAGTTCATGGAGCAGTTTTGCATCATCGATGCGCGCAACTTCTTGGACGCCTATGAGACTTTCAGTTCCGTAGAAAAACAGATCGCCACATCGACTTTTTTTCTCATTAATAAAGTCGATCAGGCCCCACCAGAGACCATTGAACAAATCAAAGAGGCGGTTCGCAGGATTCATCCCAACCCTGAGTTTTATGAGACCACCTATGCCGAGATCCCGGTGGAGCGATTTTTCTTCTCCCAGGCGATAACCCTTGCCTCCGAAGAAATTGCCAGCACGCCTGCCCTTACTCCGGAGCAACTGGAACAGTACCTGGAGGAGATGATCGAAAACCTCACGTCAGAGATGACGCCGCCGGACCGCCTCATGTCCGCGGCCTACGAATGGATCGGAGACGATCTCTGGGAGGTAGAGGACATGGCTCTCCGCTTGCCGTCCGAGATCATACGCTCCAAAGGATACTTGTCCGCCAGGGGGAACAACTACTTATTCAACTATGTCATGGGGGATATGACCCTGGAAAAATCCGACATCTCCTCCGACCGCATTCGGCATAACAATATTTTTGTCTTCATCGGTCCGCCTTGGGCCATAGAGTCACTTGAAGAGGTCACGGAAACTGGCAACTGGTCAAAATTAAGCACCTACAAACCTTTTCCCTAAGCGGTCTGGTAAATCAAGCTTAACCGGATTCTTTCAACGTCAGGAAGGCTCTAATGGCTGATAATCAGTTCGATTTAATGGTGGTCGGGACGGGACCGGCAGGATTAACTGCCGCTCTTTACGGCCGGCGTTTGGGGTTGGACGTAGTGGTCTTGGGGGATACCCCCGGAGGCAACCTGGTAAATATCGAATCCGTGCAAAACTATCCTGGATTCATTGGGGGAGTTTCCGGGGCTCAACTGGGCACGATGATCTTTGCCCAAGTTCAGGCTGAGGGCGCCGATCTTCCCTTGACTCGCCTCGATAAGCTCACATATGGGGACAAGGAATTCTTAGGGACCGCGATCACCGGCGAAACCTACCGGGCTCCGGCAGCCATCGCCGCCTGCGGTGTCGCGCCGAAGCGTTTGGATATTCCGAACTCGGATAAACGGGGCATCTACTATTGTGCACTCTGTGACGGGCCGTTATTCAGAAATAAAGAGGCCACCCTGGCAATCCTGGGCGGCGGCAACATGGCGGCTCATGAGGCTTTGTCTCTGGCTCATTTTGGCAAGCGCATCATTATCATACACCGCGGTGATAACCTCAGAGCCGAGGCCGCCCTGGCGAAAGCCATTGAAGAAACATCGAATATCGAAGTGCTCCTGAATGTTCAGGTGATCGCTTTCCGGGCCAATGAACAAATTGATGCGGTAACCGTGAACTTGCAGGGGCAAGGAAATGTAGACATTCCTGTAGATGGCGTATTCCTGGCCATCGGGTGGGGTGCAGACTTAGGGGTGATTCAACTGCCGGTGGAGACAACCGCCGAGGGTTTTCTCAAAACCGATGATAAACTCATGACTTCACTGCCTGGACTGTTCGCGGCGGGGGACGTTAGAGATACGGATATGCGCCAGATTGTGACTGCCGTCGCGGATGGCGCCAGAGCCGCCACGTATGCTTATGAATTCATAACCGAAAACGTAAAAAAATCTCGGCTGGTTTAAGTCACGGATTTTAAGGTAAATTCCAGAAATCCCGAAACGCGACACTATCTGCCTCATCTAAAAAAAATTACCAGATCTCCGGCAAAATCGCGTCCTCAATCCAGGGGGAGATAGGTAGTGTCCGGCAACCAAAATTGATGGAGAAGATTACACTATCTCGCAGTTAAAATCTAAACTATTGTAATTTCAGCGATATCAACATATTATACCGATGCAACTAAATCCCCTCTCCCCTGCGAGGGTTAGGGTGAGGGGTGGGCTTCATCGGCCGTTCCATATACCCCCCTCACCCTGGCCTCTCCCAAGGGGGAGAGGGAAATAGCTTGTAAATTCCGTGAATTGATTAGCTGGTGGGCATGCCTCATACTGCCTGCCTCATAGCAAAAACCTTGCCGGACACTAATAGGGGTAGATGTCTATGACAACCTATATCATCGTGGGTAATGGGGTGGCGGGCAATGCCGCGGCTGAAACCATCCGGAAATACGATAACGACGGAGAGATTCTGATTTTCACCAGGGAGAAGTATCCCTTATATTACATTCCGGGGCTCCCGGAATATCTCTCCGGAGAACGCCCCCTGAACCGCCTGATAATTCACGATGAGAAGTGGTATCGGGACCATCGCCTGGCGCTCCATATGAAGACGGAAATCAGGCGCATTGACGCCGCCAATAAAATCGGCGCCACCCAGGAAGGTCAGACTTACGCTTACGACAACCTGCTCCTGGCCACCGGCGGCATCTCCTTCGTGCCGCCCATAAAGGGCGCCGGCCAGGAGGGAGTCTTCACCCTGAGGACCATTGCCGATGCCGACGCCATCCGGGAGAAGGCTATCAAATCCAAGAAATTGGCCCTCATCGGCGGCGGGCTTTTAGGCCTTGAAGCCGGCAACGGCCTGCGGAAGTTGGGCCTGGAGGTGACGGTCATAGAGTTTTTCCCGAGACTGCTGCCGCGGCAAATGGATATTCCCGGCGCCGTCCTACTCCAGAAGCTGATGGAGGACATGGGTTTCAGATTCTATTTGGGGGAGACCACGCGGGAGATCATCAGGCAAAATGGCGGCCTTGTAGCTCAGTTAGAGAGTGGCAAGGCCATAAATGCGGATATGATCCTGATCTCCGCCGGGACCAGGCCCGATTTGACCCTGGCCAGGGCCTTGGGATTGGAGATCGATAAAGGGGTCAAAGTGGACGACACAATGAAAACCCGACTGGATGAGATTTATGCCGCCGGCGACCTCATCGAGCATCGGGGCCGCTACTACGGACTGTGGTCCGCGGCCATGGAACAGGGCAAGGTGGCCGGGGCGGCCATGGCCCGCCAACCCGCCAGGTATGAAGGGACAGTTATTTCCAATATTTTGAAGGTGGTGGGCATAGACTTGCTCTCCGCCCGTGAAATTGACGTGGAGGGCCGGGTGGAAGCCATCGTCAGCCAAGATGAGGCCAAGAAGACTTACCGGAAGCTGGTGGTAAAAGATAACGTCATTATCGG
>Ga0187868_1003263_pt1 | contig 10203 bp, 3 predicted proteins | sample June2016WEW_13_4_FD_133014 | JGI IMG/M metagenome (GOLD analysis project Ga0187868, IMG submission 133014) | Peatland microbial communities from SPRUCE experiment site at the Marcell Experimental Forest, Minnesota, USA - June2016WEW_13_40 | ecosystem: Environmental > Terrestrial > Soil > Wetlands... | reverse complement strand
TCCTCGTAGCGGTCAATCCATTTCTGCCAGAAATCAATGTCAGTGAACATCCGGCCCCACCAGGTATAGTAGAAAGGAGCCCCGTACTCGACACTGGGGTCGAACCAATGAAACGGGTTGAAGTCGCGTCCGTCGGTCGAGCCTTGGGAGCGGTCAAAATCCCAGATGGGGCCGAAAACGATTTTTCCCTGGCGCGGTTTATAGAAATAGGTGCTCAAGACCAGGGCATCGACATTGAAGGGCATGACGTTGAGAATGTGGAAGTCGATCCAGGAGTCCACATCGATATAGGGCGCATACCCCAGGACCGGATTGGCATAGATGGCCGCATTGAGCACGGCCCCGAAGGCGTTCAGATAGTCCTGAATGTAGCTCGCCTGCGGCGCCCGCTCAGGCGTCGTGATGTCCGCTTCCTCCGGGTCGCCATAGAGGATCGTCTGCCCGGCGGCGCTAAACCCGTCCTCTCCAGGCTCCAACCGGTCAATGCGGAGCATATAGCCGCCCGTGACGGCGGGCCGGGCGTTGTCGTCGGGTAGGAGTGGGTCGATGTCGACGCGGTCTGCGCCGCGCTTGATCTTCTCCTCGAGCACGTAAATGCCGTTGTAATCGGCCGGCACGACCGGCCCGCCGGCCGTGTTGATATAGACCTCGAGGAAACGAGTGCGCGCGGCGTAGCGGCCAATCTCGTTGCTCAACTGATACATGAGCGGATCGTGGATGAGCACCGGCTCGAATAAATCCGGGGCGTAAAGCACCCAGTCCTTGCCTGGGGGCAATTCCAGCGGCGAACAGTCGGTGCCGTTATCCAGGTCGTCCCAGAACCTGACCAACCAGGGCTGCTTGGGCAGGTAGCGCGTGCTGGAACCGCGGACATGGAATCCCCCGCGGCTGCTCAAGGTGGGGGCGTTGGTCAGGGAGGTCTGTCCATTGACAGGCTCGTAAAACGAAAAATTGGCAAACTGGGAGGGGTCGCCCTTATCGAGCGGCACCGCGCCCGCGCCGAAGTTATAGATGACCAGGGCGGGCAGGTCGGACGTGATGGTGGCCACGGCTTTGGTGATTTGGATGTAGCTTTCGCTGTGCATCGGCCCGGGCAACAGCCCGGGGGCGAACGCCCGGGCCCGCACCTGGACGGTGCTGGCGATGGCCAGCGGATCCGCCAGGACCGGCGAAACGTCCGTCGGCAAGGTGCCATCGGCGGTGTAGTGAATGACGGCGTTGGAGACCGCAACGCTCAGGCCCAACGTGAACGGGTTGAGGAAGGTCCCGCCCGCCTGGGAGAACTCAGGCTCCGGCGTAAAGCCGGCCCCGACCGTGGCGTTGGGGTCCCCCGGAGTCGGGGTGGTGTAATAGCCGATGGCATCAAGCAGGACCGGGTCCCGGCCATAGGAAACATCCGCGTACTGCGGCGGGTAGGCCGGGGCGAAGAACGACACCAGGTTGGTCTGCGGATCCACCAGCGCCAGGAAGCCGCCTGAGGCCGCCAGTTTGAAATTGGTGTGCAACTGGTTGGTCACCGCCGTCCGGTTCTTGCCGGAAGCGAACACCACCAGGTAATCGCCCCCCGCCAACACGTAGTCGGGAAACGCCCATTGGGTCAGCTTCGTGGCTTCTGCGCTCAGGAACCAGCCGGAGAGATCCACGGCGACGCCTGTGCCGTTGTAGATTTCGATCCAGTCCGAACTGTCGCCGTCCTGGTCGAGGAGCGTGTTTTGGTTGACGGCCATGAACTCGGAGATCTCGAGGCTGGGCGGCGGCGCCAACCGGTTCAGGGTGTAGTTCCAACCGGCCCCCGGGAAGACGTTAGTCTGGCCGGCGAGGCTCTGGATGTTCGCGTTGGCCGCCCAAGTCACCTGGACGGCGCCCATCGGCGGCTCGGGGAAATCGAAGACGTACTGCCAGGGCGCGTAGGCCGTCACATTGGTGGCCGGCACGTTATTGATCAACAGGTTCGCGGCCGCGATGCCGCTCACCGCCTGGTTGAAATGCACCTCGATGTTCCGCAAGGCGGGCACGGAGGATCCGAGGGCAGGAAAGGAGGGGACCGCCGCGCCGCTCGGCGCGAAGATGCCCGGCGCCACCCGGATGCGGGGCAAACCCGCCGCCTTGATCAGGATGTAATCCACGTCAAACTCCGCCGGGCCGTCGGCGACGGCGGCAATCCCGGCAAAACCCGTGCAGGTGGAACTGACTCCCGGGGTATAATCCCAGGTAAGCTGCCAGCCGGGCGGTTCGGGCGTGTTGCCGTCGGCGAGCCAGGCTTTGGCAAAGACGTCGTTGGCGCCGCCCTGGGACGGGGCATTGGGCTCCTGGCGCAACCGCAGCCAGTACCACTGGCCGAGCTGCCAGGAGAAGCCCTGTCCCGGCCCCCAGCCCGCGAGGTCGTCCAGCAACGCCAGGTAGTTGCCCGGCTCGCCCTCGCTCTCAGCATTCCGAAACAGATAATCGATGCCCATGCTCGTGGCGGAGTCAACGCCCACAGCCAGGCCGCCGCGGTGCCCGACGCCGGACCCGATACTGAGGACGCGGATGCGCGCCAGTACTTCCTGCACCGTGTTGTTGTAGCCTGGCAACTTGTAAAGCAGGTGGCTGGCATTGCCCCCGGCTGTGGCGACGTGCAAAAGCCCGCCGCTCACAAAATAGGCGTTCGGCCCGCACACTACCCAGTTCGTTCCGAGGCCGGTGCCAGGGAAGCCACCCTGGAAACCGTTGACCGTCGTGCCCGCGTCCGCGGGCAGCAGGAATTGGGCCGGCAGCTTGAAAGCGGGCAGCAAACCAACGCCGATGCCGAGCAGCGTCCGTGAGAAAACCACCAACACAAACTTGAGACTGGTCATCGATGCGCTCGAAGATTAGGCATTAGTTGGCAGGGGGTCAAGCCTGCGGGAAAAGCTTGATCGAGATTGCCCATCCGGCGATAGTGTCGAAGGCGGGGGTGGTCCCGAGGCCGCCCCGGTCGGGTTTATGGTTCCTGGAAATTCTCGAAAGTTACGCTCAAGCGGATTCACGCTCATCGAGTTGCTGGTGGTCATCGCGATTATTGCGATTCTGGCGGCGCTGCTGCTGCCGGCGCTCTCCAAGGCCAAGGAGAAGGCCAAAGCCGCCGAGTGCGTCAGCAACAGCCGGCAACTTGGCCTGGCCTTTCTCCTCTACGCCGGAGACAATGCGGACCACCTCCCAAACCTCTACACCAAGGCCTGGCTCGGCGCCAGCCTCGGCCCTGAACCGGGTGGAGACTGGTGGTTCCAAACGCTCTCGAAAGGCAAGTACGTCACCGCCAACTCGATCTCCAACAACGTCTGGCGGTGCCCGGCGGTAAAGGAGGCCGACATACAGGTGATTTTCGGCGCGCGGTGGGAAGGGTATGGCCCCGTGGAAGGCACCATCATCCGCTATGCCTTCCTGGATGCGGGCGGAGTGGATCCGCTGGGCAGCCGGCGGCTGACTGACCTCCATCGCCCCAGTGAGCTCTGGCTCATGGGGGACACCGGCATTCCGAAGAACCCGAACAACGTCCCCCAGGGGGGCTACCTGACGGAGATCGTCACCTTCGCACCCGACCCGCAGTACGGCTGGACGCTCGACGTGCCAATGAAGCAACCTGCCTGCCGGCACAGCCTGAGGGGCGGTGTGACCTTCGCGGACGGCCATGTCGAGTTGTGGAAGTACCACGACTTTCGGAACGACAAGAACGACATCTTCGGGGAGAACTCACTGTGAGCCTGTGCGAAAAACTCCTCGCAAAACTCACTGGCTCAGCCGGTAGAACTGCAAGGGTCCCGTGGGGCTGTTCGTGATGGTGTTCCACCATTGCACCAACGCAGGCAAAGCGCCCACATCTGACCAGGCTTGCGGTGAGAGCAGATTGGTTGCCGACTGCAGCTTGTATGCCAACAGCGAGGTTCGCCACCAGACAACTGTCTGGCCGGCGGTTTGGGTAATGGCCAGGGTCGCCAAGGGTTTGGTCGCGGTCAGTTGAACCAACTCAATGCCCGTTCCGTTTAACGGATCGAGGTTGCGGCTGTACTGTTTGGAGGCGGGGCTATTCCAGTGCTCATGCACGCCGAGGCTGGACAGGCGAGTGCCGGTCTTGCCCGGATCATAAAAGGTGCGTGAAGGGGGATTGTTGGCCAGCGCCGCCTCGTAGAGGTAATCCTCGGCCCCGCCCTGCAGCGCAGAGCCCGGGCTGTCGCTGCCGTTGGTCACCACATTGGGCCACTCGGCGAGCAGGAAATCATAGCACACGGAATCAATCGCTACCGGGTCCTGCGACGCGAACAGGCTCGAAGGCCAATTTCCGTTAAACGGCGCGGTGGTCCATTGCTTGGGATGCGAGTCCCAGAAATAACCTGCAAAGAGGCCATCCACCAGGAAGAGCAGCGTCTTGCCGCCCAAGGCCGGGCTGCCGAGCAAGTCCACCATTGCGCGGTAATGTCCCATACCCGGGGTTCCGGGCAGGCTCGGGTCTGCAGTGCTCGTATGCATGTTGTCGTAATTAAGGACGCCGCCCTGGTTTGGGCCGAAGGCATCCCGGAAGTACCCGTCGGGACAACGGAGCAAGGCGCCGTGAAAATTCTTGGCGCAGAGAGTCACGCCCACGCTGTGCCCCTTGAGCACCGCAAAATCAATGAGGTAGTCCGCCTGGGCCAAGGGCAGAGGCACGTAGTCTTGAACCACGGGCTTGCCGGCGGCGGCGTTGGTCACGCTCCAGTAGAAGGGGACGGATGAAAGCTCGGTTCGCAGGCGTCCTGACCCGCCAAAATTGTCGAAATAATGAACGTTCGGGAATTCGGGGTGCAGCTTGTTCCACTGGTAGGCCGGGAAGTTGCCGGTCGGGTCGCCCAGAAAGATGTTGGTCTGGTCGACTCCCGCCGTATAGACAAGTTGACGGAGCAGGCTAAGGAGCATCTGCGGCGAATTGTCGATCGTGTTGAGCCAGTGGCCGTCCCAGTAACTGTTCTGCTTTTCATAGGTGCCGTTGATGTCAACAGTGGCGGTCCCCGACCGGGCATTGCAGGTGGTCAGGTTGATCTTGATGGCCACCTTTTCGCCGGCCTGATAGCCGCGCGGGCCATTGCCGTGGCTCTGGTTGAAATACTTGAAAATGGCCTGCCAGGCCGCCGCGTCCGAGCCGCCTCCACCCACTGATTGCAGCGCCTTGGACATCATCTGCTCCACGACCGAAATATCGGTGTGATTGGTGTCGAACCAATGTTCCGCCGAAGTGTAGCCGTCCCAGTTTACCGCTTCCGGGGCATAGACCCAGGCAACGCGGCCCGGGAAGACACCCCTGGCTTGGCCGACAGGCGCGTTGGGTGGGTTGCCCGCGCGACTCCGCGCGACAGGCAGGCCGCCCAGCACCAAGGCGCCCCCGGCGATGGCGGCGGCTCCCCACAGGCAAGCTTTCCAGAACCGGGCTCCCCGGTTGCGCGCTTTGCGCCAGGCGAAAGCAGACCCCACCAACGCCAGCACCCAGGCCACAAAGCCACTGGCCACCGGAAAAGCGATTCTCTGGCACGGGTAGGCTGCGCGGCTCGGCTTGGGGATGACGCGCAGGAGAAACCAAAGCAATGAAGCCAAGCCCATAGCCGAAAAAAGCCACCCAAGGACCCCGAGCCGGCGCTGCGGTGGTTCCAGAGACCGACCGGTGACCGGGCAGATGGGCTGCGAAGCGGGTGAATGTTGAATCGTTTCGTCGGAGGGACAAGTTGGTGTTTTCATGGGTTTAGGACAGTGTTCTTAGACCGGACGACTTTGAGTTCGCCGCGGAGATTCAAGGAGACCTCGAGCGCGCCCGGCGGCAGGTCGGCCAGGGTTGTTTGGCCTCCCGGCCAGCGGACCCAAATCTGTTTGGGCTCCTCGGGCCGGGCCAGCACCTGCGTCAAGCTGTCCTGGGACCAATAACCGGAGCCTGCATGGACTTCGCGGGCCGGCCCGAAGCGGTCGCCGAACTTGAGGCGGATCACCCCACCGACGCCCTGGGGATTGCCGGCGGGACCCTGGAGGCGCACGCGCAGGCCAGGCCGGGCGCGGACGTTGCGGAAGAGCCGGGTTTGAGCGGCGTTCTGCGCAACCACCAGGTCCACCCGGCCATCCCGATCGAAATCGCCGACCGCCGCGCCGCGTTGTTCGCCATAGACGATGACGCCGCTTTCCGAGCCGGGAACGGGGCGGAAGCCTCCCCGGCCGTTGCCCTGCAACCATAAGCCGCGTCCGGCATCGCAGCGCGGGATTTTGGGGTGCGTGGCAAAGAAGTTCTGGCTCAAGAAGACGTCCTCGTTGCCATCGCCGTCATAATCGGCCACGCAGGCTCCGAAGGCCGGGGCGAACTGCGCCTCGGGCGGCAGCGGGACTGCGAGGAAATGGTTGGTGCGGTTGAGGAAGAGGGTCGAGGAGAGGGTGGTGACGGCCAGACGACGGGCCTGGGCCAGGGCCGGGCCGGCAATGTCGGCGAGGGTAGCGCGCGCATAAGCGGCGTAGGTCGGGAAACGGGCGCGCAAGAAGGGGAGAGCGGCTGCCAGGGCGTCGAGGTCACGCTCGGGCACCTCGCGGCGGGTGGCCGGGTCACGGGTGGCTTCCAGCAGGTTGAGGGCGCCGCTGCCGTCAAAGTCACCCGCGTAGAGCAGGTAGGGGAACTCCGGGCTGGCGTGTTGGACGGTGTTGAGTCCCCAGTTGGTGGCCAGGATGTCCAGGTTGCCATCGCCGTCGAAATCGCCTACCGTGACCCCGTTCCACCAGCCCAGGAAATCCGCCAGACCCAGCTCGGCGGTGATCTCCCGCAAGCGGCCATGGTCGTTGTGAAACACCCGGACAGGCCCCCATTCGCAGGCTAGAATGAGTTCCGGCCAGCCGTCGCCATCCAGGTCGCTCCAGACCGCTCCGCTGACCATCCCGACCCCTGCCAGGCGCACGGTGTTCTGCGCATCCAACTCCCAAGCGCCCCGGCGCAGGCGCCACAGTTGCGATTGCGCAGGCTCCGGGTAACGGCCCGGCACGCTTCGCCCGCCTGCGAACAGGCCGAGTTGGCCAGTCCCTTCGTAGTCCGCCAGGGCCAACGGCCCGACGCTGGAGCCGCCGGCGGGGATGACCTCCGCCGCCACTGGGCGCCCCGGCGCGAACTCCTGGACGGCCGCGCCTGCCGCCTGCCCGTCCTCGTAATTGGCCGCGCCGACGAGCAGGCCGCGAGTTCCGTCGGGACGGTTCCACCCCAGCACGGTGGTTTGGTCGCGCAGCGCCTCCTGGTTCCAGGGAGGTCCGTCGAGGAGTTGGAAATGGCCCTGGCCGTCGTTGCGGAACACGGCCAGGCGGCCTCCCTTGCCGCTCGCCACGGCCAGGTCCTCCCAACCGTTGCCATCCAAATCGAACCAGGCTACCCCTGGCCCGAGTTGGCTCAAACGCCGCGGGAGCAGCGATTGGCGCTCGAAGTCGTCGAAGGGGTCCTCGTGATGGGCATGCCGGAGGCGGTCGCTGACGTCCTCGAACACCGGGGGCGGGGCCGGTGGGGCGGAGGAGGCGACCGGGCTTTGCGCCGCGGGGCGGTGGCCGCTGCCGTCTGAAGGCGGCGCTCCGTTAGCCGCGGTGGAGGTGGGCTGGCTATGGGCCGTGGGTTGGGGCCCGGCATCGGCCGGTTCGATAATCTCGTAGAGGCAGTTGGGCCGGGCGGCGGCAACCGCGCTGCGGCGACCACTGCGCCAGGCCACTTCGATGCGCAGCCGGTTGGTGAGACTGCCGGCGGCGAAGACGCGCAAGGCCTGGTCGCAGGACAAATACCTGCCCCCGCACATCATTTCCTGGCTTTGGGTGACCGGCCCGCCGCTGACGGTGATGCGGGCGCCTATGCCGGCCGTGTTGGGCGGCCGGCCTTTGAGCCGCACCGCCAGGCGCGGCGCGGCCGATTCGTTGCGGTAAACCCCGAGCGCGCCGTTGAGGTTGTTGACGACGAGGTCCAGATCCCCGTCGTTGTCCAGGTCGGCCAAGGCCATGCCGTGGGCGACCCCGACCTGGTCAAAGCCCCAGGCCGCGCTGCACTCGGAGAAGGTCAGGTCGCCTCGGTTGCGGAAGGCCAGTTTGGCCTGCCTGAGCGGTGGGAGCATGAGCAACTTGCCGGGGACCATTGCCGGGGGATAGGGTCCGTTGGCGGCGATGCGCGCCTGGGCATCACGATCCTGGGTGTCGAATCTATGACCGGTACTGGCCAGCACGTCCTCGAAGCCATCGAGGTCGACATCCAGGAAAATGACCGACCAATTCCATTCGCAGTTTTCCAGCCCGGCGTACGCGGCGATCTCGGCATAAGTGCCGTCGCCGCGATTCCATTGGAGCACCGTCCGGTCCAGTTGCGGCCGGTCTGCAAACTCGCCGGCGCGGATCGTGTAGGGGTCCATGGCGGCGATCTGCATCAAGCGGCGCCCATGGTCGCGGCTCATCATGTCCGAGACCAGGATGTCGTCCCGGCCGTCGCGGTCGACGTCGGCAAAATCCACCGACATCGAGAAAGTCGGCGTGTGCCGGATGGCAAGCTGCGGGATAGCTCGAAAATGGCCATGACCGTCATTGAGCCAGATGCGGTCTGGGGAGTGGAAGTCGTTGCAGACGTAAAGATCGGGAAGGCCATCGCCGTTCAGGTCGCGAAATGCGGCAGTCAACCCCCAATCGTGCGGCGCCTCCCCGAGCGGGCGACCCTCTTCGTCCAGGAACGTGCCGTCGGTCCACGAGAGCGGAGTGAAATGGCCGTGGCCGTCGTTCCGGTATAGCACGTGCGGCTCGCCATTCTCGAGCACGCGCCCTTGGGGGGTGAGTTCGAGGCGGCCCCGGTCCTGGGGCATGATGCTGCGGCGCCCGCCCATGTTGAGCAGGGAAAAGCCCGTGGTGCGGACCGTGGTGGTTCGATAATTGGCGACATACAAGTCGAGCGCGCCATTGCCGTCAATGTCCGCCAGGGCGCAAGTCATGGCGCCGTATTGGCGCATGAGGCCCGAATCCCTGGCCTCGGTGAAATGTCCGTGCCCGTCGTTCAAGAACAGGCGCGTGCCGGTCCCGATGCCGTTAATCAGGAGGTCGAGAGTGCCGTTTCCGTCCACGTCGGCAAAGGTGGCGCCGGTCGAGAAATTGCCGGGAAAATCGAGGCCGGCGGCGGCGGTAACATTCGTGAAGCGCCACCCGCCAAGGTTTTTGTAGAGGGCAACATGCCCTTGAAGGGAGCAGACGAAGATGTCGCACAGCCCGTCGCCATCGACATCCCCGAGGGCCACGCCCGAGCCATTGAGACGGATTTGGTTTTGGGCCGCGTTCTGGTCGCTCAAGGTATTGGTGAAGTCAATGCCGGTTTGCCGGGGATCCATCAGGGTGAAGCCGGCATGGCCCGTCTCTGGGACTTTGAGGGGAATAGAGCGGTAGCCGGGCCCCTCCTGCCAGGTCTGGGCGCCGGCGGCCGTATGGAGCAGCAGGCCGGTGATCCAGGGCAAAAGGCACAGTAGCCAAGTGCGCCGGACCTGAAGCGGTGCGCCCTCCCATGAATCCCCCGCCGCCGGGCTTCCTTGAGGGACTCCTGCGGATGGCGAGGCCCTGGCCTCGTGTCGATTAGGCTTCAACGGGACGGATGATAACCGCCTCCCGGCGGGGCAGCAAGCCCTGTTTAGAGTCCACAGCGGCGGCGTGGGAAGGAACGCCGGCGACCGGACGGGGATCGGCGGGCGCGCCGGCGTGGGAAATAAAAACGCGGGGAGCGTCAAAAAAATTGCTTTGATTTGGTTTGATTAGGCCGGATTCAGTTTGATTGGGTTGACCGAAGGGGCGTGGATTGGGCTGCGGCGGGCTTTCGGCCAGGCGTTCCGGGGGCCAGGCCCTTTTGGGTTTGGATTGTCCAATGCGGGTGCTCATCCTTTTTTAGCGGCAGCGGCCACGAATACCCGGCGGCCGGCGCGGGGGCGGGCGAGGCGGGCAGAACGGCGCCGTTTCATTCATGGCGGCGACTATACAGCAGGGCTACACATATTGTCAAGGAAGAAAATGGGGCCGCGGCAAGGCGTCAATGACGGCGGGGCTTGGGCTTTTTTTTCACTACGGATGGACACGGATAAACACGGATTTGGGCCTTATCTCTTACATTCCGCAGTCAGAATGTGTAAATCTCCGATCTGCAAGTAGCTTTACTACAATGATTTACGCATTATCGCTTCACATTTACTCCTTCTTTCCACGGGG
>Ga0187868_1003262_pt1 | contig 10207 bp, 4 predicted proteins | sample June2016WEW_13_4_FD_133014 | JGI IMG/M metagenome (GOLD analysis project Ga0187868, IMG submission 133014) | Peatland microbial communities from SPRUCE experiment site at the Marcell Experimental Forest, Minnesota, USA - June2016WEW_13_40 | ecosystem: Environmental > Terrestrial > Soil > Wetlands... | reverse complement strand
GAAGTGGCACTCCAAATCCGGTGCGTGTCGAACGTCTTTGGATCGTAAAACGGCTTAATCGAAAACAAGCCATTCCAGCCTTGCGTAAGGAAAAGGTACCGCACCGCATAGTAGAAAAACGCGGCAATCACCACACACATCCAAAGGAGAAGAATTTTGTTGGCACGCGCTGAAGATTTGATCCCACGCAAATTCAGAATGGTCATGAAGCCCACCACCAGGAAGGCCGCAACTGCATAGGGCATTTGCGGGAAATAGCGGCTGTGGAGAGCAACCGAAATCCAGATAGTGTTTATCAACGGCACCAGGATGTAATCCAACAGCATCGCCCAGCCCACAAGAAAGCCAAGGTAGGGGTCGAGCCCCTTGCCCACATAGGTGTAAGCGGATCCGGCTGAGGGATAAATCCCCGCCATGCGGCCATAACTGAACGCCGTAATCATCATGGCGAACATAGCGATCAGAAGGGTCGTTACGGTATGGCCGTTCGAAAGTTTCTCCGCCACGCCGAAAAGCGGGATTGGAGCGATCGGCTGGATAAGCACAATGCCGTAAAAGATTAGGTCCCACAATGTTAAGACCTTTCGCAGTCTCAACGGACCGATCACAAGAGTTGATTCCGACCGTTTCGCCATTGGGGGTCAATGACTGATCGATTTCGAGTGGTTTCCCGGCCTCAATCGGTCGTCAATGATCTTCCGTTGAAAAAGGTGATTGAGGCCTTTCCCAGCTCATATCTACCCATTCTATAGTTGAATGAAAAATTCCACGCTGGTTGAGGGATTGCGCTTTCTGAAAAAGGTTATTTCTTTTCATCCTCCGAGTCTCCGCCACGAAGAGGCCTCGTAACTCGACTGCCCACACTGTCCTGGCACTATTCGGGTAAAAAAAGGACTTAGAATCCTGATTGATCGCATCGCAGCAAATCGAAAGGCCCGGTTCCAACGCCAGTCTCCCCTACAATCACATACCCACTGCCCGATCGCTTCAAACTCAAACCTCGGTGTCCATTTCGTGCTGGTATCGCAGGTCGGCCTGACTGCGCCCTCAAATCCAGATTGCTTCTCTGCACCTGCCCGCTCTGGATGACTTGGAACAGCTTGGCTTTGTCCGCAGCCCCGCTGCGGGCAGGCACTGGTTGCCACTCACAGTTCCGAGCAGAGAAACGGTCCGAGATCATTGCTGCGAAGTGAGGCTATGGAACATCGCAGTTAGAGAAGCCCTTCTTTCGTTGGCTAAACGCACTGTTCATATATGCTCATCCAACTCTAACCCGCTACCGATAGCCGTTTTTCAGAAATTATGAAATCAACTGTCGACTCATTACCCTAGGACACCTCGTCGTCGGAAATATTCCATCCACTCACTCGCACCACAGCCGTGTCATTTCCCAGAGCCGTAGTTTGGTATGTCGCGGTTACCTCCTTCTTCTCCCCGGGGATCAGTGAGAAATAATTGTCTTCCCACAAAACGGGCAAGACCTCTTCACCACCCCTGCCCTTGCGAATCTGCAAAATTATGAAAAAGGCCAGGTGTCGGGTTGGGTTTTCAACGGTTACCCGCGAAGAGGTAAACTTCCCATGCTGACGGGTCTCACTTGTCTTTCTTAATTGAACCGATGGCAACTCACTGAGTGCAGTAAGGTCAGCGTACGATTTGGTGGGGGTATAAAGCCGGATGGGCGTTTCATAGTCGAGGACATCGGGTTTCGTTGAAAGCCAATAGAAGTTTGAGCTGATAGGCTTGCCGTCAGAATCGTTCAGTGACAGCCGCACGAAATAGGTCGTTGTCAACCCGTCAAGCTCAGGGATAACGAGCACCTTCGTGCTGCTGTCGGGCGGCACATGGGTCGTGACCTCGCGTGAGAACCTTTCCTTAAGGTTACGATCCAACACCTGGGCTTTGATTTTGACGTTACCGAACTCTCTATAAAGCGAGTTCACGATGACGATAGACTGATCGTCATAAGAGTACTGGACGTGAAGCGGTTCGCATGCCTTCTTGGTGCCGAAGTAGGCGCCCGACGGCTGGAGGTAGTAGTCGAAGAGCTGCCACAACAAGGATGGCCACGCATTGTTGAGCATTTGATGGATGACCCCCGTTGAGGTATATTTGTTTCTTCCGTATGCCTCATACATCGCTCGTTCACCCTCGTAAGCCATGACTTGTGCTTTCATTATGAAATCATCCAGGCTCTTAGCTGGTCCGTAACGGGAATTAAGCGCCTCAGTGAACATCCACCTAATGTCCTTGAAACGTCCTCCCGCGTGGAAATCCCAGTATTCGTCGATTGGCCATAAGTGATCCGTAGGAATGAATTTACGGAGACTTTCGACCACGGGAATAGCCGGGCCGGGGCTACATTCTGGATTAAACCCAAACCCCCCTCCGATATGCTTGTCGATTAACCAATAAGAAGGGGGGACATAATAGTAAGGGCAGCCTCCCTTCATTCCGGTGCTTCCTGTCAGCGGCGCTGGTGTGCGACTTTTGGACCCAAGGACAGGATTTGGCCAGTTCTCATCCTTGAGAGTGTTGAGATACATTTCCGCGACCTTTCTTGGAGGCGAATTGTCATCACCATTCAGCCAGCACATCACGCTCGGATGGTTTCTGAACCAGCGGATTCGATCCCGCAAGCAGTCATCCGCAACCGCATAGTCCTCCTCCTTCCAATTTTCCCACCTTTCCCAGTGATCGCCGCAGCACCAGCCCGGCATGAGCAGGATACCGTATTGGTCCGCCAAGTCCAGCAACTGGTCGTTTCCGAATTTGCCGTCCATTCGCAAGCAATTCAAGTGCATATCCGTGGCATACTGGATTTCCGCTTCTTGTCTCTTGGATTGGTAGCGCAGGAGCATGTCGTCCCACCAACCCGCTCCCCGGATCAGAATCTTCTCGCCATTAACCCTGAAGAGCCGATAGCCCTGCGCCGTAAGCTCGGATGTGACTTCGCGAATCCCAAAACGCACTTGCTGCGTATCAGAAATCTGGTCGTTGATTTTGAATCCGATTTTCATTTCGTGTATCGTTTGCGCGCCAAGCTGCCAAGGCCACCAGAGCCGAGGATTAGAAATATTGAGTTGCCTGAACTTCTCTGGAATGAAGCTCGCTCGCTTCCACTCATGCGGTCTGAGCTCGACGTCTTGCTCGAATGCAACATCCTCCATCCTGCCCGCCAGAACCCCTGTCACCGGATGGTCGCTGGCATTGTGCAAATCCGCGTTTACGGTTAGGTGCGCCGTCGCACGCGAGGGTAGCTCGAGGTGACTAATAACGTGGGCATTACGCAGCCTAACCGGACCACTTGTGGCCATGAACACTTCCTGCCAAAGTCCCATGTTCTTGTCGGGGGGGGCGGGATTGATATCCACCCAGTTGATGCCAAGGTCATCGGGGCCCGGGGCGAATACCTCGACGGCAAGGGCATTGACCTCGCCAGGCTTGGCAAGCCCACTGACGTCGAATTCGTAAAACCGGAAGCAGCCCACTACCTTGGAGACGTCGGCTACGCAGTACCCGTTCAGCCAGATGTTGGCTCGGTAGTTGATCCCTCGAAAGTTCAACCACAGTTTCTTCCCGTGATAACCCGGTGGAATCTCGAACTCCCCCCGGTACCACCATGGAACCCTGAACGGGCTGTCATCCGGCATCGGGAAATTCGCGAAGAAGGCCCCAATGGGGTACTCTGCGCCGGGAATCAATCTCAGGTTCATCCCGATGTACGGGTCTGGGTAGACCTTGTTCTCGATGAGCGCTCCAAAAACGGTTGAGGGGACCGAGACAGTATACCAGCCATGTGGCTGGTATCGTAATGACGAGAGCACTTCGCCTGGCTCTTGTATGGAGGCAGTGGACTGGAGCTGCCATCCTTGCTGAGGGATCAGTTTTGTTGCGTTATCTGGTTGCGATGGAGTTTCCTGTAAGAAGCCATGAAACAAGCGCGATGAAAGGGAAACCGCCATAGCCTCTTTCATGAAATCGCGTCGAGTACTAGAACCAGACATGACCATATGCTCCCATAGAGATTTGCGGCCCGATGTACGCGCTACTTCAGTACGTACAACCGTTTGTTGCCGATATGATTACGGTAGCCATCCTAACAGAAGAAAATCCCCCCTATCTGGTGCCGGCCACAAAATGCCACGGGTGCGTCAAGAACCCAGCTAGTACATAGTTGCATTAATAAGCGACATTATTCATGGCCCTCGGAAGGGCGGGGCTAAAGCCTCGTCCTTCCATCCGCCGACAAATAAGGTCGCTAACCTCTGCAACTAAGCACTAGTATCGTTGGGGCCGCAGCCCATTTTGCTCCAAACTTACGCAAGAACCCCTTTGGGATACCACTTCTCCTCGTGTCTGCCCTTGTTAACGTAGTTTCAAATGGCGAACTTATGGCCACCCAACCATGGAGCCATCCCGGCAGTACCGGTCTGATTGGCTCCGCCGAGGATACTGATCAATGCTCGCCCCGCCATCCGCTGGCCTAACCTGAGGAAGAAGAGCAGGCGTCCGCAAGCCGGTCAACTCAGAAGCTCAAGTGTATGCCAAGTTCAATAGTCCGGGTTGTGGATGAAGATGAGATCACACCGGCCCCGGAGGTCCCGATACTCACGTTTGGATTACCAAAGTTCGGATGATTGAATAAGTCAAGCGCATCTGCCCGGAATTCAAGTTTTCCACCCTCCCCTAGTTTGCGAATGGGGAAGCCCTTGGTCAATGAGGCGTCAAGATCTTTTAATCCAGGGCCGAGCAGAATATCTCGTCCTGAGTTCCCGAACGTGTACGGCGCAGGTTGAACAAATGCAGTGGCGTCGAACCATTTTTGGATGGTAGGGTTCGAAAGTTTCCCGCTCGCAATCCGATTGGGGTACCATGAACCCGCCAAGGACCCGCTCAGATTGGCTGTCCCCATGATCGGCATAAAAGGCGCTCCAGAATGTGCATAGAAGAGCGAGGAAAGCTGCCAGCCCCCGATAACGCCGTTTAGGATCCCGGTGTGATTCACGAAGTGCCTTCCTCTCCCAAACGGGAGTTCGTAGGCAAAGTAACCATTAAAGATGTGCCGCATATCAAAGGTCGAGAGCCCGTAATTGGCCTCCCGGTCATAAGAGTTTTGAACGTTATCGATAGGGCCATTACTAAATCCCGAGATAGTTCCATCGTCCAGACTTCTCGACCACGTATAGTTCGCCGCAAACATGAAGCCTTCCGAAAACTCACGCTTTACTGTTAATTGGAAGGAATTGTAATTCGACATACCATCGTCGAGGTGGGCGGTGATTCCCGTATACTGTGGGTAAGGTCGCCTAGGTTGGGCGTTTCCCGGACCCAGAAGGCCAAGAGGTACCTGGTCAATGTCTCGCGTACACAGGATATGGACGCCTCGAGTCCACACATAGCCACCGTCCACGAAAAACCGGTGCGGCAGTTGGTGCTGAATGTCAAAGTGGGCCTGTTGCATATACGGGATGTGCGCGTCGGAGGGATAATAGGTCAGGGCCGCCCCGTTAAGCAATGTCGCTGAAGGCGTTCCAGTGGGATAAATAGGCGGTGGCGGTCCTTGGGCCAAAGATGGGTAGGTCGCCTTTAAGGTTGCCGACGGGGGAGATAAGGTGAAGATTGGGGTGAGCAGGTCTGTCGACGTTTTATTGCCTGTCACCGACCACCCCTGACCGATAGCCAGGTATGAGTAGTTGCCACCTCCCCAGATCGAGTCGAAAATTCCGTATGCACCACGAATTGACCACCCGTCTTTGGGTGACCAAGCAAATCCTGCTCGGGGAGCAAAGCCATCGTAATCGGTATTTTGGAGCGCTGTGCGTCCCCCTTGCCCAGCAAACCACAACGCGCCTAGCGTATTCGTGGCCGGGTTCGTAATAAAAGGGTCAAAGTTGGCGACTCTGTTGTATTTCTCGCTCCATCCAGTCAGTATCATGTACCGTAGGCCGAGATTGAGGGTGAGGCGCCGCGAGATCTTGTAATCATCGTTCGCGAATAGCTGCGCATTCCGTCCTGGCGAACCCGTCAACGGGCTCACAGTGACAGACCATGTCTGTGGCAAGCCAAAAAGGAAATCCGCGTACCCCAGACCCGCGCTTGTTGAAACTGCGGGATTGCGAGTAAAGGTACCGCTGAAGGTAAAACTCCCCTCCTGCAGCCCCGAGCCATTCAGCCTTGAATAAAAACTGTCATACTCGCCACCAAGCTTAATGATATGCTTTCCTTTCACCATGGTCAGTAGGTCGGACTCCACGTAGCTGCCCTCGACGTCAATTGCTGCCTTTCCGCCGTTAATCCCAACCGCTATTGCGCCGGTAATACTGACAGTCGGAAACATGTCCGACACAGGATTAATTAGCCCTAACTTCTGCGGGTACCCCTCCCCCACATCCGGGGCAGCAAAGATTCCATTGTAGCGCAGTACCCCAAAGTTAAACTGGTTTACGATTGTGGGGCTGATCGACCACGAATCCGATAGACTTCCCTGGTACTCGTAAGGACGTGCGCTATAGACTGCTATTGGTATCCCGCTAACAGATGGCGAGTATTCATGCACGAATGTCGATGTATGGGAGAGCCGATTGGAAGAGGAAATGTTGTAATCGACACTGCCGCTGTACCAACTCTCCCCCGGATTGCTTGGAAGATCCTTGTAATAGTTATTGAACAGGCCCGGGTAATTAGCCGGGGGCAAGTATGTCTGAATATTGGCAGCCACAGGATCAATCTCGTTTGGAGGAATAACGTTGTTGAATAGAGGAGTTCGAACCCCATTACTGAGGCTGCTTGGATCGTAGATGGTGGGAAATCCTTGGCCTGAGAAATTCCCTTGCTCCATCGCCGCAGTCGGGACCGTATAGTACGTGGGGGAATAAGTCACCTGTCTCTTCCCCTGGTACGAGAAGAAGAAAAACGCTTTATCGTGCTTAATAGGTCCGCCAACGGTACCACCGAACTCATTCCAATGCGTACGAGATGTCGTTGGCGAGAAGAAGTTTCGGGCATTCAAATCAGTATTCTGCACAAACTCAAACAAGGTGCCATGCCACTGGTTCGTGCCGGTCTTCGTCATCACATTGAAAACCGAAGATCCATTACCATACTGCGCGCTGAAGTTGGTGGTATCGGCGTGAACTTCCGAAATGGAATCGAGGGGCTCGTCACCGGCAACGTCAGGATTCAAATCGTATGCGAAGATATCGCTCGCACCATTAATCAGCCAGTTATAATGGAAAGGCGCGGCGCCATTCACGGCCATTCTCACACCCGTCCCAATCCCAACCACCGTACCCGGCGAAACACCAGGGAGTAGCACATCGAAGTTAAACCACGACCTGCCCACGTTAGGAAGGGTCGTAACCATTCCGGCCGTCAGTGCGGTGCTGTTCTCCGAAGTTTCAGTTTTAACGAGAGGGGTGGGCGCGTTGACCGTCACCTGTTGGGATACCGTTCCAACGTGGAGCTGCGCATCAATCGCGATCACCTGAACGCCCAAGACGACCCCTTCTCTGACATAAGTGGCGAACCCATTCTTTATAAAAGCAATGGAATAGATTCCCGGCAAGAGAACAGGCGCGTCATAAACCCCGCCCGAATCCGTTACAACCTTTGTGCTGACACCGGTTTGCACATTGGTGATGGTCACATTCGTGTCGGGTATCACTGCCCCCGACATGTCGGTGGCTGTCCCACGGATCTCACCTGTCCTTGCATTCTGGCCAAACACTAGGACTGCCGATCCGGTAAAGAGCAAGAAAACCACCAAGATTGAGAGCCTCCCAGCTTCGCACGTTCTTGTTGCCATAAAACCTCCTTTCATGACATCCTCCTCACTCTTAAATAAGATGATCGTTTCATGAAATCAAGTCGCTGAGACTAGCTCAACTCTCGATTCCCATGACCCCCGGCCCTGGCACGCAAGCGTACAGGCGAAACGCGCCGGACAGCTTGAAGCCACTCACCGTCACGCGCGCTTCGTTTAAGACGTAATTTGTTGCACGCTCGCATTAAAGCAACATTTCCCGAATAGTCCGGAATCACGGTTGGTAAAAAAGGGTTCACATGGCCCGCGGCTGTTTCAGGCGAAAAGCCGCGGGCGAAGGTGTTTTGCAGAACGAGAGCGATGGTAACCCGCAGCCGCGGCTGCCTCCGGTCGGCGCGTACAATGCGGGTGCCGGCGTGGGTGCGAGCGCCCTCTCGAACGACGCCCTGGATGAGCGGGCCGACGCGCTTCTACGCCCGTGTCACCTCGCCCACGACGGTGATCACCGACGGCGCCAGTCCGTTCACGAGCATCGCCATACCAAGGTCCAAATAGCAGGTCATTACGTCGAGAACCTCGCCGGCCATGGAGTCGCCGCGCTCGGGCAGCGATAGATCGAAGTTTTGCTAACGATTACAGAGCCGACGCATGGAAGGGTTTGAGTGGTTGCAGACCAACAGACAGTCATGAACACCCGGCAAACTAACGAGGTCTTACGTCTCATATTGGCCCTCCTCAGAGGCATTTCCCCCTCCTCTTGAATGGCCCGAGCACCCTTCGCCAGACCGCAGTATTTCAAACAGGAGCGTTGTTATTTTTCGCATTATGCTCAAAACTCCTCCCCTTATTCTTCAGGGGGAAGAAACCGGTACCACGAATTGCTGATATGATCCCGCGCCGCTTGGATTACGTTCTCCTCATCCGTTCCCGCCAAAGCGTCCATTAGAATCTGGTGAGACTTCACACGCTCCTTCAGCGGACTTTGGCTCACGCTGAGCAAAACCATGAGATACGGGAACAAGGGAGCACAGAGCTGCCAAAGAATCCGTTCGAGCGTTTGATTACGCGCGATCCTCCAAACCTTTTGGTGGAAGGCAAGGTCGTCACGTGTGACTTGGTAATAATCATTCGTACCTACGCCTTCCTCGATCCTGCTGACCACGCTATGAAGTTCATCGAGATGCGCTGATGTCCTCCGACGGTGTGCTAGCACGAAAGCCTTGGGCTCAAGTTCGAGTCGGATTTCGACCATCTCCGAGACTTGCTCCGCGGACAACTGGGTCACAAAGCTGGCCGTGTTGGTTTTCTTGAAAATCAGCCCCTCATGCTCAAGAACCTGTAGGGCTTCGCGCACCGTAGCCTGCCCAACACCCAGAGACCTAGCAAGACTCCGCTCGACGATCCTCTCGCCCGGCTTCAGATTCCCGGTCAGAATAGAATCTCGCAGGAAATTGGCAACTTGTAACCTTAGAGGGGCCTGCTGTGGAATAAATTCTTCCAATTTTAGTTGGCTCATAATGCGCTCATAATGATCGTTCATACTCTAATCGATCATGATCTGATCGGGCATCGTAGGATGGCCGAGGTTAAAAGTCAAGAACTTTTCTTGCAGGCATTTCGGAATTTTAGCTACGGAAAGCTTGCAAGGAGGGCTGAGAAGGGGGCGACACGTTCTAACCTGAATCCGGCGCATTTTGCCCATGCGAGAAGGCAGTAGATGCGCGATTGACGTGTCCTTGCTAACAATTCGATCCGCCGCGTAGAACTGACCGGGAGCCCAAAGCGATCCCGGCTTTTTCGAGCACTCCAAGAGTCGCACGGGCTTCGACTGATATCAGCGATGGATTCCCGGAGTGTGTTGAGGGCCAATGCGAAGGGTGCCGTCTCACCCGCAGGGGGGACCCTGAAAACTGCCGAGGAGAAAGAACCGGCGCTTCAGGCTGCGCACCGTACGTAACGATGGTGCAGTCCGCCGACCTCCGCCAACCCGATCACCGGACCTAATTCCGGCGGCTGAACGGCGCGCTCTTCCGGAGCGTCTTTGGCAAGCGAAAGATGAGTGCGTGATCGGCCGTAGTACTGGAAATAGGACTTCAAAGTCCGCCGCAGGGAGGCTTCGTTGAACACTAGCACGTGGTCCAAGCACTCCCGTCGGATAGACCCAATCAGGCGCTCCACGTGGGGGCTCTGCCGGGGTGATCTCGGTGCCGTGAGAACCTCCTGCGTCCCCATTTCTCGGACGATTTGACGAAAGGAGTCTCCATAGATCGAATCTCGATCACGCAGCAGATAGCGCGGTGCGCTGTCCCAGGGAAAGGCTTCGGCGATTTGGCGTGCTGCCCATTCCGAGTTGGGATGGGCGGTGACGTTGAAATGAATCACCCGGCGCCGGTGGTGGGCGAGCACCACGAAGACAAAGAGGACTCGGAACGTTACGGTTGG
>Ga0187868_1003256_pt1 | contig 10211 bp, 6 predicted proteins | sample June2016WEW_13_4_FD_133014 | JGI IMG/M metagenome (GOLD analysis project Ga0187868, IMG submission 133014) | Peatland microbial communities from SPRUCE experiment site at the Marcell Experimental Forest, Minnesota, USA - June2016WEW_13_40 | ecosystem: Environmental > Terrestrial > Soil > Wetlands... | reverse complement strand
CGTGGGTGACGAGCGCTCGGGCGTAGCCGCGTCCACGAGCCTCCGGCACCGTGTAGACATCTTCCACCCATGCCGTGGCCCCGTCGGATCGCAGCTTCGTAATGGCAGCGGGAGCACCATCAACGTCCAGGATGCCGAAGCACTGCTCGTTCCACAACCTTCCCTCTCGCCGGGAGTACTCCTCCAGCTCCTCGAGGCCGGTGCCGATAGCTGGATGCTCCTCGATGGTCCAGCGCCGCATCAGCTCCAGCATCTGCGCTTCACTCAGCTCGATCACCGCCCTCGTATCGACCTCGCGATCCGAGCTGCCTGCCAACGCCATGAGCACCTCGCAGTCGACGTGCCAGCCGGCGGCGACGAAGGAACCCTCCAGCTGGCGGGAGGTCGGTTCGGCTTCGACAACAACGTGGCGGTAAGGAAGGTCGGCCTGGTGTCGATCAGCGAGCGCGATCGCATCGGCAAAGGTGACCGGCTCGCAGATGAGCAGCTGGTTCAGCGTCCAAACCCGAGGAAGAGATCTCGTCCGTACGACCCAGCCTGACTCGATGGGTCGCATCTCGTCAGCCAACGACTTCAGGGTCCGACGGAGCTGGTCCAATGCCCGGCTGAACAGCTCAGAAGGCCCACCGGCAGGCGTCGGACTGCTCATCATCCTCCAGCTCCGAAACAACCTTTTGGGAATGCGCAAGAAGAATACCGGTGACGGGCCAGACGAGAAATCGACAGTGTCATTCGCGCAATAGGCTTCAGAGCAGGCGACAAGGGAGGGATCAGAGTGGTGGTGCACGTCGGCACGCAGTCGCGTAGCGATCCGAAGAGCAACGGCGAGAGCCCACCTCCGGTGATCTCGGTCTCCGGCCTGACGAAGCGGTACGGGGACGTGGAGGCCGTGCGCGGGATCGACTTCGAGGTGGCCCGCGGGGAAACGTTCGGGTTCCTCGGGCCGAACGGGGCCGGCAAGACGACCACCATCAAGATCCTTTGCACGCTCGCCAGCGCGACCTCGGGCACCGCCACAGTGGCCGGCTACGACACGTGCACGCAGCAGGACGAGGTCCGGCGCAACATCGGGCTCGTCTTCCAGGACACGACCCTCGACACCTACCTGACCGCGGAGCAGAACCTCCGGTTCCACGCCGCTCTCTACGCCGTGCCGAAGGCGGTCATCGAGCCGAGGGCGCACCAGGTGCTAAGCATGGTGGGCCTCTGGGAGCGAAAGGACAACCTGGTCAGCACGTTCTCCGGCGGGATGCAGCGCAGGTTGGAGATCGCCCGCGGCCTCCTGCACGCGCCCCATGTGCTCTTCCTCGACGAGCCGACGGTCGGCCTCGACCCGCAGACCCGTTCGTCGATCTGGAAGTACATCAACGATCTCAAGCGCCGGGAGGACATCACGATCTTCTTGACCACGCACTACATGGACGAGGCCGAGAACTGCGACAGGATCGCGATCATCGACCACGGCAAGATCGTGGCCATCGACACTCCAGAGGCGCTGAAGGCGAGCGTCGGCAAGGACAGGGTCCAGATCCAGACCGCCGACGACCCCGCGGCGATCTCCGCCCTGGCGGATCGCTTCGGCATCGAGGCGGCCATGCACGACGGCGCGGTCACATTCTCGGTCGCATCCGGGGAGGAGTTCGTGCCCAGGCTCTTCGCCGAGCTGGCGGTGCCGATCCGCTCGGTCAGCGTCTCGCGTCCGTCGCTGGACGACGTCTTCATGTCCTATACCGGGAACACGATCCGAGACGCCGAGGCGTCGAGCAGCGATGTCATGCGCCAGCGCGCCGCGCACTGGCGAGGAGGGAGGCGTTGAACATGGCCACAGAGGTGATCCAGGCAACCACCGACGCTGAGACAGAAGCCGAGCTGGTCGCCGAGATCAGGGTCGCACTGCCCGAGCACGGGCTGGGCCACGACCTGCGCGCCGTGAACATCGTCTGGCGCCGCGAGCTCATCCGCTTCCGCACCGACCGACTCCGCGCCATCACTTCGCTCGTGCAACCGTTCCTCTTCCTGTTCGTGCTCGGTACAGGCCTGTCCAGCCTGGCGAGACGGGGCATGCCGCCGGGTGTGGACTTCAAGACCTTCATCTACCCGGGCGTGCTGGCGATGTCGGTGCTGTTCACCTCCGTCTTCTCCGCTGGCTCGATCGTGTGGGACAGGGAGTTCGGCTTCCTGCGCGAGATGCTCGTCGCCCCGGTGCGGCGCGCCTCGCTCGTGATCGGCAAGTGCCTGGGAGGCGCCACGATCGCCACATTCCAGGGTGTCGTCTTCCTGGCCCTGGCGTGGTTCGCACACGTGCCTTACAACCCGTTCCTGCTGCTGACACTTGTCGGCGAGCTGCTGCTGCTGTCTTTCACATTGACCGCGTTCGGCCTGATGATGGCCGCCCGGATCAAGCAGTTCCAGTCGTTCATGGCCCTGACACAGATGCTGGTCATGCCGCTTTTCTTCCTGTCCGGTGCGCTCTACCCGCTGAACGGGCTGCCCACGTGGCTGAGCGTGCTGACCCGGATCGACCCGCTGACCTACATCGTCGGGCCGATGCGCCACAGCGTCTTCAGCTACCTGAACCTTCCCGGGGTGGCCGTGCAGAAGCTGGCGCCGAGCATCACGTGGGGCAGCTGGAACGTGCCGGTCGGGATCGCCTTGGGCCTCGTCGCGGCGATGGGTCTTGTCATGATGGGCGTCGCCATCGCCGAGTTCCGAAAGACCGAGTAGCGCTGCCGGCCGGGCCGGCGCGGCGCCCCCGCCCGGCACGGCCCACCCGAGCTGAGCTGCACCGACACGGCGGAGCCCCCACACGACAGCCCTTGAGCGCCTGCGAACTTCACCATCGCGCCGCGGCTGGCTGAAGCTGCCCGGATTTCTCAGCTCAAGGCCTTTCGGCTAGAAAGAGACCAGGAGTTCTGCAAGCCAAGGAGGCAGTGTGGGCGCCCGTCAATGGGTTTGCGTCGACGGCAATGAGGCCGCTGCCCGAGTCGCATACGCCCTTGCCGAAGTAATCGCCATCTACCCCATCACGCCGGCCTCGCCCATGGGCGAGTTCGCCGACGACTGGGCAACGGCGAACAAAGAGAACCTCTGGGGCGAGGTGCCCGACGTCATCGAGATGCAGTCAGAGGCCGGGGCGGCGGGCACCCTCCACGGTGCCCTGCAAAAAGGAGCTCTGGCCACAACATTCACCGCCTCGCAAGGCCTCTTGCTGATGGTGCCCAACATGTTCAAGATCGCCGGTGAGCTGACCCCGGCGGTCATGCACGTCGCCGCCCGCACCGTCGCCACTCATGCCCTGTCGATCTTCGGCGACCACTCCGATGTGATGCATGCCCGGACGACCGGTTGGGCCATGCTGGCGGCAAGCTCGGTTCAAGAGGCACACGACTTCGCCCTGATCGCCCATGCGGCGACCCTGCGGGCACGCGTGCCTTTCCTCCACTTCTTCGACGGGTTCAGGACCTCGCACGAGCTGGCGAAGATCGCCACGCTCACGGACGACGACATGGCCGCGCTCATCGACACCGACGCCCTGATCGACTTCCGCCTCCGGGCGATGAACCCCGACAGGCCGGACGTGCGGGGCACCGCCCAGAACCCGGACGTGTTCTTCCAGTCCCGCGAGGCATGCAACCCCTATTACCTTGCCGTCCCCGGGATCGTGCAGGAGACGATGGACTCGCTCGCGGAGCGGACCGGGCGCTCATACAGCCTCGTGGAGTACCGCGGCGCTCCCGACGCCGAACGCGTCGTCGTGCTCATGGGCTCGGGCGTCGGAGCGGCCCGCGAGGCGGTGGACACGCTCGTCAGCGGTGGCGAACGGGTGGGGATGCTGACTGTTCGCCTCTATCGGCCCTTCCCGGCTGAGCAGATCGTCTCCGCCCTGCCGCCCAGCGTGCGCTCGATCGCCGTGCTCGACCGGACCAAGGAGCCCGGTGCCGTCGGCGAACCTCTCTACCTGGACGTCCGCGCCGCGATCGACGAGGCCATGGACAGCGCCGAACCGGCCTTCAGCGAGCCGCCGCGGGTGACAGGGGGCAGATACGGTCTTTCCTCCAAGGAATTCACGCCGGCCATGGCCAAGGCAGTCCTCGACGAGCTGAAGAAAGACCGGCCCAAGCGCCACTTCACGGTCGGCATCTTCGACGATGTGACGTCGCTCAGCCTGCCCTGGGATCGCGACTTCCGCCCGCCACTGCCCGACTCCGAGGTCCAGGCCGTCTTCTTCGGGCTGGGATCGGACGGCACCGTCGGGGCCAACAAGAACAGCGCCAAGATCATCGTCGACGCCACCGACGACTTCGTGCAGGGCTACTTCGTCTACGACTCGAAGAAGTCGGGCGCCATGACCGCTTCGCACCTGCGCTTCGGGCCCGATCCGATCCATTCGACCTATCTCATAACCGACGCCGACTTCGTCGCCTGCCACCAGTTCAGCCTGCTCAGCCGGGTCGACATCCTCGACGTCGCCAGGGACGGGGCGACCTTCCTGCTCAACAGCCCGTACGGGCCCGCCGAGGTCTGGGAGCATCTCCCTGGCAACGTGCAGCGACACCTGCAGGAGAAGCACATCCGCTTCTGGGTGATCGACGCCTACAAGATCGCGGCCGAGACCCGGATGGGCAACCGGATCAACACCGTGATGCAGCCCTGTTTCTTCTCCCTCTCCGGGGTCCTGCCCGCTGACGTGGCCGTGGCCGAGATCAAGGCCTCGGTCGAGAAGGCCTACGGAAAGCGCGGTCGCGCCATCGTGGACCGCAACTTTGCTGCCATCGACGTCGCCCTCGCGAACCTCGCCGAGGTGGAAGTCCCCAAAGAGGCGGCGGCTGCTGGTTCGATCGGCGTCGTCATCCCCGATTCGGCCCCGGAGTTCGTCCGCCGTGTGACCTCGATCATCATGGACGGCCAGGGCGACCTTCTCCCCGTCTCCGCCCTGCCGGCAGACGGCCGCTTTCCCTCAGGGACGACCCGCTACGAGAAACGGGACATCGCCTTGGAGATACCGATATGGGACCCGGACATCTGCATCGACTGCGGCAAGTGCGCCATCGTCTGCCCGCACGCGACGATCCGCATGAAGGTCTTCCCGCCCGAGGCGCTCAAGGGTGCTCCCGAGGGCTTCCTGTCCAAGCCCTTCCGTTCGAAAGACCTGGCCGGTCACCTCATGACGATCCAGGTGGCCCCTGATGACTGCACCGGGTGCGGGGTGTGCGTCGACGTGTGCCCGGCCAAGTCCAAGACCGAGGTCAAGCACAAGTCCATCAACTTGGAGCCAGCGCTCGATCATCGTGAGAAGGAGCGCGGCAACTGGGACTTCTTCTTGTCCATCCCCGAGCTGGACCGGGCGGCGCTGCCCCACGACTCGGTGAAGGGCTCCCAGGCCCTGCAGCCCCTCTTCGAGTTCTCGGCTGCCTGCTCGGGCTGCGGGGAGACGCCTTATCTGAAGCTGGCGAGCCAGTTGTTCGGCGACCGCATGCTGGTGGCCAACGCCACGGGCTGCTCGTCGATCTACGGCGGCAACCTGCCGACGACGCCGTGGGCCGCCAACGGCGAAGGGCGCGGCCCGGCCTGGAGCAACTCGCTGTTCGAGGACAACGCCGAGTTCGGCCTCGGCATCCGGCTCGGCCTCGATGCCCAGGAGCAACGGGCCTCAGGCCTGCTTCGCCTGCTCGCCGAGCAGGTGGGACCGGACCTGGCCTCCTCGATCCTCGACGCCGACCAGTCCAACGAGCAGGCCGTGTTCGCCCAGCGAGGGCGTGTCGCCCGCCTCGATGAGGAGCTCGGCCGGCTGGTGGGCTCCAGCGACGCCGCCGTCGCCTCGTCCGCCCGCCACCTGCTCGCAGTGACGAGCGCCCTTGTCCGAAAGAGCGTCTGGATCTTCGGCGGTGACGGTTGGGCCTATGACATCGGCTTCGGCGGTCTCGACCACGTCCTTTCCCTCGGCCGGGATGTCAACATCCTCGTGCTCGACACCGAGGTCTACTCGAACACCGGCGGCCAGGCCTCGAAGTCCACCCAACGCGGGGCAATGGCCAAATTCGCCGCCGCCGGGAAAGCGTCGCCGAAAAAGGACCTCGGTGCCACGGCACGCGCTTACGGCAACGTCTACGTCGCCCAGATCGCTATCGGCGCCAACGACACGCAGACCACCAAAGCCCTGCTGGACGCCGAGGCTTACCACGGCACCTCGCTCATCATCGCCTACTCGACCTGCATCGCCCATGGAATCGACATGACCACGTCCATGACGCACCAGAAAGACGCCGTGCGCTCGGGCTACTGGCCCTTGTACAGGTTCCACCCGTCACCAGCCGAAAATGCCCAGCCCTTCCAACTCGACTGCAAGGCGCCGTCGATCCCCCTCACCGAGTTCACCGCCGCCGAGGCCCGTTTCGCGACCTTGGCGCGGACTCACCCACAACAGGCGGCTCGACTGGGAACCTTGGCCCAGGCGGATGTGACCGAACGGTGGCGTTACTACGAGCAGCTGGCCGCGGTTCATCGCACCGTGCCCGAAGTGGACGGCGAGGTGGTGCCCGAAGCCCACTCCGACGCCGGGAACCTAGACGACGAGGAGGTCCGGTGATGGCAGGGGCTGACAAAGTGGACCTGAGGACCACCTACCTGGGCCTCGAGCTCTCCTCGCCGATCGTGGCTTCGGCCAGTCCGCTCACGCGCCAGGTCGAAGGCTCCAAGGCGCTCGCGGACGCCGGAGTCGGCGCGGTCGTGCTGCCGTCGCTGTTCGAGGAGGAGATCGTCTCCGAAGAGGTCGGACTGTCCCGCGCCCTAGAGGTCGGGAGCGGGCAGTACGCCGAGGCGCTCGACTACTTCCCGGCCGTCACCGAGTTCACCAGCGCCCTCGACCAGTACCTCGAGCTGCTCAAGCAGACCAAGAAGGCGGTCGAAGTGCCCGTGATCGCCAGCCTGAACGCTTCCTCGACCGGTGGCTGGGTCCGCTATGCGCACCTTCTCGCCGAGGCCGGGGCGGACGCTCTCGAGCTGAACGTCTACCGGGTCCCAACTGATCCTCAGCTGAACGCGGCCCAGGTCGAAGAGCTGGACCTGGCCCTCATCGCCAACGTGTGCGATGCCGTGCAGCTCCCGGTGGCCGTGAAGCTGTCCCCGTACTACTCGGCCATGGCGCATTTCGCCGCCAAGGTGATCGCCGCCGGGGCCGCCGGACTGGTCCTGTTCAACCGCTTCTATCAACCGGACCTGGACCTGGAAACAATGGACGTGGTGCCGAGGGTGGAGCTGTCGCGCAGCTGGGAGCTGCGCCTCCCCTTGCGCTGGATCGCCATCTTGCGCCCCCAGCTCGGACATGGTCCGTCGCTCGCCGCCACCTCGGGGGTTTACTCGGGGTACGACGTCGTGAAGGCCCTGGCCGTGGGCGCCGACGTGGCGATGATGACCTCCGCCCTCCTCCACCTGGGCCCGGATCACGTCGGCTTGGTCGAGTCCGAGCTGCGCTCCTGGCTCGCCGACCACGAGTACGTCTCGTCCTCCGAGCTTCGCGGCTCGGTGTCACAGGCGACCTCGGACGACGCGAGCGCGTTCGAACGGGCCAACTACCTGAGGACCTTGCACTCCTGGACGACCGTCGACGAGAAAGCAGTGCCCGGACTCGAGTGAGGATCTCGCGCGAGCCGGGGCGGTCGCGATGAGCAAACTGAGCCGCGGCTCTGTCCGGGTGGCCGAGGAGCTCCGCCGTCTCGGAGTCGCCACCGAGGTGAAAGAGATGCCCGAGAGCACCCGCTCAGCGGCTGAGGCCGCATCCGCTCTGGGCTGCGATGTCGCCCAGATCGTGAAGTCGCTGATCTTCCGCTCGATCGTCGGCGACGAGGCCATACTCGTCCTCGTGTCGGGCGCGGACCGCGTCGACGAGGCCCGTTTGGCAGAAGTGCTCGGCGGGCAGGTGGAGCGGGCCAGCGCTGAGTTCGTGCGAGCCCGCACCGGCTACGCCATCGGCGGCGTCCCGCCCGTAGGCCACACCCAGCCGATCGCCACCTACCTCGACGAGCACCTGCTCGACCACGCCGTCGTGTGGGCCGCGGCCGGCACTCCTCGGTCCGTCTTCTCCATAAGCCCTGCTGACCTGCTCAGAGCCACCTCGGCCCAGACCGTGGCCGTCGCGACCAGCCATGGCACCTCCTGAGCTGCGACAGGCGCGCCAGACACAAACGATCCACAAAGACACCCAACAGGCGCGCCGGCCAGGGCGCATATAGCCTCCGTGGCGGACATCGAGGAGAGGCCCCGCGAGGTGAGCCCAATGACGACGCAACCTTCGAAACTCCCCGGCGAGGTCGTCGTCCGCCCCGTGCTGGAGGGCGATCTCGACTCGATGGACCGGATCTTTCGGACGGCCTTCGGCACCTTCTTCGGCGCAGCAGAACCTGAGAACTTCTTCGGCGACGTCGACTTCGTGCGGACGCGCTGGCGCGCGGATCCCGCGGCGGCCTTTGCGGCCGACCTCGGCGGCACCTTGGTCGGGTCGAACTTCGTCACCAATTGGGGAAGCGTCGGCTTTTTCGGCCCTTTGACGGTGCGACCCGACTGCTGGGACATGGGCATCGCCCACAAGCTGATGGCAGCGACGATGGAGCTGTTCGCCTGCTGGGGAACGCGCCACACTGGCCTGTTCACATTTGCCCACAGTCCCAAGCACGTGGGTCTCTATCAGCGCTTCGGGTTCTGGCCCCGTTTCCTCACCGCCGTGATGGAGGCGCCGGTGCCGGCGCCAGGTCGGCCAGTCTCTTACGCCAGGTTCTCCGAGCTCGACGAGCGCGAGCGCGCCGTGTCGGCGAGAGCGGTTCGTGAGCTCACGGGTGCGGTCTTCGACGGCCTCGACGTCACCCGGGAGATCGAGGCGGTTCTCGACCAGAGCCTCGGCGAGACGGTGCTCATCGACAACGCCTCGGGCCTACAGGCGGTCGGGGTCTGCCACATCGGGCCGGGAACCGAGGCCGGAAGCGGCATGTGCTACGTGAAGTTCGGGGCGGCAAGGCCTGGGCCGAATGCGGCCCGGTCCTTCGACCGGCTCATCGACGCCTGCCAGGATCTCGCCGCGACCTCGGGGGCCTCCGTCGTCCAAGCAGGGATGAGCTTCGGACGAGAGCACGCCTACGCCGCCCTTCGCGAAAGAGGCTTTCGTACCCAGTTCCAGGGTGTCTCGATGCACCGCCCGAACGAGGACGGCTACGACACCGCCAGCAGCTGGGTCCTCGACGACTGGCGATGACAACCCAACGACCAGCCGACCTCCCTGCTCCCCTCACGCCGCCGGCGCGACGGGGAGACGGCTGGATCTTCCGCGTCGACGAGCTCACCAAGCGTTTCGGCACTCTCGCCGCCAACGACGCCATCACACTTCGCGTCGAGCCCGGTGAGGTCTACGGGCTGCTCGGCCCGAACGGCGCCGGCAAGTCCACGCTCGTCAAGCAGACGATCGGCCTGTTGAAGCCGACTTCCGGTCGCATCACGCTCGGTCCTTTCGACCTCGTCGCCGATCCTGATGCCGCCCGGCAACTGTGCTCGTACCTGCCTCAGGTTCAGATGCCCATCGAGTCGTTCCACCTCTCCGAAGCGATCGAGCTGGCCGGCCGCATCAGGGGCGGCAACGCGAAAGACGTCCGGGCACGCACATCGTCCTTGATCGAAGCGCTCGATCTCGGTGAGTGGAAAAGGGCCCTCGGGCACACCCTGTCCGGCGGGGTGAGGCGTCTCGTGGGGTTCTGCATGGCCATCGTATGCCCCGGGCGCGTCGTGATCCTCGACGAGCCGACGAACGACGTCGACCCGCTGCGGCGGCGACTGCTGTGGGAAGAGGTCCGCGCCCTCGGCGCGCAAGGCTCTGCCGTGCTGCTCGTGACCCACAACGTCCTCGAGGCCGAGAAGTCGGTTGACCGCCTGGCCGTGATCCACCAGGGCCGGCTCGTGGCAGAAGGGACGCCGTCGTCGATGAAGGCGGCCGACCGTTCCCAGCTCCGCCTGCAGCTCATGCTCGCACCGGGCACAGCTACGCCGACCTTGCCGCCGTGGGCCGGTCCGCCCGTGCGCGTGGGGAACAACCTCGTCACGACCATCGCCGAGGCCGATGCCCCCACCGCCATCACCTGGGCGGCGCAGATGACCAACGCCGGCGCGGCCGAGGAGTACGCCCTGGCGGCGATGACGCTCGAGGATGCCTACATCCGGCTCACCTCGCACAT
>Ga0187868_1003250_pt1 | contig 10226 bp, 5 predicted proteins | sample June2016WEW_13_4_FD_133014 | JGI IMG/M metagenome (GOLD analysis project Ga0187868, IMG submission 133014) | Peatland microbial communities from SPRUCE experiment site at the Marcell Experimental Forest, Minnesota, USA - June2016WEW_13_40 | ecosystem: Environmental > Terrestrial > Soil > Wetlands... | reverse complement strand
TGACCGGTGCGAAGAACATCTTCACCGTCGGCGACAGCCCCGAGCCGGTGCTGGTCGTGGAGCGATTCGCGAGCTTCTTCTGGGACAATCACGTTCAGGTCAATTTCATCGACAATCCTACAAAACGCACGCTGGTTCTGCGGGAGTTGGGCGATGTGGACGACACCAGCGACGAGCACCCAGATGGCCGCGGCACGATCATCAGCGGGCCCGGTAACCTGTTCGTCGAGGACGTGACCGGCCGTTTCCATCTCCAGTTGGGTGTCCACGCGTGGATGCGCTACATCAATCCTGAAACGAATCAGGACGGCCGCAATAAACGTCCCGATACGCAGTGGCACCTCCGTAACGACGGTGGCCAACTTTGGATTCTTGGTATCAAGACCGAGGGGCCGGGCACGGTCATCACCACACGCAACGGTGGGCGTACCGAGCTTCTCGGCGGATTGGCCTATTCCAGCGGCGGCGCCCGCACGCAAGACCTGCCAGAATTTGTCGTGGAAGACTCGCAAGCCAGCTTCAGCATCACCGAGGCGAACTTCTCGAACAACGCCTACAAGTCGCTGATCGTGGTCAAGAAGAAGGGACAAGCGGTCTCTGAATTGAAACGCGGTCAGACGCCTGGCAATACCGGTGGCAGCATGATCCCGCTCTGGTCCACACCGTAAGCAAAGAACGAGATTGCAGCTATCGAGCCACCGCCAAAGCCCCCAGAGCGGCCTGGCAGTGGAAACCCGGCCCCGTCACTGCATTGAAATTCCATACGTCAAATTGGTTGTGTTGGAGGGAATTCCTTGACACAAATGAATACCATCGGAAAGACAGGACTGGCAGCAGTTCTCTTTTTGGCAGCATCCGCCCCGACCCTCGCTGGCGAACTGGCTGGACACAAGTTTCTCGTCACGTCCGTGCGCACCGGTGACACAGAAGTTTTTGTCGTCGACCCTGATACGGGCGACGCGACCAACCTTTCGCGAAGTCCACAATCGGAAGATCGCTATCCCTGCTGGTCGCCGGACGGCAAGCGGGTCGCGTTCATTTCCGATCGCGCCGGTGGCGCGAACCTGTTCGTCATGAATGTCGATGGCGGCAACGTGAAGCAGCTCACGCACACGACGGCCATCTGCTACATGCCGAGCTGGGTGGGTGATCGTATCGTGTTGGGGATGCACGGCTTGAGGCCGGAGATGGCCAACATTCGCGACGACGGCACCGACTTGCGGATGCTGGGCGAGGGTCATGACCCTTGCCTCTCTCCGGACGGTAAGAAAATTGTTTACACGGGACAAGTATCCGGCGGAGTTACGGTGTTCGTCATGGATGCCGACGGCGGCAACAAGCGGCAACTCGTGAAGGAATCGAATTCCTGGGGAGCTGTCTTCCCAAGCTGGTCGCCGGATGGGAAACAGATTGTCTATTCCTTCAAGGCCAGCGAGGCATTGGAGTTATTTCTCGTCGCGGCGGACGGATCGAACCTCCGGCAACTCACGCATCTTGGGAAGGTTGCCACGCCGGCCGCATGGTCGCCGGACGGCCAGTGGATTTCGTTCCGTTTGACCGATGAGCGGTACTGGAGCACACCGGAACGCATGAAGAAAATCTATGGCGAGAAGCCGGGCGACAAACGGCCGGTATGGGTGATTCGCCCGGACGGGAGCGCGGCCCATGTCGTCGAGCCACTCCGTTACCAGTGCGCCATGGACGGCAGCCGCGCGGCGTGGAAGCCCTTGAGTGTTCGACGTGAGAAGGGGGCGAAGTGACATGTCCTTCAGGAGAGACGACGTGAGAAAGCCTCGAATTGCGATAGTAGCCGCCTTGGCCACGGTCTGGTTGGCATTTACCGTCGTGTTCCTGCCTGCCCGAGGAAACGCCGCGGCGCCGCGATTGAAAGTAAGCCCCAACGGGCGATTCCTGGCCTATGGCGACGGCAATCCGTTCTTCTGGCTGGATGATACGGCTTGGAAACTCTTCCACCGCCTCAACCGGGAAGAACCGGACCGTTACTTGGAGAACCGCGCGCGGAGAGGTTTCACGGTCAGCCCCACCGGAGGCGAGTTGCAGTTCTACTTGGACGGCTCGGAACTCATCGATCTGCGGATGGACCGCGACACCTGGTCGCCAAAGCGGCAGCCGTTGAACGTCGGCAAAGGACGTCACTTAATGCTGGTCGCGGCCGGAAACGAAAACGCTGCGCCAGATGTTTTGCTAGCGGTTCGCGAAATCGGCACTCCAGCCGGAGGTCACGTTCGCCCTGTATCGCCGGCTGCACCGGATTGATACAAGCCGATCAACACCAGAGTCCTCGGCCCACCAATGCTGGGTTCCGGCATGCACAATCATCGCAAGAACCCCGTACGCAATCACGAGTTCGCAAATGATTCTATGAGAGCATCAGCTATGAAAACCATCGTTTCTCGTCGTCAGTTTCTCGCCAGCACGGCCGTGGCTTCGATTGGTCCAACCACATTGGGAGCAAAGACGTCTCCGGCCGCACCAGTTTTTGCTCAACGCGGCTATTACGTTCTGCTCTGCCGCACCCCGACGCTCGGCTACGAAGCGTGCAGGGACATGGTTGACTGCATGGCGGACGACCGGGCGAACACAGTTATCCTCTGGATCGCGGGTGGTTTTCGTTCGAAGAAGTTTCCCGTTACCTGGCAATACAACGCCGACCACGCGAATGTTCGCCACGATTTCATCGGTAGACTTATTCGGCATGCGCATCAGCGCGGCGTCAAGTGCCTTTTGGGCTTCACGCCTTTCGGCTACGACGGCGTGAACCAATACCCGCGCGAACACCCCGAACTGAAAGCCGTCGGGCTGGATGGAAGGCCGGTCGCCGAGTTCGGCATTCACTGCTGGGGTTGGAATCTCTGTCCGGCCAAGCCCGAGTCGCAACGGTTCATGATCGAATACGCCCGTGAAATGGCGTGTGGGTTCTATCCCGAGGCGGACGGCCTGTTCATCGAGTCGAGCGATTACGCCATCTGCCACTGTGCCGAATGCGGGGCAAGACATTTCGATCACGAGTTCAGGTTCGTCCGTGCCATTTCGGAGGAAGTGTGGGCGCGGAAACCGGATGCGACCGTTGTGGTCTATCCACACTATTTCTCCGGAGCGAAACTGCAGTTTGCATTCACCGAGGCGGTGGCGACGAAGCACGCGTTCGATCCACGGTGGACACTGTTCTTTACGCCCCACAGCGCGGCGATTGAGCCGAATCTTATCGCGCGGGCCAAGGGGAGTTGGTGGTGGAATGAGGCGCCATCACGCTTTGATATTCCAAGTATCTGCGCCGGAGCGCAACGGGCCAGAGAGGCCCGTTGCACTGGATTCATGCCATCGTTAGAGTGCTACAGCTACGTCCAGACGCATGAGGAATTCGGCGAGCCTTGGCTAAAAGGACGGCGGCAGGTGCCGTTCGGCTTCGGATGGCTGCCCGAAGGCGATTCACCGTATCGAGAATTGCCCATGCGCGCCGCGCGGCTTGCCTATCGTGAGTTCTCAGCGAACCCAGACCTGCCTGACGGTGCGTTCCATGCCGTGCTCGGTCGCCAGCTCTTCGGGCCGGACTGGCAAGCCGCTCAGGTCCGTGATACGCTCGAAGTGTGCCGCGTCTTTGGCACGGATCGTGATTGGAGCGTGCCCGCGGCGCTGACAACGCCGGGGTTGGTCGAATCGCGACGGAGAAGCGGCCGCCTTGATGCTAAGAAACGCGCCTTCCTGCGGGATCAGCTCGCCCGGGTCCGCGCGATCGCCGCTCGTTACCGCGATGCCACAACACCCGGCGCACGCGAACTGGAACGCATTGCACGATGGCTCAGCGACCAATGGCAGGGAGTTGACGACACAATTCATGAAGGCTGAACAAAAGCGAAAGAACATGAACAGAAGCGCGACCTTGGTTGCCACAGCGAATCGTAATGGCGAATTGCGCCGCCAACGGCGCTCCATGCGGTACCAGAACGAATTCTGGAAACGGCTGGAGCAGTTCGGCCGGCATGGAATCAGCGTTGGCAAGCAGAAGCTCGCAGTGATTGTTCAGCCTTGACACTGGCACTCGCAGACGAAGCCCAAATGCGGGGGAGTAAATGAAATACATCGAACCAACTGCGTCGCTGCGATTCCCGCTTGCGATACTTGTCCCTTGCCTGGTCATGGTGTTACCACTCCGGGCACAGCAATTGCCCGAACTGCGCTGGGAACCGCGGTCCGACTGGATCAATGTGAAGACGGACGTGTCGCCCCACGCGACTGCCGACGGCGTAGCGGACGATACCGCCTCATTGCAGGCGGCGCTGAGCAAGCTGAGCGAAAACCCCGGCGAAGCAAACACCGTTTATCTACCGCCCGGCACCTACCGCATCACGCGGACAATCGTAGTGAAACAGCGAGACGGCATTTCCATCATCGGCTGTGGACACTCCACGCGCATTGTGTGGGACGGTCCCGGCGGCAAGGGTGACGACGCGCGCATGTTCTGGAGCAACGGCGCCCCGCGCAGCCGTTACGTCGGCATCACCTGGGACGGGCAAGGCAAGGCCCACGTCGGCTTCGACCATGATTCCAAGGGTTACTTCGAGACTGAGATCGACCACCAACACGAGGCGTTCGTCAATTTCACTGGCAGCGGTATCCGCATTGGGCACGACCAGAACTCCCCCGGCGCCCAGGCCACCGCGGAAACCACCTATGCGAATTGCCTGTTCGTCAAGTGCGTCAGCGGGCTCACGCTGATGCAGTTCAACGACTACAACCACACCCTGGCCGGCTGCGAGTTCCGTGATTGCGGCGTCGGGGTGAATAGCCTGGGCGGGGCGAACTTCTACGTCCGAGACAGCCATTTCGAGAGAAGCAAGGTGGTGGATATCCGTGTTCGGGGCGAACACAGCATGTCCGTTCGGCGATGCGCCTCCACCGGCTCGCGCCTGTTCATTGAAGAAGCGACGATCGCCCCGCTCACAGTTCAGGATTGCCAGGTATCGGCCTGGACGAATCCCAGCGGCGCAATCACGCTCGGCTCCGGCCCGGTGGTCTTGTTCGACTGCGTCTTCACGAAGCCGCCGAATCGCCATCCGTGCATCGTCGTCTCCGGCGGACAGCATCTCATTCTCTCCAGCAGCGAAAGCGCCGACACCGATGGCTTGGTGAAGCCGGGGTCCTCGCAGAACGTCACCGAAGTCCCGGCAGGTAAGCTCGGCGGCAGCCTGATGTCGCCAGCGCGAACTTTCTTCCAGAACGCGGCCCGCATACCCCACAAAGTGTTTGATGCGAAACGCGACTTCGGAGCGAAAGGTGACGGTAAAGCCGATGACACACGAGCGATTCAAGCGACAATTGACGCCGCCCGGACGCACGGCCAGGCAGCAATGGCCTACCTGCCTTCGGGGGATTACCGCGTCATGAAGACAATCGAAGTGACCGGCCAGAACTTCTATGTCGGCGGTAGCGGAACCCGTTCGCGGCTGCTGTGGCATGGGCCGGATGGTGGCGTACTGGTGCGCGTGCAAGATCCCAAGGAAGTGACGATCGAGAACCTTGACATTGGCAACGCGGGCACGCAGAAGAACGAGATCGACATCCTGCAAACCGGCTCCGGCGCGAGCACGCGCATGCGTTATGAACGTGTGTGGGTTTTCGGGATGTATCGGAAGCAGCCGTTCGTCAAAGGGTTACAGTGCCGGGACCTTCCGCCCGGCACTGTCATCGTGGCCGACCACTTCAACGGCAACCTGAAGTTTACCGATTGCGCGCGGGCGAATCTGCTATTCAACACCTCCTTTGAGGGGGCGATCGTCGTCGAAGGCAAAGAACCCCAGCGCGACGGCCTGTTGGGTTTCATGACGCGGCTAGCGACGATCAACACCAACGGACTCTTTGTAAAGGACAGTCAGAATCTTGTGATGAGCGACTACTACGTCGAAAGCGCCGACCGCATGATGGAGTTCTCGGGGAAAGCCGGCGACGCCGTGGGCCGCGTCACCATTCAGATGCCGAAAAGCCATTGCTCGCAGAATCCGGTTATCAGCCTACAGAACTACCATGGACACGTCGCCATCGGCCCCAGCATGTTCTACCCCGGCGGCATCAGCCCGGCACGAATCACCCAGCAGGGCACGAACCCGTGTGATTTCATTCTGATGGCATGCCAGGCGTACGAGGTCACACCCAAGATCGAGTTCGCTGGCAGTGCACAATGCACGCTGCTGGAGAACACCGGCCAAGGAATGGGAAAAAACAAGATCCCAAAGGATGCCTTGATCAAGGTGGCCGAGGCCCTGGACGACTTGCGCCGACTCGGAGCGATGGATCTTACGCTCAACTTTCAATAAGCAACAAGAATGGCTCGATGACTTTATGAAACCAGCTAGTCGTTCTCTATCGATATGTTCTGTCATTATCTCCCTGCTGTCTCTGATCTCGATTCAGGCCGCAGGGTCAGAGAACCAGCCCCGGACAGCGACCTGGGTCACCGCCGACGATCCGGTTGGCGCCGGTATCAGCATCAAGGCTGCCGGCACGAAAGGTCAGGGCCTAACCCTGTTGCTGGACGGCAGCGAGGGGAAGCTGTCGAACGTCATCATCGACGGGAAAAATGCCTGGCGGCTGGTTTCCGGCAGCACGGTGTACGTAGAGGTCGCGCCCTGGTTTACTCCCAAGGATGTGGTGCTCACGATCGAATATTACGATGCCATTGCCGGCCAGGGTTTCCGTGGCGTCTACGATTCCAATGATCGGACCATCCCTTCGCCGGATGGTAGGGGGCCGCATGGTGTCTGGCGGGGCATGGAGGGCAAGATTGTAAGCCAGGGCAGCAGAACCTGGCAACGCGGCCAGTTGCGCTTGCCTATGGCACGCTTCAGTCGCGAGTGCAATGGCGGCGACTTGCGCATCGATGTCCCCGCTGAACTCCCCATCCACGCCCTATGGCTTGAGGCTGCCCACGCAAAGACGGAGCCGTCCCGCCCACGCGCGGAAATCGAATTGGCCACCGGTCCTGGCCAGGCGGCAGGGAAGATCCGTCAAGCCAAGCCGGGCGAACGATTCACACTGGTAAGCGGTGACGTGGCGGTGGAGGTCGGCATCGATGGCCTGTTCTCAGTGTCCCGCCGCTCCGGCACGATTGGGCTGATGCAAGCGACACGAGCAGTTCTGCCGTTCCAGTTCACGGTAAAGAAGGGCCGAGCCAAGCTGGATGTGGATGCCGCCACCATGCCCGTGCGCCTACGTGTGGAGGGCGACAACCAGCGGGCCAGCGCCTTGGAATGGAATTGGGGTGCTCAGACAACGCTCCAGCTTGGCCTTCGGTTGGAGGCCGCCGGCGATGGAGTGGTGCGTATGCGCCTGACGCGTTTCGGGCCCGGCGAACAGGCCAGGCCGCTTGAACTCGATACCCTCACTTTTCCTAGTCTGCCTGACCTGGCGGTAGGCGGCAATCCGCATGACGACTGGTACGTGGCCCCGGGCTATGCCAACCACGGCGCCGGGGTCTACTACGCACCGGTGGACGCGGACGTGCCGAACATGTATCCCACGGCAGTTAACTGGCTCGACCTGTCCGACACGGCCAACGGCGGTATCGGTTTGATCCTCGACAACCGCAACGATCTCGATGTGGGGATGAATTGTGGGAAGACTACGAACGGCTGGCGCATGGGTTTCTGGTCGGCCGCAAGTTCTGTGGCAGATCTTCCTCAAGCCCTGCTGGTAGCCCACGCTGGCGACTGGCACGCCACCGCCGATGTCTATCGCGAACAGGTCGCGGCGCGCGACAAGGTCCTCGCCTCGCCGGACTGGTTCCGCTACGACAATGATGGATATGCAACACCCGGCGACGACACCTTGGAGGGCTTCGCCAGCTTCCCCGACTACTGGCAGCGCACAGCCGGTAATGCCGGTTTGGGTCTGGCCAACTTCTACCGTGTCGCGGCCGACGGGCCATGGAGCTACTGCGGCGTCTATCCCTATCCCAATCCCCAGCTCGGTCCGCTGTCGGAACTGAAGGAAGCGGTGGCCCGCATCCACGACCGGGGCGGGCGAGCCATCTTCTATGTCAACCACCAACTGACCCTGCCCGACGGCCCCTCAGTCAAGCGCATCTGCGCCATGCCGCGGAGCCAGATTCCCAAGAACATCCCGCCACCCTTCTATCCCAAGAACCAGCCACAGATCACGGATCGCAGCTTCATTGGCATGGGCGACGAGGAGCCGCAGATGGACCGCGGCAGCCGGGATTGGAGTGACCGCAACCTGTTTTTCGCCCAGCTCTATGCCCGGGATGTGCACGCCGACGGGATCTACTGGGACCAACTCCCGTGCTGCTGCGGCGGATTGCATGAGACCGCTTGGAACATGCGGCGCATCATGGAGGAGACACGGAAGCTCCAGCCGGGCTTCATCTGCGGCGGCGAGGGGGTTGGCCAGGCGCATCAACGTTCTGCCGACTTCGGCATCGGCTGTGCCGTCTTCCACCGCGCCGAACTCTTCCGTTACACGCTTCCGCAGGCCATCGTTCTCGACGGCACTTCCAACGGCGGTTGTAACTGGTCCGGCAAAGAACTCCACTTTAATTCCATCTTCCTCAACGGCTGCCGCTTCGATGGGCTGGGAGGGGGATTCGATGGGGATTTCTGCAGAAAGACCATGGCCCTGCGCAAGGCCACCAAGCAGTTGCTCTACCCGGCGGTGTTCAAGGACACTACCGGCGTGACCCTCAACGTACTGGCTCCCAAGCCGAAGCCGGGCCTTCAGGTTGCCATGGGGTATGGCGTCCAGGCCACCCGTTTCGTGCTGGACACAGTCGCGACCAAGGCCGTGCTGGTCAACTGCGTCAACGTCGATAACGCCAGATGGGGCGACAATTACCAAATGCTGGACAAGCCTTGGATGCGGCCGGGCAAGGAAGGGGCGGTGGCCACGGTGGAGGTGGGCAACAGCAGCCGCATCGCCACTGCCTACGCGTGCCTCTGGGGCGGCGTGTGGAAGCCTTGGACGTTTAGCAAAGTCGGAGCCACCGCGGTCTCTTTCCCCGTGCCTACCACCAATCAGGCCACCATCGTGCTGGTGGAGCGCTGCGAGACGATGCTCTATCCCCAATTGCCGAAACAGATCGGCGCCGGTGCCACTGTGACAGTACCGGTGGAGGTGCTGAATCTGGATGCGAAACCGTTCACCGGCCGGATTGGCTGGGTCCTATCCGCCGGTTGGAATGCGACGGCCGGCGATGTGTCGGCCCTGGCGCCGGGACAGCGAACGACAGTGACCACCACCCTCACCGCCGCGGCGAACGCCCCGCGCGGTCCGGCAGACTTGTGGTGCATGGCGGAGGCCGGCCGCGCGCCGGCGGGCCGGCGCTACGCCAGTCTGCCGGTCGTAAATACACCCTGGGTGGACTGGTCGTGGCGACCGGGCGAACAGGTAGCCGTGCATCTGCGTAACCGCGGTCCCATGGCGGTGAAGACCACGGTGACGCTGGAGGTGCCCCGAGATGCGGGCTTCACCGCTCAGGCCAAGCCTGACACCGTGAAACTGGTCCCAGGCGCGGACCAGGACGTCATGCTGTCCTTTGCTGGCCGCGGGTTCCAGAGCGTGCCCGCCCTCTGCACCCTGGTGGTGAAAACCGACGACCGCGAGCAGCGCATCCCCTGGACCGTCTACCCGCGCGTGGCCAACGGCGGCTTCGAACTCGACCTCGCAGGCGACGGGAAGCCGGAAGGATGGCTTCCGTATGACTACAGCGGCAAGCTCAGCATCAAGGACATGTACATGAACGTCCATCTGGACGCTCAGGTGAAGCACGGCGGCAAGACCAGCCTGCGTCTGGACCCGGCGGGGGCCAAAGATGCCGGGGTCTATCTCTACCCGCTCATGAGCACCCTGGCGCCGAAGACCCGCTATCGCATCACCGCCTGGATGTGCCAGTCGGAAGGTGGCAACGGCGGCCTCCTGTGTGCAAACCAGATGGCCCAGGCGGAAGGAAAACGCAGCGCGGACAGGTGGCAGCAGGTCGCGCGCATCATCACCACCGGCGATCGGCCCGGTTTGGCTCCGATCTGCCTTTTCAATAAGGGCAGCACTCCGATCTGGTTCGATGACTTGGACGTGGCGCTGGCGCCGGAATAGGTAGTTACCCGACTCATTCGTTCACCGTGACGGTGTCAAATACGGCAGTTGTCGATGAGAAGGTGTTGCCTGAGCAGACGAAAAGGCCGATACGGCTCTTGTCG
>Ga0187868_1003249_pt1 | contig 10229 bp, 8 predicted proteins | sample June2016WEW_13_4_FD_133014 | JGI IMG/M metagenome (GOLD analysis project Ga0187868, IMG submission 133014) | Peatland microbial communities from SPRUCE experiment site at the Marcell Experimental Forest, Minnesota, USA - June2016WEW_13_40 | ecosystem: Environmental > Terrestrial > Soil > Wetlands... | reverse complement strand
ATTGGTATGGCGAGTTTGATGTCAAGATCGGCCAACCCAAAGGTGACGCCCAACGCGTAAATGACCACGTCTGGCAGCGCGGCTATGACAAGGCGCTGGTGGTGGTCAATTTGCCCGGCGCCCAATCGCCCTATGAGGTGATTCTTGATCAGCCCGCCAAAGACACGCTGACTGGCCAGACCGGCACTCGTTTCCTCATCCCACCAGGTGATGGCCGCATCCTGCTCGATAACGCTGACGGCAAACAAGCGCCCTGATTCCGTTTAGCCCCCTGGCCATCGCGTCCGCCACCTGGCCCAAATCGAAGTGCTGAAACCCGCCGCCGGCGCCGCCTTGCTGGCGGTATTGCTGTGCTATCCGCGGCTTTCTCTGTTGCCCAAGAGCTGGGCCATGTTTCCCTCCGATCGGATCGCCTTCATAGGTCAACCACGTAAACGCTGTTGGAGGCCTCCACTTCGGCGCTGAACAAGACCTGCCGGTCGTCCGGCGAGAAGATGGGATGCGGGTGGGACTCCTGGGTGCGCCAGGAGGTGCCATGATGGCAGAGCCGCTCCACGCGCAGGCGGTCGCCCTCCGGATAGTTCAGGGACAAGTACTGGCCCCCTTCCTTCCAGTTGGAATCCGGCTTCGGCAGATAGCCATCCCCCACGATGACGCTGTTACCGGAGTTCGACTGCATGTGTCCGCAGCGCCAGCCCGGCAGCTTGTACCTGGCGACGACGCGTCCGTCCGTCTTTAGGAACAGAATGCCGGTGTAGATCGCCTTGCTGGCGTATTGCGTCGCGTCGGAGGGGTCGTATTCGGTGATCTGGACGCCGACCGTGCCGTCTTTGCAGAAGTACTCATGCACGAGCCATTCCTCATATTTCTCCGGGTAGAGGCACTTGGCGTGCTTCTTTCGATAGGGCCGGGCATCCACCACCCACAGCCGGTTGTCGGCCAGGTTGCCGCCTTCATGGCAGAAGACGATCGTGTCCGGGTCCACCGGGCTGATCAACACATGGCTGATCCATTCCGTCTCGCCCCAGACCACGGCGGTCGAGTCGTCATCCAGGTTGACCGTGACGATCAGGCAATGGGGCCGGGAATAGAAAGTCTGGGGCATGCCCGAGTAGATGACGTTCGCCGTTGGCAGCCCGGGCATCTCCTGAGCAACCACAAAGGCGATGCGTTTGCCGGCGGCGTCCACGGTGGGCAGACCGAGATTAAAGCCCTTGGGGGCGGAGAGGATTGTCTTGCACGCGCCGGTGGCCAAGTCCACGCGCACGAATCTGCCTCCGTCATTGACGATGGCCAGATCCTTCGCCGGGCAAACGCAGAAGGAATGCGCCCGCATCGCGGACAGGTCCGTCAGGCACTGCAACGTGCCGCGGCGCAGGTCGGCGCGGACCAACTGATAGCGACCGTCCACCTGCGCGCTGAGCACCAGCCGCCCTGCCCCGTCGTAGGAGGTGGAGGTGAAGTAGGCATGGCAGGCCTGCTGGCCAGCCGGAAAGAGCCGCGTCACGCGGCGCCCGGTGTCCTTGTCCGCATGCGACGCGGGGGCAAAGGGGATTTCCCTGGGCTTGATGCCGAAAGTGTCTTTTGTGCTCGGGGGCGCGTCCGTCGCCGGAGCCACGGTGGGGGTCGTCCCGGCGGCCGGCTCGGCCCCGGCGGCCCTCGGCGGCATGGCCGCCGCGATGACCGACGCGCCGCTCACCGCCGCCAGGCCTTTGAGAAAGTCTCGACGATGAGCCCGAGAATCGCCCCGCTCGCCGCTGTCACACAATGTTCTCTTCTTGTCAGACATGATCGCTTCCATAGTGTCATCATTCCCGCTTTTTCAGCCACAGCAGCCACGGTCTCCAGTCCAGTCCGTTCAGGGACAAGACGCGGCCTCCCTCGACCGAGCCCTCGAAGGCGTCGAAGATTTTACCCAGGTCCATGCCGACCCATTTGGCCTGGTACGTGCCCGGGGCCTCGGAGAGGTCCACCCGGAACCCCAGATCACCTCGCGGCATGTAGATGAGGTAACTCTGGCCCGGCTCTCCCAGACACCAGACGTCCTCCTCCTTGTCTTTGCCAATGATGTCCAGCGGACGCATCCGCGTGATATCTTCCGCCACCTGCGCGCGGATGAAATCATAGATCGTGAGCACGTCCTTGCAGCCCAGGGGCAAATCGTAGCTGGCCGGGTATTCGCGAACATAACTCAAGCCACGCACGATCATGGACCCTCCAGACATCAGGAACGCCATGGTCTGCACTCCACCGCTGAATTCGTGGATAATGGCCTTGTCCGCGTATTGCCGGCGGTACTCTTTCACCTGCTGGCGAATGGAGCCGACGCTCCGCTCCCCGCCCAGCCGCCGACCGGGTATCTCCTTGCCGCCGGGCACGGCGACCAGAGTGTCGTCGGGCTCGTAATGCCAATAGTGGAGGTCAATCGTGCCGATGTGCGGACGATAACGGGGATCCTGCAGCACGGCATCCGCAACGTCTTTGGGAGCCCCCAGACCGATATGCACCTTTCGGCCCCTCTGTTTCTGCCAGTCCAAGAGGGTGTCCACCCAGAACTGCGTGAACGACAAGGGGCCGGTGTACTCCGACCCGGTCAGGAACACCACATTACGATTGCCGCCCAGGACGTCGAGACAGTGCCGGATGAACAACTGATGCATTTCCCGCCGCACGGGATGGGTGACGTCATAGAAGACATTCGCCGCCGGCGTCGTGTCGGGCAGATCGGTCGCCTGGAGGCAGTTCACCGGACGCCAGGGATAGTCGCAATAGTGGGCCTGTGTCTCCAACAGGTTGTGCTGATTGTAGAAGTGGAAGAACAGGATGCAGCCCTTCAGATCGCAGAGGTCCGCAAAGTCCTTCAACCGTTGGAAGAACCAAGGGTTGAATTTCGTCAGGTCATACCGCGGCAGGCCGTCCCACGCCTGCCCTTGGTCGCTTCGTCCCCAAGGCATTTCCAGCAGAGGGTAAACGGCGTTGCCGTTCAGGCGGCGCTGCGCGTCATGGGCGTCACGCCGGCGGTCCCTCCACAACGGAGGCGTATGCACGTATCCCGGAAAACCACACTCGACCATGCTGTCGGTCAAGGAGTCGAGGTCCTCGGTCTTGTTGGGGCCGGCCTGACCCGGCGCGTTGCGGATGATGCAGGTGCGCAGGCCGCAGTCCGTCCACCATCCGTGGGGCTCGCCGCGATACCCACCCCACCATTGGCAGGACTGAGCGTAACCCCAAATGACCTTGCCGTTCTGCACATACCAACCGTTGACGGTCTGCAGAGGGCCCGGTTTCCGCAAACGCTTGACCTTCTCCGCCCCCGCGGCGGCCTTTGGGGCGACGGCGCCTGCCGCCCGTTCGGAACCGGATTCCGCCGCCCGTTCTGCTCCGGCGGCAAAGAGCGTCTTCGGCATCGCCGTCGCGATGACCGACGCGCCGCCGACCGCAGCAATGCCTTTGAGAAAGTCTCGACGATAAGTTCGAGAATCGCCCAACTCACCGCTCTCACGCAGTGCTTTCTTTTTGTTAGACATAAACTGATAGCAGGAATGTGCTTTTTGGCATGAGCTGTGCTGTTGCTGGACGCTTTGCGGTTAGGGAGCATTGCTTTTGTACTCGCCTGCGTGTGCTCTCAAGTCTTGTGCTCATGTACGGGAGCTTATGCCTATGCTAATACTGGGGCAAACGCGAATTTCGAGCTGGAACTGCTCAACGGTTGCCACGCTGCAAGGGTGGACGAGATAAAAGTGGGGGCTACGGGCTGCGCGAGGCCCAAAAGTCCTCGAAGCGACCGGAGAGGATGCAACAGCGTAGAGCGATAATCGCATTGGCTCCGCGCACAGACCAGCGCATTCCAGATTGTTTGAGGCGCTGGCCAATCACCGTGCGGCAGCCAGCCTCGACCACGCCAGAGCCGCTGCTCCTCGAATGGGCCGGACAAGGCAAGCTCGACTTGTCAGCCATCATCACCCGCGTCGTGCCGCTGGAAGCTGGGGCCATCAACGACGCGCTGGATCGCCTCGACCGTTTCAGTGAGGACGTGCGTGTCGTAGTCCGGCCCTAGCCTGGCGTGCAAGGATGGAAAATATCGGTCCTTGAAAAATAGGACAAATTCGGCAATCCTCCCACAACCAGCGAATGAGCTTGTAACGGGTTTCGACTATGGCTCGACGAAAGGCTTCAGCCAAATCGGATGTTCCCGGCGCCGCGCGCCGCGCCTCCGCTTCCGGTCTGCTTGAGCGGCTCAGCTCTGAAGAAGCGGTGACGATCCTGCATCAGTTGCTCGACAAACACGCGGAACTCCGATCGGAAGCGGAACAATTCGCCGCCACGCTCGTGTCCTCATCGTCGATCGAGGACATCGCGGAAGACGTTCACGACCGAATCACGAGTGTTGACCTCGATGCCCTGAACGAGCGAGCGGGCGCTCATTCCTGGGGTTACGTGGGGCCGAGTGATGCCGCGGTTGAGCTCCTGGAGGAAGCGGTCGATGACCTGGTGGAGGACATGAAACGGAGGGCGGACCTGGGGTTTGTGTCCGCCGCCGAAGTGGTCTGCACCGGAATTGTGGAGGGGCTGTATCAGGCGCGGGACACTCAATCGGACGGCGCTCTTGGGTGGGCCCCGGATTTTCCAGGCGAGGAGGCCGATCGCGTTGTGGAGGAGTTCCTCCGAGCCTGTGGTCCTGCGGCCCGGAAGACCGCGCAGACAAGCTTGATGGCAACCCTGGCCGAGCGGGTCCCGGAATGGGCTGAGGGTTTGAAGCGTGCCGCCGACCGCGGTGCCAGAGAATGAGACCGGGCCGACCAACCGATCGGCACCCGACACCTCGTGCTCACGACGGTTTTTGAAGGGAAGAGAAGCGTCTGTGCAGCCGTGGGGCGTTGGAGGGGCCTGGGGCGGAAGGCAAGCGGGTGGGCCAAAGGGACAGTTTCATGGCGGCGGTGGCTGCCGGACCAGTGGATGGGCATCGCAGAGCGTGCAAAACTGCTCGATGCCGCCGGCCTGGATGCTCTCGCTCCGGGGGCCGTGCCAGTACGCCTTTCTCCGGGGAGCGATAGGCCGCGCTCGGCACGGTCCGGTCACGCGTATCGTCACCCGATCGCGCCTCCACGTAGTATTTGGCAGCCGAGCCGCCGATGGTTGAGACGGCCAGGACCAAGGCGAGGTTGCAGACCATAATGACTTGCCGCCAAGCATCGCCGGATTTCAGACAGGGATCAGATTCTCTGGGCGAGTGTCTTTTTGGCCAAATCCGCCACGAGGAGGGTTCGGCCGAGCGGATGCGCCGTGACCTGAAGTTGCGCGATCGCCATCAGCCCGTCGGGTTTCTGATGGTCGCTGGCGATCTTGGCCTTGGGGTCCTCGGCCAGGTGCCGCATGGCCCGCCTCAGCAGCGCCCGTTTCTGGCCGAACCGCTTCTCGATGCCGCCATTCCGGATGGCCTGCCCCAGTGGGCGACACGGACAGCCAGCAGTCTTCCAGCCCGAGTGGCTACTGCGAGTTAGAAGAATCCCTGGGCCGACGTTTAGGTTTTCCCCACGGCTCACTCCATTCGATTTGATGGAGTGGTGTTTCTGCCGATAACCACTGCATGTCAACAGCCGCAGACATTTTAGGTTCCAACCGAAAACCCAAGGTGCCTGCCAAATGAGCCGCTCATTTCCGACGCCTCATCGATGAACGCAACAGGTTGCTCGCACGGAACTTCTCCTCGCCGGCCCCATCGGCTGTCAAAATAGATGATCTCGGTGACGCCGCCACGGAGGAGACTCAGCGCACGCTGGCCTTTGTGGCAGCGGGTGCGACGCAGGAGACAGTTTTTGAGGTGCTCGAGGCCATTCGGCGCATCGAGTGCGGCACCTATGGGATTTGCGAAGTGACCGGGGAACCCATCGAGGAGGCGCCCGGCTCGCCGGCCCCAAACGGGCCGGAAAGGCGCAAAACGGCGGTGCAAAACGGCAGTGTTGACCTCCCGGCGGCGCTCTGCCAGTATCGCATCATGCTTGGTGAGACCAAGAAGCAATTCTCTCTCACCCGCGCAGCGTCGAGTACATACCGGCGCGCAGAAAGCAAATTCTTATCAGTTTATGTTGGTCAATGACTCTTCAAAAGCGAACCCTGCCAATCTTCAGCATCTCAAAAGAAGCATGCTTGCCGTCATCTCAGCGCTGATGTGTTTTCTGGGAATGCTCCCCACGACGGCCCGTGCGACCAGCTACACCACCGACTTCCCCAAGGCCGAGCCGCTCATTTCCGAAGGCGGCCGATGGATCACTGCAGGGACGCCCGGTGTTCACTGGCATGCGACGATGTGTGGTTTTAAAGGCGACCAGCATATTTCCAGTGTTTCCACCATTTCGGGTTATGCATTCGGCCCCACTGGCCCGGAACGGTTTGGCGATGCGCTGGCCCTGTTGACGGGAACCTGGAGCCCGGATCAAATGGCGCAGGCAACCGTTCGACAAGTAAGTCCTTCGGGTTATCCAGAGGTAGAAATCCGCCTGCGAACTTCGCCGAAGGACGCGACGGGCTACGAAATCATGTGGAGTGCTCTCGGGAGAAACGGTTCGCCCTACCTGGCGATTGCTACGTGGAACGGCCCAGCAAGCGCGCCACCCCATTGGACCTTTCTCAAAGAGCTCCATGGCCCGGATTATGGCGTTGCAACCGGTGACGTGGTAAAGGCAGTGATCGTCGGCAATACCATCACTGCCTACAAGAACGGCAAACAGCAGTTTCGAATCACAGACAACACTTTTTCTCAGGGGAATCCGGGTTTCGGGTTTAACGAAGGCCCCAACGGCACTTATGGAATTTCAAGCTTTACAGCTTCGGACGTGGGAATCGGCGCGTCCCCTGAACGCTGATCCGAAGGTCACCCTGAGATTAGAGTTTTGAAGACGGCGATGAACATCAGAAGCACGCGATTCCGGTGGTTGTTGGCGTTGTGTTTGCTCGTGGCTTCGGGTGGTTTATTGCCCAAAAGCGTTCGTGCCGAGATCCGCACCGCTGCCGCCTTGACGCCGGAGGCCGTCGGGGCGGCGATCTGCGCGGCCAAGGACGGCGACACCGTCCAACTGCCTGCCGGCACGGCCGTCTGGTCAACGAAAAGCTGGAACACCGGCCATTCGCCCAAGGTGAAGACGATCATCATCCAGGGCGCGGGAATCGACCAGACGATCATCACCGTGGACAAGAGCAAGAACGGCAATACGTCGTTCAATTTGGAGGGAACGGAAGGCAAGCCGTTTCGTGTCACGGGCATCACTCTCGACGGATCTTTACACCCCAACGAAGCAAGTTGGGGCGCGCTGATGAACGTCAGCGGCACTTGCAAGAACTTCCGCATCGATCAATGCAAGTTCAAGAACTGCGACGTGATGCTTATGATTGGCGGCGACACATACGGGCTGATCGACCATTGCCATTTTGACGGGGAGATTTCGCACGGCGGCTGCTTGCAGCCGATCTATTATTCGGGCCCCGGCGCCCCCAACTATCGCAAGCCGCTCACGCTGGGCACCGCGGAGGCGATGTATTTCGAGGACAACGAGGTCAATCTCAAGGGGGCTGTGGCCAGGGGCGACAACCCTTTTTTCGTGGCCATCAACGCCGCCCGCGTCGTCATCCGCCACAACACGATCGTCAATGCGGAAATCGAGATCTACGGCCCCGGGCAGAGAAAGTGCGGCTGTCAGAGCGCGGAGATCTATGACAACCAGTTTGCCACCGTTGACGGGGGCAGGCCGGGGGGCCCCATCTTCATCAATGCCGGCGTGGCCCTCGTCTTCAACAATACGGTCACCGGCTACGATGGCCGCTTCATCGAACTGCAAAACCATCGGGCATACATGGACATGCCTCCTTGGGGCAAGGCCGACGGCAAGAACCCGCTGGACGGCAACCAAGTCCCCGCCGGCCAAGTCGGGGCGGGCTATCCCTGTTTCGGCCAGGTTGGTTGGGCAAGCAACGTCGATGGCGCCTTCAAGCTGACGCCCTGTTACGCGTGGAACAACACCCGCAATGGCGCAAGGTTCCTCATGGCCGTGACCAGCCGCAATCCGAACGTGCTGGCGACAATCAAGGAAGGCCGCGAATTCCTCAATGAGCCGCCGCCGGCCGACTACTACAAGCCGTACGTCTATCCCCATCCGCTGCAAGAGGGCTGGGAAGCGCTGATGAAGTCGGTCGCCGGCGCGGCCGCCTTCGCGGCGACTCCCGTGGACATTTACCAGGACATGCAAAGCGGGGCCAACGGCGATGTGCTCACGCCGGCCCTGATGAACGCCTCCCATCACGGCGGAGGGAAGTGGAGCAGCGACAAGGGCGAACTGTGGGTTTCTACCGCCAAGCTGCGGGACCTGCCGGGACCGGTGAGCGTCGGCAGGACCACCTACGCGGCCAAGGGCGCGGGCCGCTGTTGGATGGTGCATGACGATAAGTCCCTCAATGCCGTCACATGCACTCTGCCGGGGCCCTGCCGGAAAATCACCCTCGCCTGTTACTATACGCCGGGCGTGACGATCAGCTTTGGGAACCAGTTCGATACGATCGTCATGTCGGGCAACCACGGATATGCGGTCCTGCAGACCCGAAACGACGACGGCAAAGGGCCGTATTTCCGCGCGCATAGCTGCACGACGGGCTGGAAGACGACTTTCAGCCCCGGGCAGATCAGGGTGCTTTCCGGCAAAACGTACTGGGTGAATTTGCACTTCGACGCCGAGCAGGGCGAGACCTCCGCGGCGGCCTTCGATCCCGACAACAACTTCGCCCAGGTGGGGGAGGTCGTGGTCGCCAACTCATGGTTGGATTCGACCGGGATGCGCTGGATTGGCTTTGGCCGCACGGACAATCACGGACCCAACCCCACCGCCAAGACGCAAAGCTATTTCCAGCAGATCCTGATCGACTATACCCGCGGCGCGTTCCCGCTGATCCCTGGCCGCGAGGCGCCGAAGAAATCACCCTGAGTAGAACGAAGTTCACTCCAATGAATGTCAATGTAATGCACCGACACGCGTCATTTTCGCTCGTCGCTGCCTGCGTAGTGTCCCCGCCGCTTTAGGCCGAGACCCGCACCGCCGCGGCCTTGGCGCCCGGGGCCGTCTGGGAGTCGATTGATGCCGCCAGGGACGGCGACACCGTCCAACTCCCGGCGGGGACGGCAGTGTGGACGAAGGGATGGAACTCCAGCCGTGGGGCCAACATGAAGGCCATCACTCTCCAGGGGGCGGGGATGGACAAGACGGCGGTGCGGCCTTGCGTCGTGAAGATCAGCCGCATCGGTCGCCTCACCTTGCCTTGGTCGCTGCCCATATTTCAGCAACCAGGAACGCAGGCGGCCGCGGCGGTGGTGGCACCCAGCGCGACGAACCGGCGGCGGTTAAGCTCCCCGATTCCCTGCGGTTTCTCCAACTCGATTCTCATCTGCTACCAAGGGTGAACAACTCGTCCTGGACGGCCGCGCTGAAGTCGCGGAGGCGAAACAAGCAGGCCATCCACCTCTGTGCTGAGTAGACCCGGAGCACGTGTGTGCCAGCTGGCCGACAATCTGATGGGCATTTTGAGCCGTCCCACGCTCGCCCGCCCGGGCCGTCATCTGCCATCGGCGGACGCCGCCCCCCTTGTTCACGAACCCGTGTGCGCCCATCTGAAAGACGTGCAATTCGGTTCTACCGTTGGCTCTTCGGTAGGCGGTGAACAGCTCCACCGTCCGCCCGGACGCGAGTGCATCATCCGCCGCAACGGCGAGAAACAGCGGAGGCGCCGGACTCGGCACGTCCTTGATTTCCCCAGCCCCGTAGTGCAAAAGCACGGGCCGCACGACGTCCTGAACCATCGGCAGCCCTGTCTGTGTGGTGACAGCCCGCTCTGACCAATCCCACTTCTCAGAGCCAGGGGCCGCCCCAGGGTAAAGCGGGATCTCTTTTGCCGTCTCCTCCGCCACTACCGGCGCGATCCAGGTCGATAGTAGAAAGACGGCTATTGCTTGAGGCGAGAATTTCGCGGAGCACTTCATGGTGGCATCGTCATTCTTCATATCGCGCTTTCTCATATCAAAAGGCGATTCATTGCGCTGACAATTCGTAATAGACGGTTTCGCACTCGGCGTCGAGTTTGAGGCGAATCGCGTCCTCCTGCGCCTGGAGTGGGATCGGCCGGACCCGCTTGCCCACCGCATCGAGCGTCCACGCCTTGAAGTCCTTGGGGCGATCGCATCGGATCTGAAT
>Ga0187868_1003248_pt1 | contig 10229 bp, 11 predicted proteins | sample June2016WEW_13_4_FD_133014 | JGI IMG/M metagenome (GOLD analysis project Ga0187868, IMG submission 133014) | Peatland microbial communities from SPRUCE experiment site at the Marcell Experimental Forest, Minnesota, USA - June2016WEW_13_40 | ecosystem: Environmental > Terrestrial > Soil >... | reverse complement strand
GGAAACGACGATTCCGAGTTATTTGGCCGCGCGGCTCTCGCGGGACCCGTTAATCGCAGGGCAACAAGCCGCTACGACAACCTGGTGGCGGCTCCGGCGGAGGTTTTTCGAGTTGTGTACGTCGCAGTTTGTTCTGAATGAAGCCGCATTGGGAGAAGATTATGAAAGATCCGATTGTTCGGGAAATCCACCGCCACCGCGCAGATTACGCGAAGCGATTCGGCTATGACGTTCGCGCCATAGGCGAAGACATTCGGCGTTGTGAAATCGAGTCCGAAGGCAAATTTGCCGCCAAGATTTCGCGGGGGAAACGTCCGTCGAAGCGAGGCGCGCGGCAAGCGTCCGTCGGGCGTTGAAGGAAAAACCGGAAAAGGGAAAAGGGGTTCGACCATAGTTTGGTTCATTTTGGTCTTCGCCTCGGCGGTCAGCGCATCCATAAGCGGGTCAGTTCCGCGCATTCGACTGTCCAGCGTTCAGATGCGAAGGTTGATCGCGACGTTGGCGCCCAGCGCCCGGATGGCCCGCATGGGCCGGAACGGCTTCCCGCTGCGGTTCACGCGGCTGGTTTCCCGCATGCAACGTTAGACCTGACAATCCGGTCGAGAGGCATTAATTTCCAACCATGAGCGCGACGGAAATCATCAATGAGCTGCCGTCGATGGGGTCAGACCATAGATTGGGCTGGTGTCGGGATGCGGGGCAAGACCGTTCCGCCACCCTCCGGCCGCCTTTCCCCGTTCCTCCACGGGGTCGGACCACAGCCTGGGCTGGTGCGGGGACCAAGTCCAAGCCCGTCACCGCGGGGCGCAGGATCAGTCCCGAAACCAAAAAGCCAGCGAAATGATTGACGTCACAATGGTGCTGATGTTATTGTGATTACATGATACGAACACAGATCCAGTTGCCCGAAGGAGTGCATCTCAGGCTCAAACGCGTTGCACGGCAACGGGAGTGGTCGTTGGCCGAGGCGATTCGGCGGGCGGCCGAGGAGTTCCTCGACCGCCATCCGTCACCAGAGGAGAGCATTGAGGCTTGGCATTTGCCGCAACCCAGGGACATGGGAACGCGGCCGATGAGCGCGGCGGAAATCAAGAGGCTGGCGCAGGTGCCTGAGGCGGAGGAGAGATTTCGTCGGGAAAGAACTGCAACGACAAACGAGGAGTCGTGATCTCCCTGGACTCCAACCTGTTGCTCTACGCGTTTGCTCTGAACTTGCCGGAGCACGCAAGGGCCCGGGAATTCCTCGAGAGCCTGGCGGCTCGGGAGGACGTTGCGATTTCCGAGTTTGTGCTGGTGGAATTCTACCGGCTTTTGCGATTGCCAGCACTGCACGCCCACCCGTTGAGCGCGAACCAAGCGGCCCAAGTGATTCAAACCTACCGTCGGCATCCTCGATGGAGTATTGTCGGGTTCCCCGAGGGGAACTCTTCAAGCATCCACGCCGAACTCTGGCGGTTGGCGGCGCATCCGGGTTTTGCCTATCGCCGCATCTTTGACGCCCGATTGGCTCTCATCCTCCGGCATCACGGCATAACGGATTTCGCGACGGCCAACGTCAAGGATTTTGAGGGTTTCGGATTTGCGCGCGTCTGGAATCCGCTCGCAGAGCCAAGTTGAAAGGCAAGTCGGTTGCAGGCTTGATTCCTTGTTCCACCCTTGACACACCCTCACTCGTCAGGCGACACTGAACGCACGCTTGCGACAGCGGACGTGGTTTGGAGAGATGGCCGAGTGGCTGAAGGCGGCGGTTTGCTAAACCCATACTCCCATTGGGCGGAGCACTCGGCCCGGATGGGTGTACCTCCGAAAAAGGCCTGCAAATAAAGGGTGGAATGGATGTCCAGCATGAGCCAGATGCCCCACCGTGAGGGTGCCCGGCGGGGTTCAACGAGGCCATTTTAGCCCTTCCGGGGTTCAACAAAGAACCATCAACATTTCCACCCCGTGCCGCCCAACTTCCTACGTTAGCCGTTGGTCATGTTGTGCTGGTTCTATTTCGATTGATCCTGCTTCTTGAGCAAATCAATCATTGCGCCAACCGCTTCGTCCGTCGCTTGGAATGCTGTGTTGCCGCTTTGGTTCGCGCAAACCAGGATTGCGAAGTTCCGGCTGGGGGCGACCCAGACGTTCGCAAAGTTCATTGTGTTGTCACCACCGCAACCACCATCGCCGGCACGTTGAATTTTTGCCGGATGGGTTTAAGCGCCTGCGTCACGGCTTCATCGCCGGCCACAGGACAGAAGGCCGGTGGCGTGCCGGCGGCATTATCGCGATGGTTCATCCTCCACGCCACCGCAAACAGCAATACGACGCAAACGACGGACATCGCAACCGCGCCGACGACAAGTCCAATTGCAAAGGATTTGAAATCAATGCTCACTTGATTCCAAGTATAAGCGGTCGTCTCCGAAAATGGAAGGGGCGATGCCGGTGCCGGTCCTCGCTTTTTAAGCAGCCGATGGGCTGGATGGGGCGCGCGCGGAACGGCCCCGGCTTGGCCGGGTCGGACACATCCCCGTCGAATTGCGCCTCCCCAGGCTGGGGCGCCTCAAAGCTCAGCCTCAGGCCGGCGGCGAGGTAGAGCGGCGTCGGGCGGATTTCCACTGGCGCCTCTGTGCTCACAGGGATCGCAGTTGCAGCATTACTAATGCCACGGCAGATTCATCAATAATCCAGCCTGATTATTTCGCGTCCGGGTCCTCGGAGGCGTGGTTTTCACGCCTTTTGAGTAGTTTTCACGCGGTCCTTCGACAATCGGGGCCGGGTCCTGCAATTCTTGATCCGGGTCTCTGGTAAAAACCCGGAATTCCCCCCTTGCCGACGGAGCGGCGGGTGCTATTTTGAAAGAGGAAAAGAAATTTTCCCGGGCGCGCGGATTTTGGTTGCAAGGACGCGGAAAGCCGGCTAGTCTGCCACCCCGTCGCCCGTGAACAATGACAGCTTATGGAAAAGACCGCAGAACTCATAGTTAATGGAAAGAGGGCCATCCTCCCCGTCATCGAAGGCTCGGAAAGTGAAAAGGCGGTTGATATATCGGCCTTGCGCAACGATACGGGTTTCATCACCCTGGATGATGGTTACGCCAACACCGGCTCATGCCAGAGCCGCATCACCTTCATCGATGGCGAAGCCGGGATTTTGCGTTACCGCGGGATACCCATCGAGGAGCTGGCCGAGAAATCCACCTTCATCGAGGCGGCGCATCTGCTGATCTTCGGCCACCTCCCGACCAGCGTCCAATTGAAGCGGTTTTCCGACATGCTGACCGCCAACGAGTTGTTGCACGAGGGGATGAGGCACCATTTTGAGGGATTCCCCCCCAAGGCCCACCCGATGGCGATTCTCTCCTCGATGATCAATGCCTCGAGCTGCTTCTACCCGGAGCTCCTGAAATTCGGCACCAATAACAACTTCGAGGTGGGGGCTGCGCGCCTCCTTTCCCAGGTGCGCACGATTGCCGCCTTTGCCTATCGCAAGTCCCTGGGCCTGCCCATGAACTATCCCAAGCCGGAACTGAAGTACACCGCCAACTTCCTGCACATGATGTTCTCGCACCCTTATGGGGATTACGAGTTGAAGCCCGAGGCCGTAAAGGCGCTGGATCTGGTCTTCCTGCTCCACGCGGACCACGAGCAGAACTGCTCGACGGCCACCGTGCGGATGGTGGCCTCGAGCCGCGCCAATCTCTTTGCCAGCGCCGCGGCCGGGGTCTGCGCCCTGTGGGGCCCCCTCCACGGCGGCGCCAACCAGGCCGTGATCGAGATGCTCGAGGCCATCCATCAGGAAGGCGACGACGGCTCGAGATTCGTGGCCGCCGCCAAGGACAAGAACAGCGGCAAGCGGCTCATGGGCTTCGGCCACCGGGTCTATAAACACTACGACCCCCGGGCCAAGTTTATCAAGCGGGTCTGCGATGAACTCCTCGCCAAGCTCCGCATCTCCGACCCGTTGCTCGACATCGCCAAGCACCTCGAGGAAACCGCCTTGCGCGATCCTTATTTCATCGAGCGCAAGCTCTATCCCAACGTCGATTTCTACAGCGGCATCATCATGCGCGCCATTGGCATCCCCTTGGACATGTTCACCGTCATCTTCGCCATCGGCCGCATGCCGGGCTGGATAGCAAATTACAAGGAGGTCCTGGAGAGCCCTTCCCGCATCTATCGCCCGCGCCAGATTTACACCGGACCGGTCCTCAACCACTATTTGCCGATCAAGGACCGGAAATGAACCGGCCACCGGCCCGCGTGGCACGACTCTAACCGGGCTTCCGCTATACACGGCGACAGAATTCCTTGCGGATCGAAAGAATGAACAGAAGGGAACAAAGGAAACAGAGAACCGAATCTCCGTTCTCTTTGTTTGCTTCTGTTAGACTTCATGCGCAATGAATTGTGACGTTGAGTATAAGTCCGGCGGCCTCGCCGCTTTCTCCGCCCCGCAAGCCCCGCCCGCACACCCAGGCCAATGAATATCCACGAATACCAGGCCAAACAATTGCTCTCGCGAAACGCGGTGGCGGTCCCGCCCGGCGACGTTTGCGACACGCCCCAAGAGGCCAAAAGCATCGCCGAGGACCTGCTTGCGCGAGGCGCCCTCCGCCTCGCGGTCAAGGCGCAAATCCACGCGGGCGGCCGCGGCAAGGGGACCTTTCGAGACGGCTTCCAAGGCGGCGTCAAGCTCTGCGCCGCCGCCGCCGACGTTTACGACAAGGCCAAGGCCATGCTCGGCAACGTGCTCGTCACCCGGCAGACCGGCCCTGAAGGAAGGCGGGTGAGCAAACTGCTGGTCGAGGCCGCCCCCGAAATCCGCAAAGAGTTTTACCTGGCCGTGCTGCTCGACCGCGCCCGCTCGCGGCCGGTGTTGATGGCCAGCACCCAAGGCGGCATGGACATCGAGGAGGTCGCCGCCCGGACGCCGGAGAAGATCCTCCGGGAGCCTGTGGATGCCGCCTTCGGTCTCATGCCCTATCAGGCGCGCAAAGCCGCCGCCGCCCTCGGGCTCAAGGGTGACCTCATCGCCCAGGGCGCCAAACTCCTCATGGGCGTTTATCGAACCTGGTGGGATTGCGATGCTTCCCTGGTCGAAATCAACCCGCTCTGCCTGGTTGACGCCGGCGATGCCAAGGAATCGCTCGTGGCCGTGGATGCGAAGCTCTCGCTCGACGACAACGCGCTCTTCCGGCATCCCGACCTCCAGGCCATGCGCGATTTGGGCGAGGAGGCCCCCTTGGAAACTGAGGCCGCCAAGCACAACCTCAATTACATCAAGCTGGACGGAAACATCGCCTGCCTGGTCAACGGCGCCGGCCTGGCGATGGCCACGATGGATATCATCGAGCACTTCGGGGGCCGGCCCGCCAACTTCCTGGATGTCGGCGGCGGCGCGACCCAGGACCAGGTCGCCGCGGCCTTCCGCATCATTCTCCAGGACCCGCATGTCAAAGGCATCCTGGTCAACATCTTCGGCGGCATCATGGATTGCAACGTCATCGCCGCCGGCATCGTGGCGGCCGTGAAGCAGACCGGGCTGCCCCTGCCCCTGGTTGTGAGGCTCGAGGGCAACAATGTGGAGAGCGGCCGTCAAACCCTGGCCGCCTCCGGCCTGCCCCTCATCACCGGCAGTTCCATGGCCGACGCCGCCCGCAAGGTCGTCGAGGCTGTAGGCTCGAAATGACTTTCCTTTATGTCAATCCTTGTCACTCCGCAAACCCGAGTCCTGGTCCAAGGCATCACCGGCGGCTTTGGCGCGCGGCACAGCCAACTTAGCCTGGCCTACGGCACGCAAATCGTCGCCGGCGTCACCCCTGGAAAAGGCGGGCAGTTCTTTGAGAACAAAGTCCCCATCTTCGATACTGTCGCCCAGGCGATGAAGGAGACCGGGGCCACAGCTTCGGCCGTATTTGTCCCGCCCGCCTTTGCCGCCGACGCGATTTTGGAGGGCGTGGACGCGGGGCTTGATCTGGTGGTGTGCATCACCGAGGGCATTCCGGTCAACGACATGGTCAAGGTCAAACGCGCCATGGAGGGCAAGCCCACGCGCTTGATCGGGCCCAACTGCCCCGGAATCGTCACCCCGGGCCCGGGCAAAGATTCTTACGGGGGCTGCCGTATCGGCATCGCCCCGGGCTACATCCACAAACAAGGCCACATCGGCGTGGTCTCGCGCAGCGGCACCTTGACTTATGAGGCCGTGTGGCAATTGACCTGCCGGGGCGTCGGCCAATCCACCTGCGTCGGCATCGGCGGTGACCCCGTCAATGGCACGTCGCACCTGGACGTGATCCGGATGTTCGATGCGGACCCGGATACGCAGGGCATCATCATGATTGGCGAAATCGGCGGCTCTGCCGAGGAAGAGGCGGCCCAGTGGATTGGCGGGCATTGCCGCAAACCGGTGGCCGGTTTCATCGCCGGCGCCACGGCGCCCCCAGGCCGCCGCATGGGCCACGCGGGCGCCATCGTCAGCGGCGGCAAAGGCACCGCCGCGGCCAAAATCCAGGCCCTTAAAGCCGCCGGCATCGGCCTGGCCCCGACTCCCTCGGAAATGGCGGAAACGCTATTGAAGATGATGTAAGATTTGCGGCATCATAGACGGCGTGGCGCGCGCGGCGCGCCTGAGGCGTTAAGATGTCGCTCATCGATCTTATTCTGAATCTGGCCGGGTTGCTGCTCTGGTTCAACTGGCGTTCCAGCCGCTTTGATCCCCTGGCCCGGAGTTCGGCAGCCACGCTGGCAGGCACCCTCAAACGCGCCGAACCGAGGCGGCGCGGCTGGCGGTTCCTGGCCGGTCTGGGCGGCTTGCTCCTCCTCCGGGCCCTGCTCTACTGGCAGATTGGCGGCGCGGCGGGCTGGACGCCCAGGCTCGACCTGACCTGGGTAGTGCTGGCCTTTCGTTGCGACCATCTGGCCGTGCGCGGCGATGTCCTCGGCTCGGCCCTCCTCTATTCGGCCCTGAGCTTTGCGCGGCTCCTGGCCGTCTTTTATTTCTGGCTCTTGGCCCTGGTCGTCATCAATCGCAAGGGGGCGGAAACCGATCCGTTGCAGAAACTGCTCCGCTCGCACCTCGGCCCCGTCGCGCGCTGGCCCTGGTGGCTCCAGTCTCTCCTGCCGCTGGTCCTGGCGGCCGGCCTCTGGGCGGCCCTCCACCCGGTCCTGGTCTCTCTGGGCGTGACCGGCCCCGCGCAGTCCCGGACCCACCTTCTGGAACAGGGTCTCCTGGTCGGCGCAGGCATTTACCTGAGCCTCAAGTACCTCCTGCCCGTCTTCCTGCTTCTGCACCTCATTGCCAGTTACGTCTATCTGGGCCACAATCCGCTCTTGGATTTTGTCAGCCTGACCTCGCACAACATCCTGGCCCCCATCCGCCGGCTGCCCCTGCGTTGCGCCATGGTGGATTTCGCCCCCCTGGCCGGCGCCGTCCTCATCTTCCTGCTGCTCCACGTGCTGCCCGTCCATGTCCTGCCCTGGCTGGAAAAGCATTACCACCTCAAGCCCTGGCCCGTCTGGCCTATGTGAGGGGCGAGGGGCGAGGGTCGGGGGGAGGCGCCCCGTTTTCTGTGCCCTCGACACTCGACCCTCGACCCTCGACACTCGCACCCAATCCTTCAGTCCCAGGCCCTTTTCTCCGTTCCCTCCGTCTTCTCCTGTTCAATGCTGATCGAGTGGCTGCGGCTTGGGCAGTTTCACGGTCACCGTCGTGGCGGAGCCGGGCTCGCTCCGGATCGTCAGCGCGCCACCGTGAAGTTCCGCCAGACGCTTGGCGATGATCAAGCCCATGCCCAACCCTTGTTGTTCGTGGAGCTTGCGGTCGAATTGCACGTAGGCGCCGATGCGGCTGATCTGCTCCGGGGAAAAACCGCGCCCGTGGTCGGTGATGGCCAGTGAGAGGTCCTGGGGAGCCGAAGAGAGCCGGACCGAAACCCCCGTCCCCACGGTCGAAAACTTGAAGGCGTTTTGCACCAACTCATCGACAATCCTGGCCAGGTAATCCGCCGAGATGCCCACGGGCCAGTCGGCCAATTCCAGGAGGAGGTCGGGGGTTCGTCCAGCCAATCGGGCCTGGGCCTGCGCGTGTTCGGCAACCAACTCGGCTGGAAAGTGGGTGGCCTGGGCGCGCAGCGCATTGAGCTTCTGGGAATCCGCGCTCAGCATCTCGATTTGGGCGTAAATCAGGAAGTTCTCGATCAGGCGCTCGAGGCGCTTGCCGGAATCGTAAATGACCTGGCCCATCTCGGCGACTTCCTTGGGGGGCAGGGAACCGGCCTCGGCCGCGAGGATTTCGCCATAAGCGAGGATGCCGTTCAAGGGAGTGCGCATCTCATGCGGGAGCATGAAACTGATGTTCGCGCGCAAATCCGCCAGGTTCTGCTCGGCTGCCTGGCGCAGCGCCTGCGCCTTCTTGAGCCGCGCCTCGACCGCCGCATAGAGGCCCTCGAGGGTAAAGGGTTTGGGCAGGTAATCATCCGCCCCAAGCTCCATGCCGTGGCGCAGTCCGGCATGATCCGCCATACCGGTCATCAGGATGAACGGGATAGCGGCGGTGGCCGGCTCGCTCCGGAGCGCCGAGAGCGTCAGATAACCGTCCACCCGCTCCATGTTGACATCGCAAAGGATTAGGTCGGGCAACTCCTTGCGCGCCGCCTCGATCCCCAGGGCGCCGTTTTCCGCCTGGGTCACCTCGAAGCCCTTCTGGCGCAACGCCAACTGCACCATGTCGCGCAGCCACTCTTCGTCGTCAATCACCAGGATCTTTTTCATCGGCGCGGCCACCTTAGACCTTCATCGGCCACTTGTCGATTGGGTTTAGGCGCCGGTCAGATCCCCCACCGTCACCTCGGCGATGGTCAACCGCACCAGGTCGGCCGCCCCAAGCTGCTCCGCAGGGAAGGTCTGGGCCACGGCAATGCAACGCATCCCCGCCGCCTTGGCGGCTTGCACCCCGTTGACAGCGTCTTCGACGACCACGCATTGGTTAGGCGCCAGGCCGAGCCGGGCGGCCGCGCCGAGAAAAATCTCGGGCGCCGGCTTCTTGGCCTTCACTGCTTCGCCGGTTACGACGCAGTCCCACATCTCCGGCGGCAGCCCGATCTGGCGCAAGTTGGCCGCAATCTTGACCTGGTCGGCGCTCGAAGCCACGGCCACCCGCAAACCCGCAGCCCGGCAGGCCCCAACCAGGGCCCGAGCACCGGGGAAGGCCCGGAGCCGGGACGGGACCAGTTCCAAGTAGATCTCGTAAGTGCGGCGCTTGGCGGCGGGCAGGTCCAGGGGCCAATCGTATCCCTCGGCCACGCCCCCGATATAGCGGTCTTCGCCGGCGCCCACGAAAGGCCGAAAGTCCTCCGGTCGCACCCTCAAACCTTGCTCCTGAAACATGGCAATGGCCGCCTCATTGATGAGCGGCTCCGAATCCGTCAGCACGCCGTCCATGTCGAAAATGACCGCGCCGATTTGTGGGTCAAGGGCCATTTGTCCAATCAGCTTTGGTTGGCCCAGGCCGTCATCTCACACAGCCGGGCCAGGACATCGCCCGCGGGCAGGCAGTTCAGGCCGCCAGGATGGCCAAGCACGGCCACCTTCGGACTGGGCGGACGCCAGACCTCCGCGACGGTGTCGCCCCACAAGACAATCCCGGGCAGGCCCAGGGCGGCGGCCAGGTGCGAGATGCCCGAATCGTGGCCGATGAACCCGGCGCAGCCTTGGAGCAGCCCGCCCAGTTCCGGCAGGGGCAGGCTCTGCGCCAGGCGGAAACGCGCGGGCGGGAGCGCGGCTGCCAGGCGCTGGAGCCGTTCGGCCTCAGCCTCGGCGCCCACCAGCAGAAGGTCCAAGGGTGTCTGGTTGATCAGGAACTGGAGCAAGTCAGCCCAGTTGGATTCAGGCCAATTCTTGCGGGGGCTGCCGCTGCCGGGCATCAAGGCCAGGGAGTTGAGCGCCTCGGGCTGATGCCGGAGGCTCAACCGAGGCACGGGGTCCGCATCGAAGATAGCCAGCCGCTCCAAGGGCTGCAGATAGACTTTGGCGGCGTGGAGCTTGCCCTTTTCATCCGGCCGATGCGGCCCCGCGATGAATGGGGCGGGCGTGCAACGGCCCACGTTGCTCCGGAAAATCTCGTCCGGGTCGTACAGGTAGGAAACGATCAAATCGAATTCCGAGAAGTAATGCCCCATGTCCTCCTCGAGCTCTCCCTGGCGCGCAAAGAAGCCGGCCAGCGGCCGCGCCTCGATAAACTGC
>Ga0187868_1003247_pt1 | contig 10231 bp, 10 predicted proteins | sample June2016WEW_13_4_FD_133014 | JGI IMG/M metagenome (GOLD analysis project Ga0187868, IMG submission 133014) | Peatland microbial communities from SPRUCE experiment site at the Marcell Experimental Forest, Minnesota, USA - June2016WEW_13_40 | ecosystem: Environmental > Terrestrial > Soil >... | reverse complement strand
CTTCACCGAGGCAATCGCCTGATGGCTGCGGACGTCGATGGCGGCAACGCGAAAGTTCGCCTGGTCGACGGCATAGAGGACGCCGTGCTGCGGATCGATGGCGAGGTCGCCAGTGTAACTGTCGCGATAGCCCTCGCGGTTGAGATCGACCGCGCGCCGGCGCTCATCGGAAGCATCGAAGTAGGCGATACGGCCGGAATTGCCCTCGGAGGCGAAGAAAGCATGGTCGCTGGCGAAAGCCAAGCCCATGAATACGCCGATCCAGCCGGCGCCGCGCGGCTCCAGGGCGTCGGGCGCATGGGCCACCAACTGGCGGGCCTGCCAGCGATTGCCGGCGGCCCGCTCGACAACCGTCAAAGAGTAGCGAACCGGGCCGGAGTTGGCGGTGACGACGGTTCGGCCGGAAGGGCCGATGGCCAGGCCGAATGCGCCCGGCCCAATCGGGTATTCGTCTCCATACGGCGCAACCACGCGGCCACCCGGAAGAATCGAAGCACCGGCGCGGCGAGCGGCCGGGCGAATTCCGGCCGGAGCGCAATAGAGATCCCGCAAAATATGCACCTGCGGCAAAATCTGCCCGAAAACAGGCGCCAAGCGGCAGACTGCTAGCAGCACGCCGACCATGAGGAACAGCGATTGCCGACAGGGAAACACCCGATGCTGGCGCGAAAAGCAAGCATTGTATGTACGTTTACGTACTTTAGTCGCAGAGAATTGCAACAGTTTGCCATGCCGGCGCATCTTGATGGTTTCCGTGGATTTGGGTATATTTTATACGATCCTGTTCGCCTCGGGTTTCCCGGCGGGGCGTGGCCATTGCGGCTCGGAAGTGCCTGGAAATATTAGGCTAAAAAGAGCTATGGAGCACATCCGTTGAAATCGTGTACAATTAAGCACAAGATCATAAGCACTCATGGAATTCTCTGCCAGGCCAATCGAATCTGACCTGGAACAACGGCTCTTAAAGGTTTCGGTCTCGGAATTGCTGAGACTGGGAAGGTTCCTTCGGGAACATAGCTCACACGGGTTCGAGTTAAGAGAACGCAATCCTCGATAGGAGTTGAACGTATGGCATCCACTCTAGCAGTAGTCGCGCCGGCAAAGGCACTGGAAGACCCCCTCGCTCATCTGCCTTGTTCCACATTGTTGGAATTCCGCAAAGGACAGACCATCTACAATCACGACCAGCCGTCATGCAATCTGTATCTGGTGATGGAGGGATCGGTGAAAGTATCTCGTGTAGCGGACGATGGCCACCAGGTCGTCGTGGACATTTACCAGCCCAACGAATTCTTCGGCGAATCGGCGCTGCTGAGCCTGCCGCAGCGGGCCGAGCAAGCATGCGCCATGTCGGATGCGAAGCTCATGATGTGGACTACCGAGGAGATCGAAGACATCGTGGTTCGCCGTCCGCGGCTGGCGGTGGCGCTTTTGCAGGTGCTGGTGCAGCGAACCATCGACTTTACGCACCGCATCGAAAGCTTTTCCTCCGATAACATCGCCCGGCGCCTGGCGCGTTCGCTGATTCGATTCGCGGACCGGTTGGGCGCGCGCGATACCGAAGGCGCAATCCAGATGGCGCCGCTCACGCACGAGCTGCTGTCGCAATACGTCGGCACGTCGCGCGAGATCGTAACGCACTACATGAACCAGTTCCGCAAGCAGGGGTATTTGCGCTATTCCCGGCGGGGGATCGTGCTGTATCGCGACGCCATGCAGTCCTGGCTTACAACCGCATAAAGATCGCGGGTACGGCGACCGTGCCCGAGGCCCACTGGATGTTCATTCATGGTTGTGCGGCTGGCGTTTCCGCCTGAGGTGGTGAAGCAGGGGGTCCCGCCCGCACTCGCGCGCAACCAAACGAGCCGGCACTGCGCCGTGTCGGGCCTTGTATTGCCCTGAAAACGGCTCGCGCCGATTGGCGGCCAATTTCGAATACCCTGCTTGAACGCTCTCAGCGCTACACTGGTAGTGGCCGACTTCGAATGCCAGAGTTCTGCACATGCGGCGCGCAACTGCCACCCGACGCCCTGTTTTGCCATAAGTGCGGCAAACCCCAGCGCGAGATTGCGGGCGTTGCTCCGGTCGAAGAAGTGACGGATCGCATCGAGATCCACTCCGCGCCGCCGGTGTTTCAGGCCGCCACTCCGCTCCGGGTGGATTTTCGCAATCCCGTGGCGGTGCGAATCGCTCTGCTGCTGGCGGTGAGCGCAACCGTTCTTACCGCTTTTCTGCCGTTTCTGAACTGGCTGGCTGCGGGCTTCTTCGCGGTATTCTTCTATCGGCGCAAGACCGGCGTACGCCTGAACGTCGGCGCGGGTGTGCGTCTGGGTTGGATCACCGGCATTCTGGCGTCCGCCGCGTTCGTTTTGACGCAAATTCCCGGCGCTCTCAACGGCCAGTTGGCGAACACCATCCGCCAACAGTTGCACAATTCGCCGTTTCAGCAGGATCCCAACGTCACGCGCCAGGTGAGTGAGCTCCTGGCCAGCAGCTCCGGCCTGGCATTCTTTTTGGTGTTCACTTTGGCCGCCCTGTTTTTGATGATTACCTGCCTCGCGATGGCCGGCGGCGCGCTCGGCGCCAAGCTCACCGGCCGGAGCTAGGTAGCAGGGTTCCGGCAGAATCGCTGCGAGGCGTCCCAGTCCTCGCTAGCGACGGGGTCGAGCGGCTCATGGTACTCCAGAACCGGATCCCGGAGAACCCGGTCCGCGGCGGTTGCCGATCCAGCGCTTTTCGAAATCACCAACACTTCAACCGGTTGGCCGGCTTCGAATGGAAGACCCTCCAAAAGAAGTTCGCCATGCTCGCCGACCGTCGTCTCTCTCCAGTGTGCCTGCACGCCCTTAGTCTAGTGGACCTGGCCACGTTATTGTTCACTTAGGCCGCACTGGTAGCAGATGCCGAAAATTCATCCGAGGTCAATTACCCCAAGAAAAGCCGAGAGGATCTCGGCTCAGCAGGCTCGACAGCCTAATGCCACATACTTTTCGCGAGACGACGTATAGTAGGGCGGACCCCCTAAGGCGTTAACTTAGCGCGGAGTTCGTTGGCTGGGGCGTCAACTTTGTCCGGCCGGAGCGACAGTTCCGCCCGCAGTCCCGCGTCCAGCGTGTTAGGGCTGGGCCTTCTGGACGTCTGGTGGTGGGAAGGGGATTTCACGACAGGAATCGAGCACCGCCATTGGTTTTACTGTTCGAGTTCCTTTGGTGGTCGAGTCGATTACGGAACATCGGCGAGTCTCCGAGGGGCCGGTCCCCCTTTGATGGTAGACTTGTTTCCAAGGTGCCGCTGGCTGATGTAAGGATCACTGAGGCGAATCCGGATCGGTTCCCAGAGATCATTCGTCTGTTGATGAGCGCCAGAATTGGAGCTGAAAAAGGGTGGTCCGCGGATCGGGTTATCGAGGCAACGACCGGGAAAGACCTGGTAGGTTGTTGTGCTCTCGATTTCGTTGGAAACGTGGTGCTCCTTCACAGCCTTGTCATTGACAAACCCATGCGCCGCAGGGGAATCGGTTGGGCACTGGTAGAAGAAGCTGTGGAGATCGCAAGGGCCCGCCGTGTGGAGTACATGGTTGCCCTCACGATGTTTTGGAACGTCAATTTTTTCCGCAAGTGCAGTTTTGTCACGACCTCTCGCAAACTACTTCCAGAGCGCCTAGCCGGCCATCCATTCATATTCGATCCAGTGTTCCGGTATGCGACGCCGATGATCCGTCGAATCGATTGTAACGGTCAGGCATAACTATGTTCTTGTTTGTTCCAAACGCCTCGCTTCTTTCCCCGCAATATGCCCGCCTAGCTGGGATGCAACAGCTCCCTGGGGAGTTGCGAGAGGTCCGGGCAAATGGCGCTGCCCTCTTGTGGACAGCGGACGCCTTTACGGCCGTCGACCACGACTGCGCGGGGATCGTGGTCCACTTGCAGAGGCCTCAGGTCGACCATGAGCCAATCTGTGATCTGCGCTGGCGTCCTGGTGAGAAGGTTACGGTGTGCCGCCGCAGGTGGTCGGGGGAGTTTAGCGCTTACGTAGATGAGCCGGATGGGATGATCACATCTAACCTGAAACTTGCGGCGCTCCTTCGGAGTCCGCCGCAGCGAGCGTGGAGGCGCATCGAACCTGGGCACGAGGCCCGCGTAACGGCCGGGGGAATCGGGATTACGCGTGAACGCTCATGGTCGGCCGTCTTCCAAATGGACTACGCGGAAACGGTTCGCGAGGTGCGCCGCCTGATTCTCGATTCGGTTGGCTCGCTGCCTGGTGCCCCGGCTCTTCTGCTGAGTGGAGGTGTAGATAGCTCAGTAGTGGCGGCTGCGATGCGTCTTGCGGGGAAAGATGTGAAGGCGTTTACATTTGGCCTCGACCAGTTGGTGCGTCCGCAGACGGAGATGCAAAGCGATCTGATTTGCGCTCGAAAGGTGGCTGCGCATCTTGGGATTCGGTTACAGGAAATCGCCCTCGCCTCGCGTCTGCTGATCCGCAACATACCTTTGGGCATATACCTGGCGGAAACAGCTCGTGGCACCATTGTGGATGACTGCGCGGCCCTCGTGGAGGTTGCTCGGAGAATGTCTGCGGCTGGCTTTTCGCAGGTCTGGATGGGCGAAGCCGCCGACGATCTTTTCGGAGGATTTAAGTTCGCCCTGCGATACTACCGCGGCGCCCAACTGCGCGCTTACTATCGGGCGCAACTGACCCACGACTTGCCGAACGAACTGGCTATCATCCAGAATGTCTTCGGCTGGTTCGGCCTCGCAGTCGTCCAGCCGATGTGGACGGAGGCGCTTCTGCGGATAGGCTATAACATGCCATTAGCCTTCCGTCTGGACCGCGGGCGGCTGATGAAACGAGTCCTGCGCGATGCGTTTGCCGCGGAACTGCCGCCCGAGATCGCCAGTCGGCCCAAGTGCGTGACTCGGGACAGCACGCAGATTCGCTACGTGCTGGAGAAGGAATTCGGCGAGGGCCGCGACCGCTATCGCGCGCTGTTTCGCACGATAATGGGAGAGAGGGCGCGATGGCCAAGAAGGCTCCGGCAACTGCTGAAGACCTGCAGAAGCTAAAAGCCGCGATGAACGCAAGGGACCTGGATTTCGCCAACGCGAAACTAGCCTACTACAATCAGGCTCAATACAAGGATCAGCCAGTCGCGTATGAGGAACTGAAGAAATATGCGGAGGCCGCGATTGCGGCGAATCATGCGTATCAGAAGGCCCTGTATGGAAAGATCCGAATTACACTTTCGGTTGCGCGCCTGATGCGGGAGTAGGCGTAGGGAAACTCAACCGAGCCTGAGCTGCGAGCGCGTCCTTGTCGTCAGGGTGTTTGGCCAAGATTTTGGACCAGACCCCGATAGCGTCCTCGCGACGGTCTTTCTCGTAGAGACGAGCAAGATTCTTCTTGGCCTCGGGAATATGAATGGCCTTCTCGTAGTACGACGTGGCGGCGGCCGAGTCGCCCGCCTTCTCATTGAGTCGCCCCCACAAGTACGCCGCGTAGTCGTCGCCCGGCTTGGCGTGCTCTACTTCCTGCAAGCACTTATCTGCAGACACAAAGTCGTCCAACAAGTCGATATTGACCCGCGCCATGTTGCTCTTCGGCGGAATCCAGTTCAGCTTCCATTTGAGCGATTCCTCGTATGACTGGATAGAAGTCCTAGCCAGTGCCCTCTTCTCGTTCTCGCCAGGAACGCTCCATGCCCGAAACTCGTCCAAGAGGCCCCGGTCATTCCAGTAATCGGCCATGATGTCCGCGCGGGCCGCTGCAGGAATCTTGGAAGCTGCGTTCAGCTTTTCCAGGAATTCACTCAGTTTCCGGTCCAGATCGGGAACAATATGATCGACTTCCGCCTTGAGAGCGTCCTGCGGGTTGTCGCGTTTGACCCACAGGCGCTGGCGGATCTCGTAAAACAATAGAACCACCTCAGCCTGGAACCGGAGAGTGAGTCGATCGACAGATTTGTCCTCGCCCACTTCGGCGATGCACTTCTTGAGCCAGTCGCGCGCCAAATCCAGCGACTCCGGAGTGTAGCTCACAATGTAAGCCGAGGCCAGGTTGTACATCGCCGGCGCACGAAGCTCCGGAACATCCCTAGCAATGGTCCCGAATACACGGACCGCGTCTCCGACCCCATCGTAGCCGCGGAACACCTTGACGACACCGAGATAAAACTGAGGCAGAATGTCGCGGGGGTATTGCGCCACGCACTTGGTAAGCTTCGTCTCCGCTGTCCGCAGGCCTTCCGGTTCCGCGGACTGCTCGTAAGTGCGCAACCCCTTCATTCCTTCCACGAACAGACGAAAACTCGCCGTGTCGGTAAACTTGAAGTTTCCCTTTACGCCACGAGATTCCAAGTTGCCTGCAAGTTCCGGGGTCAACGTATATACTCCTGTCCCATAATACAATAGGCGAGTTGTTGAGCGGCTTCCACGACATCTGCGGAGGAGCCAGGCGGAGGGGTGGCCCAATGGGCCTCCTCGATCCACCCAAGACGTTGAACTGCATATGCCTGGGTTCGTGCGGAAGCGCCCCACACTTGGATTTCGATTCGCCTGCGGAGCAGGTTACGGATTGCGGCCAGCCAGGCCAGAACCGTCTTGATGTCGACGCCGCCGATCTTCAGTTCGGGCAGCCCCTCTCCGGTTCCGGGAGCGCTCACCTTGGAATCGCCCGCCGCCAGGATCTGCCAACCCCGATCAGGCCCGAGTGCGCTTTGGATGTCCTCTAACGCCAGAGTCAATTGCACCGTGAACTCGTCCACGGCCGCCCCCTCGTTGCCTTTTTGGGGCGGGGTGATCGTGATTTCGGGCGTGCCAATCATGGTCCTGACGGCCTTGACCTTGAGCAGACGACGCAGGACGTCAAAACGCGATGCCAACAGCAAGAGCACTGCAAGCAGGCAGCCGATCAGAATATCCCGCCACCACCGCAGCCAGAAGTGCGCGAGTAACGTCCCTTCCCACGTCCGATCCTTCGCCAGTTTGACCGCGCGCTCGAAGCGGGACTTTGCCTGCCCGCGGACCCAGTCGTCGTTGGAGGAAAGAGCCTGCTGGTAGGCCGCCGACGCCCTGTCGTAGTCCTTGTCCTTCTCGTACGCATTTCCTTCGGCGAGTTTGTCGCTTTTGTCGGCGGGTTCGGTCCCCACGGCGGGCGGGAACCAATTCGTGGCGACTGAGACCTCGCCGCTATGTGCGACCGTACCGATGCAAAAACCACGGAGAAATGGCTCGGGGCGGGCGAAGGGTGCCGTCAACGGAGGACATACCCATGTCTTGAGCGCCGCTGACGCTCCAGGTTGATTGAGAGCCCACGAATAGTCCCGCGAGTAGACGCCGCGCGTGGACGAACGCAAGTGGCCCGAAAATACCGCCAGGATCTCAGATTGATCCAGTAGACCGTTCCACGCAAGCCTCACGGTGTCGTCAATGTGCCAACTCCCCGCTGCCGACTTTCCCAGCTTCAGCAATGTTGGGTCGTCCAAGTCCGGAACTGGCACAAAAACGATGCTTGGGCGGCCCGCCGTCGCTAGGCGCAAGCGATCCATTTCTCGCAGTTCAGCCTCGCGGTTGTTCTGCGCCAGCTTGCCGCCGTCATTACCGAATGACGCGCTATTCAGGCCCACAATCTGAATTCCCAAGACTGCAGGCGAGTCGGTCGCGAGGTCCCGGACGTCTTTATCCTGAAGAGCCTGCTTCAGGTAGGAGACGAAATCTTCGTAGGACTTGTTATCAATTCCGCCCGTAGCCTCTAAGTCGTTCTCGCCAGGCAGTACATAAACGGCCGGAACCATCGCTGCGCTGAGCGCTCGCACTCGCTCCGGGATTAACTGTGCTACAGAAGCGGGGTCGCCGTCCTTTAGCCCAAAACCTCCAGTGATTACTATGAAATCGAGCTTCTTTCCGCTCCGCACCGAGCGATTGATCGCTTCCACAGCCCAAGCCAAGGCGTACTGAGCTTCCAGCCACTCGGAGGGTGTCTGCCGGCGCGGCGACTTCAGCAACGCCGGATCGTTCAGTTGCGCGAACCTCACGGGCTGCGCCGTCAACTGGCTGCAGGCCAACAGGCCAAGCAGCGGCAGAATTCCCGCCATTTTCGATGCGGAACTCATCTCCGGGCTCTATTATTACATATAGCGCCCAATGTCTAGCCGTGTTACATTTCGCCATCTCGCGGTCGCGGAAAAAGCCCTCTTGCACTTCGCATCGAAGCAGACGACGCAGGGGACTACAGACGGAGAGGCTCCTCAGATTCGCCTGGTAGACGCTTGCCTTCGGATTTGCCGCGAAGAGCTCAACCATGGGTTCGAAGCCGAAGAGCAGGTCGAGGGTGAGATCTGCGGGGTACTGCGTAAAGCGGCGGACGCGAGGGCCGATGGGAAGCCGCTCTGGGCTGGGTACGCGGAGGCCGCGCTTCACTTTGCGGAGAGGACGCTCGGCATGTACTCCTCGCGCCTGAGAGGCAGAGAATCCGCCTTGATCAGTCCCGAGCGCACCCGGGGACTTAACTGCGGAACGTATTCAACTCCTGCGTTCATTGGCGACACGATGGCCAAAGAGTTACTAGAGCACCTTGAGCGCTCCTCCTTATCCAGCCTTGATATCGTGGACCTCTCCCTGGAAGCCGGGCAATTCCCTTTGACTCTCCTCATCCAGGGCTCCACTCGACGTATCCACTTCTACGGGATAGACCAAGACCCGGTTCCCCTTGCCATGGCTAAGCGGCTCTGCCAATTTGCAGCCTGGTTTTCGGGTCCTGGAAAGCTCCGGTTGAACGTCGCCAACCAAGATAGCCTTGTAGACTCACTACCGGGAAGCTGGCCCCGCCGGTATTCCGCAGTGATTGGAAACCCCCCTTGGAAGGGAGGCCATTCAATCTACAACGAAACAATCCGCGGTCATTTTCAGCCCGCATTGAGGGGTAAGTTCGACCTTTACTTGGCGTTTATTCTTCGCGCTCATGATTTGGTGCGTCCTGGCGGGTTTCTCAGCTTTGTTGTCCCGAGCACTTTCCTGTTCAACCAGAACGCGAGCGAAGTGAGAAGGCTATTGTTGGATTCCTACGATATTCTATCTCTCAACATCTATCCGCAGCGTAGTTTTATCGAGGTCCCCTGTTTGATCCCGATCTCTTTCCTGGCCAGGAAGCGCGCCTCCGTGAATTCAGAGTCTACTACACTCATCTCATACCACCCTACCGAATTGGGTGGTGTGCGACGTCCCCGGCATTCCGAGGGCGTCGCGGTGGCCGCAATCTGGCGCCAACTCCCCGGGTACGTGTTTCACCCGCTCATCCGCGAGAACTGCGCCTTTCTCCTGAATATGACGGGCCCGCGTACGCTTAAAGATTTTGGGGACGTCGGTTGCGGTGCACGACTGAGCCGCCTGGAAGCAATCAAGCCCAAGAGGTCTTTTTGGGGAATCCACGCCCGCCACATCCGCCCGTTCCATGCCTGCTCCCGTACCGCTCTGAGATATAGACGAGGTGATGGCGTCTTTTCACGGCCGCCATCCCCGGAATTGATCGCCGCGTCAAAAGTAGTGTTTCAGGACCTGCGATACATGACCCACGGAACGCGTCTCGTCGCCGCCGTCGCTGAAGCGGGAATGGCTCCCGTAAGCACCGCGTCCATGTTTTGCCCCAAAGACGCACGGCAAGTGCACTTCTACGCCGCACTGCTCAATTCCACTTTGATGAATGGCTGGTACAAGTTGAGAGACGTCAATCGGAGCATCAAATTGTTCCACATTCGCAAGCTGCCCATCGTGTATGACGAGGCTGTTTGGAGCCGAGTCGGGAAAATGGCCCAGGAATGTTCGCTTGTGTGGAAGAAGTCCCATGAGCACTCCCACGATGATTTGGCTGCGGAGGAGAGGTTCGTCACCGGCAACCCGGATATCTGTTCCGAATGGAATCACCTGCGATCCCAGATCGACCGCGAGATCTTCGATTTGTATGGAGTGTCCACCAGCGAGCGTCAGATCGTAGTTCGACTCGTTGGTGCTCGCGCATTTTGAGGTGTTCTGCGATTCTTAGCCCAGCTTCCGATGGATGTTTCGAGAACTACGGCGACGGGTCGCGCTAGAGCTGGTGCCTGGCAATCGGGCGGTCGCGTCCCAGCATGATAGTATTTTGATGGTCGCTATTGACCTGGATCCGGCGCATTCCGGGCGGGGGTTTTGGTCGCAGTGCTGGGTTGACAGGGCGTTCGGCAGCTTCCTGACGTTTCGGG
>Ga0187868_1003244_pt1 | contig 10239 bp, 6 predicted proteins | sample June2016WEW_13_4_FD_133014 | JGI IMG/M metagenome (GOLD analysis project Ga0187868, IMG submission 133014) | Peatland microbial communities from SPRUCE experiment site at the Marcell Experimental Forest, Minnesota, USA - June2016WEW_13_40 | ecosystem: Environmental > Terrestrial > Soil > Wetlands... | reverse complement strand
TTGGACAGCGGCTCTTCGCCGTTGATGGCCGGGAACAGGCTTTGGATGATCACCGGGCGCTGGCGGGCCACCAGCAGGATGTTGGACAGCACTTTCTCCAGCGGCACGTCCGACCGGTCCACCTGGTTGAAAAACGCCTGCGTGCCGCCGTCGAGCTTCGCCCAGATTTCGTCGGACTTCGTGAAATATTTCAACCCTTGCTGCACCTGGGGCCGGTCCAGCCCGGTGGCATTCGTAATCAGCACGATTTTGAAGAACGGAAATTCGCCCAGTGCCCGGATGTGCACGATGGACTCGACGGCCTGGGCAAAATTCGGCGCGAGGGTCGGTTCGCCGTCGCCGCTCAAGGCCACGTGACGCAGCGTGAATAATTCCTCCGACAGCGCGGAATAAAACGGACGTTCATGCAATTTTCCCGCCAGCACGAACGTGAGCGTTTTGTGAAGTTCGGCGGCCATCGCGTCCACGTCCAGCCTTGTCTCGCGCGGAGGATTCCGGCGGTCCACCTCGCAATAGAGGCAGTTAAAATTGCACAGCTTGTCCGGGCTCATGTTCACGCCCAGCGACAAACCGTGGGCGCGTGCCGAAATCACCGCATACACAAAGCGGTTGTTGAGAAAATCGCGCGGGCAGCCGAAGGCCGTCTCCGGAATCGCAATGCCTTCTTTCCCGTTGACTGATCTGGCGGCGGTCGAGTTCAAGTGTTTTTGAATGGCTGCTTCCACAATTCTCAACGGCACGTTAAACCGGCAGCGGAACCGTCACTACACGACTCTTGGCAAAATGCCCACATTCCTTGCCCGGCGGTTGGGGGGGAGCGCGGGTTGTCTCAACCCGCAGCCGGTGGGAGGGGGTGGTGGCCGTGGGAATTTTTGTTGTTTCGCGTCCCCGGCGGCTGCGGCTTGGGACAAGCCGCGCTCCGTTTTAGTGTCCGTTCGGCTTGAGCAACCCGCCCGGGAGATGCGCCGGGTGAAGCATCACCGGCCACCGGCAAAAAGTTTCAAGTCAATCCGCGTTGGTCCGCGACGGGTGGCGCGGCTTGCCGTCACGCATGGAACCCAGCGCGGTGAGGGTGCGCTGGTAAATCTCCTCCGGTGTGCCCTCGGCCTCAATGGTCACCAGCAAGCCGCGTTGCTGGTAGAAGTCGGTCAGCGGCCTGGTGCTTTTTTCATAAACCTCCATGCGCACGCGGACGGCCTCGGGCCGGTCGTCCTCGCGCTGCTGGAGTTTTGTCCCGCAATGATCGCAAACGCCTTCCACGCGCGGCGGACGCCCGGTCACATGGAAAACCGCCTTGCAATTCGGGCAGGTGCGCCGGCCGCTCAGGCGCGCGACCACTTTTTCGATGGGCAAATCATAATTCAACACGGCATCCAGCCGGATGTGCTCCTCGTCCAGGATTTTGGCAAAAGCCTCCGCCTGCGCGACCGTGCGCGGGAATCCGTCGAGCAGAAACCCGCCGCGGCAGCGGAGGCAACTGATGCGCTCGCGGATGAGATCGAGCACGGTCTGGTCGGGGACCAGGTCGCCACGTTTCATGTAGCCGAGCGCGGCTTCCAGCGCCGGACTGCGTTCGCCCGCGGCCAGGGATTTGGCGGCGCGGAAAATGTCGCCGGTGGAGAGGTGGCAGGTGCCCAGCCGTTCGCAGAGCAATTCGGCCTGGGTTCCCTTGCCCACGCCCGGCGCCCCGAGGAGCACCAGACGAAAAACACGCGATGGCAGCGGCGGGAGAATTTCGCACTTGACCGCGCCGCCCTGGATCCAGGCCACTCGAATTTGTTGGGCACTCATATCATTTCCATGGAAACTTTAATTCCGACACACACAACATGTTGTGAAGACGATGCTGATTCAAGGGATATTTAAATCCAAGCCAATAATTACACTGTCTTTGCCAAAAATGGGTGGAGGGAGGCCGGGTAATGGCTTCGATGGGGAAATCCGGCCGTCAAATCGGGGAACCGCGGCGGCGCGCAGCGTGGCAAGATTTGATGCAATAAAGCCAAACTTTGCTTTTCAGCGGGGTGGCGGGTCGGTTATAAAATGGCGCATGCAAACCATCGTCGCCTGTCCCCGACGGGCTTTCGCCAAGTTGCATTTGTCTTCCAACGGGCCGCGCTCCTTTGAGTCGCGGGCGGTTGCGGTTTCCACTGTTTCCAAATTGAAAGAAATTTCACCATGAAAAATTACGCTCCGGCAGACATCCGTAACTTCGCCGTCGTCGGTCACGCCTCGTCCGGCAAGACGATGCTCTGCGAGGCCATGCTCATGTGCGGCGGCGTCATCTCCCGCATGGGCCGCATCGTCGACGGTTCCACGGTGTCGGATTACCACATCAGCGAAAAGAACCGGCAGATTTCGGTCTCGGCGTCGCTGTTGCACACGGAGTGGATGGGGAAAAAGTTCAACCTCATTGACACCCCGGGTTATCTCGACTTCATCAGCGAAGGACTGGGCGCGTTGCGCGTCGGCGATTTCGCGCTGGTGGTGATCCACGCGCAACACAGGCTGGGCGTCGGCACCGACCGGGTGTGGGATTACGCGACCCGCTACGGCATCCCGAAAATGATCGTCGTGAACGCGGTGGACAAGGAGAACGTGGATTTCGACGCGGTGATGCGCCAAGTGCAGGAGCGGTTTGGCCGGCATGTTTTTCCGTTGAGCGTGCCGATGAATCCCGGCCCCGGCTTCAACCGGGTGCTGGACGTGTTGCGCAATGAAATTGTGACCTACGCGACCGATGCCAGCGGCAAATACAAGGAAGAGCCGGCCACCGGCGAATGGGAGGCCAGGGTCAAGGAATTGCACCGCCAATTGATCGAACACGTCGCCGAGTCCGACGACGAGTTGATGAACAAGTTTTTCGAGAAGGGTGGGTTGTCGGAGGAGGAATTCCGCGCCGGCATCCACGCGGCGGTGCAAAAGGAACAGTTGATTCCGCTGTTTTGCACTTCGGCGGAAAACAACATCGGCGTCGCGCGCCTGATGGATTTCATCGCCAAATACGGCTCATCGCCCGTGGACCGCAAGAAGGTGAAGGCCGTCAATGCCAGCGACGCGGAAGTGGAGGTCGGCCTGGGCGATCCCGAACCGGTGCTTTATATTTTCAAGACGATGTCCGAGGCGCATTTCGGCGAACTGTCGTTCTTCCGCATTTATTCGGGGTCGGTTTCCACCGGCATGGATTTGTACAACAGTGACCGTAAAGTCAATGAGCGCATCGGGCAGATTTACCTGCTCAACGGCCAGAACCGCGAGGCGGTCAACACCCTCGGCCCCGGGGACATCGCCGCGGCCGTCAAACTCAGGGACACGCACACCGGCAACACGCTGTGCCACGCGAAGAAGGCCGTGCGGTTGCCAAAGGTCGTTTATCCCAAGCCCAACATCCACGCGTCGCTGGTCGCCAAAGTGAAGGGCGAGGAGGACAAAATCGCCTCCGGCCTCGCCGCGTTGCACGAGGAAGACCCCACGTTCATTTACGTCGTGGACGGGGAGCTGCATCAGACCATCATTTCCGCGCAGGGCGAATTGCATCTGGAAGTCGTCGCCGACCGGTTGCGTCGGCGGCACAACGTCCACGTCGAACTGGGCGAACCGCGCGTGCGGTATCGCGAAACCATCAAGGCTAGGGGCGACTCGAAATACCGCCACAAGAAGCAGACCGGCGGCGCCGGGCAATTCGCCGAGGTCTGGATGCGCATCGAACCGAAGCCGCGCGACACGGGCCTGGAGTTCACCAACTCGCTGGTCGGCCAGAACGTGGACCGCGTGTTCGTGCCGTCCGTCGAGAAGGGCGTCAACCAGGCCTGCACCGAGGGCATCCTCGCCGGTTGCCGCGTGGTGGACGTGAAGATTGATTTTTACGACGGCAAGATGCACCCGGTGGATTCAAAGGACATCGCGTTTCAAATCGCCGGTTACTTTGCGTTCAAGGAGGCGTTCACCGCGGCGCGACCGTGTCTGCTGGAGCCGATCAACAACATTGAGATTCACATTCCGGACGATTGCATGGGCAAGGTGATGGGTGATTTATCGTCCCGGCGCGGCCGGATCCAGGGCATTGAAACCGACGGCGGTTTTCAGGTGATCAAAGCGCAGGTTCCGGTGAAGGACCTTTATCACTATTCCAGCAATCTCCGTTCGCTGACCGGCGGCCGCGGCGTGCACGCGGAGGATTTCAGCCATTACGAGGAAATGCCGCACGACGCGGCGGAAAAGGTGATTGAAGAGGCGAAGAAACGGAAAGCCGCCGCCGAATCGCATTAGCGACCATCGGCGGCGCCGGCCAAAGCCGGCAAAACCTGACGCTGATTACGCCACGACCGTGGCGCGGCTGACTGCGGAATAGAGGGCGTCCTTGAGTTTGGCGCGCTTGAACTTCAGTTCGTCAATCTCCTGGTCGGTGGCGAACTCAATTTCCTCCTCAATCCGGCAGACGGCGTCGTCCAACTGGTGGTATTCCTCAAACATCTCACGGAATTTGTTGTCGCTCAGGCGCAGGTGCCGGGCGGTTTCGCGATGTTGAGGGAATTCTCTCAGGAAGGGATGATGTATGTCCATAGACTGTTCAGTTTCAAGTTTGACAGTTTACTCACCACTGCGTTTGAACTTAGCCAATAAATTTTTTCTGTCAAGTGCTTTGCCAAAGATTGGCAGAATTTTTACGCCGATTGGCAATAATCACCTGTCCCATCCGCCGGGCGCCGGATACGGGCGAAAAAGCAGGTGCAAATGATGCGTTTTTGTTGGTAAAACCGCTAACGTTCCAGCACGCCCGACCCGCAACTGCTGTCGCTCAGGCCGGATTGCTTCGCGTCCAGGGACAAAACCACCTCCGGGCGCGGCTTTAACCCGAACTCCGAAGTTGCCGGTGGTGGCGGGGCGGACGAGGCCATGCCGGAGTGCGCCCGTCCCCGGGCGCAGCAACTGGCTTCATTCAAGCCACGGAACATTTCCCAACCGCCCGCCCACCTCACTTGGCTGCGGCCGGGACGGCCGCACTCCGCTAACGCAGAAATTCAACTTCGGAGTTCGGCGGCGGTGACATGGATGGCGTATGCCACCATCTGTGCCCGTTCCGGAGGTTCTTCGGCTGAAAGCCAACGCCGCAAAAGGACGCAAAGTTCCGACGCGAATGCCCGCGCCGCTTTCTTTTTCTTTTCCCCAAGCGACCATGCCGCATAATGGCGGCGGCAATTGCATGACAACCAAAGTTCCACTCTCAGAGTTGACCGGCCGGCTGAAGCGCTTCCGGGCACGGATGGACGCGGAGAATACCGGCTGGGAGCTGGCCGCGATTTTTGGCCGGGTCAATCAATACTATTTCACCGGCACGATGCAGGACGGGTTGCTGCTGGTTCCCCGCGACGGTGAGCCGGTGTTCTGGGTGCGCCGAAGTTTCGAGCGGGCCGGCGCCGAATCGCTCTTTCCCGACATCCGCCCCATAAAAAGTTTCCGCGACACCGTGCCCGCGGTGCCGGCGGCTGCGGCGCGGCAGGTCATTCACCTCGAAACCGAGCTGGTTCCGCTCGCGTTGGTTCAGCGGTTCCGGAAACATTTCGCCTGCAAAGAGGTGGCGTCGCTCGATGCGCAAATCGCCCGGGTGCGGGCGGTCAAAAGCCCTTACGAACTGGCCATCATGGAACGGTGCGGCGCGATCCACCGGCGCGTCATGGAGGAGAACGTGCCGGCGATGTTGCGCGAGGGGATGAATGAAGCGGAGTTGGCCTGTGAGCTGTATTCGCTCCTCGTGCGCGAGGGGCATCAGGGAACCGTGCGCTTTGGCATGTTCAACGTGGACATCGCCGTGGCACAGTTGGGCTTCGGGGAAAATTCCATTTATCCGACGAGCTTCGACGGGCCGGGCGGGTGTGTGGGCATTGGTCCCGCCGCGCCGGTGCTGGGCAGCCGCGACCGCAAGCTTCAGAAGGGCGACCTTGTGTTCGTGGACGTCGGCTGTGCCGTGGACGGCTATCACACCGACAAGACGATGGTTTACATGTTTGGCCGGCCGCTGGCGGATGGGGTGATTGCGGTCCACCGGCGTTGTGTGGAACTCGAACGCCAGCTGGCATCGCTGCTGAAACCCGGAGCGATACCGGCGGGGATTTATGCCCGGACCATGGAAAGTCTCGACCCGGAATTTCTGAAGAATTTCATGGGTTTTGGCAACCGGCGGGCGAATTTTCTCGGGCACGGGGTGGGTTTGCAGATTGATGAACCGCCGGTGATTGCCGAAGGTTTTGACGAACCGCTGGCCCGGGGGATGGTGCTGGCACTCGAACCGAAGAAGGGGGTGCCGGGCGTGGGAATGGTGGGGACGGAAAACACTTATCTGGTCACGCCCGAGGGCGGCCGGAGCCTCACCGGCAGCCACCCCGGCCTGATCCTCGTTTGAAAAGCCGCTCGATATCAGGTCGAGCTAATTGACGTTAAGTTTGCATCGCCTTTTCCGTCGAGTCCGTAGCATTTCAAGTTGCTTCGTCGCCCTCGTCTGATTCGGTGGGATTTGAGGATGAAAACCGGAGCAGATCAAATCGCAACTGACGATCCGTCATGGCTTTTTGGCGCACGAGCCACTTGTCTTTCTTCTGCGGATCGTTTTCAATTTCGAGACTGTCTTTGTATTCTTGTGCGATAGCTTTCTCCGTCCATGCCTTTATGACGAAATCTTCACCTTGCTTTAGCTTGTCAAATTCTTGGTGAATATCGGCAAGGCTTACGCGAAAGAATTCCTTGCGGAAGTTCATTTTGTTCACTTGTATTGCCAGAAGTTGCTTGTGAATTTTATGTTCCAGCGCCGGCGCATTTTCACTTTCAATCAAGCCGTGAATATCGAATTCAAACGGGACACCTGCATGGCCAAGCTCGTCAATTCTCTCTTGCGGGTCTAGTCGCCGTGTTAATCCAATTTTGTAAATGCCTTCACCAAACGAACCAATGTTGGAAATGATAGACACTCGGAGAATGCAAATACTTGAGGAAGCGGGCGGTTGGCGAGAGGTTCTGAATCGCTTTAAAGAAGACCACGTGCCGGAAATGGACCGATATGCCTGCCGTTTTATGGTTCTTCTGATCGACTTCGATGGCCAGGGAGAAAGGCTTAACACAGTGAGGGCTGAGATTCCAGATCACTTGCAGGAAAGAGTATTCGTTCTGGGCGCGTGGCGTGATCCTGAAGAGCTGCGACAAAATCTCGGTTCATACGAAACCATCGGCTTGGCGATGGCCAAGGACTGCCGTGACAACGCTGAGGTGACATGGGCGCATAATCTCCTTCGTCACAATGCCAGCGAGCTTGAGCGTTTACGAAGACACGTTCGCCCTATCTTATTCTCCAATGCTGAACCGTGACTTGTGAGGTTCTCTGCGGCGGAAACTTGGCTATCGGAATGGAGCGGCAACGTGGGCGGAGTGCAGCGGTGGCGCAGTTCGGTAGCGTCGGGTGTCTTGGGGCAAGCCAGTTGGACGCCCCTCGGAAATCCTTGCTTAAAAATGGAGCCAGCTGTCAGGATTGAACTGACGACCCACGGTTTACAAAACCGTTGCTCTACCGCTGAGCTAAGCTGGCGTCTCCACCACCAACATCTTTTGCCTTGTCCGGTTTCCTGTCAAGCTTGCCGGAACAACGCCCAGCCAATCGGGGCGCATGCCGCGGGCACTGCTTCCGAACGCAACAAGGTTGGAGCGCGGCGTCCCCGATTTATCGGGGCAGCCGCAGCACGTTGAAAAGCTCTGCGGCACCAGGCGTATTCCAGCAGGCTGGTTTTGCGAAGCTGCTGCGGCTGGTCTTCGACACAGCCGCGCTCCGGGGGCAGATCTCATATGTGCCCTGCCAATTACCGGTCGGGATTTCAAAATCACTCGTTGCCCCAGGTCAATTTGACGTGGGCGATGCCGCATTTGACCGCTTCAACGGGCAATGACGGGCTGAGTTCAAAGACCTTGATGTGGTCCGGTTTCACGAATGGCTTGAGTGCGGCAAAGTTAACCGTGCCGGAGCCGGGCGGAGCGTGGTCAGCCGCGGGAAAAATAACGTCGTGAACATGAAATCCGGCCAGGCGCGCGGTGAGCGATTCGAGATGCTGGGAGTGGTGAAGGAAACCGAGGTTTTCCTTGATTTGCGCGTGGCCGACGTCGTGCCAATAAACCACGTTCGGGCTGTCAAACTCGCGGAAGAAAAACTCGAAATCGCTTTCCAGCGGAATTTCCTCGAGCGCCTGCCGGTTTTCAACGCCGAGCTTGAGGCCGCGCTTTTCGGCTTCGGGCAGGATTTTGCGGAGCGTTTCATAGACGCGCTCGACGGCTTTTCCCTTTTTGGCTTCGCGTCTGGCGGCGGCTTCGGCGCGGAGCTTTTCGTATTTGGGTGATTTTTCCCCGTCGCGTTCGAGCATTCCGGTCAGTTTCCCGGTGTAATCCTTCAAATCCATGCTGCCGAGGTGCAGCACGACGACCGACGCCTTGACGCGTTCGGCCAATTCAAAGGTCTTGAGCGTGTGCTTGACCGCCAGTTCGCGCTGGCGCGGCCGCTCGTCGGAAAATTCGTAGAGGTTCGGCGAGGCATGATTCACGCCCAGCGGCAGCGGGCAAAAATTATGGAGGCTGGAAATTTTAATCTCGCCCGCGTCCACGGCTTCGAGGATGCCGGGCAGGAGACCGAGCCGGATGCCGTGGCTGAGTTCGGCATAGGCAAAGCCGAGGTGGCGGATTTCGCGCAGCATGGCGCGACCATCCGTGTGGCGTTTGGAATTCCAGCAGGTGGAAAGCGAATACATTGCGTTAAATCGTTGAGACGTTAAAATGTGAATCGTCAAACCGTTGACCGATGCAACGATTTAACGATTCAACGGTTCAACGTTTTTGGTGATTACAAATCCGCGTAGCGCGCGGTCAACATCGCGGAAAAGCGCGCGGCTTTTTCCTTGCGGCGCCGCTTTTCACTCGGCTTTTCAAAATGCCGGTGATTGCGCACGACCTTGAGGGTTCCTTCGCGGTCGACTTTTTTCTTCAGTCGCCGCAACGCACGTTCCACTGGTTCGCCTTTTTTTAATCTAATTTCGGTCAACGCAACTCACTTCCTTTCCGGGGGCGAGAAAATCCGCTCACGGGCGGGGCTCGCAAAATGGACGCAGAGCATGGTTTTTCCCATAGTCGGTGTCAATGCTCAAAAGCAGGCGATAATATCCAAGATTTCGTGTAGCGTCGAGCCTGCGGCTCGACCAAATCGGCGCACAGCGCCGACACTACAACAAAATCAGAAACTCCCGCCTCCAAGCAGGCGGTTGCTTTTACCTGCGACAAAGTTATTCTGCCCGCATGATTAAAGAAAAAAGGCCGGCCAAACCCGCCGATTTGGAGTTACAACGCCGCATCCAGGAACTCATCGCTTTCAAAGGCGGCGGCCACAATGAAGCCCAGGTCGCCGACATGATCGAAAACGCGCTCAAACTGCTGGCCGACGTGAAGGAGACCGGCGACGTGCGTGTGATCCAGACCGCGCTGCGCGAATTGCGTTATGCTTTCCGGCTCTTCGCGCCGTATGCGCGCGTCCGCAAGGTCACCATTTTCGGCTCGGCCCGGACGCAATCGGGCAAAGTGGAATATCAACAGGCCGTGGATTTCGGGCACAAGATTGTGAAAGCCGGCTTCATGGTCATCACCGGCGCCGGACCGGGCATCATGCAGGCCGGGCACGAAGGTGCCGGGACCGCCAACAGTTTCGGGGTGAACATCCGTTTGCCGTGGGAACAAAGCGCGAATCCGGTCATTCGCGAGGACAAAAAACTGGTGACGTTCAAATACTTTTTCACGCGCAAATTGATTTTCATCCGGCATTCGGACGCCATCGTGCTTTTCCCCGGCGGTTTCGGCACGCTCGACGAGGGTTACGAGGCGCTCACACTCATGCAAACCGGCAAGAGCCAGCTCATGCCGCTCGTGCTCGTGGATCCCCCCGGCGGCACGTATTGGAAGACGTGGGACAAAAACATCCGCGAACACCTGCTCCGCAACCAGTTGATTTCGCCTGACGATTTGAATCTTTATCAGATCACCGACGACACCAACGAAGCGGTGAAAATCATCACGCGCTTTTACCGGAATTTCCAATCCACCCGCTTCGTGAAGGATTTGTTCATCATCCGGCTCAAAAACGCGCCGTCGGATTCCGCCCTGGCCGCGATGAACGAAGACTTCGCCGACATCATCAATGGCGAACCCATCAAACGCATCAAACCG
>Ga0187868_1003238_pt1 | contig 10259 bp, 7 predicted proteins | sample June2016WEW_13_4_FD_133014 | JGI IMG/M metagenome (GOLD analysis project Ga0187868, IMG submission 133014) | Peatland microbial communities from SPRUCE experiment site at the Marcell Experimental Forest, Minnesota, USA - June2016WEW_13_40 | ecosystem: Environmental > Terrestrial > Soil > Wetlands... | reverse complement strand
GCCGCGAGCGCGCCATCGAGGACGTCCTTCGCCTCGACGAGCCTCCGCGTGCAGAGCAGGATTCCCGGCAACGCGATCAGCGCCATGCGAAGACTAGAACTTGTCTCGGGATAACCGGCGACGATGCGCGCGCGATCTACCCTGAGCGCAGTCGAAGGGCCTGCCCTGAGTTCAGTCGAAGGGCCTGCCCTGAGTTCAGTCGAAGGGGACGCATCAACCGCAACGAACGCGTCGGCGGCGCGAGCCAGAATGCGCGCGGCGGGATCGCTCTCCATGTCCGGAATTCGCAGCGCGGCGCGCCGCTGGCGCTCGCGCGCTTCGAGAATCTCCGCGGGCTCTTCGAATGGCCCGATTCCGACCACGAGCGACACAGTCTGGCCTGGCGCCAGGTCGAACGTCAGTTCGCACGGGCTGAAGAGATCTTCGACGCCCTCGAGCCCGAGCGCGATGTCCCACGGGTGCTGGAAGCGGTAATACCAGAGAGCTTCCGCCTTGACCTCGGCGCGGCCGAACTGGAGAAACATCCGCGGGCAGCCCGGGTAAGGGGCGATGGACACGCCGCCGCTTTCGCTCCCGCCAGACGGAGGGCGGGCAAGCCGCAGCGCCAGGTCGGCCAGGTCGTTAGCGCGCGTGAGCGCGCCGGCGTCGCGGAACGCGCAGAGCGGGCGCACTTTTAGCCGCCAGCGAGCGGAGGAGGAAGAACCGTCGAGCGTCCAGGAGTTGACCACGCATCGTTTGCCTCGCGGCATGAACAGGCGGCGGGTGAGCGCAGCACCCATTCGACTTTGCTCATGGCCGGCCGGCAGTTCGAACCGCCACTCGGGAAAGGGATCCGCGCGGAACCGCACGCAGTGCCGGAACCCTTGCGGATGGCGCGCGCCGACGTACTGATGGCAGGAAAGCTGGACGGAGCCGCTTTCGTTGTCGAGCGCGACGTCGAGCGCGGCGAGCAGCAGCATCGGCCCGGCGCCCGTTCGACTTTGCTCAGGGCGGCCCTGAGTTCCATCGAAGGGGCCGTCCGGCCCGGCGCCGGCGGTGAACAGCCCGTGCTGCCGCCGCGTGTTCGGCCCGGCGACCGTTCCGGAGGCGGAATCACCCAGCCCGTTGGTCTCGAGCCACTCGATCATCGCGCTGCGCTCGGGGCGCTGGATGACGGCGGACCCCAGTTCCAGCAGCGACGCGTCCACAGCCGATTGCGGAGTGCGGAGTGCGGAGTGCGGAGTGACGCCCGATCGGTCATTCGTCATTGAAAATCACGCCTGTAGGCAGGTCATTCATCAAGGACGTTTCCCCGCTTGTGCTCCCGACTGGACGAGCAGGGCGAACGGCCGCGAAAGGTTAAACCAAAGCCGGCTTACTCAGCACCCCGGAAAGGGAAAGGTCTTTATACGCGTCGAGCTCGTCGTTATCGTTATCTCCGTTCATCCATTTGTGCGGAAGACCATCATCGTGATCCAGGTTTTGCCACGCGTGGATTGCTTCACAACCCGTGAGGCAGCAGAGGCCGATCATTACGGCAAGCAGAACAACAGCGAATCCAATCGAGTCCGTACTTCGCCTCATAACGCCGTCCTCCACGCGCGGGGCCAGGCATCAACCGAATGAGAAGCTTCCGCCATTATCGGGAGTTGAATGCCGGTAAGTCAAGGAATTATTGGGCGAAAGGGCAAAGCGATCAAGGACTCGGCGCAGACGACCCGAATTCGAAGCCTCATTGCCAGGCTTCCGATTCGAGCCTGCCGCGAAGTCCGGATGTGATCCCGACTCAACCGGCAGGGCGAACGGCCACGACGGAGTAAACGAAAGCCGGCGTGCTCAGGCCGCCGGAAAAGGAAACGTCTTTAGATGCGTCGAGCGTCTGCATCTCCTCATCTTGCTGCTGCCAGTCCGGCGGACTATCCTCAACGGTATCCAGGTCTCCCAGCATCCCTTGAAGTATTCCACAACCTGAAAGGCAACAGCAGGCGATAATTACGGCGAACAGAAGAACAGGTCTTCCGATCGCGTATGCGCTTTGCCTCATACGGCCGTCCTCCGCACGCGGATCAGGCGTCAACCGAACGAGAAGCCGCCGCCATTATCGGGAGTTGGATGCCGGTAAGTCAAGGAATCGTTGGCGCAAGAGAGTAAAGCGATCACGGCCTCGGCGCGCAGACGACCCGGAAACCGTCGGGGTAGCACTGGAGCGTTGGATCGAACCTGCTGCGACGGGCGGAGCGGCAATCGCCCGGCCAAGCCCACTGAGAACCGCCGCGCATCACGCGCTTCTCGCCTTTCTCCGGTCCCGACGGATCATCAGTCGGACTGTTTTTGTAGTAACCGGCATCATACCAATCCTGGCACCACTCCCACACGTTCCCGTGCATGTCATAAAGCCCGAAGCCGTTCGGCGGAAAGCTCCCAACCGGCACAGTCTTATTTCGGTTTACTCCCACGCGCCCGCTTCCGTAGGTGAAGTTCCCATTGTAGTTCGCCTGGTCGGTCGATATCGTTTCGCCGGTGTTGAACGGAGTCGTGGTTCCCGCTCGACACGCATATTCCCACTCCGCTTCCGTCGGCAATCGCACCGTCTGGCCCGTCTTCGCCGACAGTTTATTGCAGAATTCCACCGCATCGTCCCACGAGACCTGATCCGCCGGATTGCATTCTCCCTTGTCCAACGATATTCTCCACCCCATGACCGCCTCGTACTGGGCTTGGGTCACGATGTAGACGCCCATGTAGAAGGGCTTGGTGATCCTTACCCGATGCTGCGGTTGCTCATTCTGGAACCACTCGACCTTGACTTCAAAGCCATGACACTTCCGCGCTACTTGCTCCGACGGCTCGTCCCCACCCATTAGAAACTCTCCAGCCGGAATAAGAACCAGCTTCAGGCTCGCGCCCTTGCCGCAGTCGAGAGTCAATTCCTTGGGCTGCTGCACCGTTGGGCGATTCTCGCGGACCTGTGCGCATGACATCACGCCCAGACTCGCCACCGCAAACGTCATCAGAATCCGCAAGAGTCGCTTCTTCGTGGCTCTCCCCCTCCAAGAAGTTATGCATGACAACTCAAGCGCGCGCGCATCTTGTCATTCCGGGTTTGACCCGAAATCCAGCGTTCACTGGATTCCCGCCTTCGCGGGAATGACCTCCTTTACTATTGGAAATTGGATATTGGAAATTGGTTACTGGCTCTTCGCCCGGTACGCCATCGGGACGTACGGCTTGCACTTCTTCGGCGCGAAGCTCTTTTCCAGCCGCGCGAACCGGGGCACGCCGTCCTCGATGGGCAGCGCGACCCATTCATCGCCGATCAGCGGGCGCGCATAGCGGACGAAATCGTCGGTCACGTCGCATCGGCTCGGCGCGATCCATGCCTGCGGGAACTTGCGCTCGGAGTTCGCGACCCGTTGCAGCGGGACCTTGTCATATCTCGTCCGGTAAGCCGTGCCCGGCTCGCGGAGGATGGTGCTCATGAAGCCGCCGCCGTCGTTGAGCGCGACCAACGCCGCCTTCCGGCCGAGTTGATACGCCTCTTCGAGGTCGGTGTGCGAGGCGTAGATCATCGCGTGCCGCTGGTCGGTCCCGGGCACGTTCCCGCGCGCCGCGCCTCGGGCGGCGAGGCCGGCCTGGTTGAGATAATTGACGACGGTCTGCTCGACGGTGGTCTCGCTCGAGCCGAACTGCACGTGGCCGAACGAGTCCCTGCGCTCGCCGAACTTGCCGACGTCGAACCCTTCGCTGACGACGACCATGCAGCGGCCGTCGCGCTTGAGCTGATCGTTCACGTTCGCGGCGAGCTGCTCGAGCGTGACTTTCGATTCGGCCATGTAGATCTGCAACGGCAGCTTGCGCTTCGGGTCGGCGAGCCTCGCGGCCGCGGGGATGAAGCCGATCTTGCGGCCCATCGCCTGCATCACCAGAACCGGGTCTGCCGGCGACGAGCCGGCGTTCTCCTCGTTCGCGCCGAGCACGCCGCAGGCCCAGTACCGCGCGACCGAGCCGTAGCCGGGCGTGTGGTCAATGATCTTGAACTCCGAATCGCCGACATCGTTGTCAATCGTCTTCGGCACGCCCGTGGCCACCAGGTCCAGTCCGCGTTCGGCCGCCAGCGCGCTCATCTTGTGCGCGGTGTCCATCGAGTCGTTGCCGCCGATGTAGAAGAGATAGCCCACGCCGTGCGCCTTGAGCACCTCGATGGCGCGGTCGAAGTCCTCCTTATTCTTCTCCAGGAGCTTGTAGCGGCAGGTGCCGATGGAGCCGGCCGCCGGCGTGAAGCGCAGCAGCTCGATCTCCTTCGCCGGCTGCGCGCTGAGGTCCATCAGCTCCTCCTTCAGCACCCCCTCGATGCCATGGAACCCGGCGTAGACCGTGCCGAAGTCATTCGGGAACGACCGGCACGTATCAATGATGGCGCGAAGGCTGTTATTGATGACGGGCGTCGGCCCGCCGGACTGCGCGACGACGACGTTCTTGCGGCCGGCCATGGTTCCTCCTTTATATTCAATGCCGGTTAGAGCGAAGCCAGAAAGAGAATTCAACCGCACGTGGCGGTTTTTGTCAAGCCGGCTGTGCTCTGGGCTCCGCGGAACGGCGTTTCTTGAAAACGCGCGACCCTTCTGATAAGATAAAACGCTCTCGTGAAGCGGGGGTGTAGCTCAGTCGGTAGAGCACAGGATTTTTAATCCTGCGGCCGTGGGTTCGAGTCCCACCACCCTCACTTGAATGCCGATTGCCGAACGAACGGCGACGGCCGGGTTGAATTCGCCGGTCGTTTCTCAATCGGAAATCGTCATTCGGCATTCGGCAATTACTTGGCCCCATCGTCCAGCGGTTAGGACACCAGATTTTCGATCTGGTAACAAGGGTTCGATTCCCTTTGGGGTCAATTTGAAACCGGAGAGAACCGCTCTCCGGGAAGCAGGGCCCGCCGATGACCTCGGCGGGCCTTGCGCGTTTTGGGCCAGTATTCGCGTGGGTTTTCGCGTTTCCATGACGGGTGCCGCCGCGTGATCTGTGAACTAGCCTCCCCCGGCTGGCCCACCTCCGGCCCCGTTTTTCTCTCTCTTTCTCCGAATCTGTGAACTACCCCCCGCCTAGTTCACAGATACGCGGTCATTGCGGCACAGCAGGTTACGACAAGGCGCCTTTCTGTGAGTTCGATTCCCCGTTGGAGTACCAAAGCGACGGTCTTTCGAATCGTTTGACCCGCGTCGCCTGTTGTAGCTGCGTGTCCCCGCATTGCACCGCATGTCGGCAGCAAGAACTAGCAGGTTCCACAAATGCGCTCAGAAGCTTGGTACAAGCATTCGCCGCCTTTCAGTGGGATCGGCTCTTGCATTCGAGGTTGTGTGAGTCTATAATGTGGCACCAAAAAGATGATAAATGGTGCTATATGGTGACACAGGTGAAAAGGCGTAAGCCAAAAAGGTTCACGGTCTCCGTCGAACCGAGTGAGTATCACCTGCTCATTCAGCTCGCGCAAGGGCAACACCCTCGCGTGCCATTGCAATATGTGGTCCACTGCGCGATCATCCAGTACTTGCAACAAGAGACCGCGAAGCGAGGCGCGGTACAGTCCAGCGGCAACCGCCTGGAGGACAACAGCATCCGTGAGTAAGACGCCTCATATCCCAGCAATCTCTCTTTTCAGCGGGGCCATGGGCCTTGACCTAGGACTTGAAAAGGCAGGCTTTAAGGTCCGTGTGACGGTGGAATGCAACAAGTGGGCGGTTGAAACGATCAAACGGAACCGCCCTGGCCTCGCCCGGATCGACGAAGAGATCGAGGGGGTGAAGACCCGTCGGATATTGGAGAAGGCCAAGCTGAAACCTGGTGGAGACTTCATCGTCGTTGGCGGACCGGCGTGCCAGTCGTTCAGCACAGCGGGCCAGCGGGGATCGGTCAGCGACCCGAGGGGTGACTTGTTCAAGGCGTTCCTGCGGGTGGTCAAGCAGGCACGCCCAAGGTTCTTTGTGATGGAAAACGTCCGTGGCATCCTGTCAGCCGCGATACGACACCGTCCTCTGGCCAAGAGAGGTCCTGGAAATCCTCGGTTATCCGAGGATGAAGAACTCGGCTCGGCCTTGAAGTACATCGTCAAGGAACTCAAGAAGACGGGCTACTATGTAACTTTCGATGTCCTCAACGCTGCGGACTTTGGAACACCGCAGACACGGGAACGCGTCATCTTCATCGGCAGCCGCGACTATGAGGCTATCTCTATGCCGTCTCCCACGCACGCCAAGGAACCTATCAACGGCCAGGCTCGGTGGGCGACTCTCCAGAACGCGCTCGAGGGTCTGGATGTGGAGAAGCACGACTACCATGAGCTGACGCCGAGCAAAAAGAAGTACCTGAAAAGAGTGCCTGCGGGCGGCAACTGGCGCAACCTCTCGCGGAGGTTGCAGAAGAAAGCATTAGGCAAGGCATTCGTCTCATGGGGCGGACGCGTAGGCTTCTTCCGTCGCCTGGCTTGGGGCCGTCCGGCACCAGCGTTGACGACCAATCCAGATGGCAAGGCCACGATGCTCTGTCACCCCGACGAGGATCGGCCTTTGAGCGTCCAGGAGTATGCCGCGCTGCAGCAGTTCCCTAAAAGATGGAAGTTTGCTGGCTCGACTACTCAGAAGTACGTCCAGATCGGCAACGCCGTCCCCTTGGGGCTCGGGGAGGCCATTGGAAAGGCCATTTTGGCGGCGCGCGGCAAGCCTCTCCGATTAAAGCGCAAGAAAGGAATTGTCGTCTGCGCGAGGAAGGAACTGCTCGATAGCCTTGCGCAGTGCCCCCGTACACGCCTGAACCCGCCACGCATGAGGGTGATCAAGGAATCAAGCGCCATCGCAACCTGGCGGGACGGCCGGGGTGTCCGGCGGAAGGACATCTTGGAACTGATCGCCTCACCCGATGCTGTTAGCGACGAAGGCAAGTGATCGCATGTTGAAGTGCCGGCTCAAAGGGTCCCGTCGCGGTGGAACCTCGCAAGACCTTTCCTTGAGGGCGTTGCGTAGGAAAGCGCACCGGGCGACCATGAAGCTGCGGGAGGTCTATGGCACGCCGGACTTGGGCAACAAGCGCGACCCTCTGGATGAACTGGTATTCATCGTGCTCTCCCAGATGACGACCGGACCGAGCTTCAGCCGGGTTTTTGACCGTCTGAAGGAGGCGGCCTCTTGGGAAACGGTGCTGGAGGCCAGGTTACCTCGCCTGAAGGCGCTGATAAGAGACGCGGGTCTGAGCGGGCAGAAAGCGCCTCGGATCAGGGCCATCTTGCGGAAGATCAAGCGCGACTTTGGAGAAGTCCGACTCGACGCCATCAGAGGATGGCCTGACGACGAGGTCACACGGTATCTGACGAGCCTGCCGGGCGTGGGCGTGAAGTCAGCCAAGTGCGTGATGATGTACTCCCTCGGTCGAGAAGTCTTGCCGGTTGATACTCACGTGTGGAGAGTGGCCAGACGGTTGGGACTCGTTGACCCCGCTGTGCCATATTCGCGCATCCACGATACCCTTGAACGTGTTGTCCCCAAGGCGGACCGCTACGCCTTCCACGTCAATGCGGTCGTCCATGGCCGGCGGCGGTGCTTCGCGCTCCGCCCACGCTGCCAAGGGTGTCCACTGGGGCGTATGAGCATCTATGCCAGGGCCGCCCACTCGCTTAGCTGACACAGCTCTCCCTAATCCTCCGTTGCCGTAGAAGCTTCTCCCCGCAGAATTTACGTCTTCCGGTGCCCATTCCAACAAGAATTAATGCGATAATCTGTCACACGCGCGACATTAATGTCGGAACACTCGAGCAAGACGCAATCCTCTTGAAGGGTGATGGGTGGCTGTCACGCCGGCGACATTAACAGTAGGAGCACCAGCAGTCCTGCGGTGAGCGCATATGGGCGAAACGAAACCAGTGATGACGCAGCAAGAGCAACGTGCTGCCCTGCAGCGGGCGGCAAATGCAGCGAAAGCCCACGATGCAAAGGGGATGTTGCAGGCGCTCTTCGAGAGCGGCGCGCTCGACGGCCTTTTCAGGCGCCTACGCAGCCAGTGGCGCCGTCTCCCAGAAGACGACATTGACTTCGCTATCGCGGAGGCCGTTGACGTGGTCTACCAGAACGTGACCGATCGTAAGCCGGTCTATAACCTCTTGACATTGTTATGGAAAGTCGCGTACAGGCGAGCCTGCGACTACCACGAGGCCAGGAAAAAGGAATGGCCCACCGATCCGAACGCCCCCTGTTTCCAGAACCTGCCCGACACACGCACGGGCAGCGAAGAATCAGAGGGCGTGGCTCCTGAGGAGGCAGACGAAGAGGACAGTGCGCGCCGGCGCTCGCGGGCGCTTGCGATAGCACGGAGTTTGCTGCCAAGGCTCGGTCAGACCAACGTGCAGCGGGTCATGGCCTACATCTTTGACGCCGTGGAGGCAGACCGGAGGGACGTCCCGAACGAGGAGATTGGCGACGCTCTTGGCCTCAGCCCCGACACAGTCCGGGCATCCAAGTCGAGAGGGTTCAACAGGCTACAGCGCATCGCGCAGGAAGAAGGGCTAGCGGCCAGTGGCTTTGAACCGGAGGCCATCGTCCCACAAGACGATGGAGAGACAGAAGCCGAGGCGGTTAAATAACTTCACCAGGATAGTCATGGAGACCATAGCATGAAACAACACGAAGGCATCCAGGAAGAGTTTAAGGCGATCATCAAGATCGCCCAGAATGTTTCCGAAGACGTAGGTCAGGAAGTGGAAGAGGTACTGCGCGAAGGACGCGAGAACCCGCTAACGCGCGAGCGTGCCCACCGTCTCTTAGGGAGGGTGATCACCGTGTTGAAGCGTTCGGCGGCCCGCAGGGGAGACGCGGCAACGAGCAAGTCCCTAGAAGGTTCCATCGAGAAGCTCATCGAGCGTGTCATATCCACGCGAGAGGGCCTCGACGGATCGGCCTCCGAAGGACAAGATCGGTGGCCGTCGCGGCGGGTCACTTTGATAGCCCGCAACCGTATTGATCCAGGCCCGGTCTATCCCCGCCCGTGCTTCCACGGCAAGGAAGTCGCAATGAACGCCGGCTTCATCAAGACCACGGATATCGAGCTCTGGGACCACAACGAACGGCTCGACATCCACCTGGGGCAGTTCCGTCAGAAGAACGGGCGCGAGCCGTCGGCAGAGGAATTGCTCGACATCATGCTCAGCAGGATGAAGCTGCCGGGCATCGAGGACGGCGACCAGTTCAAGATCACAGAACTCGCACGCAGCGTTGCCATCAACGGGGTGCGCAAGCCGCCGATCATCGACGTGGACGGGACACTGCTTGACGGCAACCGGCGGGTGGCGGCCTGTCGGTACATCCTCAGTAGCGACGAGTTCGAATCAGACGAGAAGCGCCGAGCGGAGTACATCTACGTGTGGCAGCTCACCGAGCACGCTGACGATGATGACCGCAATGCCGTGGTGGTCTCGCTGAACTTCGAACACGACTGCAAGGAGGACTGGCCTGACTACGTCAAGGCGCGGAAGGTCCACGAGGAGTGGCAGGCCATGCTGGCGACCGAACCGCGTTCCCCCGGCCCCGCTCGGCAGGCCGAGATGAAGCGTGCGCTTTCGAAGAAGTTCGCCTTGGGCCCCGACACCTCGACGGTCAGCCGGTTCCTGAAGATGGTCGACTGGGCGAACGAGTTCGAGGAGTACCACATCAACGTCAAGGGGCACGACACATACGAAGTCAAACACCGTGCCAACCGGTACTTCCAGTACTTCGACGAACTGGCCAAAGGCACCAAGCCTGGCGGCGTGGCCTATGCCCTCGGCCAAGAGGAAGCATTCAAGCACCTCGTGTTCGATCTGCTCTTCGACGGAAAGTTCAAGAACTGGCGTCAGATCCGCGAGCTTAAACTGATCTACGACAATGAGGAAGCCCGCGGTTACTTGGAGAAGGCCAAGGCTGCTCCTGACGACGAGGCCGCTGAGGAGCACTTGGAGAACGCCATGACCATCGCACGCAGCCGCAAGGCTGAGCTGCGGGAGGTCGGCGCCAACACACGCATTGAGGCGTTCGTGGAGTGGCTCGAAGAGTTGCCGGTAAGGGCCTTCCGTGACGCCATCCGACCGGACAACCTGAAAAGGCTGCTCAAAGCGTTGCGTCTCGTTGAGAAACAGGCCGCCGCGGTGCTCGGCAAAGAGGTGGAGTGACTATGACCCCGACGCGTCACGCGGTGCTCACCGCCGATGTGCGGGTGTCGGAGACCTTCGACAGAGTGCTCGTAGTGCCACGGGCAGCGGAGGAGGG
>Ga0187868_1003237_pt1 | contig 10259 bp, 4 predicted proteins | sample June2016WEW_13_4_FD_133014 | JGI IMG/M metagenome (GOLD analysis project Ga0187868, IMG submission 133014) | Peatland microbial communities from SPRUCE experiment site at the Marcell Experimental Forest, Minnesota, USA - June2016WEW_13_40 | ecosystem: Environmental > Terrestrial > Soil > Wetlands... | reverse complement strand
TGATTTTCACTGGTCCTCCGTAGTACGATAACCTCAGCTATTCGAAACTGTCTGATTTCTATCTGTCGTGGCAGCAAGCGCTTGGCGTTGCGGAGCCGCCGTACGACGATAACGGTAGGGCGGCCCCATTCGCGGACAGTTTGGCTGCAAAAAACAAGTCGAAAGAAGCCTTTGAGACGTATAGAAAAGGGCTGTTTTTAATTCTTTCAGAATGCTACCGTGTGCTTAATCCGGACGGTCTGTTAGTTTTTACGTATCATCATAAATCGATTGGTGCGTGGTCTGCACTAGGATCGAGCTTGGCTTTATCAGGTTTTAAGTGCACCGGCGTTCTGCCACTCCGGGGAGAGGGGCAAGGAGGGCTCCATTCGTTCAATAGGACTATTAAGTGGGATGCCGTATTTGCGTGCCGGAAGCAACAGAACTCGCCCCCATTATCGTTAGATCATGATCAAATTAGCGTTCTCGTCAAAAATCTGCAAAGCGCGAAACAAAAAGCTGATCAATACTTTGAACGATTTCAAAAAGACGAAAAACTCGGCTTTCGTGAGCCAGATCGTCTTAATTTGGAACGGGCTTTGATCACGGCGGCAGCATCTAACCAAAAAACCGAAGCTGATTCAATGCGTCTCACAGAAGCTCTTCAAAGAACAAAAATCACGAGGACCTAAGGATGCCTCAATTTCAAAAAGATGCTTTATCGCAGTTCATTTACACTAACTGTCGGCGACAGCTTCGTCTGAACTTGTCGCCGGACAAGAAAGCGTTTGCCGGCGAGCGATCAAAAGCTGGCATGCCTCCGAGAAAGCCAAGGCCCGGCCTAGGGATAGTATCTCGCCTGGGCGACGAGTGGCAGGCAAAAATTATTTCGGATCTTTCCAAAACATTTGGGCGCAATACGCTCATTGGGACGATTAAACGCGAGACTTCTGATCAAATCATCTATGCTTCACAACCGTTATCCGAAGGGCTGGCACGTGCTGGCCCAGACATTTTCCTCGTGGAAAGTGAGTTCACTGTTGGCGAAACGTTTCAAAGCTGCCTCGGCATCACGGATTATCGGACAAAATATGGCCTTTCCTATTCTGGCCTTCGCACAGATCTAATCCAGGTGTTCGCCCCAGGCGAATATGAGCAATACATCTCTCCTAACGGCATTGTGCATTGGCTACCATATGATGATCAACGCTTGCAGCTTCGCGTCATTGAAATAAAGCTCACTGCAGAACCGTCTCCATCCCATTTCGCAGAAGCAACTTATTACTCAATGGCCCTCGCTGGCTGGCTAATAGATAATGGTCTCGAAAGCCAGTATGTCGTTGTTCCTGAAGCAGCCGTTTGGCCTGGGTCTCACGATGCTTCGTGTCTTATGAAACAGTGTGCCCAGGCAAAGAATGAAGATCGCGCGGTTACCGTGGGAGAACTTAAGCTCGCGATGGAGCAAGATTTGGAAAAGATGCCTTTTGAAGTTTTTGCGCCACGGGTCAGACAATTCTTTGAAGAGTGCCTCGATTACGTCCTAGCAAAAAACTGGCAGGATTTGTCGTTCCATGTCGATAGCCGATGTAAGAATTGCGATTATGTTGGATACTCGTGGTACAGGTCAGGCGAAGACACCGATCCAAACCAAGCTCATTGTATGCCCTCCGCAAAGCGCAGTGGGGATTTGTGCATGATCCCGTACGTTTCAAGAGGTGCAAAAAAAGCGCTCTTAAGACACGACGATGTTACAGATGTAGCATCTGTGGCTAAGCTATTCCCGAAACACGAGGCTTTCGACGCCCATTCAAGCCTTAGGGCTACAAGAAACATAATTTCTAGCCGTGCCGCTTCGCTTCAAACGCAAAGAGCGTTTATTCCACGTCAACTTGGCACCTCCATCATGATGCCACGGTGGGCTGATTTGCGCATTGATTTAACCGTAAATTTTGACATCGGGAGCGGAATAACTTTTGCACTGGGGCTAAAAGCTTTTTGGATTGAGCCGTACAGAGACGACAGACAACGAAAACGTCACCATTGGCCCCCAGCATCATTTATCATAGACAAAAGAGATCTGGAAGCTGAGAAGCGTCAGTTGCTGACGTTCCTAGGTGAAATCAAGCAGATTCTCGATAAAGCCGAGCAGCTGCATCAGGAAGCCCAGCGGGATCCACCAAGAAGTGCGAAAAAGAAGAAGCAAACTTCGGCCACAGTGCAGTTCTACATTTGGGATTCAATTCAATATGGGCACTTGATGCGCATTATAGGAACGCATCTAACCGATATCTTGGAAAATGAGACGCTAGCTCACCTCGCATGGCTCTTTCCACCAGAGGATGTGGTGCGAAACCCGAGAATGGAATTTCGGCGGTCTGCTATAACCATCGTTAAGGAAGTTGTCAAACAAGTCTTGGCCGCTCCCGTACCACACTATTACACGCTCTTTAACGTAGCCAGGGCGTACCACGACAAGTCTCTCCCTGAGAATCTGGCTAAATTCTCCGTGCACTACCTTTTTGAAGACCCACTGAGCGACGAAATTCCGAGCGAACGGGCACATGAATTATGGACCAAAGCGCCAGGTTGGGCTGATCGATTAAGTATATTGAAGGAGACAGTGATTAAACAGCTTCGAGCGCTAGAAACCGTCAGGAACGGACTCGAAGCAGAGCTTAGGCCTATTTTATCCCAGTTTGCCCCTCCTATAACTGCGATCAAACCGTTTGAGCGCGCCAGTAACGTCAGTATCGACGGGCAACTGTGGTACAGCTTCTCGAAACTTAACGCCGCTCTTGAAGAGCTGGAAGTACATCAGACACGCGCTATGCCACCACACGAACGCGAGGCCCGCTTCAAGAGCGCCAAGCTCACGAGGCGTGTTGAAGGTCTGGAGAGAGAAGAAAAGCTAAAACAGTTGCATATCGCCGACCGGCAGGGAAGATGGGTCTATGAAATTCACACAGGATCTCAAGAAGTCAAATTCCGCGAGGGGGATTATAAATGCGCTCTCGCCCCGGAAGGCCAGGCGGGCTTTTTGGATCGGCGGCTTCGCACATTGACTGAGGACACACCTTTATCGGGTACTTTTAGTTTTGAGTGGACTCGGATGGAAGAGATAGCGAAGGTGACCATAGCCGCCATTGACCGAGATGCAAGACTAATTGCGCTCGATACGGACCCCTGGTACCTGAGCTGCCTAGAGCAGCTCGAGCGATGCAACATCACTGGTTTCGGAAACAATGTAATCCTTGATCCGACGTGGAAAGACTATTTTACGGACAAACTGCTGGAGACACTCCAGGCGATTGGAAACCCCCCGAACGCTCGAACCGATCCTTTAGTCCAACGGGCAATCGGAGGAAAATGGAAGCGTCAGAGGGAATCTCCGAGAAGCCCAGCTGGAAACGTTATATGGTCAGCCAAATCTGTTGCAGAGTCACTGCGCCAACGAGATTTAGACTCAATTAAATCGCTCCTAGAAGGAAAAGGGATTCGAATCGATCCGTCACAGTGGAAAGCTTGGGAGCTCGCTCTGACTCATCGACTGCAACTTATATGGGGACCTCCGGGAACGGGGAAAAGCCGCGCGCTTGAGGCTGTCGTTTTAGGCTCTTTGCGAGAACATTATCGTCAGGGGAAAGCCGTACGCATTTTGATCAGCGCTTTTACGTACAATGCTCTCGACAACCTTCTTTTACAAATCTATAAAAAAATTGGATTATTTGTTCCAAAAGGTCACGTGACAACCGCTCGTTTGCGCTCAGCTCATAGACCTGTCGACCATAGCGTTCCTCACGAAATAGACCTAGCCTTGAATCGGTCGAACCCGTCGAAAGAAATTGAACAGTTGCTGCAACGGCTACGGGACAACCAAGCGATAACGCTGGTCGGAGCAACGCCAATGCAGGTTCACAACCTCTTGACTGTTCAGGGCGGGAAGCCCATGCAGCAGCTTTTCGATCACGTCATTATCGATGAAGCTTCTCAAATGGACATAGAACAGGCGATCCTTCCCATAGCGTCGATTGCGCAAGAAGGATCATTGACTGTGGCGGGCGACCCCAAACAATTGCCTCCAATCCACCAAGCAAGACCGCCTCTGCATCTGGAGTACTTGGTCGGTCCAGTTTTTGAGTTCTTTAGCGAGTTCCACCGTATTAAGCCGGCTATGTTAATGCAGAATTATCGGTCAAATCGCACCATTGTTGAATTCGCTCACGAAGCAGGTTATGACCGCTCGCTGTCAAGTTACTCTCCTGATCTCCGTGCCAATTTCGTCAAAGAATTACCGGCCATATCAGCACCAGATGATTGGCCCTCTGAACTCTACTGGACCCCCAACTGGTCGTCGATGCTCGACCCAGGTCATCCTGCAACATGTTTTGTCTACAGCGAAGCCGAGAGTGCGCAATGGAACAGCTTTGAAGCGGACGCAGTCGCGGCCTTGGTATTTCTTTTATATGGGCGTTTAGGGAAGGTCCTTAACGATCGAAACTCAACACAAAATGGCAGCGGCGCATTCACGCAGGCATACGGTCCCGAACCATTCTGGCACGAGGGTGTCGGCATCGTCACTCCGCATCGGGCTCAAGAAGCCTTAATCATTTCAAGACTACAGAAAATATTCTCAGGTGCGGACATTGACGCATCCCTGATACGGGGGGCAGTTGATACTGTTGAACGATTCCAAGGACAGCAGCGCGATGTTATGATCGCATCTTACTCGCTTGGGGATGAAGACGAAATTCGTGATGAAGATGAGTTCTTGATGAGTCTTAATCGATTCAATGTTATGGTTTCGCGAGCTCGGGCCAAGATGATTGTACTAATCTCTCGGCAGGTGGTAGACCACCTCTCTGCAGATGTTGACGTGCTGCGGCAATCACGCCTTTTGAAAGTATTTACAGATTCTTTTTGTAACCAATCGAGCGGGATAACCCTCGGACATATAGAAAAGAATACAGTCAAGCTGGTGCAAGGAGACCTGAGATACCGGGCGCAGTTTTAGTTGCGTTTCTGCTTTCGCCATTCGAAGTGACAGGCGCAGAGCTATATAACCGGAACGCTTCCTGAGAGCACGCATCCTAACCTGCAATCGTTTCCCAGTTTCTCCGGCTGCGACAAAAGATCGACGTTTGGGACGCATCGTTTGATGTCTGGCAATGCCAGCGGTCTTATCGGGCAACCTTGATTCACAGCGAGACGTGAGATGGCAAAGCCGAATGTGCAGCGCCCGCAGCCACACTAATCGTTGATCGGGGCTGACAAACTCGGTTGCTATATATACAGGATCTCGCCCTTGGATAAGCGACGTTGAGCGGCTAAATCAAACTGCTGAGAGGAATATCTAAAGCTTTCCCCACTCTAAGAGCCAGCAAAAAAAACCACACTGCGTGACGGATCGATGGAATAGAGCGACAAATAGAATCATTAGTTGCAAAGGGCGGTCATTCACCATCATGAACGACCGCCGCAAATGAACATTACGACGACCTTAGGGAGCGGAGGTAATAATGTCCAAAAGCAAAGAAGATCGACAAGACCATAACTTTTTTCATGGCGACCCGGACAAAAAAATAGTGGGTCGCCCTGTTAGAATGGGGTGAACTGGGACATGCGATTTATATCCCCGCGTGCACCTCGTTCAGTTCGAAAGCCCTGTTTATGACAACACATTGCGGCCAGGTCTTCCTCATTCCTATATGGCTTAGATGTTGTGCCCCCCGCTTCCCGTCCAAAGATTCAAAGTATTAGTCGTAGGTATTCCAGAGCAGCCTTGATCACCAATAATTGCAAATCAGCGAGATAAATGTTTCTTTAGTCGCTTTTTAGTATGTATTGCAACAGCGTTCATTAATAATGAGGACAAAACAAGATGCTACTCAACTGACGGAGCGACAAATTATGGCTCTTAGTGATATAGAAAACAGCATTAATTATTGGATCACGCCCGTGAGATCTGGAAAAGATACGACGTCAAACGATATCATTAAGACCCTAGTAGGGCGCGAAAAAGTTTACGCACTGAGCGATCGAGCTCTTTGGAGAAAACACTTGAAATCAGGCGATTGGATTTGTTTCTACTCTAGCCAAAAAGGCGTCGTAGCGCATGCGAAAATAGTTTCTTCGCCTGAGCAGAAATTAGACTCGCCAGTGGCTTATCTTAAGGGTTACCCGTGGCTCTTCCATTTAGATTCGCCTCAACTTTACCAAGATCATCCCGTCGTGCTCGACGAACAGATGAGACGTAATCTAGATGCTTTGAAGAAGAAAGATCAGAAGCATTGGGCATGGTTTGTTCAATCGACGCGCAAGATATCCGAACACGATTTTGATCTTCTGACAAGACGATAATTGTCTTTAGTTAATCAGTTACCACGTAGCGCGAACGTGGACAATATGCAAGGTCGACAGCGCAGCAGCAGTTACCGCTCAGTTTTGGGTTCAATGGAACACTGAATTATATCGACATTTTTTGCTTTTTGACTTGCTCTGCTTGGGTGGTTGTTCATCTTTAGCCAGCATAGGTATCTAAGAATTTGCTCGCCCGGTTCTTTTCGAAATCTGCCTTGCTCGTAAGCAGTCCAGTTTTCAGCCACTCGATTACAAATCGAAAACATCGAACAAAAAAAACGCAAGCCGGGCCGCGCTAAATATTAAGTGGCGATGCGCGACGCTGCAAGCAAGTAACAACTCGGTGCCGACTTTTTGAAGACAGGCATCGCCGCAGACAGAAGATCAAGAATCTAAAGCGAAACGTTTATGCTAGGATTTTTGTTATAGGACATAACTGAGCAATTTCTAGCTCGCCTAGATCCCTAGCTTTCGTTTGGAGACGCTTGATTTGTGCACACATCTGACGAACGAGTTTTATGGTGTTAGCTACTCTCATTCCCAAAGCTTTTCCTGAGCTGAATGATTTTCAGCGTGAAGCAGTATCACATACAGATGGAGCTTTACGCATCATTGCAGGCCCTGGTTCAGGTAAAACGAAAGTCCTGATAGTCCGAACCCTGAACATCCTACTCTGTCGTCTGGCAGATCCTAGCGAGATCCTGCTCTGCACGTTTACTGAAAAAGCAGCATTCGAGTTGCGAGATCGCCTTTCGCTAGCTGCAAAAAAAATGGGATACGATGGTGACCTTTCACAACTGAGTGTCGGCACTATTCATGGCATCTGCAACGACTTTCTCATGCGATACAGGCCTCAGACCAGCCCGAGGCTGGGACATAATTATGAGGTTTTAGATGAGCTGACTCAGCTTCTTTTTATCTTTGATCACTTCGACGAACTTGTAGAACCGGATCGAACCGGAAATTACGTTGGGCGTTGGAAGACGCGCTGGGGGGCTATTGAGGGTATCAGAGACTACATAAACAAAATGACGGAGGAATGCATCAGTCCTGAAGAACTCTCAAAATCCTCTGATCACTTCCTTAAAGCTATAGGACAGATCTACGAGAAATACGTGGAACTGCTTTTTAAGACGAATCGTATTGATTTCGGGCATCAGCAGAAACTATTCTTGCAACTGCTCGAAGATCCAAAAGTGGGCCCGCTGATTCAGCGCCGAGTGCGGTACATAATGGTCGATGAGTACCAGGATACCAACTATGTGCAGGAACAGCTCTTGTTGAAGCTCAGCGAGCTCGGCGGAAATATCTGTGTGGTTGGTGACGAAGATCAGGCCATGTACAGATTTAGAGGCGCTACCGTGCGAAACATTTTGGAGTTTCCACAGCATTTCAAGAGCTGCAGGACAATCCCTCTCACTTTGAACTATCGTTCGCACAAAAGCATTGTTGAGTCCTATGATAGGTTCATGAGCGCTTGTGACTGGAGCAATCCCCGAGGCGCGCTGCCATTTCGCTATCCAAAAAAGATTGTGCCAAATCCAAAAAAGACATTCCCGAGATATCCAGCCGTTTTTGCCATTTGGGGCGAAAACCGAAGAGATGAAGCAAAGCGGTTCGCTGATCTTGTTGTCTTCCTTAAAGAAAACAACATAATCGAAGATGAGAGCCAAGTTGCTCTGTTGCTGCACAGCGTGCGTCGCGATCACGATGAGAGATATAATCACAGCGGCCCGTTCATCGACGCGCTTGAAGACCGCGGAATAGATTCTTTTTGTCCAAGAGCGAAAGCCTACTTCGACAATGAGGAGATACGACTTGTCGTCGGTTGCTTTGCAGTACTTTTGGGGTATTATGGAGACGCCCGCGGGCAGATCGCTGGAAAATCGCTCGAAAAACTGAACGCTTACGTAGACAAATGCATCACAGACTTGGGCCGCAAATGTGCCAAGCCCGAATCGGCCCCGCTTGCAAAAATCTTGCAGATATTCACTGTCGAAATAGAATCTTTAGAGGCTGGACAAACACTGAATAAACGGCTTTCAGACTATTTTTACAAATGCATTACCCGAGAGCCGCTAAATTCGTTTGTAAGGGATGAGGGCCAAGCTCGAAACCTAGCCGCGTTTTCGCAACTACTCAGCGTGTTCCAGAGTTATTATCACTACCACGTGATTACGGCACGAAATCTGGTAGCTCTGCGCCTCCACTTTTTTAACAGTTTCCTGAGGTTGTTACTCGATGGAGGCATCAACGAATATGAAGATCCTGACGCCCCCTTTCCTAAAGGACACGTGCAAGTCTTAACAATTCACCAATCGAAAGGGCTTGAATTCCCAGTGGTCGTCGTCGGGTCGCTTGCAAGTGGCCGTCGTTCTGGCAGGTGGGGCAAAGGAGTTGATGAAGATCTAAGCCTGTATTTTCATCGTGAGCCGTTCGAACCAAAAAAAAGGATATCAGAGTTCGACCAAATGCGTCTGCACTATGTTGCATTCTCACGGGCAGAAAATATTTTGGTACTGACGACGACAGAACAGCCAAACTCGTATTTCGACCCAATTTGGCAAAATCTTCCTCAGTGGCCTCATCTGCGCAACGATCAGCTAGCGCTCCAATCATCGCCACTGCGCACGCAGGCAGCACTTAAGAAGACATACAGCTTCACAAATGATTTGAACGTTTATGAAACCTGCCCCAGGCAGTACGAGTTTTATCGCCTTTACGGATTCACTCCCGCCAGATCTGCCCAATTCCTCTTTGGCAGCTTGGTTCACCAGACAATAGAAGATATCCACCAGGAAATTCTAGATGAGAGAGGCCGAACCATAGACGAATCGAGAATCAAAGAGTTCTTTGATTTTAACTATCAACACCTGCTAAATCGCGGCATGCGGGCTCTTGCACAGAGCCAAAGGACGGCAGCATTCGCACAGGTCATCAACTATTTCCGCCAAAACCGGGAAGAGATGAAAAAGATAATTGACACCGAAGTTGACGTCTCTGTAGAAAAAAACGATTACATTCTCACCGGGAAAATAGACCTCTTAATGGGGGATGACCACAAGCTCGAGCTGCTTGATTTCAAAAGTCAGCCGCGGCCGCAAGCTGATGACAGGCGCCTTGACAATTACTACAAGCAACTTTGCACTTATGCTCATATCTTAGAGCAACGTTACGACAAAAGTCCAGAACGTCTACTTCTATATTGGACAGGGGAGGCCAAAAAAGATGATGCTTTGATGATCTTTCCCTACAAACCTGAACTAGTGCGAGAAGCTGGAGATCATTTCGACAAGGTCGTATCGCAAATAGCCGCCAAGGATTTTGAGGTTAAAAAGCTTCCAGAAGACAAAGTCTGCGCCGACTGTGATTTTACCGATCACTGTCATCAGTGCGAAACAACGTAGGAGCATGGATAATAAGCGGAATGTTAGACTTGTGTGCGCGCTGAGTGGGTGATTCGATGGTGAAAACAGACGTCTCAACAACCAAACTGATGTGGCCTAGGCACTTTAACGCCGACGGTTCCATAAAGGGAGCGCCTAAGATCAGCTTGCCTTTTCAAGTTATCGAGACAATAAACGAAAGCCGAGCCTCAAAAGAAACGACTTCGAAACAGGTTACTCTTTACGACATCTGGGAGGCAGACGAGAAACTGCTCGACAATGGATGGAAAAACAAGCTTATTTGGGGCGACAATTTGCTAGTTATGGGATCGCTTCTCAGAACGTTCGCTGGCAAGATCAATTTGATTTACATAGACCCGCCTTTTGCTACAGGAGCCGATTTCAAACTCCGAATCGAAATTGGCGAGAACGGACAGGAGATGATGAAAGACCCCTCAAAAATCGAGACAAAAGCATATAATGATACTTGGGGCAAAGGATTTGATTCCTATTTGCAAATGATGTACGAGCGCCTTG
>Ga0187868_1003226_pt1 | contig 10270 bp, 5 predicted proteins | sample June2016WEW_13_4_FD_133014 | JGI IMG/M metagenome (GOLD analysis project Ga0187868, IMG submission 133014) | Peatland microbial communities from SPRUCE experiment site at the Marcell Experimental Forest, Minnesota, USA - June2016WEW_13_40 | ecosystem: Environmental > Terrestrial > Soil > Wetlands... | reverse complement strand
GTTTTCTGCTATAACATAAGATATGTAGATCAGAAGGGCAATCTTATAGGGTATGAAGGAAGAGTGTTATCTTTAAACCCTTACTGGGCAGATGTACCAGCAGTTTATGGAGGGGTAACAGGATCTGATTTAGATTTTGATATACTTCCATACACTCAATCTACTTCTTCTATTATAGGCGTTAGTGGACCTTTATATACAGTCCCTTACGATCAGACTGAGAAGCATTTAAAAGTAACCGACAGTAATTTTGATTTCCTTAAAAGGATAGCAGTAGGAGACCAAGTACAACTTAATGGTTTTACTAATTTTTATGACATAGGAGCTGTGGAGCAAGTAGATCCTACTAGTTTGACTACTAATGGGTTTACAGAGCCAGTTCAGGCTATAATGTTCGGAGCTATAGGTCCTTACGCTGGTCAACAAGTATTTTATGGAGATGTTTCAGATCCTACGGACCCTAACTACAGACCTGTATATGGAGTTTATCTTATACAAGATCCTGCAGAAAGATTTTATGCTCAAGCTAATGAAGCTGCGGCTTCAAAAATTATAGAGGGGATCCCTGTACTTAGGAATAGCAATGTAACAGGAGTTATACACTATGATCCGAATGTACCTACATTATCTGATACCTCTGCTAATCCTATAGTAAGTATAGGATATACTCCAAAAAATATAAGTAAAATCGAGAGATTAAGACTAAAAAATGGTGAATATTTTACTGAGCCTGAGATACAGACTTTTACTATGACTGCTAATGGAGCTACAGGTATAATAGGGGTAGATAGTAATTGGGTTTATAACTACACAAAAAAAGATCTTTTAGGATTTGTTCAAAATTATCAAAAATTTTTTATAGAATTTGAGAGTGAATTACCACAAGATGGTCAGAATATAAATGTTAAAAGGATATCTAGCAATAATTTTCCAGTATCTTTTCCAGCCTATGATGATGAGTTTAATCTAGGGGTTAAAGTAGTAGGTTCAAAGATATCAGGGCAAAAAACAGGCACTGATGACATAAATAAACAGTTCGATTTATCTGACTTTTTAGGTATAAATCCTGGGGATAAGAAAACTTTTACTATATATGAAGGTTCATACAACTATCTTACAGGATTATGGGAGGTAGGGAATACTTTAAATATAAATCTAGATCCTCTTAACTATTTAGATGAAAGAAGCGTATCAAGGATAATATCTGCCATAAAATACAGTGTAGATGGTTATACTGTGCCAGTACCGTTTCCTCCTTTTATGTTAAAGGTATCTAATATAAAAGATAAGAAAGAGCAATTAGGTGCAGATAAGTTTTTCTATGTAAGTTTTGATAATACGTATGACTCAACCGAAACATCATTAGGCTATTATCAGAGTATAGTGCTTAGATCAAGAGATAGGAATAGTTGGGTAGCTTTTAATACAGCAGATGATGCTAGTAATTCCACAAAGGACTATGGATTTAAAGACCCTAGTATATTCACTAATTTCTATGACCCTAACAATCTATACATTAAACTTCTTAATGAAAAACAAGACTGGTTAGTAGAACTTAATATAATAAGAGACCTGTTCGATGTCAATGATAAATTAAAAAGAGCATTTAGTTTAGATACTGAAACAACTATAACTACCTCTCAACCAGCAGAGTTTTTAAGCTATTTAGAGCAAATATCTTCCACCTCTGTTATAAGTAATTTGAACTCAGATATACAAGCTTATAATAAGCTTTTAAATTTCCTTTTAGATAGCTCAGATACTACCCATCCATATCTGATAGATAATACATCAGGTCCTCTATATAGGACTATGTTGGAAAATAATACTAATGTATCTCAGGCTGTACAAGATTCATATAATCAAGCCATTACTGCATTAGGTAATTATAAAAATTTTCAAAATGAAAGTACATATTATAGTAATCTAAATACTTACTATTATGATAAATGGGTAAATGCGTACACTCAGTGGGTTTTAAGCATAGAAGGTGGGTTAGTTTTCCAGAAGGAAGCTAGAGACACCTATAAACAATCTGCTTACATTAACATAGGATTCGAATCGTATCCAGCTATAAAATTATCTGTGATATCTAATGTTGATTTCCAGACTATAGGAGCAAAATATTTAGTAACCTATAATATCCTTGAAACGGCGGATACTACACAAGATGAGTACGATGATGCAACTTTAGAAATATATTATCAAATATCAGGTATAACTAATCCTATTACAGTTAGTTTTTATTTAAAAGATTATCCTACTCTACAGAATCTTATAGATGCCATAAATACGCAATGTGTACACCCTACTTTAGGGACACAGATTATATCTGCTACAGATGTATTTGCCTTTGCTCCTTATAGAGATTACTCTACTCTATATATCCTCAGAAATTATAGAAGTGTAGCTAATAATGACAGTAATGGACCGGACAATAATGCGTCTACAGGTGGTTGGACCCTCCTTAGTATAGATCCTACAGTAGATGATCGTATATACGTATCAAACGTAGCAGATCACAGCGGTTATGATCCTAGAGTCCTATTTATGTATAGAGAAAGTGTATCTAAGGATAAGCTAGTATCAAATAGAAATACTTTTATAGCCTATCCTAATTATGTAAGTAGCACAGGAAAAGAAATTTTAGGTAAGATGGGTCCTTTACCTGTATCGGGTAATTGGGCAAAAGATATAATAGATCCTGTAAGTGGAGATACTGTAGATTATACTACAGAATTAAATGTTTTAGAAGTCATACCGGCTCTATCAGTTAATTCAATAGTAAATTATGAATTTTTAAATCCAAACTATGCTGTATCCCCTGATCAACTAAAAGCTATAGGGTACGATAGTCAGTCTAGTATAATATCAGAAGTTGAACCTCCTATATCTGATTACAACGAGTATATAACTGCTTCAGATCAATCGGCTTTATTATCTAATAACACTAATTTAAATGCATTAAAAGCTATAGTGCATAATATCCCATCTAAGCCTCAAACTGAGATAGTAAGGTATTTAAGGATAACTCTACGAGTACAAGATATCAATAATACAGGTAATTATATCGATGTATATTTTACTTTTAATTTAAGACAGTATACAACGATAGATGAATTAAAGTCTGCTTTAAATAATAATAGATATAACATAGTGCCAAACTCTGGAATATATCTAGGTCAGATATCCGCTACTGGTTCACAATATTTTATAGCTAGTTATCCTACAGGAGCTTCTGTTACATTACAAGGTAGTATGAAAACTGTAGACTTATTTTCACAATATGTTCCTCAAAATGTTTATGTAGCGTCTCATTTATATTATGTAACTAATGAAAATACATACGATGTAGCTGTAGATCCTATAAATACACAACCTGCTTTTATACCTACTACTGTACCAATAAATGAAACTTACCAAGTAGGTTGGATATTACAGGATCAAAACATAGTAGGTAATCATTTAATAACTTTTAGGATAGACCCTAAGACATATAGTACGGGACCAACCTACAGGTACATCCCAAATAATCCTTATACAGCTAGATTAGATAATTTGGTATCACAAAGTACTAAACAAGATATTTTAGCTTTTGACATCTACAGTTGGGATACTAATGCTTTTTATATGATACAGGATAATACTTTGTATCTAAAAAGTGACTCGGTATCTAATGCAGTAATTATCCCATTATATAAAACAATAAATCTAGATCCTAATGTAGATTATCCACAAGAGACTTATAAACTTATAGATATCATAAATCTAATAAATAGTAATAATCTATGTAATAAATGGTTTTTTGCTAATCTAAGATTTGGAAGAGAGTACAACTTAGATTATGAATATACTTATTTTCCAGATACCTCACTATGGGTTGGCGGGGATGGCTGGGTATCGATACAACAAGCTCAGATAGATACACTATATTTAAGTGAAGATAATGTATTTGCTATCCAATCTGAAGGTAGTAATGCTTCATACAGTATCTCTTCTCAAAATCCTCTCCCAGCTACTCTAGATCCTGGCACGATATATAAGAGTGACATGCTTACATTACAGGCTAATGTTAAAGCTTTCTCTATAGTTTCAAACACTTCATACTATGATATAGTTTCAGCAGGGTACACTGTAAATTCAAGTCTGTCTAATATGACTGTGAGTGCAGTATATAGCACATCGACTCCAGGGGCTTCTACCTATGATACTACTTTATATACTTTACAGACTTTAATTAATGCTATAAATGCTGGTTCGATATTTTCAGCTTCACTAGCTATAGGGATAAGTGGTTCATTACCAGCTACTTCTATAGTTCAGTCTTATAACACTTCTCTTCCTGGGACACTATATGCAAATAATGGAAGTAGTGTAGTTCCAGCTATAATACTTACTATGGCTTCATCTCCATATACAGGGACACAGTATTCTAAACCTTCAAATCTTCTAAATTTAGGTTATATATATACAGTAAATAACAACGTCTCGTATACTATGAGTTTTGTTGTAGATACTACTATAAATGAGATAATATCTGATATAAATTCTTTTGAGCCAGTAGCAGGACAGCCTATATTTAATGCTAATTTGATTTGGATAAGTGGGTCAGATGATTCTACTTTGCTGGTGAACGGAACATTTACTATCCCTATAGGCGGGACTAATGTAAGGATGATCGGGACCTATAATTATGAAATAAGTGATTCAGATCATATAGTAGATTTAGTTACAAGTATAAATGCTATATCTAATAACACTGGTTTTTCTGCTATAAATTTAGCTACCCAACAATATATAGGGTATCAAAATCTACCAGCGGAGTTATTGATACCTACTTTAGCTCCTGTAGATTTTTCTGGAAGTGTAAACTTAGAAGCAGATTTCAGGAATATACCAGCTGTTAGTGTGATTAATATGAGTCATACGGTAGTAGTAAATAATGGGTCTACTCAACCCTCAGGAGAAGCAGCTACTTGCGCTATATCTGCATCGGGGTTATTCTCTTGTAATAAATCTACCAATCATCAGGATACTATGTTCATAGGGAACGAGTATCAATTAGATATATCAAATAATAATATATCTAATTTTATATCTAACGCAATGAATTTAGAAGGCTATCTAGAGCAAACCCCGCTATATCCTAATTTTAGTTACTATAGTGGGATACTTAGAATGGATGTAGCTCTTATTCCTATAAACGGAATATCCTACGGGATACTAAGAGTAAAAGATAAAAGTCAAACGGATCCAAGTCAGGTAGGGATTGCAAGTTCTATAAGTTTGTATGTTAATGATCCAGAGGGTCTAAATGTACATGTTTATTTTGGATTTTTGGGTGATATAAGATTTTATCAGATTTCAGACTACAATCTCTTTAAACAGTATATAGCCATAAAGAGAAGGTTAGGATTACCTTGGACTAAGGATAGTAGTGGTAATTTTATTCCAGATTACTATGTTTCTAACGATGATTACAGTTTCAACAGTTATGAGTATACCTTGAATCTTGTAGAAAACCAAAGATTCCTATATTACCTTAAATATCAAAGGTTTAGTGAGATAGCTAATAGTTTAAAAGCAGAGGATTTATATAATAATAAATATATGTGGTTATTCCTTAAATTCCACAGGGAATTAGGGTGCGACCAGAAGGTAATAGCTTATCAAAATAGAATCAAGCAAGATAATGCAAAAGCTTTGGAGTTATCATAATCGTGGAAGAACAAAAGCCTTTAATTTGGAAAAGAGTAGAGATACCAGATAAAGAACAATCTATGATAGATCTTACTAATGAGTATTTTGGCGATGTAATAGCTAAACTTAAAGGTCTAATACTGAAAGATAAGAAAAAATTTGATAAGATAATGAAGGATAAAATTTAATGAGCATAAGACCTAGAATATCTTTTGAATTCGTTAAACCTAAGCTAGGCGCAGATGTAGCTAATATAGGACTTACAGATGCTGTTCTTAATCCTTTTAACTTATCTTACTCATCTCCTCCAGCTAATTCATCTGTGCCTCTATCTAAAAGAACAGGTAGTGTCTGGCAAGAGTTTGCTCTTGGGTTTTCATTAGGAGACTCATTATCTAAAGCAGATTTGAATAATCTTAATAATTTTCTTAAAAATGTAAATGTTATCATAACTAAAATGACTGATCTTTTAAAAATAATAATACTTCTTTCAAATGATTTACTGTCCGTAGGAAGAGCTCTTAAATTTGCTATAAAGACTATAGTCACACTATTGAAGAATTTTATAGAATCTTTTGAATCTACTGGTTTGTATTGGTGTCTAGTGACTCCTGATAAACACGAAAAAGATCACACTTTTATCGTACCTACATGGGGTAATTTTGAAGAATTTAAAAGAAAGATAACAGCTGCTTGTTTAGATATTAATAATCCTACATCTCCTGCTAATTTAAACATAAACACAACAGTAGGAGGTCTAGTCATAGGCGGGATATTTGGAAAAAATGATCCCAAGGCTGTAGATGCTTTTATTTATAATATGCAATTATTGGGTAAATTTTTTGATTTTTTTGATGCATCTGTAACAGGATCCCCTAAAGGAGTTAAGGCAGTAGGTGGTATATATAATCAGAAGTTAGGTATAAAAATAAGCTGGAATAAAGCTAGTTCAGATTTTGTTACAGGATATAGAGTCTATAGGTGTCAGACTAAAAGTGGGGTATTTCCTACATTCGATCAATTACAAAGCATGATGACAGGATTTTTTAAACCAGGTACAGGAAAAGATATAGAAGTTCTATCTAAGATAAAAACTTATGATAATGACATTAATACTACTATAGGTAAAAATTTTAACGGTGGTAATCCTGTTACTGTTCTAGCTACTCCAGGGACTCAGTCTTACTCTATAGTGGACACAGATGTTACAGATGGAGTAAACTATTACTATATAGTATTTTCTATCCCAGGTTTAGGTGAGCTAATCTTCAATAATCCTTACAATATACGAGTAGATAGTCCTTTAGCTTCTCCTGCTGTAGGTGCAAAAGCTTTTGGGTGTATCCCTATATCTGAGATATCTCAAGGGATACTATCAAAAGAAGGAGATTTTATAGATGAAAAGAATCTTAAGTATAAGTGGAATTTTTTAACTTTAAGAAAGTTTCTAGGTCCTGTATTTGATAAACAAGTTTTTGGGACTATAGATCTATTTGCAGATAAGTTATTAGGACTTGTGTCTACTTCAAGTGACTCTATAAATAATTATCTGACTTTTTTCGGTAAAAAGATACAGAGTTATATCCAAATTTTAAATACGATAGTCCAAATAGTTGAGATATTAGTAAATTTTAGATTAAGAGGGTCGGTACTTTTATTAAATGTACCTGCCAGTAAAGGCGGGATACAATATTTTACTAATACTGTTACTAATTCTAGTGTTACATCAGATACTTTTACAGGGACAGGATCCACTACTAATAATGGTGGGGCTGCTTTAGAAACTATAGAGGGATTTTATTTCGGTTGGGTCGTTGTTTACGGGATTTCTGATTCAGCAGACTATTCAAAACTAGCTCAACCTTATCGAGCCGAATATAATAACACGATTTCACAGCTACAAGCAAGTCAGAAAGCTATAGATACTCTTACAAAATTACTGGTAGGTTAATATGGGTTTCCTTAGACATCGGTCAGAATACATAGAAAAAGAAACGACAGTCAATATAGATGACTTATACGATGCTACCCAAAGGACTGAGCAATATCGAGCCGATAAGGTAACAGATTTAAGAAGAGAACACAGCTATGTAGTTAAAAGAATACAGGATCTAAAACTTCAAAAAGCTTCTTATCTTAGAAAAATAGGAGTAGTAACAGAGGAAGATGACCCTTTAAATCTAAGTCCTGTAATATACAATAATCCTTTAGATACAGGCACTCCGTCATTAGGATCTGATATAGATATAAATAAAAAAACTATGATAAGGAACCCTTCTGATCCTATTTTAAACTATACTAGGACTAATTTTACGGCTACTGTAGCTGAAATGGATATAAGACTAAGAGACTATGATTACCAGCTACTCAAGCTAGCTCAACAAGAGCAAAAGATAACATATTATCTGAATCAACTCATACAGTTTGAAGCTAGTGCTCAATCGGCTGCTTCTTCTCAGGAGCCTTAAACAATGGATCAGGCTACTACCACAGAATACACTAATCTAATAGATTTTAAAAATGATACTACTATTTTATTGATAAGACTAGATCAATATATATCGTTTTTAAATAGTATCCCTAATCAAAGTGATGCGATAGTAGATACTCAAAAGACTCTTATATCTATCAACTACAAGAATTTTTATGTAATAAATAATAATACAATAACTTTAGTTACAAGTATGCTTTCAGATTACACAGATACTGCAAATCTATATGGTATAGATATAAGCATATTAAAAACACTATCTAATACAGTCCAACCCTTATCCAATGTAGACTCCTATCCTAAAGTAACCAGTCAAAAAGCCAGCCTTATAACTACATTTACTACAGTAAAAACTACTATTATTACTGCTATTTTAAATCCAATAAATCAGCAGATAAGGGTACTTACTGGTAATGATGTAGGAAAAACAAACATAGACGGTAAACAACCTTTAAATAAGAATAGCACTTTTTTATACAAATCTTCACACGCTCAATATGTTAATCCAGTAGCTAGCACTAATGTGTCTCCTATAAATGTCAATATAGTTAGACAGCAAGATGCACAAAAACTAACTCAGTATATCAAAGATTGGATAAATTTAAAACCTCTTACGGATCTTCTTACAAATCCTACTAGTTTAGGTGGATTAGTTAATAGTTTGGTAACAAGCACAACTACAGTAGCAAGCTGGATAAATCAGAATATCCTTCAAAGTAGCTCCGTTACTGCTACAGAAAAACAGAGTAATTTCTTTTTTTCTAATCTATTAACAGGTAAAGGGATAGTAAAAGCTCAGGATCCTACCACTCAATCTAACGCGGACCAACAAGCTATGTGGAGAGAGCAGGCTAGGAAGAGATTTGGCAATTTCCCGTTCTGTGATGAATATCCTACTCAGATAAACGGTAAATGGGTAGTAAAAGATGCTGCTGCTTCTCAGACAGCTATAAATATAGCCAAGAAACAATTATTGTTGAAAATGTTGAAACAAAAACCTTATAGTCAGTAATTTTATAATAACTTACTAATTTTATAGCCTATAAGAGGATAGTATGTCCCAAGATTATAAGATACAAAATAAATGTGATCACCTTATAAATTGGGAGGCAGAAGTTCTACAATCGGATAGAAGGACTTTATATTTATCTTATCCTTTAGGAGCTAGAGACTCGCTATCTATAAGGATGAATAATATAGTTTTAAATAAGATTTCATTTTATAGTGTAACGACACTACCAAATGTAGCGACAGGGATATTTTCTAAGACATTTATAAGATTCAATAACCCAACTAAGTTGTATAATCCTTTAATAGAGGCAAAATATACAACTTTATCTACATACTGCCCTAAATGCGCTGGAGTCAATTACTTAGATGATATAATATATGGTCCAGACAAAGATGTAGTAATGGCTCAAGATGAAGTTTTACTTATACAGACTTTAGAAAAGTTTATAGTCACTGAGGTAAACTCAAATCCATACCATACTTGGGTAGGGACTTCAATAGGAGATCTAGTAGGAACAAAAATAACAGATATAAGTTATCTAAAAACTAATATATACAATAATGTTAAGAAAGCTGTAGATAATCTTAAAACCGTACAAGCACAATATAGTAAATCAGGAAGAGTTACGACTCTTGGAGAACTTTTTGGAGATTTGATAGCTATAGATGTTACGCAAAGTACAGCAGATCCATCAACTATATTAGTTACAGTGAAGTTTTCAGCACAGAGTGGAAGAGTCCTTTTGTTTGAACAGCTAGTAGAAGCTAATCTTAATCAGCTCCTTCCGGCTTAAAGGATTAAAAATAAATGATTTTAGCTCCTTCTATATTAGCTCCTATAACAAATTGGGTAGAAAGTTTTAATGAGTCTTATTATACTAACTCATTAACTCAGCAGATATCAGGGACTGTCCCTGTACCTACTAATCTACTACCTAATATGCTACTTACTGTAGCATATAGCTACTCTATAAATAACGGAGTTACTTCAACTCCTTTTACCCCTTACACTCTAGCAGGGGTAACAGCAGGACCTACAGTAAATACTGCACCTGAAGTCACATGGGC
>Ga0187868_1003224_pt1 | contig 10271 bp, 14 predicted proteins | sample June2016WEW_13_4_FD_133014 | JGI IMG/M metagenome (GOLD analysis project Ga0187868, IMG submission 133014) | Peatland microbial communities from SPRUCE experiment site at the Marcell Experimental Forest, Minnesota, USA - June2016WEW_13_40 | ecosystem: Environmental > Terrestrial > Soil >... | reverse complement strand
ATATCTGTTTGTTGTCTTTGAAAAATCGAAGGGTAATCATTGTTTATCCTCTTCCTCTATGAATACTAAGTTGTTACCATCTGAGTCTTCTCGGTTTCTATTAGGAGAACGCACGAACAGAGTTTTAACGTGAGTAGATTTCTTACTCATCTGAATAACCCCTTACGTTTCTTCTCTGTCTCTGCTTTGGTTGCTGGTCTCGCTGTATCAAGTTTCTGTGGCTTAGGGAAAAGTTCATGTGACTTGTTTGGTACTGGTTTAGGATACTCATCGATAACAGAGATTAACACGCGATCTTCAATCATTATATTCGTTTTGTCTATCACAGACATCTTACCTAAATACAATTGATGTGTTTTTGGGTCTTGCTTGAGACTCCATGTTGTTGTGTCAAAAGCACCGACTGTTCCTTGATGATAGTGTCCTTGAAATATTAACCCGTGTCCACTCGTGCTTATCAGAATAGGCTCTTGTACAAAGCTTATGCTGTCAACTACTCTGCCACCTTTAACCAATTCGCTTAGCAATACTGAGTATTCTGACTGAGCATCAATCTTTTTGTCTCCCGCACTACTTTCTATTAGAAAGCTTAGTTCCGTCAAGCGGTGATATATCTTCTTTTGATGATCATTCATTCCCGCTGTTTGATGTTCAAAGAATTCAGCATCTTTGCGCTTTTTGCTTTCCCTATCCATAGTTTCGATTATTCGTGCTTGTTGTGCTGCTCTCGCGCGTTCATTTATTCGTCTTTCTCTGTCTGCTTTAACAGCTAATTGAAGCTGTTCGTTTTCTTCTTGGATATGCTTCTCATAAGCTTCTGGTGTTTTGTAAGGACTTTCTGTCAATGTATCCATCTCCTTATAGGTTATGAGTCTCAAATGCAGAGAGAACTCTGAAAAGAAAATCGTCTGCACTTTCGTTAGGTTTCATCAACCTTTCAAGTATCTCTTTTGTACCTTCAGATACTCTAATGGTAGTAGACTTACCTCTATCAGTCGGTTGTTTTATAGTTTCTTCTTTCATGTTAATTCACACTGTATATTTATAAGGGAGTTTGTAGACGTTATATGTCTTATGGTCTCTAATAGAGCGTGAGAAACTTAGAGATTATTTTGAGTGGAGAGGAAGCATAATCTCTCTGGATTTCAGAGCCTAAGTGGCTATCTCCACATCCACACATTGTTTCTGGGTTTCATACCCCCCTTGGCTCACAATAACCTGTTGGGTTTCAACCTCTACTTGGCTCACAAATGCTTGATGGGTTTCATTTACGGAGTGGCTCACATCTCGTTGATGGGTTTCATACTCAAGATGGTTCACACTGTAGGGTTGGGTTCAACTTAGCCTTTGGTTTTGTAATCTCTCGATTACTTTGTTTTGAGGTAGGAAAGGAAGGATATATTTTATGGTAAGTTAATTTTCATCTTCTTTCTGACTATTTCCTGCCTCGAAACTGAGATGTTTAGGTGTGGGAGAGGAAGCAAGTTGTCCATAGGTTTCATTGGTCTTTTGGCTATCTCCCATTCCAAAACTTAGAATATTTGACTCTTCGTGGTGTTGTGGAAAATTTAGGATGTAAGGCTTTCTCGGAGCTTCGAGTCCTTTAGCAGCGTACCCCGCTACCCAAAACTCTGATAAGAACCGCTTCATCATGACCCTAATCCCGTCTCTGTAGCCGTGTTTGGGGTTCATGTTTTTACCAGTGTTCTTGCTTCCGTCAGCATTGAGATTCCACCAGTCGGGGTGTGATGACTTTGTCTTTTTCGTTCTCTCGTCATACACGACCCGATACTGTGAATTTTGTTTAAGGAAATTATCGCCTATGACACCGAGCAGTAGAGACTTAGCCTTTGGGTTATAGTTACATTGGACATCGATTTTTTTATTGCTCTTTTCGATGTCACCTAACCCGCAGTAGCTTTGAAGTGAGGAAGGCATAGGAAACCGAGTCATATCGCCTACAATAGCTAACAGCTTCGCACTCGTAAGGATACCAAGACCCTTAACATTCGCTAAGTACCCTGTATAAAGTGGCATCTGTGTAAGGTCACGCTGTAACATTTTAGCTCCTTCTTTTTCTGCTTCGATTAGCTTACTGTAGAATATGTCTGCTTTTTTAGCTGCTACAAATTGATGTTCTAACTCGTCTTCTGTTAGACCAGCTTCTAAGACTGCTTTCTTGATTAGTTTAGCGGTTTGTTTTTTGTCTGCTTCTCGGTCTCTACGTTGCTTACTTATCTCGTTGATATATGGGGAATTAGCTAATACTTGCTCGATTAGAGAACCGTAGCATCCATTACCTATTTTGATACGCAGATGCTCTACGGCTTCTAATTCGCTTACAGTCCGTTTAAAGATTTTTGGGTTCATACTCAATCACGCAATCTGGTTTTGGGTTTCAGTTGGTATGTGGCTAATTGACAAACAGATGAACCTCTGGATGTAAGAATATTTGTGGAGTCAATTGCTCGCCAACTTGGGTAATTTTTAGCAAACCAACATCTGCTTTTCTAACGGTCAGATAGGCTTTGCTTCTACCGTACTTAGATGTTGGTTGCCAGCATGGAACTATGAAAGCGTAGTTATTCCCTCTAAGAACCGACCATACGAAGCTGTGAGCGTGACCCCGAGAGAACACTCGGATTCTTTCAGCGTTCCCGAGGTAGCACTCGGTAGCATGTTGTTTTATCAACTTTTCAAGTGGTGGCAGAATCATTTCAGAAGTGGGTACGGGATGAGCGATTGACCACGGCATCTTACCTATTTGAATCTCAACAATCTCCCCATAAGTAAAATCTATGTCTGGGTTTGCTGATTCTAATCGTTTGTATATTTGCAAATCTGCGTTTCCGCTTGTCGTCACGTGATAGTCTGTTCCCGCACAGCCAATATAGAACTTAGGTTTCACTGTATCTATTACTTTCTGTTGCACTTGCAAAGCCCACTCTATTTGTGAGTCTACATCACTATCCATCAAGGTACGACCAGCAATTTTGAGTTGCTGTCCCTCAATATTATCTCCGTTGTTTATTACAACGTCTACTCTACCAACTTTGTGAAGGTCTTCTAAGAAAAGCTTCCAAAGAAGGCGCTGGATACGGTTTTGACATACTGCATCTGTTTGGCTACCATCAATAAATCTCGTAGCCCCATTAGGTAGGACTGCACTAACAGATCCGACATGTGTATCTGAGACATCCAGTATCTCTATCTTGTTTGAATGTTGCAATATTTGTTTCATGTATTTTACCATTTTTCTCACCACATTTTTTTGTTATCTGAGAAATTCTACTCTTCCTCCTTTGCTTCCTCTCTTTCTATCTGAGCAAGGTCAATCATTAACTGTTCTTGCATAAGATAAAAACGTCTACGCTGTGGTTTCGTTCTGGGGTCATTAAGTGGATGTCTTAACGTTAGTTTTTTATCAATAATCAATTCATCGTTAAGAGTAGCTTTTTCAAGGTCTTCAATAGGCACTATATCTTTAAGACTACTAACCTTATCCTCAGACTTAAGAGTTTTAAGAAAAGAATGATAACCCCTAAGAACTACTTTTTCTTGATTTGGGTCGCTACCTAAACCTAACTTAGCTTCTAACTTAGCTTCTCGCTCTTGTAATTCTTTTTCAGTTAATAAAAATGAGGGAAGGGTTATAGTTTCCGTTGTTACTACCTTCTAACTAAGCTCTTCTTCTTTTGGTTCTTTAAGGAGTAGAATAAGCATACATTTCTGTTTACCTTCTAAACTATCTACCATTTCTTTACCGTATTTTATGAATCCATCAAATTTGGCTTGTGTAGCTGGGTAAAAAGTAGTTATAACATTTTCTTTAGAGTATTTCTCTTCTAATTTGGTTACCTTATGCTGTACAGCCTTGAAATCTTTGTAATAAGCGTCTTTTCTCTTTTGTTTTTCGTCGTCTTCTTCGTTAGGGTTCTCAAGCTTATCCAATTCACGTTTGAGCTTTGCTTCGTTTATTGTTTTAGTCTTCTTAAACTTCTCTTCGAAGAACATCTCCCACATTTTTGCTCTGTGGTCTTTATTAGAAATAACATCTATTTGATTTTGTATTTCTTTTCCATCAAGAAGCTTATTGTAGAGAGTAGTATAATCTTTGTAATCTGTATCAAATTCTTCACCTTCTCGTAACAACTTCACCCAATTAACAACAAATTTAGGAAAGACTTTATTGTACTTATCAGCGTCTACTTCTACCAACAAAGCATCTAAGCTTCTCACTTTTTTAATTGGGTTTATGTCTGTAAGCTTTAACTGTAGTTTGAGTTTTTCGTTATCATAATCAGGATGTCTCTTAAGAAAAGTACTAATTCTCAAATATTCAGTTTTAGTTCTTTCGCTGGTAAATAACTCACATGCTTCATTCTTAGCTTCTTCTAATTGCATCGGTCCAAGGTCTATAATAGGCACTTCATAGATGTTTGGTATCATACCCTCATCCATTAATTCAATTACAGCCCTACGACGATTGTGTCCGTCAATTATTGTCTCTTTTTCTTCAACAAAAGCAATTATGATTGGTTTCTTTATATGTGGCTTATCATAATGTATTAGATTCTTAAGGTCACTAAAAGCCCTCTCTGACTTCTCAGGTATAACCTTTTTAATCTCTGAATGTACGAATAACTTATGAGGGTCTCTCGTTAACTGTTCTTGTTTTGTTACCATATTGTACCCCACCATTCAACAATTAATCTTTCTTTTCTGCCTGAGCCAAAGATTTCAAAGCTCGGTTTATAACTGAATTGTAGGTTTCACAATCTACTTTTTTAGCTGTATCAAGAGCTAACTTAGTAGATTCATGAACTACAACCATCACTTTTTTGTTTCTCATTTTAAGTTCTACCTTAGCATACTATGATACACTGTAGCTTATAAATATTCCTATTGAGCATATTTCTCTAATAAAATATACAATAAAATATACCATTTTGGAATATCAATAAGACACAAAACAAACTTGGTTTGCTAAAAGAAGGCAAGAAAAACCGTTAAATCAGGCTTAAAATATGACTTATTTCTCAAACAAAGACAGCTAATAGACGGAATTTCAAAGTTCATTAATGAACCAAATTCACGTTAAGAAACTCTTATCTTTTGTAAAAGCCTAAGTTATCAAGCTGTGGGGTACAGAGCACTTGACTTCTTAGGCTGTTACTTTCAAACAACCAAAAACAAACCTCAAGTATTCACAGTCTATTACAAGAGACATAGGAATACCTAACGTGACATTACTGTCAAGGCTACCCTACTAACCAGCATGGTATTAGTTCTTAGTTGCCTTAAGCCTAACTTGATAGGTGAACTAACCGATATTCCCCACATTGAACCTCTCAAAAGGTACTGATGCTCGGATTAGACTTTTGCCATTGATTACTGACCACTTTCTCGGTAGCCGTAAAAAGTGTTATGGTTCGTGATAGAAACTTTGTTATTTTTTATTATTTTAAAATTTGATTAGAGACTACAAAACTGTGGGGCGTGTGGAGAATGTGTGTATTGGTAACTTTATCAATAGTATGGGTATAACCTGACCGTTTAGGCATTGATATGGGAGATTTTCGAGAATAAAAAAAGGGAAGGTTAGTCTTAAACCTTGAACCTTCAATAATCCTCAACACATTTAGGAACAGGATAACCCTTGAAAGCCTTCCTCATGGCTGCTTGTGCTTCCTTGGCATAGAGCTTAAGCTCGATTAGGTCACACTCTTCTTGAATAGTCATGTTGTCTATTTCACCTCATTGAGTAGAGACGCCACAACCGCATATAAGGAAGCTTACGAAAGTCGATATATCAATACTTTACTCACTAATTAATTATTGTACTACTTTAGTATCCTTGCAAGCCGAACGTAAGCTTAAGCGCAGTGAGGCGAAGCTATGACAGTACAGGTATGGAAAAGATATAAAAGAAGTTAGAATTGGGGTTCTTTTGAGTTACTTCTGTTATGGTAACTACCTAATGATGTGGATGTGTAAGATTCCATCGTCTATGTCTCTCGTGTTCCTTAATGGTACTGCATCTTTGACAAACATCGTAAGTATGACCCTTTGGTAGAAATCGACCGCATTTAGTACACTGTCTAATACTCCAAGTCAAAAGAACATAAGACATCTCTTCAGTTCCCTTAATACGAACCTTTTTAGAAACTCTGCTCCCTGTAGACAACTCACTATTTCCTAAGTATTTCATTGGCACATCAATCACCTTCTTCTTCCTTGTGCTTATGTTATTTTAGGTAATTTGGGATTAATAAACTTGGCTGTTTTGATCGATCTTCCAATTACGCGCGAGCGGTCTCTGCATGGAGAGAATTTCTTTAGTTTCTAATTTGCCGTATATCACTACCATGCTGAAAAGCATCAAATATGTACCTCAATAAGTGATGTGGAACTGATATTGTGCTTTTCAGTGTTATCTTTATATCTCTGTTCTCTATCATGTTATCTCAAAAAGGATGTAAGAAAACGATCAACCAAACAGAAAACCCATATACTAAGTTCAAGCCACTTGAGAAACAACTTAATCATGTGACTGGTTGGTATGAAGACTTTAACGGTCAAGTGTGTGCTAACTGTGGCTTAGAACGTAAAACTCAAGTTGCTACTGTTCCAGTCTGGAATTATGGAACAAGAACCCATGCAACTATCCCCCTATGTAAAAGTTGCAAAGAATCATTCTAAAGGAGTGTGAGAGATTGACCGAGACCAAAAAAGAACCTACTGATTTCAAACAGTTGTTTATTCAACACTACAAAGATTCTAAGAGCGCTAACACTGCACGGTTATACAAGTCTGGTTTAGAACGCTTTGAGCGCTGGTACGGTAAGACAGCACAACAAATCTACGAAGAGCACCGAGCAAACAAAGCAACAGGTAACCCAATGTTAGTACGATACTTCCAAGATGTCTTAGCTAAGTGGAATAAGTACATGATTGAGCAAGAACTGAGAGACAGAGAAACAGAAGAGAGACTTAAAAAAGAGAATACTTAGAGGATTGAGAAAATGAGCTTTGTTCTCGTGCCTATCCTAATCATCGTTACTGGTGCTTTCTTTGCTGCGCTCTATCAAGCATTTCGCTGGTCTAACCGTAAGAGAGTCAAACATCCTACTGTCTGGGAGCAATATCTCGAAACAGAGAGACGTAAGCGAGAGAAAAGAGATCAAGAAACTTAGCGGTTACCGCTTTATTTTCTTTCTAACTAACCCAGCACCGCACCTTGAACAGTGACCGTTATCATGTTCTCTTTCATAAGCGTCTACTGAATCCTCTGGTTCTCCCCAACTCAAACATAATCACCTACATTAATTTCGTCTACATGACGGTAAACCCTAAGTTTAAGCAAACCATGTCCATCTCTATGATAGACTTTCTTGTTTTCCTCATTAACTTTATTTCTGTTAAGTTTACCCCATTCCCGAGTAATCAAATTATGCTTTTCTTTACTTACTTTTTGAGCACATCGAGAACAGTATTTCTTTTGAATCTTAGAGAGAAATCTCCCACATTTACAACGTCTATCGGTCCACACTAACAGTTTACCACAACTGTAAATATAACTCAAGTTTCTCTTACTTCTCAAACTCATACAATCACTCCCTATGGCAATCGCCATCATTGCAGATATGCTGGAAATGTTGCAAAGTTTCCAATCTGCTTGTAGCTTTAGGCGCTGGTAAGTCAAACTTAGTCAGTAAAGCAATATCAGCTTCTAACCTTGCAATCTCTTTGAGTCTGTTCTTTCGAATAGGACAAGAGGCAGAACATGGCTGCTTAGCAAAGGCGTGCTTACTGACTGCATTATTCCCCAAAGTCCTCACCAATAAGCTCTATTTGACTAAGTTTTCCTCTATTATAGACAAGCTCCAATCCACATCCAGAACAGCTTATTATTTCCCCTTCCATAACGTCTTTGGGTACATCTAAAATAGCCGAGCAATCAGGACATAGAAACTTAGTCATAAATCGACACACAGCTTAAGATGTTCTTTCAATCTTCGTTCTCTTCGTAATGCTTTTTTTGATTTGGTTTGACAGGCTATAGAACAATACTTTTGCCATGAAGTAATTGGAGTGAATGGTTCTCCACAGACTAAGCAGTTCTTCATCTTGAACAGAGTCCTTTCTTCATTCGATTTGGAAAGTTGACAGAGTTGTTGGTGTTAGTGCTGTTATTGTTGTTTCCGTAATTCTTCCAGACGGTATGTGCGTTCATATCTATCATGACACAACAAGCTCCCATAGCTGGTTTAGCTGGAAAAAGCTCTTTGTTCTCATAACAAGCTAAAGCTAAAGCCCAGACTAAACAATCATCATGTCCAGCTTTCTTGGTGAAATTATAGAGTTGCTTAAGTAATTCTTCTTGACTGTCTTCTATCTCTAACTTGTGTGTTTTAATCAGATATTTTAGATGCCCAAGAGCTTCTTCTCGGTAGAGCTTCATATTAACAGGGAAGATTTTCTTTCTGGTTATTGCTTGTAGGTCTATGTAAAACTCTTCTGGTTGACTATCCATTTTATTTAAAACTGTATTGTACTCAATAAGATAGTCTCTAACTGCTTCTGGGGTCTCATTGATATTCTCAAAGTTCCAGTATTTGACTAATCTAACTTTGCATCTTGTACCTACTCTTTGAATGATGCAGAGAGCGTACTTGTCACGGTTTCCTGTTCCCCCCGAATCTATTCCAGCTTCATTATTTCCTGTCTCTGGTATTACACTCGGATAAGTACATGCCTTGATATGTTTCGGTTCAAAGAGTCCTTTCTGCTCTTGTGTTAGAGGCTGACCCAAAACGTCAACCAAATAACCTTCATGACTATAGTTCTTCTTGTTGTCTTCCAATTCCTCTTTAGAGTGCCACCCTTGGCAGTCAAGCTTTGACCAGTGAAACGTAGCATACCCATACTTCTTAGGATTAGTAATTATCTTCTGAAACTTACCTGATAGGTCAAACTTAGGCGGTGTACCACTTAAAACGTACTTGTACACTGAACCGCTAAGATTCCCTTGTGCCGTCTCAAGTGCATCGTCTTCTATCATCTCGGACTCGTCTAAGATAACAATGTCTGCTGGAACTCCTCTCAAGGCTTTCTCTGTACTTGTCTTTAGTAACACACGACTATGAAACGTAGATTCAAAACCAGTAATGGGGATAGTGTCTTTTACTCCTACCCAAGCTACGAATGCTTTCCACTCGGGATTGTTCTTAAAGATTCTTGTAATGTGGTCGTAGACCCAGCTTTCTTGTGCAGAGCTTAAGAGTATTGTTTGGTTAGGATAGTGAAGTGCTCTATAAACTGCCCAAACTGCCAGCGTGAGGCTCTTTCCTACTTGTCTCGAAGTGTAAACAGCATATTGGTGAATACTGGGATCTTCCAATGCCAGTAAGAACGCTGCTTGCTCGGGTATAGCTTTGTACCCTGTCGCTTTCTCAAAGAAATCAACGATATTGAGAGCTAAGACACCATCCATAGAAACTTTAGCATTCTCTTCTAACTGTTTCTTCTCTTTGAGCCTTGCTCTGTAATTAGCTTGTTTTTCTGAATTGGTTAACGGCATTAATCCTTATCTCCCTTAAGATTTACTGAGAACTGAGCACTGAGAACAGAAGCTCCTTGTCTAACTATAGGCTCTGAAATCCTTGACTGCTTCTTATGCTCTGTCTTTTGGTTAACAACATGCTTACGGATAGAATACTTTCCCTTGATGTCTTGAATCCTCATCAATATCCGTACTCCTCATTAATTTCCTTGCTAAGCTCCTTGAACTTTTCCCAGCAAGAGATTGAGCAATAGACTAAATCAAAAGCTGTATCCGTCTCAACTGGTTTTCCACAAAAGAGACACTTGTTTTTTATTACTACAATACTGCCTAAATTTGCCATAGAATTATCTCCTTGACAACTTAGCGCTGCGAGTAGAGGAAAGAGGTTATTTCATGAAGATACATTAAACCTCTACTCGCAGAACTTGTTAGTCTTTACTCTCCCCTTGCTCGGACACATCAAGCCGTATGTAGTTAGTGTTTCCTTCAAAGACGTAACGGACTGCATCGACTTGATACTGTTTCTTTTTAAGTACACATGTGCTTGTTATCTTTGGCTCAATCTCGCAATCGGTTGCAAATATCTGTTTGTTGTCTTTGAAAAATCGAAGGGTAATCATTGTTTATCCTCTTCCTCTATGAATACTAAGTTGTTACCATCTGAGTCTTCTCGGTTTCTATTAGGAGAACGCACGAACAGAGT
>Ga0187868_1003223_pt1 | contig 10275 bp, 13 predicted proteins | sample June2016WEW_13_4_FD_133014 | JGI IMG/M metagenome (GOLD analysis project Ga0187868, IMG submission 133014) | Peatland microbial communities from SPRUCE experiment site at the Marcell Experimental Forest, Minnesota, USA - June2016WEW_13_40 | ecosystem: Environmental > Terrestrial > Soil >... | reverse complement strand
TCGCCAGCAATTCGTAGCTCGTGAACGGTTTCTGCAGATACGGTGTGCCGGTTTGCTTGTCCGCCGGCATTACATAGCCGCTGGTGCTCATAATCCGCGTGCCGGGCACAAGTTGCCGGGCGCGCTCGATGAATTCGCGCCCCCCCATCGTCGGCATGACCAAATCCGTGATGATTAGGTCAACTTGCACGTTGTCGCGTGAAAGTATCGCCAGCGCCTTCTGGCCGCTGTTCGCCGTCAGCACGCAATAACCATATTCGGACAAAATCGTTTCGGCCATGGTCAGCATCAGACTTTCGTCGTCCACCACGAGAATGGTTTCCATGCCGTGCAAATTTTCATTCGTGCCGGAGCTTTCAGGGATGAATTGCTTTTCCGCCTGCAAATAAACACGCACCGACGTGCCCGCACCCGGCTGGCTGGATACCGCCACGCCACCGCCGTGATTCGTCACGATGCCATAAACCAGGGCGAGTCCCAATCCACGATGACTGGCGTCTTTCGTCGTGAAAAACGGCTCAAAAATTCGCGGCAATATGTCCGCCTTAATGCCCGGACCACTGTCGCCAATCTCAATGCACACGTAAGCCCCGGCGGCCAGATGCACGTTGCGATCCTGCGTCGGCTCGGCCAGATCCACGTTGCGCGTTTGCACGAAGATTTGACCAGTCCCGCCGCCGATGGCTTCCACCGCGTTCTCCAAAACCTTCGTCAGTGCCTGCTGCACTTTTGCCTCGTCAAATCGCGCCGAGAACAATTCCCGCTCCAATTGCGTCTTCCACGTGATTTTGCCATGCTCGCCGCGGAAAAAATCCACACAGCGGCTCACCACCATGTTCAAATTCCCCGGCGGCGAGCGGTGCGCTTCCTTTTCCTGACGGCTGAACACGGTGAGTTCGTTGGCGATCTCCGCCGCGCGCGACGCCGATTTTTCCACCTCCATCAGCGAATGCCGCCATGGATGCCCGGCCTCCGCCTTGCTCAACAGCAACGATGTGTGACCAAGAATGCTCGTCAGCGCGTTGTTGAAATCCAACGACACCGACCGCGCCAGTTGCAACGCGCACTCCAGTTTTTGCTTGAGCATCACCCCACCCGCGTCCGGCGCAGTTTTGGTTTCGCCCGGGGCGTGCGCAATGGCGGAAACCCCGGGGGCGGTTGCCGGCTCCGGCACAACCGCAGGCAATAATTGCAAAACGAACCACTTGCGGCCCTCCGAATTGAAAGTGCAGATCGCCGCTGTGAATTTCATCGTTGCGCCGTTTGCGACGCGAAATTTCAAGTCCGCCGTCACGGTCGGTGACTTCTCCCAACGAGCAAAAAATTCCTCCGGCTTTTTGTCGTTTTCCGGCGACCAAATTGCCGACAACTGCGGGGATTCGGAGGCCAATGCCGTGCCAAACGTGTTCGTTGCCGCCGTGTTCGAGCGCAACACCACGCCGCCCGCGTTCAACAGCAACGCCGGCCATGCCGCGCCCTCCAAACCGAATACAACTTCAGGTTTCATTCAAATCAACCAGAGCATCGTAGCCTACCGTTCTTCTTTTGAGAAATTTGAAGGGATGACAAACGCCGATGGCAGAAGTTCCCGCACCGTGAATTCCTTGATTTTGCCCGGCGCGCGGCTGTCCGCCACCCATACTTTTGCTTCCGGCGCGTATTCCGCCAGCAACTGCCGGCACGCGCCGCACGGCATCGGACCGCCGGGCGTGCGTGCCACAACCGCCACCGCGACAAAATTTTTCTCTCCGCTCGTCAGCGCGTTGAACAGTGCCACGCGCTCGGCGCAACACGTCAAACCGTAGCTCGCGCTTTCCACATTCGCACCGGAAATGATCTCACCGTTTTTTGCGAGCAATGCCGCACCGACCTTGAATTTGGAATAGGGCGCCACCGCACGTTCCCGCGCCCTTGCCGCTGCCCGCACCAGTTCGTTTTTGTCAATTTTGGCCATACAACCCGACGAAATGTTTCAGCAGTTTAGCTGCCAAAGTCTTCACCCGTTCGGCTGTTTCGAGCACCTCGGCATGCGACAATTTCTCCTTGCTAATGCCCGCCGCCAGGTTGGTTATGCACGAAATCGCCGCCACGTTCAAGCCGCATTGCCGCGCCACCATCGCCTCCGGCACCGTGCTCATGCCCACCGCATCCGCGCCCAGCCGTGCAAACGCGCGGATTTCCGCCGGCGTTTCGTAACTCGGCCCGCTCACCGCCAGATAGACGCCGCGTTGCAGCCTCAAGTTGCAACTTTTTCCGGCGCGGAACAACAACGCGCGCAATTTCGTGTCGTAAACCTGCGTGAGATCGACAAACCGGGGAAGCCCCGGCACGGGTCCGCCCCGCAGCGGGTTCGTTCCCATGAAATTGATGTGGTCGGTCAACACCATGAAATCGCCCGCGCGGAATTTTTTATTGATTCCGCCCGCCGCGTTGGTCAGCAGCAAATCACGGATGCCGAACGCCGCCAGTGCGCGGACGGGAAACGTGACGCGCTCCATTGGATGGCCTTCGTAAAAATGCGCCCGCCCGCTCAAAACCATCACCGGCGTTTTGCCCAGATGACCGAAATACAATTCGCCGGCGTGACCGCTCACACTCGGGACCGGAAAGCCCGGAATTTTGGCGTAGGAAATTTTCTTCTCCACGCGCAGTTCCGTCAGCGCGTGATGAAATCCGCTGCCGAGCACGATGGCGAGCGTCGGCCTCAGCCGGGAAACTTTTTTCAGCCGCGCGGCGGCCATCTGTGGTGTGGCATTTGGTTTCATGCGGCGCCGACTTGATTTATTCACCTTTTGCAATACTTTAGCTCGCTCGACTTATGGAACTGAACAATGACGAAATCCGCCGTTACTCGCGGCACCTGATTCTGCCCGAAGTCGGTCTGGCAGGCCAAAAGAAAATCAAGGCCACCAGCGTCCTGTGCCTCGGCGCCGGCGGCCTCGGCTCGCCCATCGCCATGTACCTCGCCGCCGCCGGCATCGGCAAAATCGGCATCGTGGATTTCGACACCGTGGATTATTCCAACCTCCAGCGCCAGATTCTGCACACGGACGCCGACGTGGGTCGGCCCAAGGCACAGTCGGCCAAGGAAACCATCGCGGGCATCAATCCGAATTGCGAAGTGGTCATCCACAACACCCGCATCACGCCGGAAAATGCGCTCGACCTCATCCGTCCCTACGACATCGTCGTGGACGGCACGGACAATTTCCCGACGCGCTATCTGACGAACGACGCCTGCGTCTTGCTCAAGAAGCCGAACGTTTATGGCTCGATTTTCCGCTTCGAGGGACAGGCCAGCGTGTTCGCACCGCACTTGGGCGGGCCGTGTTACCGCTGTCTTTATCCCGAACCGCCGCCGCCCGGCATGGTGCCGAGTTGCGCGGAAGGCGGCGTGCTCGGCGTGTTGCCCGGCATTGTCGGCTGTATCCAGGCCACGGAAATTTTGAAGCTCGCCATCGGCAAGGGCACTTCGCTCGTCGGGCGTTTGTTGCTGTTCAACGCGCTCGACATGAAATTCCGCGAACTCAAATTGCGGCGTGACCCGCAATGCCCCATCTGCGGCGAGCATCCGACCATCAAGGAATTGATTGACTACGAGCAATTCTGCGGCATCCCGCCCGAACCGGCGGCGCCGCAGTCCAATCCGGATGAAGTCACCGTCCAGGACATGAAGCAGGCGCTCGATGATCCGAAGCTCGGCATCAAGGTCATTGACGTGCGCGAGCCGGACGAATACGAAATCGCCCACGTCAAAGGCGTGCCGCTGTTGCCGTTGAGCCAGATCCAGCAGCGGTTCACCGAACTCGACCCGAACCAGCATTATTACCTCCACTGCAAGGCCGGCGTGCGTTCGCTCAAGGCGCTGGGTTTCCTGCGCGAGCAGGGCTTCAAATACCTCAAGAGCGTCAAGGGCGGCATCAGCGCCTGGTCAGACGAAATTGACTCGAACGTGCCGAGGTATTGAGCTGATGACCGGTGATGTGCAAAGACGCACCCGGGCTGCATTCGCCTGTCCGCAAATAATTTTTCTCGACGGTGGGTGGAAACATTGATTGCCTCTCCTCCGAAAGAGAAAGGAAACTAACCGTGAAAACTGTGAAAATACCCATCCTGGAAGAGTTCAGAGAGTTCGCGTTGCGTGGCAATGTTGCCGACCTCGCCGTCGGCGTCATCATCGGCGCGGCATTTGGAAGAATTGTCACCGCGCTGGTTGCGGACGTCATCATGCCGCCCATCGGCAGGCTCGTCGGCAATCTGGATTTTACCAACCTTTACCTTCCGTTGTCGGCCAAAGTCACGCAGGCGCAGGCGGCCTTTGCCGCGGCGAACTCGGGCCTCAAATTGCCGCTGGATGCGGCGCAAAAGGCCGGGCCAGTGCTCGCGTGGGGCGATTTCGTCACCATCATGCTGAATTTTCTCATTGTGGCCTTTTGTATTTTTCTGCTGGTGAAAGGCATGAACGCGCTCAAACGCCATGAAGAAGCGAAACCCACGCTGCCGCCAGAACCGACCGCACAAGAAAAACTCCTGACCGAAATCCGCGACCTGCTCAAAAACCGGCCGGGAGTTTTGGGACAGTCGCGAAGCGACACAGGAAATTAGCCAGCTACGAAGTGGCTGGATCAATCGTGTATAATAATTGCGTCCCGCAAGGGACACTGGAAAGCCAAACCTTCTAATGTCCCTTCAGGACATTGAACATTTTGTGCGTTTCACCAGCCACTTCGTGGCTGGCTAATTTCCAGCGCTCCTTCGGAGCAAGTTCAACTTTTGCTCCCTAACTCCTCGCGCAGTTTTTTCAAAGCCGCCAGGGCCGCGTCGCTCTCGGCGGCTTTTTTACTTTTGCCGCTGCCGCGCGCGAGTTCGACCCCTCCGTGCTGCACCGTGCATTCAAACACGCGGTCGTGATCCGGCCCGGTGGTGGAGACAACGTGATATTCCGGCGCCTCGGGCGAGCGCGCCTGCAACAACTCCTGCAACTCGCCCTTCGGATTTTCAATGATCGGCAGCGTGTCCAACCTGCCGAAGGCCGCGCCAAATTCGCGCAAAATAAATTCGCGCGCGGCCTCAAATCCGCCGTCCAAAAAGGCCGCGCCGAGCAACGCTTCAAACGTGTCCGCCAGCGCGGACGCGCGTTCGCGTCCGCCGTGCATTTCCTCGCCGCGGCTCAAAATCAAATGCGCGCCGAGGCCGAGGGCGTGGGCATGTTCAGCCAGCGTGCGGCGGTTGACGAGTTTCGCACGCGCCTTGGTCAACGGACCTTCATCGGATGCGGGAAATTTCTCGTAGAGCTGCTGCGTAAGGACGAGTTGTAACACGGCGTCACCGAGAAATTCCAGCCGCTGATTGTGCGCGGGCCTTCGCTGCGCTTCGTCCCCGCCAGGCGCGGTTTCGCCCTGCTCATGGGCGACGGATGGATGCGTGAGCGCCAGCCGCAGCAGGCCCTCGTCGCGAAACGTGTAACCGAGGCGGGTTTGGAATTCAGAAAATTCGGACACGGTCAATGGGTTGATTAAACTAAACGCCCCTCGCCCCGGCCCTCGCCCCGCCCGGCGGGGAGAGGGTGGTTGAGCGACAGCGAAACCGGGAGAGGGGATTCCATTTTGAAAAATTGTTTTGTTTGTTCAGTTCGCGGCGGGTTGTCCGGCTGATTGTGGTGCGGCCCCGGTTTCGGCGGTGGCCGGAGCTGCGGGGGCAGGCGGATTCAAGCCGTGTTCGAGCAAGGCGGCCACGTCGCGCTGGACGGCTTCGAGCTGATCCAGCCGCAGGTTCGGATCGGCAATCGTGAACACGTCGCCGGTCCCCGGCTGTTCGTAAATGAACACGCGCTTGCCGTCGCTGATGACCTGTTCCTTCACCTTGAGCACGCGTTTGCGTTCGAGCATGACGGCGAGGATGTAACCGGCAGGCGCGTAACGCGGATCGTTTTGCTCAATCAGCTTCCGCAGCAGCGTTTCGGCGGTGTCCTTGTGAATCGGGTCGGCGGGCGGCGCCGGCGCTTCGTAAATCCCCTGCCAATGAGAGATGAATCCGGCGCGGTTGCGCGTGTCTCCGGCACTTTGCTTTTGCGAGCACGGCTCACAGATGTCCGAACGCCGCAACTCCGGCGGCTGTTCGAAGAGCAGCGTGTGATACGGTTGTTGGTCGGCAAACGGCTGGCCGCACGCCTCGCAGGCGTGGGCGCGGGATTGAATGTTCCAATCGTTCATGAATTACGGGAGGATTATCGCGCCCGCAGCGAAACGCGCAATCCGAAAGCTTGTGACCGGCCACAGCCGCCATTTCCTTCCTGCAACCCGGTTCCGTCCGGAAAAATCTCGCGGAATACTTAAAATTCCGGCAACCTGTCCGGATGGTGCGACTGGTTTTGTTTGATGTTGACGGCACGCTCGTTCACACGGGACGGGCCGGTTCGCAGGCTTTCGCCAAAACCTTTGCCACCGAGTTTAACGCGCGCGACGGCATCGAAAAGATCAAGTTCGCCGGCCGCACCGACGTGAGCCTCGTCCGCGAATTTTTCGGCTACCACAACATCCCGGCCACATCGGAAAATTTCCAGCGGTTCTTCGAACGCTTCGTTTTCTGGCTCGACCAGATGGTGGCACAAGGCAACGGCGGACCGTGCCGCGGGGTGCCGGAATTCCTTGACGGGTTGCGCGCGCTGCCCCATCCGCCGGTGCTCGGCCTGCTCACCGGCAACATCCGCCTCGGCGCGGAAATCAAGTTGCGCCGCTACGGACTCTGGCATTTTTTTGAAACCGGCGGATTTGCCGACGACCACGAGGATCGCAATCACATCGCCGCCGCCGCACTCGAACGCGGCCGACGCGTGCTGGGGAAAAATTTGCGGCCCGAGGAAATCGTTGTGGTTGGCGACACCCCGTTTGACATCCGCTGTGGAAAATTCATCGGCGCGAAAGTGCTGGCCGTGGCCACCGGCGGCGCGAAGCTGGACGAATTAAAACGGCATCAACCCGATTGGGCGGTGGAGGATCTGACGCAGGTAACAGCGCGCGAAATTTGTATGCGGTAGCACCCGCGTCCCGCGGGTGGTTTCGGGCGTCGCGCCCGAAACTTGTGACGGAAATGATCCGTGGATATGCCTGCTGGCCGTGTTTCAAATGCGTGCGCGCCATCGCAATTCGGCGGGACGCCGAATTGAACCCGCCAGAGGCGGGTGCTACCCACAGATTTCAATGACAGTGACAGCCGCCACCGCAACAATGTCCGCCGCCACCGCCGCCGCCGTCGCATGACGGCGAATCGTTGCCGCCGGAGCTGGCGGAGGCGAACACGGAAAATTTCTTGGCCAATTTCTTTGAACCGCAGTGCGGGCAGGTGGTTCCCTTCCAATCGCTGGAACGGACGAGAATTTCGCTGTCGCGTTCGCACTTTTCGCAATGAAACTCGTAAATCGGCATGAAGGGAAAATAACCGGTGGGGCAAAAATCTCAAGTGCGGAACAACGGTGGGGCGAGACTACTGGCGAGCCAACTTGGGAACAAATTCCACAGATTAGCACGCTCGCCCCACCAAGCAATAGTCATGGTGCCAATTTTTCGCGATGCGGCAAATGGTCGCGGTTCCAGCGGACCAAAGCAGCGTCGCTGGTGTCTTCAAAAAGAAATTTCAGCGTCGGCGATTCAACGTGACCATCGCAAAAAACCATATTGGCTCTGCCTTGGTGGCGTAAAAACGGCTCATTGTTGATCGGAATAACAGGGAAATCTGGAGAACGCATGAGCACGCTATCGCATCCTCCCCAAATTTGTTCACCAGCTCCGACAAAGCCATCGCCCAGAGCCATCATATCGCTTGGACTGACAACTTCTGATTCCGGAACTGGCGGGGCCGAAATCGTTGACATGCCAAACTGCCTGCCAATTCCCAGCGAATTTGTGTCACTTCTTCCCGCGTGCATTCCGTAGGTATTGTAGCCGTAAGAAAGATAATCCACGTTTGACGAATAATTGGCCGGACGTTCCAGCGATGGACATTTCCAAATTCCTTCTGAAGGCAACGATGTCTCATGCGAATTACTTTCTTTTCCTAACTCATGTTCCAAAGTAGATGCCCAGCCGTCGTAATGATTTGGATAGCTGCCCTTGTCAAAATCTGGATTTGTGTCGAGCGGGTAAACGTGATTATCACCGACAAATTGTTGTATCGCTTGACCAAGTTGGCGGACATTGTTGACGCAACTGATGCGGCGTGCTGTTCCCACACCACGCGATAAAGCCGTCAACAAAAGCGCGGCCAAAATTCCGATGATGCCGATGACAACCAGCAATTCAATCAAAGTGAAGCCGTCTCGATTGGGCCTTCGCATATTGATTGGACAGTTACGTTGCTTGATCGTCACGAGTGGCTCATCGGCGAAGTCGCCATAGACAATGTGGCTCGTGATGAAGCGAGCAAAGGTGTCTGCTCTCCGGGAATGCGGAATTGTTATTCTGTCGGCGGCTGGTCACGTCCAGGCGATACTTCATTTCGCCTTTTCTTTCAACGGCCAACAACTAGTCTTCCCGCATGACACAATTACTGCGTGCGATTGAAGATTCTGTCGCGATGCTTCGCGGCTTGAGGGGTTTGGAAGAGCCGCTGAATCGCGCGGCGAAAATGGTTCTGGCCTGCCTGACCTCCGGCCACAAGCTGCTCGTGTGCGGCAACGGCGGCAGCGCGTCCGACGCCACGCATCTGGCCACGGAATTTCTCTGCCGCTACCGCGAAGACCGCCGGCCTTATCCGGCCATCTCGCTTACGGCCAATGGCGAACTCATGACCGCCGTTTGCAACGACTACGGCGCCGATGAAATTTTCGCGCGGCAGGTCTGGGGCCTGGCCGAAAAGGGCGACGTGCTCATCGCCTTCACCACCAGCGGCAAATCAAAAAACATTTTGCGCGCGCTGGAGGAAGCCCGGCGGCTGGGCGTCGAGAGCATCTGTTTTCTGGGCCGCGACGGCGGCTTTACGAAGGGCATGGCGACGCTCGATTTGCTTGTGGCCGGCGACAACACCGCACGGATTCAGGAAGGCCACAAACTGCTCTTCCACGTGCTGTGCGAAATGGTCGAGGAAAAGTTGCCGAAGTCCTGAGAAACCGGTGCTTCAGCGGAAACCGCCGTCGGTGGCCGCCTGATAAATGATGATGGTCAGGATGAAACCCCAAAAAACGGTCCCGCCGGCGGCACAGACGACGCCCCAAGTCCGATAAGACTGCGCCGCATTCCACATTTGTTTTTCTTTGACCCGCACACGGCCTGAAATCCAGAGCGCCGCAATTGCGAACGGCAGGCCGATCACCGGCAGCAGCCCGAGCAGCCCGCACACGAAACACCGCACCGAGCTTTGGAGCATCTGAATTTTGGCATCGGTGTCGGCGTTCATTTTGATCCCGGTTGTTCCGGTGAAATGGCGGTCGTGATGGCGTTGGTCTGCGAGGCATCCAGCCGTTTGATCTGCCGCTGGTCCAACAATTTCAATTCGCGGTGCAAATGAAGCAGGGCACTGCTGTTGGCGGCAATCAACATCAGCATGATCGCCAGCAGGGTGATAAAAATCAACACGGCGGAACCGCTTTGACGGTGAGACCGGGAACGATTGAATCGGGGAATTTTCATGGCACCGGATTGGCTGCTGCTTCGAACGTGAACAATAACGGCAGGCGGGCTTCCTTGCGGCGCGATTTCAATTCCAACTCCCAGCGCCACGCGCTGACCGGCCCGCGCGTGTCCATCACCATTTGCGATGCCTTGACCGTCGGCAGCAATGTCTCCGAAAAATCCGATGACGCCACTTGGCGGCGGATTTCACCGGCATTGAAACGGTAAAGAACTTCGTTGGTCCCGCAGGGAATCCGCAACAGCTCACCGGCGGCGGCGGTCTCGACGGTGATTTTTCCCGTGGCGTTGCGAATGTCCGCCCGCCAGCGTTCGCCGGCGTGCAAGGCGGCATTGATGTCATCCGTCGCATAATGCAGCGCCTTCGAGTAATCCCAGCAGACGTAAAACGCCCCGTACCCGATGCCGAGCAGGACGGCGAATACGCCGAAATAAACCAGGCACTCGATCAAGAGATACCCGGCCGAAGCGCCAACGCGTGGCATGGACAAGCGTGGCTTCATTTGATCGTGACCTCGCGAATGACCGGGCCGATGCCCTGCCGGTTGTCGGACGTCCATTCGAGACGGAGATGTTTTCCGGTCTTGGTCAATTGAAAATGGCCGGACGGCAGACGGGCGGCGGCATTGGCATGAACCGTGTAAACCTGCGG
>Ga0187868_1003214_pt1 | contig 10302 bp, 11 predicted proteins | sample June2016WEW_13_4_FD_133014 | JGI IMG/M metagenome (GOLD analysis project Ga0187868, IMG submission 133014) | Peatland microbial communities from SPRUCE experiment site at the Marcell Experimental Forest, Minnesota, USA - June2016WEW_13_40 | ecosystem: Environmental > Terrestrial > Soil >... | reverse complement strand
GATGAGCGACTGGACCTGGTCCGGCTTGCTGATATCGGGGAAGGGATCCTGGCCGTGGCGACCGGCGGACTCGACGGTGAGACTGCCTGCCCTGACGATGCGCTCAACGATGGTTTGGTGATACGTCACGTCCTGCACGCGCCCGATCGGGATCTCCCTGCCTGTTCGCCTCAGCACGCCGGTCCGGTAGACGATCCGCTGCGAGGTGACAACGAAGGTGGTCGTGCGCCAGCCCAGGTAGCGAGCGCCCAGGTACGCGACGGCGACGAGACCGACTCCGAGGCAGATCAGCCTCACATAACTTGGCGCCCGTGTCCACAGCACCACAGCGACCACGCAGCCGGCGAGAACAAGAGCCGTGAATACCGACGGCCAGAACAAGTAGGACCAGTTCGGTCTCGAGTCGAGGTAGATCTCCTCGCCAGGACCTAACAGCTTCGTCGGGAAGCTCACCGTGCCTGCTCGGGCGTCAACGAGTCGCTCATCCGAGCTTGCTCGCGATGGAGCCTGCCTGCCGCAGGGCAGACCCATCCGAACCCGCCGACGAGAATGCGGCAGCAGGTCGCGTCGTCGCTTCTGTGATCAGGTCGAGCAGCAATGAGGTGAAGGGCAAACGCGGGTCGACCCACAAATAGTGCGACAGCGAACCGGGGATCGTGTTGATCTCGTTGATGAACACGTCCTCGCCGTCGGAGAGGAAATCGAGCCGCGCCACCCCACGTAGACCCACGAGCGAAGCAACCTCGGGCACCATCTCGCGTATGCGCTCCTCGAGGTCGGCTTGGATCTGTGCGGGCAGCTCCCGTGGAGCCGACGTCATCCCTTCCGAACCGACGTACTTGTCCTCGTAGCCAAGGATCTCGCCTCCGCTGCGTGTCCGCAGCGGCCGCTCGATCGCTGAGAGCTGCAGCTCGGGCCAGCTCCTCACCGCAAGCTGCAAGTCGAACATCTCGGCTTCGTACGGCTCGAGAACCGCGCCTCGCCGCAAGTGCGGATTCGCCTTCAGGCGCGCGCGAGCCGTGTCGAAGTCCGCGACAACCTCTATGCCGATGGAAGACCCTCCAAAGCGTGGCTTCAGGATGTAGGGGGGAGGGAATCCCGGTTCCTCGCTACTCTCACTCAGCGGCACCCGCGGCAACGCGGGCAGGCCCGCGTAGATCACAAGTGCCCCGAACGCGAGCTTGTCCATGCCGAGCGCCGCGCCCATGGCGGTCGGGCCGGAATACGGTATGCCCGTCAGGTCCAGGGCACCCTGGAGGGTGCCGTCCTCTCCAGGACCGCCGTGACAGCAGACCAGCACAGCGTCGAGATCGAGGCGGTCCTCTTTTGCCCGCAGCCCGCTGGCGGGCCTGACGAACCCGCCGCCCGGGACGCTGATCAACCGCAGGCGCACGGCGTTGGCCGGGACACCCTCGACAAACCCCGCCGCCTCGGTCCCAGCCTGGACCTCATGCCAATCGCCCGACTTGGACCAGTACAGCGAACGTACGCGGCCGATGCCGGGGGCATGGGCGAGAGCATGAACAGCTTGCAGGCCAGTGAGAACCGAGACGTCGTGCTCAGGTGACGGACCGCCGTAGATCACCCCGACACGCGCGGGCCGGGCGCCGGCGTTCGACTCACGCGCGTCGCCGGACCGCGCCTGGACCGCTTTCGGCAGAACAAACGCTCCACGATCGTCCAAGTCCAAGCGGCGCTTCGCACCTTGCCTCATCGTGAGGTCACTTTATGTCACACTCCAGGCGCGGACACCGACCCCGGTGCGCCGACCTGCGTTTCATCTGCCGTTGCGCTCAAGGAAAGTGATCAGGGAGGTCGTTCTCGAACAGTACGGCGTCGCCGGGACCGAGCTCCTCGCGGGCCCACGCCACCGCCTCTTCTCGTGTTCCGACCAGTTTCACCGACAGGGTCTGCCCTGCCCTGCGGCAGCCCTCGACGAGCGCTGCCCTGTTCGTCCTTCCGACGACTACGAGGTCGGTCACAACACGCGCCGCCCGCTCGGCCAGGGCAGCGTTCTCAGCAGCCTGTGCCTTGCCGAGCTCGACCATTCCGGGTGTCACGAGAACTCGCCGGCCCTCGCAGGCCTCTGACTCGAGGGCATCGAGTGCAAGACCGGCACCGCTCGGATTTGCGTTGAAGGTGTCGTCGAACACGACATAACCGGCATTGGCCTGGTAGCGCTGCAATCGATTCGGTACGACTGGCAAAGAGGCGAGGCGCCTCACCACGACCTCAGGATCGATCCCGAGCTCGACCGCCACTGCCGCCGCACACGCGACATTCGATCGGATGGGGGGAGGGGCCCCTGGCGCAAGGATGGCGACACCGGACGAGCGCCCACGGACTCGCAGCTCGAGGCCACCGGCTTGTTCCAGCACAGCCACATCCGCACTCGCGTCCAGCCCCGAAGCGCGGACGACCACCTGGCCTGGGCCAACGCGTCGGGCGAGCTCGTTGAGCCGCTCGTCGTCGATATTGAGGACGACGACACGAGCTGTGGAGGTTATCTCCGCCTTGGCCGCGAGCGTCTTATCGAGGCTGCCGAATCGCTCCAGGTGCGCAGGGCCAATCGACGTGATGACGGCGACCTCGGGCTGAAGCCAACGGCAGAGCGCCTCAATCTCACCGGGCCCGTAAGCGCCCATCTCGGCCACGAGCACGTCGGTCCCCGGCACGAGATGCTCATTGACCGTGCGCGCCAGTCCGGCCCGATTGTTGAAGCTGCGCGGACTTGCCACCACACTGCGGTCGCCGGCAACGAGATGCGCGACGTAGGTCTTGGTCGTCGTCTTCCCATAAGACCCCGTGATCCCGACCACTATGGGGCGGACCCGACCGAGCACAACCGACGCACGCGCGACGTGGCGCTGTGCCAGCCGGTCCTCCACAGGGCGGAGCATGCCAAGCGCGGCGTCAACGAACACAGGAACTGCGATCGCACTCCAGGCGACCGCGAGCACAGCCGCCGAGACACCGGCGTATGCGCCGGTCAGCGCGGCGGCAAGGCACTCCATCCCCACTGTGCAAACCGCGACCTGGGACAACCGGCGCGTCCACGCGAGACGTGCGGTGCGACCCCGTAAACGAAGGCCGACCGGTCCGACCGCCACGATGACGCCAGTCGCCAAAGCTGCGGGCACAACCACGGTTGTGAGTCCGGCGCAGCCCACGGCCAACAGGGCGAGAATGCTGTTGAGAGGCGTGCTCAGCCACCAACGCCACCCAAAACGCGTCGCCGCGCCGGATAAGTAGTGCTCGTGTTGAACGACGCGCAGCCATCGAAGGTCAGCACAGACGATCGCGACGACGGCTGCGCCGAGAGCGACGGCGCGGAGCACGGTCACAGGCCGGACGTGCCCTCGGTCGACTCTGCGACGATCAAGGTTTCAGCCTTCCGATAGCCGCTCTCAGTTCGCCTGGAACCGTCAGAGGCGTGAGATGACCCGCCCCGGGGCAAACCACAAGATGAGCGTATGCGAGCTCGCCCTGCAGTCGTTGGGCCACCGCCAAGGGAACCTCGGTATCGTCGTCACCCCACACCAGCTCGACGGGGCACTTCACGCGAGCCAGCGACCCGTCATAATCCTCGGCGAGCGTGCGCACGAGAATGTCCCGCATGACACCAGAGGCCGCACGGTAGTCATGGGACCCGTAACGCTGCCGCAACCCTTCCATCCTCTCTTGGCCAATCAGTCCGCGCGCCGCCAGGCCACGCGCCATCCTGAAACCCAGCCGCGGCCTGGAAGGGGCTCCAGGGGATCGATAAAGGGGTGCGCCACTCAAGACCAGGCCGGCAATCCTGTCCGGATGGCTCGCAGCCAGGTGCACAGCAACACGACCACCGAAGGAGTGCCCGACCACGACCACTCGTGGCGCCATCTCGCCCAGAACTGCGGCAACCGTTTGTGCGTAGTCGGCACTCCCCCAAGCCGTGTCAGGCGCGGGAGCGCTCCCGAATCCCGGCAGATCGAGTGCGATCGCCTCGATTCCAGGAGCTGCAAGAACGGCACCGAAATCCCGGTGGTCCCGGCGCCAACCGTGCAGAGCCAGAACCCACGGCGTCCCCGCGCCGTACGACTCCCCGAACAGGCATGAGCCGGCGAAAGACGTGAGCATTTCCCAAAAACCTAACGCGTCCTCCTCCGAGTGGACTTGACCCCCGTACAGCAACCTCACAGCACCCTGAACGCTGCCACACCCGACCGCTACGGTCTGTTCATGGACTTGACCGGGAGACGCTCCAACGACCTTGCCGGGCGGCTGCTGGCCGGATGCGACCCCCAACAGCGCGAGGCCATCACGACCGAGGCGCGGCCGCTGTGTGTGCTGGCTGCCGCCGGTTCCGGCAAGACTCGCGTTCTCACGCGTCGCATTGCCTGGCGGGTGAACGAGGGCTCTGCCTCGGCGCAGTACGTACTCGCTCTCACCTTCACTCGCAAAGCGGCGTCCGAGCTGCGGGGCCGTCTTGCGGGCCTCGGCCTCGCCGAGCCGGCGACCGCTGGGACATTTCATGGCGTGGCGCTCGGGGAACTCCGACGTCTGGCCGCGGAACGCGGTCGACCGGCGCCAGTCGTCATCGCATCCAAGGCGGCTCTGTTGGCTGCGGCCGCAGGCCGCGACATCGCTCACGACCGCGCCACGCTCGCTGATCTCGCCTCTGAAATCGAATGGGCACAGGCTCAGTGCATCACGGCTCGTGACTACCAACGGGCCGCAAACACCTCTGGCCGTTCGAGCCAGTGTGATCCCATGGTCGTCACGGAGATCTGGAAGCGCTATGACCGGGAAAAGCTACGGCGGGGCGTCCTCGACTTCGACGACCTCCTATTGCGCTGCGCGACCGAGCTCGAGAGGGATCCGGACTTCGCCGCCTCGGCCCGTTGGCGGTTCCGTCACCTGTTCGTGGACGAGTACCAGGACGTGAACCCAGCACAGGTGCGCATCCTCGACAGGTGGCTCGGCGACGACGACGATCTTTGTGTCGTTGGGGATCCCGACCAGGCAATCTACTCATGGAACGGGAGTGATCCGCGGGCACTCATCGACTTCCCTCAACGCCATCCCACTGCCCGTGTCGTACGGCTGGCCGTGAACTACAGATCAACTGAGGCAGTGCTGGCGGTCGCGACGTCGGTCCTCAAAGGTGAGTCGACCATCGCGCCGGAGCCGCCGGCGGACGATCGCTCGAACGAGGCAAGCGAGGCACCGGGGGACGTGGTGCTGACCGGCTATCCGCGCTCGGGCGGTGCGGCCCATCCCATCGTCGCTTACGAGAGCGATGCCGACGAGGCGCTGGGGGTGATCACCGCCCTCAGGAAGGCGCGAAGCCCTGGAGCCCCGTGGTCAAGCCTCGCCGTCCTGGCTCGTACGAACGCCCAACTCGTGCTCTTCGAGAGGGAGCTGAGCGCGGCGGGCATTCCCTTCAGGAGTGGCGGCGGTCGCGCGTTTCTCGCGCGCCCGCAGGTTCGCCGAGCCCTGGACCGCTTGACCAGCCCATCAGATTCGCCTGGCATGCGCGCATGGCTCGAGGAGATTGCCGTGTTGGCAGGTGCTTCCGCCCTGGGTGGAGCGGACGACGAACTCGATGTCTTCGCCGACCCCTCCGCAGGCGACGGCACCGCCGAGCCCGCGTCGGTCGACGACGATCTCCTCGAGCTCGGCGCGCTCGCGGCCGAGTACCTACGGTACGACTCGGGCGCGAGCGCAACTGGGTTCGTCTCCTGGCTTGAGGCGAGCCTGCGCTCCGATCCTCCTCGTCAGGTTGGTGACGCCGTCGACGTCATGACCTTCCATCGCGCGAAGGGTCTCGAGTGGCGCGTTGTCTTCGTGACCGGGCTCGAGGACGGTCTTGTCCCGATCGCCCATGCGCGCACACCAGATGCCGTCGCCGAGGAGCGCAGACTCCTCTACGTCGCGTGCACGCGCGCCATGGATGATCTTCGTTGCTCGTGGGCGCGCGAACGGTCCTTTGCGGGCCGACGTTCAGTGCGCAAGCCTTCGCCATACCTTGCGGCCATCGAAGCCACCCATCGCGACCTTGCACGCCTGCACGAGGTGACACCGGAGCGGTCGCGCTCCTCGCAGCGACAGGTCCGGGCCCTGCTGGCAGCCCGGCAACGAGCGAGCCGGGCACTGTGACAAGCAGTGGCAAGGGCCTCGCGCCTTGTAACAGACCGATCGTGCTCTGAGCTGGATCATACGAGTAGCATGGCGAGCGAAGTAGCATGCCTTGTGCTTAAGGGTCCCGCCGTTAGGGGAGCCGGGAATTTAGCTGCAAAGAACCGCACGTGATGGGCGATTCCGTGAGAAGACAAGACGTCGGGCGATTGCTTGGAAGTTGGCACGGGAGGAGGGTGGCTGATGCCTAGAGACGGCGACAGCGGCGCGTCGGACCTGGAGGCACGCAACCACTACCTGAGCATCATCGACGATGCCTGGGAGGTCTACCGCGAAGCTGTTGAGGCAGCGTGGGCAGACTACGAGGAAGCCTTGAAGCCAGTGCGCGGCGTCTACGAGGAAGCGCAAGCAGCCGCGGAGGACGCGCACGGCAACGCGATTGACGCGGCTTGGGCCGACTACAAGCAGGCAGTAGCCAGTGCCCCCGCGACAATGCGCCGCGACATCGTCGCCCAGGCACGCGCCACCTACAACGAGTTGGCCGCACAGATCCGCAAGGCCTACAACGAGAGCATGGCCATCGCTCGCGACGGCTACCTCCGGTCAGTCGACGATGCAAGGGCGTCCTACCGAGCAGCTGTGGACGGCGAACTCGACGCCCATCGTGAGGCGGTCCGCGCGGCTTGGAGCAGCTACCTCCAAGCGGTTGACTCCAGCCTGCTCGCCGAGGACTGAGCTCTCACAAACCACGGGCGATCCTCGCCACTGATAGATTTTTGCTACCTGATCGGTCCAAACGATCGATTCACGGGTAGATCGGGCTTCCGATTTGCCGGCAGCCCTTGGGCGACTGGACGCAGGCATGCATATCTCAGCCAGAATCGAGTACGCGCTGCGAGCGCTGTGCACCTTGGCGGCCCGAGCAGGCGAGCCACTCACCGCCGAAGAGCTGGCCGAAGCGCAAGGGCTTCCCGTTCGCTTTCTGCGAGCCATACTCAATGATCTCCGCCGGGTCGGAATCGTCACGAGCCAGCGCGGCAACGAGGGCGGCTACAAGCTCGCGCGGCCTGCGTCTGAGATAACCGTCGGCGACGTGTTCCGCAGGCTCGAAGGTCCTCTTGCTGAAGTGCGTGGCATGCGTCCCGAGTCGGCCAGCTACGAAGCTGACGCGGTGCATCTGCAAAAGGTCTGGGTCGCAGTTCGGGCATGTCTGCGGGGCGTGCTCGACGAGGTCACACTGGAGCAGGTCGTGTCCGGCAAGCTGCCCAACCAGATTCTCCGCCTGGTGTCCAGCCCTGGCGCGTGGGAACCCCACTCACACACGACGATGTAGTTGCCTAGTCCAATCCGGCCGGGCTCCCGACGATCTCCTTATTCGAAAGCGCCCGTCGAGCGCCCGTCACGATCCAACGACCATCGACCGCGTAGGGCTCGATCGGAAAACCTAGGGCCAGCAACAGCGGCCCGAGTGCCTCATTGAGAATGTCGACCGACTCGATCCCGGCCGGAGCCACGGCCTCGCCAGGGATGGTCGACTCCCGCAAGACCCAACCCACAACGACGCCCCCGTGCCCGTGTCGGTCCATGGGCACGATCGACAGGTAGCACCCAGCCGCGGGCGAGTCGACGTTCTCCGGGTCGCGCGACCCGAGACCAAGTTCCTCGATTGCCGCGAGAAGGTCGTTCCGTGCTTCGTCCAGACCGGGCTCTCGTGCTGCCACCGTCTCGGACACCTCCGCAGAGCCGAACTCGATAGCCCCCACACTGTCGAACTCGGACGGCGAAAGCCCAGCTCCTAGGGCTTCGAACGTCCTGTCCTCCATCTCTTCGCTCATCGGTCCCTGACCATTCGGTCCCCTCGGGTATGTCATGTCGGATGCAACAGGACGGCGCCTGTACCAGCATCTCGCGCCCGTTCCAGCGAGACTCCCAAACCTATGCTACGTGGCTCGACTTCGTCGGCAGTGGATCGAAGGATTCCACGGCGCGGGCGTCGTGGCAATCCACAGGCCTGCGCCTGCCGCCAAGTCCGAAACGACGCCCTGCGGGCGCTCGAGCACGTCCGAAAACCCTGGCCAGCAACCCTGCATACGCGCTCCGACGCCACAGCGCAAAGTCCGTCCGCAGCCGCGCCTTTGCCGTCGCGTCCGTGAAGGAGGGGGCGAGCTGCGTTCTCGTCTCCTCGGTGCAGGGTCCCTGGAGAGAGAGTCGGTCGTCACTTCTTCAGTCGGAAAGAAACCCCGTGGCTTGGCGGGCTTACACCTGAGCCGGATCTGTTCTGTCCTGGCCGGGCGACCATCAATGCGACGATGGACATCGCCATCGCCAAGGATCTCTTCAGTAACCTTGTCGTCGCCTGCACCGCTCTGAACGCTCACGTGGAACGGATCGGGACCTGGGAGGCGCTCCTCGCTCGGCTACCCGCATACGCGGTCGGCGAAGATGGCGCCCCGGAGAAATGGGCGTGGCCGGACCTGCAGAACAATCAGGTGCGTCGCCACGCTTTGTACCTCTACCCCGCTGTTGTACGGGGTCGACCCCGAGCTGTGCAGCAACGAGCGCCTGCTGCAGGCTTGCCGGCAGACGGTCCAGCTACGGATGCAGCGGCGTAGACAACCTGGCAACGGCGAGATGGCCTTCGGCTTTGTGTGGCTCGGCATGGTCGCGCGGCACACCCCGGCATGGCGGAGGAGGCGCTAGTGTACTGACCTCCAAATGAGCGCGCGCATGTAGTACAGTTGTACATGGCCCAGGCTCCTGCCCCGCCGATGTCGCTGACGAGGAAGGAGAAGGCCGCGCTGCGGGAGATCGCCAACAGTCCGTCGCTCGCGTATCGGGCGGTGCGGGAAGCCAAGGGCCTGTTGATGGCTGCCGAGGGCGTCGCCAATGCCACGATCGCCGCGCGCCTCGGCGTGTCTCGCTCGACGGTGCTGGCCTGGCGCCGCCACTTCGAGACCGACGGCATCGACGGCGTCGGCGCGGTGCGGGAAGGAAGGGGGCGCAGGCCGACCATCACCCAGGACCGGATCGACCAGATGATCTCCGACACCCGGAACCTGACTCCTCCAGAGGCCACTCACTGGTCCATCCGCTCCATGGCGGCCCATTCCGGCCTGTCTCGCTCCACGGTGCAAAAGGAGTGGTCGGCCCGGGGGCTCAAGCCCCATCTGGTCAAGACCTTCAAGGTCTCCACCGATCCGGACTTCACCGAGAAGCTGGTCGACGTGGTGGGCCTGTACATGAACCCTCCGGACAAGGCTGCGGTCTTCTCCTTCGACGAGAAGTCCCAGATCCAGGCCCTCGATCGGACCCAGCCCAGCCTGCCCATGAAAAAGGGCCGTCCGGGCACTGTCACCCACGACTACCGCCGCCACGGCACCACCACCTTGTTTGCCGCCCTGGACGTACTCACCGGCGAGCTGATCGGACGGTGCTACTCCCGACACCGCCACGGGGAGTTCATCGCCTTCTTGAAGGTAATCAACGCCGAGGTCCCTCGAGGAAAGCCGATCCACATCATCTTGGACAACTACGGCACCCACAAACACCCCGATGTCGTGGCCTGGCTGGACAAGCACCCCCGGTTCCACCTGCACTTCACGCCTACCAGCTCCTCGTGGCTGAACATGGTGGAGCGCTGGTTCCGAGAGATCACGACCCGGCGCATCCGACGGGGCAGCTTCGCCAGCGTGGCGCAGCTGGTCGCCGCCATCGAGGACTACATCGCCCACCACAACGACGACCCCCGGCCCTTCATCTGGACCAAGACGGCCGGTCAGATCATCGCCAAGGTGCGTCGCGGTCGCATCGCCCTGGAGGCTGAGCATGCGCGCGCTATTTGAAAGTCACCGCACTAGAGGCTCTGACGATGCTCGCGACGCGTTGTTGGCGCCCCTCACTGGTCTCGACCCACGACCCGCTGATCCCCGTACGCGGTGCGACTGCGCCTGTTCAATGTCGACGTCTGCGGTGGCTCTCCCGCGCTCGTTGTCGAGATGCTGGTGCAGTCCTCCATCGGCGCCATCGTCGCATCCCGGCGCCCTGCGGCGGTAACCGGGTCCACCCGTGCGCCGGCTGTTCGGACCTTATTGGCGACCTAGTCTCCCGATTCTGAGATTCGCTCACAATATGCCGCGAGACTGTCGAAGATCTCGTCGGCCGTCTTGTGCCACACATATGGGCGGG
>Ga0187868_1003212_pt1 | contig 10309 bp, 9 predicted proteins | sample June2016WEW_13_4_FD_133014 | JGI IMG/M metagenome (GOLD analysis project Ga0187868, IMG submission 133014) | Peatland microbial communities from SPRUCE experiment site at the Marcell Experimental Forest, Minnesota, USA - June2016WEW_13_40 | ecosystem: Environmental > Terrestrial > Soil > Wetlands... | reverse complement strand
GTTGTCCCCTTGCCTTGTTCGCTTTGCACATGGATCCGACCGCCGTGGGCTTCAACGATGGTCTTGCAGTGATAAAGGCCTATGCCCATACCCTGCTTTTTCGTCGTCTGGAAGGGACGGTAAAGGGACTTCTCGATAAATTCCTTAGACATCCCACAGCCGTTATCCTGGATGGCAATTTCCGCCCAAGTATCCTGGCAACGTGTCACAATGGTGATTTGGCCATCTGTTCCTAATGCATCGTAGGCGTTCATCAGAAGATTTTCAAGAACTTTATGGATATGCTCCCGGTCTATAAGAAGAGATGGTACTTTTTCCAGGTCTTCGGACACGGGCGCCTTGACATACTCCCTTGCATCTGAAACCGTTTCCTTGACCAGGTCGTTTAAATCAGTTTCCTTGAAGGCCATTTGCAATTTTTGGCTCAATAGGGACAAGCGGCTGCTCATGTTGTTTATCTTAGATACGCTCTGGGAGATTGTCTGAAGAGCATCGCTGCGGAATTCCGGATCGTCTATATGTACAGGAAGATTCTGGGTGACCAGGGAAAGCTTTGAGGCCAGATTTTTCAGGTCGTGCATAAAAAATGCTGACATGGACTGAAAAGCTTCGAGTTCTTTTGCCTGCCGCAATTGTTCCGAAAGTCTCAGGTTCAGCAATCCCGCGGCCGCCTGGTCGGCTATGGTTTTAATGAGTTCAGATTCCTCAAAAGTAAAAGGTTCATAAAAGACTTTTTCACTTAACGTCATGATGCCGATGAGCTGGCCCGCGGCATTGAGCGGAACGCAGTACCGTATCCGCGATTCTTTTGTTTCTTCAAGGTCATAGGCGAGTTTCAGGTCTTCTGCCCAATCGTCCTGACGACCATCCAGATCGACTGGCATAGTCTGCTCGAACATGGCCTCAATGAGAGCTGCGCCGCCATGGCCAATGAATTTCAGTTCCTCTGCCTGAGCTGCCGTAAACACGGTCGAGCCCCCAAAAGAAAGCCTTTCCTGTTTTTCGTCGACGAGCCAGATGCTGACCGAAAGGATTTCCAGGGTTTCAGACACTATCCTGACGATGATGTTGCAGAGCTCTCCGATTTGCGTTACCGAGGTAGTTCTCTTGGCGAAATCCTCCCAGATCTTCTGGTAGTCATACTGGGGTAGCTTGAAATGCCTGCTGATGAAACGTTTCCTCTTCATGCGGAGGCGATCAGAAAGCAAGATAGCGGCAAGTCCTATTATAGCGATAAAAATTAGAAATATGATAAAATTTACATTTCTGATCCACTCGAAACGAATAGAGACCCAGGAAAACAGTCCCACCGTGATAAAGTAGATGCCCACAATAATCATCGTAAAAGAATTGTAGAGAAACTGGTGGGAGAGATGGACGCTCACATCCAGAGGCTTTCCACGGAAAAGAGACCGCAGGATTAGTATATCCGCCACCAGAAGGGTGCCTGAGTCAACAAAATCCAGCTCGGTGTTTACTCCTTTGAAAAGGATAACATGGCTTTTAGTGAACAGGTAAACAACAAAGATGCTTCCGATGCCCAGGAACATGAACTTGGTCTGCCAGCGCATGTGGCCCGTGGCATGGCGGAAGGTTCTTTCCAGGTTCATAAGGATCAGCACAGCAAAAATTACCCACGACAGGTGCCAGACATATCCTGACCACCCGATATATATGAAAAGTGTGGATGCGGCTGTCAGAACGGGCTGCCCCGTAAAAAATGCGCTATTAAAAAGAGCGACCATGGACACGGGCAAAACAAAACACAAAAGCAGAATCCATTTCCACTTTGATATCTGCTCAGAATAGTTGGCCCGGGCAAAACTGACGCTGAAGAATAACCAGACAGCGGGTAGAAAGGAAGCGGCAACTAATTGCAACCTGTACCAGAACAGAAACTCATCAATGGATGTCGCCTGGTAAACGAATCCGCTCAGCGCGGCCTCTAAGGCGAACAACCCCATACCCGCAGCAAAGACACGGTGAACAAAAGAGCGCGGGTCACGGTACAGCGCAATAGCTGATATTCCAGCCGTAGCAACCGCAGCGATATATGAAAACACCGCACTAAAATTCATTCTACTCTCATATTATAATTCTCTTTTCCATGCCTGTAATTTCGACCGCCAGGAGCAACCCTTGTCCCTTTCCCCTTGAACCTTTGCTTACAGCAGTGAGGCGTAGACTCTGCCCAATTGATCAAGAGCCTTGACCTTCTTCTGGATAATCCGGTAAATCTGCGACAGGTCAAGCTTTAGATAGTCATGGACAAGGATGTTTCTGAAGGCGGCCATTCCTTCCAATTCTTTAAGAAGTTGCGGCGTGATGACCTTTTCTTCTCCGAGTATTTGAAAGACCTCGGCGTAGGTTTCCGGTTTTCGATATCCCCGGTCGGAAATGATGTGATTTCCGATGTCCAGAAGACATTCAATGCAAAGATGAAGATAACGTTCGGCCGCTCCATGCACAAAGAGGTCTTTCTTGAATGTTTGGATGTCTTGTTTCTGGATAGATTGCAGAATCTTGATGTACCCACGAAGCCTCTCCAGTCTCGCGGCTATCAGGTCCTTCCTAACCAAAATAGTCTCCTGACTTGATTTTTTCTTTTATGCTTTCTCTATGAATCTGTCGAAGATAGATGGTATCGAGATAATCCCGTAGGACCTCCGTTTCGAAAATGACGCGGCGCGGCACATTGTCCTTGATGATATGATTGTGCCGGATAACTTCATAGTTCAGCAGTGGCGGAGCCGTATTCAGGACAACAATCTCTACATTTTCGTTATTTGTGATTCTTACCAGATTCTCCAGTAGTTTTAGCCGGTAGGTCAATGGATTAACCCTGCCGTCAAGATAGACCCCGATATCCAGGTCGCTAAGCGGTCCGGCTTTGCCAGTGGCCTGTGAGCCGAAGAGATAGGCGAACTTGACTGTCTTCTGGCTTTCCAGAAGAGCCCTTATCCTGTCTGTTTGGATTTTTGGGTTCGTGCTCTGCATTCTTCTGAACCAATTCATTTGATGAACGAAGTATAGGAGACAGTGTTCTTTTATGTCAAGGCAATTTAAGGTTTTTTGTCAATTCCTTGTACCTTGCCTCTCACATCCGTAGGGCTGGCGTCTCGCCTGTCTCTCCTCAGCGCTACTTGATCGATTCACCTTGAACTTTGCCTCTTTTACTATTCACTTGTGACTATTTACTATTCAATGCAGCCTTCAGGATCTTAAAATTTTGATCGCCGTAATAGAACCGTTGTGCCTCTTCAAGCAGCATACCAAGTTTGACTGTGTAATCTCGCTTAGACAGGCCATCGATTTGCTCTAACAATTCAATTCTCCGTTGTTTGGAAAGGTTCAGTGGCACACCTCTCTTTACAAGGAATTCCAGATCATACACGTCACGGATTTCTTTCCTGTCAAGAAAGGCGCTGACTTTGGATGCCATCATGTCAGACAGTGACACCGCCTTCACTATAACCTGAAGGGTCGAATGAGGGCTGTAGGCTATTGCCTGATCTGCCCGGAACTTCCGAGCATTCTTACGAACCTTAATCTTCAGTGAACGGGGGTAGCGGGCTGACTTTAGCTCCATAAGGATAGTATAGAATTTATCTGTCGCATCCCGGGCAGTATAATAGCCGGCAAGATAGTCCCTCAGTTTGCCCGGCAGATCCGACGGCGTCTTTGCCTTCAGCAACCAGAAGTCAAGATCAACGGAAAAGCGTTCCAGGCCATGGCACAGACGAAGCATCGTGCCCCCGCCAAATATCAGGTGGCGCAGGAATTTCCCGCTGTTTAACTTATCGAGAACTTCTATCTCGAACTGTTCCTGCTTGATCAGATCCCGCATATCTTTTGCGCGTAATTCTTTGTTCTCTCCGGGAAAGCTTCCATCATTTTATTCAGGATGGCTTTATCCAGGCTGTCCATATTGATGGCGCTCCAGTCAGCCGCATATTCCCCGAAAACGCTAAAATGACAGGCATCAAGAAACGCCTTCTCCTTTTCCGCGATGAATTCGGTTTTCGTCCTAGTGAATCCGAAATAATACTGCGATTTCATCTTGAAGTAATGAAAGGACACGCCACGCACAGCGAATCGAACAGACCTCTTCAATGAAACACTTTCATACCATCCTCGTGGCACATGAGTGGTGACGCCATAGAAGGCGAGGGCGCTCACGCAGGAAATATAAGAAGGGACCTGCAAAAAATTGGCGAGCCGCAAGAAATCATCATTTTCGTAGCGAGTCCAGCTGTTTTCAGGGACGTAGAAATTGTTCTTTAACCGGACGAAGATACCTCTCCTCGCGTAACGGCTGCATAAAACATGGGCAGACTCGGACTTAATCTGTAACAGGGACGCGACATCCTCCGCAGTGAAGTAAAGTCTCTTCTCTAGTTCACGCAAATCAGGCAAGTTCATATTAGGAATACATCCTTAACATTTCTGTTAAGAATATATGCCTGATCAGGTTTTGTCAATAATAAATACACTGGAAGATGACAGCCCGTCTCTTTGGAATTTCCCTAACCCATCTTCCGCAGTTAAAAAAGCGAATTATAGTAATTACAGTATGTTACGAATCGAACAGTGCGTTTTTCTGCACTACATTTCTATTATTTTGGGTCTGTTTGGAAGCATCACCCTCATTCTCTGAAGCAATACTTTCAACTCCTTAGGTACACTAGATGCCACCCTGAGCCTGATGGTTTTTCCTCTCGTCGGCAGGAGAACATCAAGGGATTTTATTTCTCTCATTTCCTCCAGCAATTTCCTGGACGCTGTGCCGAGGCCAGAAGCCTTCATCCACTGTTGCAATGTCCTCCGCATGGCCAGTGAAAGAAAACACACCAATATGCGCGCCTGGATCCTATCCCTTTTATGATGATATATGAGCCGCATCCCCAAGTCGTGCTTGATAATGCGAAAGGCATCTTCCACTTCGGTCAGCTGTATGTATGTGTTCCACCATGTCTTGGGATCAGTCTCCGTCCAGTTGGTTCGTAGAAGGTAATTAATCCTGGGTAAACCCCCGGCTCTGCCGGGGGACTCCCCGAGTTTGACAATTCCGGGAATATAAAGGAAACCTCCTATCCGTGAACCGTTCAAAGTTTACGGGGAAGGAGGTTTCAGTTAAACGACAGGCAGAGTTTAAGCCATACGTCATGGGAATGCAAGTACCATGTGGTATGGATACCGAAGTATCGGAGAAAAGCGATTTACGAGCAACTGCGGAGATATTTGGGGTCAACATTCAAGGAACTCGCGATTCAGAAAGAGAGTCAGGTTATCGAGGGTCATCTTCGAGTTGATCATGTGCAGATGTTGATCTCCATTCCGCCGAAGTATGCGGTAGCGCAAGTGGTTGGTTTCATCAAAAGCAAGAGCGCGATACATATTGCGAGAAACTTTATGGGTCATCGCAAGAATTTTACCGGTCAGCACTTTTGGGCCGGAGGTTATGATGTTTCCACCGTTGGCAGAGATGAAGCCACCATTCGAGAATACATCAAGAAAACAAGAGCAAGAAGACCGTCGTCTCGATCAGCTCAACATGTTTGAGGAGTAACCACCTTTAGGTGGTTCAGCAAATTAAATCCGCTTTGAGCGGTTCATACATTCAAGCCTCCGGCTTTGCCGGAGGTATATGACGTGTGCCCGGCATGGGCAGCAGCTTGGGGGTGCGAGTCCCCTGCAAGTCCTGATGGTGGAAACTGTTAGCCAAGGGCAAGGGCGTCCATCGCGAGGTGGAGTCCGAAGGAAGCCGGAGGCAAAACGCCGATCTGAGGAACACGAATCGCATATCAGGCTGTATCATCCGGGCGAGCTTACGTGACAAAGCAAAGCCCATAACCATCAAGTGGTGATGCAGTAAATGCGGCAGATGTGGCGGGAAGGCGGCTGATCTTACCCGGGGAGGTCTGCGAGCCCGTCGATGGCGACTAGAGATTCCGTAAGGGATTTTGAATGGTTTGAAGAAGTCAGCAGAGGCCATAGTAGGTCTGGCGGAAGCCGGGCTGAAGGGCCGAACAGGTAGCCGGAGGCGAGGCTCAAGGATTCGTGGTCGTGGCGATGCAGCAACTTTCATTATTCGATGAAAACCTTCTTTCATGCCCGCTGGGTAAAGCCCGCAGGGATGATGGCAAGGCGCATCAAGCGGCGGCGGCATCGGAGAGAACCGAACCCATGGTGGTTGATTTGATGGATCAGGTTGTCAACAGAGAGAACCTGATCCGGGCGCTGAAACGGGTCCGTGCGAACAAAGGCAGCCCAGGCGTAGACGGCATGACCGCTGACGACCTGACAGGCTATCTGCGAGAGCACTGGCAGCCGATTCGGGAAAGGTTGTTGAGAGGAGATTACTGCCCTCAGCCGGTCAGGGAGGTGTCGATTCCCAAACCCGGTGGTGGAACCAGACGGCTCGGCATACCTACGGTACTGGATCGATTTATCCAGCAGGCGATTCTGCAGGTTCTCGATCCCATATTTGACCCGACCTTTTCGACTCACAGCTATGGTTTTCGTCCTCATCGTCGTGCTCAACAGGCGGTGACCCAGGCGAAACGATACGTTGCGGAAGGGTACGAATGGGTGGTCGATATGGACCTGGAAAAGTTCTTTGACCGGGTGAACCATGATATTCTCATGGGGAGACTGGCCGAAAGAATTGAGGACAAGAGAGTCCTCCGGATCATCCGTAAGTATTTACAAGCCGGGATCATGGTCAACGGGGTGGTGCAGGAGCGATGGGAAGGGACGCCCCAGGGCGGACCTTTATCACCGCTGCTCAGTAATATCCTTCTCGACGAATTGGACAAGGAACTGGAACGGAGGGGGCATCGGTTCTGTCGATACGCGGATGATGCGAACGTGTACGTGAAGTCGCAACGTGCCGGGGAACGGGTGTTCGAATCCATAGAGAGTTTTCTCCTCAAAAGGTTACAGCTTCGGGTCAATCGTGCGAAAAGTGCTGTTGCCCGATACCATGAGCGGGGCTTTCTGGGATTCGGTTTTACCTCCGGGAAGAACCTGAAGATCAAACTGACAGATAACTCCTTGATGCGCTTTAAGGATCGGATCAGGGATATCACCAGGCGATCCCGTGGCATTCCGCTTGTTCAAGCCGTAGAGGAGCTGTGTGTATTCCTCCGCGGCTGGATAGGGTACTTCAGGCTGATAGAAACACTGACGATCCCTAAGGACTGGATAGCTGGATACGGCGAAGGCTGCGTTGTTTCATGGTCAAGCGATGGATCAACAACTGCCACACCCGGTACAGAAATCTGGTCAAACTGGGCGTCAATGGCTGGCAAGCCTGTATGGCGGCAGCATCCCACAAGGGACCTTGGGCGATGTCCAATATGAAACCGCCCAAGATCGCCATGTCCAATCGTTTCTTTACCGAGCATGGGTTTCGGGGCCTCTTTGATCAATATCAGGCATTAGGCAAGGCGACTTGAACCGCCGTGTACGGACCCGTATGCCCGGTGGTGTGGGAGGGCGAAGGCCGCGAGGCCTTCCCCTATCCCGATTTAACGAAATTAAGAAGTTACAAAGGCAAGAAAAGAGAGTTTGAGATATTGCGGGAGCGGATTTTTTAAGGGCTTTCATGTTGATCTTTGAAAATGCGTTAGAGGTGCGATAACAACCAGCCTGAAGTCGGTTGTAAGTCACGAGAGAAAACAAATCCCACCTGGAAAAGGATGAAAACAGAGTGCCATGGCTGACAACCAGGTAGGAAGCCGACCGAAAATGGCAATTTACAATTATTGAATACATCTCTCATCTGATGTCCCTCTCTTAATAGTTATTTTATATAGTAATTATATAGTAATAATTTAATAAAAATATTTTAATGGAACTCCTGCCTCTGAATATGTATTTTTGTAAAAAATCGTAAAATTGTCGGAAAACTTTACAGATCTTGAACAACTTTGTAACTTAATATGATTATTACATAGTAATCTGAGAGCGTCAATTTTTCTCTAATGAAAGTGTCGGAAACATTTACAATATTTAGCTTATGAAATTTGCACAGATAATAAAATACTGTGTAATCAGTAAGTTAATGCGTTGGTATTATTCTTGCTTAAGAACCACGAGGGTAAGTGTTTTATTTTTACAGTTTTGATTTTTTATGAAGGTCTGCCGGTCCTTTTGATTGCCAGAGGCCTGTCGCCCTCCCATCGTGATCCACTTTCTCAGAACGGAGTCAGATGCTTGATGGTCGAACGTCTTTACTATCTTTCTCATCGTCTGTGGAAGGCCCGGGTTCCTTTTCTGCCGCGTCTTATCATGTTAGTCATCAGACTCCTATTTCAGTCATACATACCTTACCAGGTTGAAATTGGGCCAGGACTATCTCTATGCCATGGTATGGGTATTATGATTGGTGTAGGCTGCAAGATCGGTGCGGGGGTAAAGATCCATCAGTTCGCGTCAATCAAGGGCGGCAGTATACTTGATAATGATGTGATAATAGGCGCGGGTGCCAAGATAATCCGCAAAGTACGTATAGGGAAAGGTGCCCGAATCGGCGCCAACGCCGTTGTCCTTGAAGATGTTCCTGCCTATGCCACGGTTATAGGTATTCCCGGAAGATTAGTGAAAGGGCGCGGCGAGGCAGAAAAATGGCAAGACGCGTCTGAAAGCGGTATGAATGAATGCGAAATACAATAAGCCAGTATCTAGGAAATATGGATAAACCAGTACGAGCCGAATTCGAGCAACGCTTATACCAAGGTCAGGTCGACCTTCAGGGAGTTCGGCGCTGCGACCAAATCGCGACTACCTTCCCTCCGAGAATCATAACCTGGTCGATCACGAGTGCGTGTAATTTTAAATGCAGGTATTGTTTTGCGTATTACCCCCCCCACGGTCCTGCCGAAGAGCTTCATGCTTGCAACCGTTACAACGTGAATCACATTGTCAAATGCTTCGACCATTTCGTCGCCAACGGGCTTCTCGAGATAACCGGGGGAGAACCTTTTCTGGCCCGGCAGTTTATTCCATTGTGCCAGGCCTTGACGGAGAGGTATCATATCAGTATCAGGTCAAATTTCTCGACCGATAATCTGAGGGCGTTTGCCGATGCAGTCGATCCGGCATACGTGAAAATGATACATGCCTCACTGCACATCGAGGAAAGGGAGAAGATACGCAACGGTATGACGAGGTTCATCGATAATGTGAATTACTTTCAGGACAAGGGTTTCAGGATACGCGTTGAATTCCTCCTGCACCCTACGCTTTTCAATAGGGTTGGGCTCGACATTGAACACTTACGTGGGCACGGCGTGAAAAACATAGGTCTGAAGGTTTTTAGAGGATATTACCAAGCACGGGCATACCCGAAGTCGTACTCTCCCCAACAAAAGGAATACATCACGCATTATGGCAATAATGTCGACGAGGTGACAATACTGCGTGGCGGCACGAACTTCCTCGGCATGAGGTGTCTTGCCGGTACTCGTAACTTCGTGATGGATGCAGCCGGAAACATCACACGATGCCGCACTTCAGAGATGCTTTATGGGAACCTGTTTCAGGGTACTTTTCGCTTCGACCATTACGCGAAGCCATGTCCCTATTTAAACTGTACCTGTCCCTATCAGGGGTTGCGGGGTACCTTCGGTGAGAAGGTCGAGACTTCTATGCTTCTGAACCAGTTCTTTGTGGAAATACCATCATTTATCAAAAGCAAAATGAAAACTAGAAAGGTCATCAGATATCTGAGAAAACGGTATGCGCCAACACCAGGTTGATCCTCAGGCGACCCAGGATTATCGACAATCGATTGCCGAACAAATAGGGTATTCAAGAGATTCAAAATTAGTAATCATACATGCCGATGATATTGCCCTGTCACAGGATGCGACAGATGCAAGCCTACAGGCAATGGAATGGGGAATGGTGAAATCGGGGAGCATTATGGTACCATGCCCAGATTTTGAAAGGGCTTCAGCTATATGGAAGAAGAACCGCGATCTTGATTTTGGCATCCATCTTTCCTTGACTTGTGAATGGGGAGCGAAGCATCCTTGGAGTCCAGTTCTTCCAAGAAATGAAGTACCAACCTTATACAATTCCAATGGCTGTATGTGGCCTGACTATCTCTCACTATCAAAACATATGAATACACGGGAAGCGCTCATGGAAATGGAGGCACAGATAAACAAAGTATTACAGGACGGCCTCAATCCGACACACTTGGACGCGCATATGAGCATTTATCTGGTAAACAAGGTTCTCTATAAAGGAGTTTTGAACTTATCAAAAAAATATATGATGCCAGCGCGAGTGTCGAACG
>Ga0187868_1003204_pt1 | contig 10325 bp, 11 predicted proteins | sample June2016WEW_13_4_FD_133014 | JGI IMG/M metagenome (GOLD analysis project Ga0187868, IMG submission 133014) | Peatland microbial communities from SPRUCE experiment site at the Marcell Experimental Forest, Minnesota, USA - June2016WEW_13_40 | ecosystem: Environmental > Terrestrial > Soil >... | reverse complement strand
GGAATGGGCGGCTGGCTGATGGCGGTCTCGTAAAAATTCCGAATCGAGCGCACTTTCGAGCGGGACAGCCCCCGCTGAAAGGCCTTCTCGTGCCGCTCCACCTGCGCGATAAACTGGGCCACGTCGTCCCCGGCTTCCACCGCCTCCGCCTTGATCTCTTCCCCCTCGTCGTAAAAGCGGCTGATGAAGCGCACCTTCCTCAACAAGTCCTCCGAGGGGTAGGCCACAAAATAAAACAGGGCGTCCTTCTGCCGAATCTGCGTCGCAATCATGTCTGCACCTTTCGTTGAAATTGTCTGCCGTCCCGAATCCCGGCTTCACCCAATCCGAGCACATAAATAGTCCGAGACCGGCGGAATGACAATAAATAGTCCGACACCCGCCGAAAGACAAGATCACAGTTTTTGCTTGCGGTGGGACAATAAATGGTGAATGGTGCTTTTTAAGCTGACTATGACGCCCCAAGTGGTATGACCGGCCCGCAACTTTCCGCCGTCTTTTTTTTGCAGATGTTCTGTATCCTGGCTGCCTGCCGCCTGGTGGGGGCGCTGGCCCGCCGGCTGGGGCAACCGCAGGTCGTCGGCGAGATGATCGCCGGCGTGTTCCTGGGACCCTCGCTCCTGGGGCTTGCGTTTCCAGCGCTTCAACAACACCTTTTCCCGCAGGAATCCCTCAAATTCCTTTATGTGGGGGCCCAACTGGGCATCGGGCTTTACATGTTTTTGGTGGGTGTCGAGTTCAACACGCAATCGTTTATCAGCCGGGCTCGGGGCGCCCTGTCGGTCTTGATGGCGGGACTGATCGTCCCTTTCGCGCTGGGGGCAGGGCTGGCTTTGGCGCTGGCCAAGGCGCCGGGCCTTTTTTCGGAAAGGGCGACCTTGATGGAATCGATGTTGTTCTTGGGAGCGGCCATGTCCATTACGGCGTTCCCGGTGCTGGCGCGCATCCTCTACGAGCGCGGCCTGACGGGTTCGGCCCTGGGGACAATGGCGTTGGCGGCCGGCGCGATAGGGGATGCGGGGGCGTGGGGCGTGCTGGCGATTGTGCTGGCGAGCTTCGGCGCCGGGCCGCTCCTGGCGCTCAAGGCCATCGGCGGCGGCCTGCTCTACGGCCTTCTCATGCCGACTTTGGGCCGAAAACTCCTGGCCCCGCTCGGCCCTGCCGCGGAGCGGGCAGGCAAAGTGACCCCGGCCCTTTTGGCGGCAACGCTCATGCTCTTCCTGCTGGCCGCCTGGACTACCGATGCCATCGGCATTCATGCCGTTTTCGGCGGCTTCCTGTTGGGCGTGGCGATGCCGCGCGGATTCTTCGCGCGCGAGCTCCAGCGCCAGATCGAGCCCTTTGCGGTCGTTTTCCTCGTACCAATGTTCTTTACTTTTTCCGGACTCAGCACCCGTCTGGACCTCCTGCTCAGCCCGCAGATGTTCTCTATCGCCCTGGCCATCATCGCCGCGGCCTGCCTTGGCAAGGGAGGCGCCTGCTGGGCGGCGGCCCGGCTCAACGGCGAAGATAACCGGACCGCCCTGGGCCTGGGGACTTTGATGAACGCCCGCGGCATGATGGAACTGATCCTCATCAACATCGGCCTTCAGAAAGGCATCATCCGGCCGGGCCTCTTCTCGATCCTCGTGCTCATGGCCATCGCCACCACCTTGATGGCCTCCCCGGTCTTCGAATGGGTTTACGGCCGCCACGCCCGCAAGAGCGGCGGCTTGGAAGCGGTGCCCGCCAAGGCCTGAACGCCTATGCGTTAATTCATGGGACGGAAAAGCGTTGCTTTCCAGGTTTACGCAAGGTCAGGCAACGAGTAAATTCCAGCCGTGAACGCGAATGACCTCATTACGGTGGACCCGGACATCCTCGGCGGCACGCCGGTGTTCAAGGGCACTCGAGTCCCCGTGAAGACGCTTTTCGATTACCTCGAAGGCGACTACACGCTCGAAGAATTCCTTGAGTGCTTTCCGTCCGTGACGCGCGAGATGGCCTGCCGCCTCTTGGAACGTTCGGAATCCGTGCTGCTCACAGCATGAGGATTTTCACGTCGAGCACACCGTCGCACGCAGGCACAAGGGCGAATGCCCGGCTTTCAGCCTCGGGCAGCATCCTCTGAGTTTGCGGCTGCGCCGCCGGATGCCTTGGCCACAGGCACGGGGAACACAATGAAGCAAGCTTTCTACCACGGATGGACACGGATAAACACGGATCTGGGCCTTATCTGTGTTTATCCGTGTCCATCCGTGGTTGGAAATCCCGCCGTCACCGAGGCCTTCCATGATTACCGAGATTATCCTTGCCGAGCGCCGAAAAATCGAAGTCAAGGTAATCAGCGCCGATGGCGGCGTGGACCAGGGCTGCATCAAGCTACCTCCAGGGTCGGCATTGTCCCGGAGGGACATCATGAAAATAGCCCAGCGTTTCAACGCTGGGTTTTGCGGCCGAAACACTCCCCAGTCCCGAAGGGACGGAAGAAGGATTAGCCGCTGCTTCTTTCGCCCCTGACGGGGCTCGAAGATGCCTTGGTGCGGTGAACCCAGCGTTGAAACGCTGGGCTATTTTCATGGTGTCCCTTCGGGACGGGACTCGTTTGTGGGCTGTTCCCAGCGGTGAAATGCTGGGTTTTGCGGCCGAGACACTCCCCAGTCCCGAAGGGACGAAAGAAGGATTAGCCGCTGCTTCTTTCGCCCCTGATGGGGCTCGAAAATGCCTTGGTGCGGTGAACCCAGCGTTGAAACGCTGGGCTATTTTCATGATGTCCCTTCGGGACGGGACTCGTTTGTGGGCTGTTCCCAGCGTTGAAACGCTGGGCTGCTCTGAGGTGTCCCTCCGGGACAAATGCCAGCTCACACGACGAGCTTGATGCAGCCCTGGGCGTGGACTTGACCCTGGGGAACGATGAGCCGACGGGAAAACTAATCCGCCAGATCCTCGGGGCAGTGGCGGAATGGGAAAAATGCGCCCTTGTTCAGAAACTCCGGGCCCCTCGTCTCCGGATGCCCCATGCTGGCCAGCGGTGCGAGGGGCAAAAGCCTTACGGACACCCCCCCCGAAGAAGCCAAGGTTGCGGAGTTCATTCTTGAGTATCGCAAGGACGGCAAGTCCTACGTCGCCATTGCGCGGCGACTCAGCACTGAGGGCGTCACACCCCGATCTGGGGCGAAATGGCACCCGACGCAAGTACAACGCGTCCTTCAACGAGCGGAGGCAAAATGAAATTCATTCGTGACGAGGAGGGCAGGTTGATCGGGCAGATTATTGAAAACGGCAACGTCACCGACATTCGTGACGGGCAGGGTCACTTGAAAGGGCAACAAGTCAGGTCGGCAGACGTGACGTATGATGGGCGGGGGCATTATCGGGGCAGAGGGGACCAACTCTTGAGAATGCTGGACGATCCAGATTGACGGCAGGATGCAGTTGGCGCTAGCCTCCACGTCCAATGACAACCAAGTATAAGTGTATCAAATGCGGGCAAGGTTTCTCCGGCAGTTCGCACCCTCTCGTTGGCAACTGCTCCCAGGGCGGCGGTCACAAGTGGATTATTGAGGACGGGGCTCATAAGAACTACAAATGCGTCAAGTGCGGGCAAGGCTTCTCCAGCAATTCACATCCTGTTGTTGGCAACTGCCCCCGGGGCGGTGAGCACAGATGGATAATTGAAGACGGAGTTCATAAGAACTACAAATGCATCAAGTGCGGGCAAGGCTTCTCCAGCAATTCACATCCTCTTGTCGCAGGGTGTTCCAAGGGCGGTGAGCACGAATGGGTCTCATAGCGCACCGCCACGGAAAACCTGGCGGGAAAGCGCCGAGGACATCAAGTCCCGTTGCCGGGTTTCTTCAGCCCCAGGATGACCAGGGAGAAGAGCGCCAGACCGTGGCTGAGGCTGTCAGCAAGCCAAGTTCGTCCCGCAAAGGTAGCGCTCTGGGTTACGGCACGTACCTCGCCCGCAGAAACCCGACATTGCCGATTGTGTTGACGTATTGGGTGTCCGTGGCCGCCGTGGGAGTGAAAACGCTGCCCAGATTCGTCCAGGTGCCCCCGGGGACCGGTGTAAATTCAAGTTGATAATTGTCATAGGGCGAGAGACTTGCCAAGTTCAATTCCAGCAAAGGAGTCACCAGCGGTCCAAAGACCAAAGCCGTAATCCCAATTGTGGGCTGCGGAATGAAGGGCGGGGCGATCACGACAACTGGCGTGTCGGTATAGCCGGAACCCGCTGCCAAAACATTGACCGCACTGACGACCCCGTTGCTCACGACCGCCACGGCTTGCGCCCCGCTGCCGCCCCCGCCGATGATTCTGACAGAGGGTGTGTTCGTGTAACCGAAGCCCCAGTCGGTAATCGTTGCGCTCACCACAGACCCGTTATCCACCGCTGCGGTTGCGGTGGCGTCGTGAGGAATGGCCTCGGTGGACTCATATTGGTAAAGTTGCGCCACCTCATCTGAGGAAAGGGCACGTCCGTAAATCCGAACGTCGTCTAAAGCACCCGCCCAGCCGTCGGCCCCGGAGGCAGAGGCCCCGATGCGGAACGGGTAGGCCGGCTGGGGGGGAGGTAGGAGGGTAGCCAATCCAAGGCCACCGACCGGCTGTCCATTCAAGTAGAACCCGAGGGTGCCCGAATAATTGTTGCCGTTCCAATCCCCCCAGGTACCGGTAAAAACAAGGCTGGCCCACTGGCCAGTAGGCGGGGCGACATTGGATGCAGCCGTTTCATCCTCATTGTTCACGAAGTCGTAGTCGTACACAAACTCGTCCGTAAGGAGTACCGCACCCTCGGCGAACGTCCCGTCAAGGCCGCCTGTGGGGTCAGCCTGTTCCCGCCCAATAAGCGTCATAAACGTACCGGGGCCGGGGTATGAGTCGAGATTGAACCAAAGTGAGTACGTTATCGGGAAAGACGGAAGGGCCGAAAGCGTGGGGCACTCGACATAAGCGTTCCCCGTGCCAAACGATGCGGCTTGGTTCGTTCGGCCAAAACGGTCAGTGACGAAAACCACGCCTGCGGCATTACCGTTGTTCCCGTTTCCGCTCTCATCGTTAGCGTTTCCGTTGAACGGGAAATATGCAACCAGACCGCTGGGGAGAAAGGGCTGCGAATACCCGTTGACCGCCAACCCGATCCCGACAATGAGCAGTGAAAGTGCGTGTAGCGTTTTTGTGAGGTTCATGTCCTTTACTCATGGTGTTAGTTAGATATCCATACAGCGCTTCTTTATTCTGCCAAATCCGCCGTGCCGTGTCAATCAGGTATAAGACAAATGTCTTATGCCGGGTGCAGGACAAAATAGTAACCATTAGGCGGCTATTTCGGTTCGAGTTGGCGGGTCGGCGATGCGAACCCGCAAATAATCGCTCTGGTTAAGGCGATCCCAGATTTGGTCGAACTGGTTGCCATAGAGGGCGCAGCGCAGGTCCAGGATATGGGTGGCTCCCGGTTCTGACCAGAGCATGCCCGAGCCCTTGCAGCGTCCGCCAACAACCGTTTTGCAGCCCGCCTCGACCACTCCGGAACCGTAGAAGAAGCCAAAGGCACGATAGGTGCCATAGAGCATCCGGCCCTGGTTGTGTTCGAAGTAAGCGATTTGCTTGCCGGCGGATTTAGCGCTCAGGCCGCCCAATTGGCCGGTCCTCTCCCGGGCTTGGCGGAGAACTTCCTCCACTTCGTCGGCCAACAATTGTTCGCGCCAGGTTTGCCACAGGGCTTTGGCGAGCGCGGGGTCCGGTTCCAGCAACTGCGTTAGCTCCAAGAGATGTTCCAGAGCGTGGTAGAGGTCCAGAATCTGGAAGGCCATCGGGAAGCACTTGGCTCCGTGCTCCCAAATCCAGGCCGCCCCGTCGCCCAAGAGCACCGACAGCAGCGCCGCCGACAAACGCCGGCGGAGGGCTTCCTGGCGCGCCCGCACCATGAAGTCGGGGGCCTCTTCAAACCCAGCGACATAGCTGGAGGACTCAAAGTCCCGCAAGGGCAAGCCCTCCTCATCCACGGTGGTTTGAGTAAACACACAGGCCAGCTTGGCTTCGCGGGTTTTGGCCGAACCGTCGGGTTGCTTACCCGCACGCCCTTGGAGTTCCTCCGGACGCATGGGGACGCCCGTACCATCGACGGCGATATACATGATGGGAATCGGGCCGCAGTCATGCTTGAAGGGGGGCAATTGTTCTTGGATGGCTCGCACCCGGGGACCCATTTCCTGGGCGATGCGTTGAATCTGGCGACCTTCGACTTCCAGCCCGCAAAAGGCCTTGAGGTCGGCCGCTGCCGTGTCGAAGGGCAGGCGGGCGGCGGCGCGGCAAAGCACCCGGAGCACCCCGGGCGAGTAGCCCGCCCACAAGCCCAGCGCTTGGTCCAGCGGGGCACGACCGCACTCCTGTTCGGCCCAGTAGTAATAGTTGCGGCGCAGAGCGGCCGGCCCGAAGATGGTCAGTGGCTCTTTGGGGCGGCCAGGGTGACACTTCTCACCGGGTCGGCCGTGATCCTCGGGCACCGGTAAGGCGGGGTCGTTGAGCAGGTCCTCTAAAATCCCGCAGGCATCGCGGAAGAGGGCCTCGCGCAGGCCAATTTCCACCGCCTCCAGGTTGCGCACCCCCTGCTGCTGCCACTGGCCTTGAACTAACCGGATGAAGGCGTTGGCTTCCCGGAATCGTTCCTGGCCGACTTCGGTTTGGAGTTTTTTTTTGCGTCTGGAACGCCTTGGCTGTGGCGGGTGAGTTGATCGGTGACGGCAACGAACTCCTCGGCCAGTTCCTCAAAACGCTTGTAGTTGGCGACCAGGGGCTCGATTTGCGGAGCCTGGTCTGCGGGAATGCGCTCGGCGAACTTCTTTCCCTGGACATAGCCCTGGAGGACGAAATAGGGGCCTTGTGGGTCTTTGGAGCCGGCCCGGCGTTTTTTGAAGAACTGGCGGCTCAAGGAGCCGCGGCGGAGGCGGTCAATGGCCCGGACTTGCTGGAGGATTTGCTCGCGGCGCTCTTCGAGTTGGTGTCGAGAAATGTTCACGGCCGATATTGTATCTATACAGATACAATTAGGCAACAAAAAAACAACGATGAATAGGCTCCGCTTGAATTTTGGTTACTTTTTTGTCCTGCACCCTCTTATGCCTCTGCGTTCTTGTTCATGGGCAATCTGGTACGGATGGCGCAAACCCACTCAGCCATGTCGGATGCCTTTTCTCAGGTGGTCAAAAAGCACCGTGAGGAAAATGGAATCAGTCGTGCGGCCTTGGCGGAAATGGCTGGATTGCATCAAACGTACGTCGGCCTTTTGGAACGTGAGGAAAGAAGCCCAAATCTGGATACAGCGAAGGCGCTTGCCGATGCTCTGGGATTGCCCCTCGCCCAAATGATCGCTGAGGCGGAGCAGATTTGCAGACGAAGGCGCTGAGACTGTCCGCAGTCCCCCGGCAGCGCCCCGGTGCTGCCAACGCAAACTTGCCCTGGGCCTGGCTTGAAATTATACTGTCCAGCCATGAAGTCGCCACTGTTTTTTCTTGCGATAGTGAGTCTTGCCCTTGCTCTCGAAACACGGGGAGAAGAGGACCACCCGACGTTGCCTCTTGGCAGTCCAGCCCCGGATTTCAACCTGCCCGGTGTGGATGGCCGGCAGCATGCCCTTAAGGACTTTGCCCAGGCCAAAGTCCTGGCGGTCATCTTCACCTGCAACCACTGCCCCACGGCCCAGTACTACGAGGAACGCCTCAAAAAAATCGCCGCCGACTACCAGGATAAAGGCGTGGCCGTGGTCGCCATCATGCCCAACGACCCAAAGTCCGTACGCCTGGACGAACTGGGCTGGACCGACCTGAGCGACTCGTTCGAGGAGATGCAACTCCGCGCGGCAGACCGCAAATTCAATTTCCCTTACCTATATGACGGCGACACCGAGGCGGCGGCCCGCGCCTACGGCCCGGTCGCCACGCCCCATGCCTTCCTCTTCGATGCGGCCCGCAAGCTGCGTTACGCGGGCGCCATCGATGATTCGGAACGCCTCGAGCACGTCACCAAACCTTATTTGCGCCAGGCCATCGAGGCCCTGCTCGCCGGCCAGCCACCGCCCGTACCCCGGACCAAGGTCGTCGGCTGCTCCGTCAAGTGGGCGGGAAAAGCCGAAGCGGTCAAAGCCTATATGGACAAGCTCGCCGCCGAACCCGTCTCGCTGGCCCTGGCCGATGCAGAATCGCTCCAGGACTTGCGCAAGAACCAGTCCGGCAAGTTCCGCCTGGTGAACTTCTGGGCCACCTGGTGCGCCCCGTGCATGGCCGAGTTCCACGAATTGGTCACCCTCAACCGCATGTATCGCCATCGCGATTTCGAGTTGGTCACCGTCTCGCTCAACCGCCCGGACGAGGCCAAAACCGTGCTCGAATTCCTGAAGGCAAAACAGGCCTCCTGCCGCAACCTGGCCTTTGCCTCCGCCGACCGCGAGAAACTCATCGATGCCTTTGACCCCGATTGGCAAGGCGCAGTCCCCTACACGGTGCTCATCGCCCCGGACGGAAAGATCCTCCTGCGCCAGACTGGCAGCATCGATCCCCTGGCCCTCCGCCGCGCCATCGTCAAGGCCTTGAACGAGTCCAAGCCATGGTAGGCCGGCAGGCTGGAGCCGATTGAGGAACGCCCGGTTTCAAACAGCAAAGAAACCGCGAATAGACGCAAATGGACACGGATCACGATGACTTCTAAAACATGCCTCCAAAACTGGCGCCGCCGTTTAGCCTGGATGTTTCACACGCTCGGGCGACACGCCCACGCGCTGGCCGAGGCAAGCTCCGCTAGGAGCGCCATGTTTATAGTCAAAGCATCCGGAGAGCCCCAAGCTCCGCTAGGAGCGGCATGTTGCGCCGACCCAGCCGCCTCCAGGCCTGTGCCGCTCCTGACGGAGCTTGGGAAAGGCTCGGCTGGCCGGCATTTCTACAAACATGGCGCTCCTAACGGAGCTTTCACCGATGGCGGGAATTGTGAAACATCCGGGTTAGAGCGCATCCGAAAAACTCCGGCTCCGAATCTTTGTCGCCGCCTTTGTCGCCGCCCTTTGTCGAAGAACAGCCAATTCGACAAAGTTCACGACAAAGGATGCGACGAAGGTTTCATCTCGGCGAGTTTTCCGGACAGGCTCTTCCAAGAGTTCCTTCTCGCCGCCGCCCTGGGCCTCGTTGCATCCGTGCCCGCCACATTGGCCGGCGACGCCGTGACCACCGTCCACCCGGAGGACACCGGCGCGGCGCTCGTCAACCCGGACATGGGCTGGACGATGCACTTCTACTCGAACATCCCGCAGAATTACGGCTCGCAACTGGAGCCATCCGACACGCTGGATGATTTTCCGGGCCTCTCGACCGTGTATCTGCGCGTGCCGTGGGCGTTTCTCGAACCGGAGGAAGGGCGCTTCAACTGGGCCTTGTTGGACACGCCCGCGCAACGCTGGATAGCCAAAGGAAAACGCCTGGCCCTGCGCCTGACGTGCTCCGAAAACTGGATTCCTTACGCCACCCCCGAATGGGTGCGCCGGGCCGGGGCCAACGGTTGTTTCTACGACTTCGGCAAAGGCCCAACGCCCCAAGGAAAAACCTGGGACCCGGATTTCGGCGACCCGATTTTCCTCGCCAAACTCGAGCAATTCCTCTCCGCGATGGCGGCGCGCTACGATGGCAATCCTAACGTGGCCTTCATTGACATCGGCTCCTACGGATTGTGGGGCGAAGGCCACACCATGATGAGCAGCCGGGTGCCCGAGGCCAAGGCGCCAAACATTATCCGGCAGCACGTTGACCTATACACAAAGCACTTCAAGCGCACCCTCCTCTGCATCAACGACGACGTGGCCGGACCTGACAAACCGGGCCGGCATTTTCCCGAAACCGATTACGCCATCTCCAAAGGCGTGACCCTGCGCGACGACAGCATCCTGGTGCAGCCGCCCCCGCGCTCGTGGTATCACGCGGAGATGGCCCAGGCCTTCTGGCCCCGTTGGCCGGTCATCCTCGAGCACGAGCACTATGGCGGCTCGAAAGCGAGAGGCGCCTGGGGTGATGGCTCCCTGCTGCTCAAAGCCGTCGAGGATTACCACGCCAGTTACATGTCCATCCATTGGTGGCCGAGGGTGGAACTCGCTGAGAACCGTGCTCTCATCGACCGCATCAACCTGCGCCTGGGCTACCGGCTGCAACTGCGCCAGATGTCCTGGCCGCGCGAAGTGGCCATCGGCAAACCTTTCAACGCGCGCAGCGTCTGGGCCAACGCAGGCGTCGCCCCTTGTTATCCGGGCGGGTTCGCAGCGCTCACCCTTAAGGACGACAAGGGCGGAATCGTCTCGGTCCTGGCGG
>Ga0187868_1003200_pt1 | contig 10331 bp, 10 predicted proteins | sample June2016WEW_13_4_FD_133014 | JGI IMG/M metagenome (GOLD analysis project Ga0187868, IMG submission 133014) | Peatland microbial communities from SPRUCE experiment site at the Marcell Experimental Forest, Minnesota, USA - June2016WEW_13_40 | ecosystem: Environmental > Terrestrial > Soil >... | reverse complement strand
GGATGGCTCAAAGGCAAAATAGGCGAATACAGAGACTGGTTTAACAATTTACGCTTTCACAGAGGCGTAAAAGCGTTCCCAGCAGACCTCTACGAGTGTAACGTTGGAAAGTTGACATGACATATACTGGTGGTTTAGTTTTTGAGAAGAATAGCAACAGTCCTAACTACATTAGGGATAGGTGGTTGCCTTTTCTTGAAAATGGAATTCCAGTTTGGAGTATTGAGGCTGAGGATTCTATGCGTAAGCCCTATAAGAAGTTGGATTTATCGTCTTCGTTGATTGCTGGTTCTCGTCATGGGAGTTAATTTAAACCCTGAATGTTTTTTGGTTGGTAATCATGAAGGGTGTTTATGTCCATGTTAATGGTAAGGATTATTGGCGGCTTTACTTGGATGACTGTTTAAATGTTAAAGTTGGTTTGTATGTTCGATGTTTTGGCGATGTTTTCCTTTATGACATTGCTATGATTTACGATGCTTTTATGTTAAAGTTGGTTAATCCTTATTTATGGAGTTTATTACATGGTCAAGTCTGTGTTAGTGATACGTGGCTTGAAATACATTATGGCGATGATGATTTTTAAGTTTTATTTTGGTTTTTTGGGAGTGGAGCGGAGCGAAGCGAAGCGAAGCGGAACGTTAAAACTTTGGTTTATTTTCGTTTCTTGTAGATTGCCGTTGTCTCGTTGATTGCTCTTACTAATTGGTAGCCTGATTCGATTAGCTTTTGCTCTTCGTTTAGGTCATGTGATACTTTGCTATTCCATTCGTCTGTATCTGCTAAGAATGTTGCTTGTTCGATGTTTATGTATATCATTGTTACTTTGATTTCTTTGTGTCCTAACATATATTTGACGTGTACGATGTCTTTGGTTTTGTGGTATTCCATTGTACCTTTCCAGTGTCTTAGAGTGTGGAATGATATTTTTCGTATCCTTGGGTTTTGTAGTTTTTCTGCTGTTCTTATTCTTTGACCGTTAAAATTGCTTCTGAATGTACCTTGATTTTTTGGTAATATGTATTCTCGTTCTTTTTGGAGACTGTTTAGCATTGCTATGAGTTTGTCGCTTATTGGTAGTATTCTTGGATTGCTTCCTTTTTCGGGTGTGATGTTGACTGTTTTGTTTATCAGGTTCATGTCTATCCATTTTAGTTTATGTGCTTCTCCGATTCTCATTCCTGTTTCCTTTAATATTTGAAGTGCTGTGGCAAGCATTTTTCCACATGATGCTATTAATTGGTCAATTTCGCTTTCTGTTGGTATGAATGGGAATTTTTCTTCTTGGGTGTATTTTGGTTTATCCCATTTTAAGCCTTTATATTTTAAGTAGGCTGTGTATAGGTTGGCGAGTTTTCGTCTGCTTCCGTTTTTTAGGTTTGCTGTTGCTATTTCTAATTTTATTTCTTCGGGTTCGTTTAGATTGCATTTTCTTGCTAATCGTTTTAGGTGTCTGAGTTCTGGGATTATTGTGTTCTCGGATTTTCCGTTTTTCTGTCTGTATAATCCATAAGCTAAGATGTCGTTTATTGTGATATTGGCTTTAAATGGGGCGGGTTCTGCTGGATTTAATGCAGGTTCTGGAAAACCCGCCTCAGACGTTTTGCATGTTGGCAGATCAAAGAAACCAACTAAAAAAATCTTTGGAGGATACTTAGCAGAATACGGCGGAAAAACAACAAGGAAAATTAGCTCAAAATTGCTTGACGACGAATATATTGAAAAAGTTGAGGTCAGCTGAATGTTTAGTGAAAATCCGAAGGCAGCATAGCAAGAGTTTCTGAAAAGTTTTAAGAAAGAACATGGCGAATACCCCGTTGAATCTTCGAAGAAGACCTTTGTAAAATCTCAACCAACGGCAAAAGTTGCCCCAAAGGTACCCTAAAAGTTGCCAAAACGCGTCCTGCTTGTAAATAACCTGCTAAGTCTGCGCCTTATAAGAGCGAACTTTTTTAATCTTCGGTTTTGCCTTTTTTGAATGAATAGTGACGGATTAATTCGTCAGTTGACCATGACAAACAATCTTTGGCTTTGAAACCTAAAAGAGCAGCGTACTTGTGGATTAAATCAATGTTTTCAGCTTCTATTTCCATAAACTCAGGAATATATCCGTAGTTGCCGGCATAGCGGTCGATATCAAATCGTGTGTGGTCTATTGTGTAGCTGACTCTGTGTTTCTGCATGCTTTCAGTTATAGATAGACCTATGTTTTCCAAGATTTTCTTCATTGTTTCCAGATTTGAAACTTCGACAGAATATTCTTCCGCCAGTTTGGCTGTTTGGGTAACGTGAACTTTTTTGTACGTTAATTCGGTTTTATCTTGTTCTTTCCTTAAGCGTAACACGTTTTTTGCTTTAATTATTGCGCTATCTTTGAAATCAAAAAACATGGTTTGGATGTCGCCGTCGAAAACCTTTTTGGCGACTAAACTCATGAGGATTTCTTCAATCTTTATTCTGTTAACTTCTAAAATTTTGACTTCCAGTTCTTTCATAAAAGCTAAGAAAGCTTTTGAGAGTTAAAAGTTTGTGTTATTACATGCCATCGGGATAATTCTTGAAAATATGCGTGAAGATTTAAAAAACTGAGAATTATGGATGTTTTTGACTTTTATGCACATTGTAATGATTTTATTCTAACGTGGCTTGTTTTCTTGATGACTTGATGGTCTAGCCCGCAGATTGGGCAGAACACTACTTCGTAGTTGGAGAAGTTTTCTGGGTAAACATAAAATTTTCTTTCGCATCCTATGCATTTAACTTTCAACCATTGTCACCTCACTTAGATCGACCAAACGGCGTTTCATTTGGGTTAAACTCAAAAGATTTAAGCAGTAGTGATTGGCCTTTTCGGACGGTCATAAAGTCGATTCCGCAGATTGGGCAAGATACTAGTTGATATTCTCCAACAGAGTCAAATTCGAAGATTTCTTTGATTCCAGGGCAAGTGATTGTTATTGAAGTGTTCATTTTTTCCATTTGTTTACGCTCCCCTAGTTACTTTGACTTTGAACCAATTAAGAAATGCCCTAGTAGTTTTCAGTAACTATATAGAAGTCGTCCTGTTCTCTGGGTCTGTTTTTAAAGGCTTTACCTGCCAGTGGATCTGTGGCCCTTCAGCATTTTACAGAAGCCAAATCCAGATTAATTGACCTGAACCAGCCCCCAATACACCTATTCCTCTTTCCCTTGAAGTAGCAAAGCTTGCCCTTCGACCCTGCTTACTCCCTAAGCCGAGAAAATGGCAAAATATATAGACCATTTTTCTAATGCGATTGGTTTGGTTTGCTCTTGGTTTTTAGTATATAGTTTAACTTCTTTAAATCAGCGCTTTCCAAGCTTTTTCCTTATGGTTGTTCAACGCTGTATTTTTAGTCTCGAAAACCTTACATGTCAAGCTTGCAAGCATTAAGCTTATTAACATGCCACCACGTAAATAAAGTCAAGGGATAAAAGTTGGAAACACAAAAATTTAGACTGATTGACATATTCTACGGCATAATCATACCACTCATTCTAGTGCTTCTAATCTTCTTTCTCGGAATCTATATCAACGTCAGCGGAACTTACCACATGCTTGGAGCTACTAATGTAATCGCTGTCATCCTAACCTCTGGCTTTGCTCAAATGATCGTTCTCGGCATCCCGCTGGTATTAGGCTTGTTATGGAATAAATGGGCTGGCGGCGCAGCAGGCTTTATCACAGGTGGCCTCTATTACGTAGCCAGCGCAGGGCTTTATACTGGATACTATAACGGAGCTGGAAATTACAACTTTTTCGGCGACATGAGCATGCTAGGATACCTCGTTATGGCTGTTATCATAGGTTATATGGCTGGTGCATTGACCAATGGATCAACGAATTTCAAACGGATGCTAGGTGCAGGCTTAACAGCTGCGGTGATAACTGCGGTAATCCAAGCTTATCTCAATTACACTGTTTCGCTTCATCCGGCGCAGGTAATGAACCATAATATGTGGGCATCCACACAATATCTAGGGGTAACTGGGTTGTATGGCTTCGTGTTGCAATTCATTCCGAGCATTGCTTTAGGAGTAATAGTACCTATTATTGCTAAAGTTATGACTTGGTATGGGCTTCAGCCGATGAGGCACTAATAAAAATCCCAATCTCCTTTCTTTTTTAATCCCATTTTCTGGTTATAACTTCCAGTTTCAAATTACATGCTTTGCTTCATATTAGCATACTACTCTTTGCTTGCTACTGTGGTTTCTCTTGCAATTAACTCATGTACCTTTAGCCAGCTTAGTTTTCACTTTATGGGCAGGAAGGAGTCGTGTCAATTTTGCTAGCGAAAACTTGTAGCTAAATGAGAAAAAGATAGGCTATTTTTAGCCAGTGAAACTAACTTAAAAGAGTACCCAGCTGTTTTTAAAATAAACTTTGTACGCAGTTGAGGTTGGAAAAAAATTAAGATTGGTTAGGTGCGAATTCCCAAGCGATATTTCCTTTCCAAATCTCACCTAACTTTGTTATTCTGACCTCTTTGTCGTCAATTTCAATCAATCCCTTATCTTTTAGCTTTTGAAGCTGTTTTGGAAATACTTTCTCTGGGGTTGTGCCGAATTTTTGCATAAACTCTGTTTTGATAACTGGCAACCGTAGGTATAATCGGGTCATTGTCCGTCTCATCATATCTTCAGTGGTGGATTCTGAAAGTCTACTTATGGGTAGTTTTCCTGTTTTTACAGTTGCCATGTAGTCGTTTATGTTTTCAATGTTTGAGTAAGAAAACCGTTGGAGGTACCCCATGAAGCAGCCCGCGCCCGTTGTCAGTATGCCTCCCCATGGCCAACCGTTGAGGCAGTTCTCTCGCATGTGCCATTCTACTCTACTAAAGCGGTCATGACCTACTGCCTTGTAGCCTGCTTCGGTCAGCATTTTGTGGGCGGTAAGGTACATTTGTTTTTCATATTCTGCATCGCCAGTGGGTGGAGAGACTCCTGTTTTAATCATTTTTTCAAGTGTAGTTCCTGGATCCACATGTAACGAGTAAGTATCAACTTCTACGTCAAGTTCAATCGTTTTCTTTAGTGTATTAATCCAGCTTTTCATGGTCTGCCCTGGAAGATTGTACATGAGATCCACGCACACGCACAAGTTCAGTTTTCGTGCATGACGAATGGCTTTTTCAACGTCAACTGCACTATCGGGCAAGCAAAGCATTTTTCGTAGTATGTCGTCAAATGTTTGCGCCCCCATGTCCACTTGGTACACGCCGTACTCAGCGAGTTTATCGATTTTCTTGAGCGCAAGCGTCTTTGAGGAACCGGTAACTTTGATAAAATATTCCTTGTTAATGTTAAATTTTGCCTTGCAAAAGTCTATGAGGTCAATCATCTGCTCAGCAGCCAAGACACTGGGTGTTCCACCCCCTAAAACTATTTCATCAAATACGCTTGTTTGCACATATTTGGTTTTGGCGTACATTTCGAGCTCTTTCTTAACGAGTTCAAGATACGGCTCTATCTTTACATTGCTTGTGGCAGTGGTTGGGAAATAACAGAAAGCGCATCTTGAGTCGCAAACAGAAATCCACGGTTGCAACTCCATCAATCTGCCTGACTTATTCTCACTATTAAGGAACTCCGCGAAGGCATGATACGTTTCAGGTTTAATGTATGGGTAATCCCTGTACGTGTAGGGAGGCCAGTTTTCCCGTGAAGCGTAAACTTCTGACTTACCTTCTTCAAGCTCAGAGCTCTTATTCATGCATTTCTCCTCAGTTTACCGTTTTAAAACCGTTCGATAACATAATAAAGTTTCCGTTAAAAGCTCTCATTCGCCAAAACTTTACCTGCAACATGTTAACACAATTTTACAGTAAAATTACATTCGACTTTTTGCTCGCCAAAGCATATAATTCGCTGCAGTTCTTGCCATTATCTTGCTGTACAAGTTGCCCTTCAAATATCCTTTTACACCTTGACGCAGAATATACTGTGGACTATAGAATTTATCGTAAAAGTTTTTCCTCATTTGAGCTATCTCTTTCGCAGGCAAAAGTGGGTCCTCAAAGATTGGGTTCATAGTGTTGTATAGTTTCCAGTCTTCCACCATTTTCCACCCATTACTCTCCACTAAAGCGCGGAGTTCAGTTCCTGGATATGGTGTAGCATGGCATAAATATACGTCGTCAGGCTCCACTTTGCGGACAAAATCAAGAGTTTCCTGCAATGTCTCCTTTGTTTCGCCAGGATAACCTATAATGATGGATGCAGTGACGAATATGCCTGCTTCTTTGGCCCATTTAATGGCATTTTCACACTGATTAGTCGTGACTCTTTTTTTCAGCGCGTCTCGAATTCTTTGGCAACCTGATTCCACTCCAAAGCATATTTCGTTACAGTGCGCCTTACTCATTTTGGCTAAAAGCTCTTTTGTAACCAAGTCTGCTCTGGTTCCGCATCCCCATGGCAAATTTATTTTTCTCTCTATGATTCCATCGCAGAGTTCAATCGCCCTTTTCCCATCGAATGTTAACGTGTCGTCTTGGAATGTTATTCCTTCTGCTCCATACTCGTCTCTTAGCCATTCCATCTCATCAAGTACATTGTTTGGGCTTCTTGCTCTGAACCTTGCACCAAACATTTGAGTTGCAACGCAAAAAGAGCATTGGCAGGGGCATCCTCTGCTAGACATTATTGGAAGAAGTTTCCGACCATAAATCCTGTATTTGTCAACTTGAATATACTTGTACGCTGGGCGTGGTAATGCATCAAGGTTTTCGATGAAAGGCCTGCTAGGTGACTGAATAATCTGGCTATCCTTTCGGAAAGTTATGCCTTTAATCTCGTTGATTTTCGGCAGTTCAGGCGATTGCCTTGCCAGTTCTAAAATTGTTTCTTCCCCTTCACCCCTAACAATAATATCGACTGCTTTTTCTTCAGTTAGGATTTGTTTGCCTGAAAAAGTTGCGTGGGGTCCTCCCATTACAACTTTAGTATCAGGGCAAACTTCTTTTGCAACTTGTGCAGATTTAAGCGCTGATTCTATTGTCGGAGTCATAGAGCCGATTCCGACTATTGTAGGTTGGAAAGAATCTAATTCAGTTTTAAGCTTTGCATGGTCTATTTCGCACACAGGGCAATCGAAAATTTTTACTTCAAAACCGTTTTGTTCTAGTACACCCGCCATATATGCTAAGCCAAGTGGGGGAAAAAGTGGGTGATGTCCAACATCTTGAAGAAGTGGCGAATTAACTAGTGCTATCTTTGTTTTATTTGTCGTCATCACTATACACGTTAATGCAAGATATTAGAATGAATTAATCATTCTATTTTCAATATAGCTCTTAGGCAATGGTGCTTTAGAATTTTAAGCTTTTGCTAATCAGCAAGTTTTAAGCGGAATCGGAAACCGCAGATATTTTTAACTTAAACGTGGCTTTCATTGCATGCGACTACAGCTTATGTTTCTTCTTGTAGAGCACAGTTGCTAATACCGCAGACAACACTGCAGTTATCAGTAAAATTAACGAAATAAGAACCGCAAATGACAAAGAAGGGGGTTGTTTGCTTGATAAGGAACCAAACGCGTAGAGCATATGGTTGTATGAACCAACGTAAACGATGTTATTGGCTATGGCAGGTGAAGAAACAACCATTCCTCCAGTCGCATAACTCCAAATGAAAGCACCAGTCATGGCGTTTAGAACATAAAAGTTGCCATCATACGACCCTACATAAACTCCTCCATTTGCTACAGCAGGTGAGGAAGCAACCTCGCCTCCAGTTGTGTAAGTCCATACCAGCTTACCGTCGGTTGCATCCAGAGCATAAACCTTGTCGTTCCCTGAACCCACATAGACCTCGCCATTTGCAATGGCAGGTGACGAGGCCACAACACCGCCTGTAGTATAATTCCAAACTAGTCTTCCTGTTATAGCGTTTAAAGCGTAAACTTTTTGGTCGTACGAACCAATATAGACTATGCCATTTGCGACCGCGGGAGAAGAAACAACATAACCGTTTGTCGGGTACTTCCAGATGAATGCTCCGTTCGAAGCATTCAAAGAATAAACATTATTATCGTTTGAGCCGATGTAAATTCTGCCGTCGTAAACTGCAGGAGAGGACACAGTAATCTGGCCGCCTGTAGTATATTTCCATACAAAGGCGCCTGTTGTGGCGTTTAAAGAATAAATGCTGTCGTCTTCTGAACCCACGTAAACCATACCGTTAACTACTGAAGGAGAAGAAACCACTGGATCACCAGTTTTGTAACTCCATATGTAAGCGCCTGTTGTGGCGTTTAAAGCGTAAACGCTATCGTCATATGAACCTACGTAAACTATGCCATCTTCAACCGCTGGTGAAGAAAACAAAATCATGCCGCCAGTAGTGTAGCTCCATACAACATTGTTATGAAGCTCCAAATTGTAACCCATCATGCCCGTTGAAGCATTCAAAGCGTACACTTTGCCATCATGAGCCCCCACATATAATAAACCAGCCGCTATGGTGGGAGACGAATCGATCTCACCTCCAGTTGCATAACTCCAAATATAGCTGCCGTTTTTAGAGTTTAAAGCATAAATTTTGCCATCCCACGAACCTACGTAAACCACTCCTTGAGCCACAACAGGACGAGAAATCACCATATCACCTGTCGTATAATTCCACAAGAATTCTCCATTTGAAGCATTCAGTGCGTAAATCTTGTTATCCTCTGACCCAACGTAAAGCACGCCGTTGGCAACGGTTGGAGAAGACGCTACACTGCCCTGCGTTGTGTAGTTCCAGATGTATTTGCCATTGGCTGCGTTCAAAGCGTAGACTCTGTTGTCTAATGATCCTATGGATACTACGCCGTTAGAAACATCTGGGGAAGAGTAGATTGCAGCGCCTGTAGTGAAGTTCCACATTAATTTGCCGTTAAAAGCATCTAAGGCATACAGTTTATCGTCCAATGAACCCACGTAAACCAAGCCATTAGAAACCGTGGGGGAAGAAACCATCTGGTCACCGGTTGTGTAGCTCCAAAGGAGTTTGCCGTCTGTAGCGTTTAAAGCGTAAATCTTGTCGTCCAATGAGCCTATGTAGACTATGCCTTCACTAACGATGGCAGAAGATAACATGATTCTGTCGCCCGTTTTATAGTTCCATATGCATTCTCCTGTTGTAGCGTTCAAAGCGTAAACATTTTTGTCCTCTGAACCAAAGTAAACTATTCCATTGGCAACAGTTGGATCTGAATCAACATAGTACCCTGTTGTGTAGTTCCACAATTTGCCGCCATTAGCAGCATTAAAGGCATAAAGGTTATGGTCCTCTGAACCTACGTAAACTATGCCGTCAACCACAGCGGGACGAGAAATCACTATGCTGCCAGTCAGTGAATCCCATATTATCACCCCAGTGGAAGCGTTAAAAGCATAAATCTTATGGTCATACGAGCCTACGTACACCACACCGTCAACCACTGAGGGTGAGCCCACTTGACCACCAGTGTTAAATTTCCACAAAGTCTGGTTCGTTTCCGGTGCTTGCGAATTTGAATAGCCAGTATGAGTAATATCATCGTGAAACATGGGCCATGAATCTGCACTCAACTGGTCTCCTGCGGAAGCAACGCATCCTAAAACGTCTGAGGCTAAAAATAACACTATCAACATGAGGCAAATAATAGCTGTTCTTTTCATTTTTACTCTTATCTATGTTCCGCACTTATCCACTTATAAGATATTTTCTTTTATTGACTAACAAATAAGAAATGAGAAGACGTGCTATTTTTTGCGAAGGCTCTCAGGTACATATACACACGCTGGGTCAGCTTCATAAATGTCGCCAGTGTAAGCATACGCTCTGTTTCTGCAACCTCCGCACAGTTCCCGGTATTCGCAGACTCCGCATTTGCCCTTCAGAAGGCTTCTATCTTTGAAGCTTTTGTAATATTTTGATTCTTGAATTTCTTTCCATGCTGTGGTTAGGCTTTTTTGTCTTATGTTTCCCAGCATCATCGGCTCTGAAGGCCGAAGGTCTGTGTAAAAGCACGGTATTAAATCGCCATTTTCGGTCACACTCAAGTATCCGCCGAAAGCAAAATACGTGCATTTGCCATGAAACTTATGTTCATACCACTCGTCAAAATTCGCCGGATTTCTTTGTTTCACAACACGCGCATAATGCGGGCAATGCACATGGATTTCAAATTTGCCCTCATACTTTTGGGTTAAGTCCCATATATGATTGAGAGTCCACTCGTACTGCTCAGGCGTCGGAGTTAACTCCATTGTTTCTTTTGCTCTTCCGCTAGGAACAAGATGGTTAAACCAGACAAAGTTGGCATGGTATTGCTCAGCTAACTC
>Ga0187868_1003198_pt1 | contig 10335 bp, 10 predicted proteins | sample June2016WEW_13_4_FD_133014 | JGI IMG/M metagenome (GOLD analysis project Ga0187868, IMG submission 133014) | Peatland microbial communities from SPRUCE experiment site at the Marcell Experimental Forest, Minnesota, USA - June2016WEW_13_40 | ecosystem: Environmental > Terrestrial > Soil >... | reverse complement strand
TGCGAGCATCGGCGTATTGAAAAGACCAGGCGCGATCGTCATCACCCTGATACCGTACTCAGCGCATTCTCTTGCAATGGGCAGGGTCATGCCCACCACGCCGGCCTTGGAGGCGCTGTAAGCCGGCTGCCCGATTTGACCGTCGAATGCGGCGACCGAGGCAGTGTTGATGATGACACCTTTTTCACCGTCTTTATTTCCCGTGTTCTTCACCATCTGCTCAACGGTTAGCCGAATGACGTTAAATGTGCCCACCAGGTTGATCTGCACCACGCGATTGAACTGCGAAAGAGGCATGGGGCCTTTCTTGGAAAGAACCTTGCCGGGGTCTCCCACGCCGGCGCAGTTGATCACAACATCTATTGCCCCAAAGGCTTCCATCGTCTTCTTGATAGCCGCCTGCACGCTTTCTTCGCTTGTTACATCTGTGTTCACATAGATGACACTCGCTCCCAGTTCGGCGGCAAGGTTCTCTCCCTTTGTCGCGTCAAAATCGAAAATTGCCGCCTTCCCTCCCAAGCCGGTCAGGTTGCGGATGCACGCTTCGCCCAATCCCGACGCACCGCCGGTTACAATCGCTTTACAACCTTTAACGTCCATTTAATTTCCTCCTTTCAACGTAAGACCTTTTTCAAAATCATATTCCTACTTCTTTTTTTTGTTCCTTTACGGTTACAGGCCCATCATGCGACCCACAATTACCTTCATGACCTCTGTAGTGCCTGCAAATATGGGAATAACCCTTACATCTCTTGCAAAACGGCAAATCGGATATTCTTCCATGTACCCGTAGCCGCCGTGAAGCTGCAAACAATCATAAGCAACACGGTTCGCCATTTCTGAAACCCAGGCCTTGCCCATAGAAACTCTCTTAACAATGTCTTTCTTTTCACAGTAATCCAGAATGAGAGAATCGACGAAAGTCCTTCCAATCTCAATCTCTGTAGCCATCTCGACAATTTTGAACGTATTATGCTGGAAAGAACTGATGGGCTTTCCGAAGACGGTTCTCTCCCTGCAATACTTAATGGTCATTTCCAGCATGGCCTCCGCCATTGCCTGGCCCATAATGCACACCACGAGCCTTTCCGCCTGCAGCTTCTGCATCAGGTAATAAAAGCCCTGTCCCTCCTTTCCCAACAGATTGGACACAGGCACCCGGCAATCTTCGAAGTTCATCTCTGCCGTGTCCTGGCTGTGAAATCCCATCTTGTTGAGCTTTCTCCCCTTCTGGAAACCCGGGGTTCCGCTTTCGACACAGATGAGACTGATACCCTTAAAGGGAGGATCGGCGTGGGGATTAGTCTTGGCCACCACGATGACCAGATCGCAGTGAATACCGTTGGAAATGAAAGTCTTCGCGCCATTGATTACGTATGAATCACCATCCCTCAACGCCGTTGTCCTGACCGCGGCCAGGTCCGACCCTGTGCCCGGTTCAGTCATGGCGATGGCCGTCACAATATCGCCTGTAGCACATCCCGGAAGCCACTTCTTCTTCTGTTCTTCATTTCCGAAGCTGTAAATGTAAGGAACAATGATATCGTTGTGCAGGCCGGCTATAAGCCCGTGGCATCCGATGTAGGCAAGCTCTTCCATGATAACGGCAGAGTATTCGAATCCCGCCCCGGAGCCCCCGTATTCCTCGTCAAGCCAGGGACAGAGAAATCCATTATCGCCTAGCCTGTTCCACATTTCCCTGGGAACAATGCCATCCTCTTCCCACTTTTCTATGAACGGGGTCACCTCCCTAGCGAGGAACTTCTTGAATGAATCGCGGAATATCTCATGCTCCTCACTGAATAGACTTCTGCCCATATACGTGCCTCCCCACTTTTTTTTGGTTTTCCCAGATGAGGTGTTGCCAAGTCAACAACAATTCTTGATACCCGTTACAAATCAGGTTTGCAAGAATGTCGTAACACTGAGTCATCTCCTACTCTTTACAAGAACAAGCTAATTCGTGATCTAACGCGGACGGAAGGTTTCATTCACCCGAATTCAAGACTTCAAATACAGGATGCGGTTTTAACGGATACATGAAAGACTGCCGACATTGAACGGTTTGAAAGGATGGTAAGTAACGTTTACTTACCGGGTGGTCTTGAATAATATATAGTTGGCAGGCTGTCAAGCTTTTTCTAGAATATTTTTCTTCGCCTACGCCGAACCTGTCTTCAAAAGGGACATGGGAAATACAGATTGTATTTATATTTTAAAAAATGGGACTTCTGGCCTAAAATGTGTTATAAATAAGTGACAAGTTTGATGGTCCGTTGCAGATATTTCTACCTTTCGCGGTGTTGAGATGGCCTGTGATGTTAAATGGGGATCCTGTCGGCGATAATGCGGAAAAAAACAAGGAGAAACGAAGATGGAGTTAGGAGATATGGTCGTCGTCGATCATCCCAGGCATCCTCTTTACGGCTGTGAGGGTAAGATTATCGGAAAGAGGGGAAAAAGGACATCTGATGATCTCTGGATCCTTATCTATATCGTCTCAAAAATGCGTGACTATCTCGTCCCGCAATCGATGCTGCGTCTCATAAGAAATGAAACAGATCGGACGCAGCTTCAATAACGCGCCTGTCGATCAATGCCGTTCATAATCAAAAGGCATAAATGAACGGCATTTCAACCGGAATTACCATCTCCGGAAGCCACCTTATATAGCCTTCAAAATTTGACCTGAGGGGCTGTTTTGGCCTGAGGCGGCGCCTCAAAAAAAGTCGCACTTTTAAAACCGAACATCCCTGCAAAAAGATTCCCGGGAAAGCTTCTAATCGCTACGTTGTAGGCCCTTACTGCATCATTATATCGCTTTCTTTCCACGGCAATCCGGTTTTCCGTGCCCGCAAGCTCATCCTGAAGGTGCATAAAATTCTGGTTCGACTTGAGATCCGGATACCTCTCAACGACAACCAGGAGTCTGGCAAGGGCACCGGACAATTCGTTGTTCGCGCCGATTTTATCCGGCACGGTCGCTGCACTTCCCACCTTCGCCCTGGCGTTCGTAACTTCAACGAAAACATCCTTTTCCTGCTTGGCGTACCCTTTAACAGTTTCCACAAGGTTGGGAATCAGGTCGTATCGTCGCTGCAACTGGTTCTCCACTTGAGCCCAGGATGCCTTTACGGTCTCATCAAGGGAAACGAACTTGTTGTAACTCGAGTACAGAACGAGGACAAGGATGAGAACAACTACTCCTGCAATAATGAGATTTCTTTGCCCGCTGGTCATGTCACACCTCCCGATGTATTATGCAACTATATAAATTCGCTGTGCCCTGCAGCAGGGGTTTTCATACGCTCATGCCGTCAACGATAGCGGACAGCCTTTCTATCTCCTTTACATAGCTTATAAAAACATTCTTAATCTCGGATGTGGCACTCCGGTCAATGCCTTCCTTGATATCTGCACATTTCAGGAATATGCCGGGATCAACGGAATATTCCTTGGCGACAGCGTTGATTATATCCCTTCGTTGCTGTGGTATTTCAATCCCCTTGCAATAAAGGAGGGCTCTAAATATGGAGATGAATGCAGTGAAGGACGCTTTGATAATTTCGCGCATCTGGCGCGCCTGTCCTTCCGCTTCCAGGTAGCCCCTCCGCAAATGAACCAACTTCCCTTTAAATTCCCTCTCCGCCTGCAAGCGGAGATGGGATGGCTCGAAGGAAAGTCCACCGAGGACATCCTCACCGCTGACCGTGACATAATGTTTTTTCATAGAGAGGAACTCAATGGGATACGTATCACGGGACGATAATACTTCCGCCTTCGTCATGAATAGAGGAATTGCCACTTTACGTTTACGCCACCGGGCAACAGTCCCAAAGGCTCTGTCCAGATTGTCGACCCCTTCTTCGGAGCAGACTATGAGAAAATTGAGATCTGATTTCCCGGGCACATAATGGCCGCTTGCCCCGCTTCCATAGAGAATAATGGAAATGAGATCACTGCCAAAAACATTCTTGAAGTCATCCGTAAACTCTTCAAAAATCTCCTCAGGATTTTTCGGTACCTTTGCCATATTGATCACCTCTCGTCAGAAGTCGCCGCTCGCCCCGCCGCCCCCGCTTTCACCGCCGCCGAAGCCGCCGAAGCCGCCGCCGCCAAAACTCCCAAAGCCTCCACCGCCGCCATAGTTTCCGCCTCTACCGGTAAACAGCAGGAGCAGCAGCCAGGGGAGCATGGCCCTCCCTTGCCTCGTGCCCAAGAGTATAACCAGTATCAGGACAAGGACAATCAGCGGCCATATGCCGCCTCCTTGCCTGACTTTCCTTTCTACCGGCTGCGCGATGGGTACACCGCCTGTGATGGATACATTGGCAGCCTTCGCCACAACAGAAGCAACGGCAACCGTGGTATTGTAAAGTCCCTGCCCGAAATCACCCTTCCTCAGGTACGGAATTGCATACCTGTCACGAATTTCACCAACGAGTCCGTCGGGGAGGATGCCTTCGACACCATATCCCGTTTCAATTCTGAATTTTCGCTCCCTCACGGCTAGGAAAATCAAGACCCCCTTGTCTTCTCCTTTTTTGCCTATGCCCCAGGCCTTGTATAAGCGGTTGACATAGTCATTAAGTTCGTCATCACCTAAACTTTGCACCGTTACAACGACAATAGCCGTCCCCGTTTTTTCGAGGACCTCCTGAGCGAGACCCTCCATGCGGTTCTTATAATCCGGTGGAATCACGCGCGCAAAATCATTGACAGCGCCAATCTGCTTAGGAAAATTGTCCACGGCCCATGACATGGCCGCCCCAAGGACAAGTAAGATAAAGCCCACTGCAAGGAGAAATTTTCCGGTTCCTTTGCGCAAAGACTGATTGGCAGCAATCCTAAGATTAGACGTATGAGTACCTATTCTTTTGAGTTTCTGTATAGAGAGTTTTTCATGATGTAATGCCGGACCGACTCAGGAACAAGGTACTTGATGGATCTGCCTTCTCCAGCCCTTTGCCTGATATCGCTGGATGAGATATCCAAAAAAGTAACACCCCTGAAATAAATGACGTAGCCCGTAGGACCCTTAAGACCCTTCACGCTATTATCATACTTGAACTGGGAAGCGAAATCGGCCGGAAGAATTCCTTCTAGGCCTCTGTCCTCATAACCGGGTCTTGTCATAACAACAAAATTGCATAAGAGCAGCAGCCTCTGCCAGTCTTTCCAACTCTGGATGGCATGGAAGGCATCCTGCCCCAGAATGAAATATAATTTTAGATCCTTCATGTATTTCTTGAGAATGTAATCAACAGTCTCCACCGAGTAAGACTTCTCTTCACGCTGCTTCTCCACATCAGAATATGTAAATACGGGGTTCCCTTCAATGGCCAGCTTGATCATCTGTTCCCGGTGATGAAATGACGTTATATCACCATCTATTTTGTGCGGCGGCTTCGCAGCAGGGATAAAGATAATCCTGTTCAGATCAAAAATTTCGAGTACTTCCTCGGCGCATCTCAGATGACCATTGTGTATCGGATCGAATGTACCCCCCAATAATCCCCATTTCATGTTCTCACCTGCCCATTCCCGTAGATAATAAATTTTGTTGTTGTCAGTTCCTCCAGTCCCATGGGACCAAAGGCGTGAAGTTTCGTCGTGCTGATACCTATTTCAGCGCCGAGGCCCAGCTCAAATCCGTCGCTAAAGCGGGTAGAGGCATTGACGAGGACAGTGGACGAGTTGACTTCATTTAAGAAGCGCTGTGCGTTTTGGTAATTGTTCGTAATGATTGATTCCGTGTGGAGAGAACCGTATTTTTCAATATGGCCCACTGCCTCATCGAGATCATTGACGATGCGTACGGACAAAATTAAATCGAGGTATTCCTGATACCAGTCTTCCTCTTTTGCCTGTTCGATATCCTTTAGGATTTGTCTTGTCCTGTCGCAACCTTTCAGGACGACGCCGGCTTCCCCGAGATGGCGGGCAACCAATGGCAGAAATTCACCCGCAATACCCTGATGAACAAGCAGGGTCTCCATGGCATTGCAAACTCCCGGACGCTGGGTCTTTGCATTAATGCAAATATCAACGGCCATCTCAAGATCAGCGCCAGCATCAACATATACGTGGCATACCCCTTTGTAATGCTTGATCACAGGGATCTTCGATTCATTGACGACGGCCCTAATCAGGTCCTCACCCCCTCTGGGGATGATCAGGTCTATGTATTCTCCAAGCTGGAGCATCTCGCGGACCGCCTCCCTCTCGATCATGGGGATCACCTGAATGGCACCTTCGGGAATGGCATGATCCGTTAAGACAATCTGAAGAATATTCGCTATGGCAATATTCGAGTTTATGGCCTCAGATCCTCCGCGCAGGATGACAGCATTGCCCGATTTGAGACAGAGAGCGGCTGCATCCACCGTCACGTTGGGACGAGATTCATAGATGATGCCGATTACGCCCAGAGGGATTCTCATGCGGCCGACGAGAAGGCCATTCGGCCGGCGCCACATGGATGTTACTTTTCCGACAGGGTCCGGGAGACAAGCCACATCTTTCAGACTTCTTGCAATGCCCTCTATTGTGCCTTCGTTCAACGTGAGCCTGTCGATCATGGCGGCCGAAAGGCCCATCTTCCTGGCCTTCTCAACATCCTTTGCATTTTCCTTTATGAGAAGTCCCGTTTGCCTGATGATCGCCTCAGCCATGTCAGAGAGAGCACAGTCCTTTGCGTCCGACGACAAATGGGCAAGCACTGTGGCCGCTTTCTTCGCATTTCTTGCTATTTCTACGACGCGGGACGTCACATCCATACAAATGTTTTGCCTGACTGTCGATACAGACTTTTATCAGCACGCTGCCAACAATAGACGTTGACAAAACAGCCGGAGTTTATGTATTAACCGCCATCAAATTGAACTCGCGGATAAATCCTTTCTAGCCATTGTTACTCTATCGAAGGGTCGGGACAGTGTCAAGGCCATTTGTAACAATCCCCCGCGGTATCAGTTTGTCCGTGAATCATTTTTACCCGATTCTCCAGGATTTCGAGATCGCCGACGGTGGATAAGAATGAATGACATATGTATTAAAGCTGGAAAGCGGGCCTATGAAATCATCCGGGATGGCGGCTTCAATCTCGACCGCATTACGACATATTTCGGTCCCGCAACCGGTCCCCGGTGGCTGGTGGCCAGCGGCTTCGACCTGACGCTCCTGACCAATGGCCTCCTCGGATGCGTAAAGTCTACGCACCTCGTCGGTTCATCGGCGGGGGCAATGCGGTTTGCTGCCTGGTTGCAACCCGAGCCGGAAAAGAGTTACCGAACTCTCATGGAATCCTATATCGGTACAACTTACAAGAGAAACGATACTCCGGTCACTGTCCTGGCGTCCTTGATGGGCATAGTAAATTCATATCTTGAGGACGATGCTCTGCCCTTTGCACTTTCCAATAAAAAGTATCGTCTTGCCGTCATCACCGTCCGTGCAAGAAACCTTGTAGCTTCCGAATTGCACTGGGTACAGCAACTTGGCCTCAGCATAGGCTTTCTTCTCAATGCGATCAAGAGATCATACATCCACTATTTTGCCGAGCGCGTCGTATTCTATAACGGGCCAAAACCGCCTCCCTTTTGTCTAAGGCCGGGTTTCCATGGACGGTACATTCCCATCAACACAATCAATTTCAAGTATGCTGTGGCAGCCTCGGGCGCCATTCCCCTGGTAGTTGCCGGAGTCAGAAACATCTATGGTGCTCCTATCGGGACATACCGGGATGGCGGTCTCATCGATTATCACCTGACCCACAACTATGCAGCAACAAATGACGATATCGTCCTGTTCTTCAATCATCAGGAAAGGATTGTGCCGGGATGGCTGGATAAAAAACTCTCCTATCGTCTCCCGCGAGCAACCGATCTCGATAACGTCCTGATGATCCATCCGTCGCCGCGCTTTATTGCGGAACTACCCGGAGGCAAAATCCCTGATCGGGAGGATTTTGTGATCTTCATAGATGACCCTGCCACCAGGATCAAGAACTGGTGGAAGGCGGTGGAACGTGCAGGGCACTTGGGGGAGGAATTTCTGGAACTCGTAGAAAGCAAAAAGATCAGGAACGTTGTTGAAAAGATAGATATTCAGTGAGGTACGATCTCAGGTGAATGCTGAAACTATCTCACGGCGAAATATTGACCATCTTAAGTCAACCCTGAAAAGCTGCACACTCTGTCCCAGGAAGTGCCAAGTCGACAGGACAAGAGGCGAATTGGGATTCTGCCATCTCACTGATGGCGTCAAAGTAAGCCACGCCCTGCCCCACTATGGCGAAGAGCCTCCCATTTCGGGAACCCGAGGTGCCGGGACAATCTTCATGTCATCCTGCAATCTGAAATGTATCTACTGCCAAAATTATCAGTTAAGCCATGACAATTCAGGCCGGTTGACAGATGCTCGCGGGCTTTCAGCAATTATGCTGGCCCTTGAGAAAAAGAATTGTCACAACATAGAACCCGTTACACCCACTCCCCAGATACCACAGGTCATGGAGGCCCTTTTCCTTGCGCGTCAAAGAGGTTTGCTTCTTCCCCTGATTTACAATTGCGGCGGTTATGAGAACCCGGAGGTTCTGAAGATCATGAAAGGCATGGTGGATATCTACCTGCCGGACTTTAAATACGGCACTGAGCATGACGCCCTCGTCCTTTCCGGGGTAAGGGATTATGTTGCCCATGCCCTCCCTTCCATCGAGGAAATGGTGGGTCAGGTGGGTGATGACCTTCTGGTTGAAGAGGGCGTAGCAAAGAAGGGGGTTCTCATCCGCCATCTTGTCATCCCTGGATTCACATCGAACAGCCTGGAGGTTCTCAAATTGATTAAAAAGCACATATCCCTTTCTGTGCCTCTGAGCATTATGTCTCAGTATACACCCATGCCCTCCGTTGTGGATCATCCCCATCTCGGGAAAAGGGTTGCCCGCGAAGAATATGAGCTTGTCGTAAACCATGCCCTCGATATGGGTTTCGAAACCATCTTCACCCAGGATGTTGACAGCAAGAAACTGCCTCCTGATTTCAGAAAGAAAGTGCCTTTTGACTGGTCATAAATATGTTATAATAGATCGGCAATGTGGATATGCGGTTGCCCTGCTATTCTGGCGATAGCAAGTTAAGTATTGACATCGGCTTGCTATCGCTGCGACAAACGTGAGCTACTTGGCAATCCCGTTTACAAAAGGGAAATTTCTATGCCCGATTTTTCCAGCTTCGGTAAGATTCTCATTATCATTGGAGTCGTCATAGCAGGCCTGGGATTCCTTGTCCTCCTGGGAGGGAAAATACCATGGCTTGGAAGGCTTCCCGGTGACTTCTATTTCAAGGGCAAGAATTTCACCTTCTATTTTCCACTCGCCACGAGCATAATCATCAGTATCATCCTGACGATCATCCTGATGTTCATCAGCCGCAAATAATAGCGCAGTTATTCCGTGTTACAATACCTTGATAGAATAATATCTATCACCTACGCCCAGAGGATAAGCCCTGTCGCGTGCTTGGCGGCAAGATTCCTATGGAAGGGCAGCACCCTGATACCGTATAAGTAGGGTCCATTGTGTTTCACAATGTATTCCGCAGAATATGTAAGGATTCCGTCTAATCCCTTTTTAGCTATGGCCAAAGGAATGCAGTCGGGAGAATCGGCAAGTTCATACCCGTCCCTTTTTCCTATTATCAGTTCAACTAATATTTCTTGTGGCTCCACCTTCCCGGGATCTACCCTAGCGCTGATGATCAACGGCTGATCAACGAAAACGGTATCCCCGTGGATCCCTTCAATGCTGGCATCGAGGAGCCTGAGCGAGGAGAAACGCATAGGGATTTTGCGCTTCCAGTCTGCGAGCTCGCGGGCCAGTTTGTGCGCATTCGTATAAAGTTCGTGTTCCCTCTCTGCCGTGGGCAGATAGATTTGGTTGTAATAATCCAAGAGCATCCTTTCCGTGTTGAATCTGGGCATAAGGGTTTGCAGGGATCTCTTAATCATGCTGATCCATTTTTCCGGCATCCCCGATATTTCCCGGCTGTAGAATGCGGGTATCACCGAGTTCTCAAGTATTGCATATAGCGACTGGCTGTCCTCCTCATCGGCATTCGCCATCTCTTCATTATACCCTTTGCAGACAGGTCCTATAGTCCAGCCATTCGTTCCGTCGTAGCCTTCACACCACCACCCGTCAGATACGCTGATATTGAGTACCCCATTGGCGACGACTTTTTGACCGCTTGTACCGCTCGCCTCGTAAGGTCTCCGGGGTGTATTCAGCCACACATCAACGCCTTGGACAAGGCGCCGTGCTACGTTGATATCATA
>Ga0187868_1003197_pt1 | contig 10336 bp, 5 predicted proteins | sample June2016WEW_13_4_FD_133014 | JGI IMG/M metagenome (GOLD analysis project Ga0187868, IMG submission 133014) | Peatland microbial communities from SPRUCE experiment site at the Marcell Experimental Forest, Minnesota, USA - June2016WEW_13_40 | ecosystem: Environmental > Terrestrial > Soil > Wetlands... | reverse complement strand
TCGAGGTCGGCGATGTCGACGCCCAGTTCCATCGTGGGCGAACAGACCATGTAGGGGAGACGGCGGAGGCCGTCGCGCTCCTTGGTGGTGTCGGTCGTTTCCCAGCGGAATCGGCGCTCGCGCCGCTCGCGCTCGCCCGGTTTGACGACCTGGGCGGTGTGTTCGCGGGCTTCGAGGGCGGCGAGGGCGGCGGCGGAGTCGCGGTAGAAGCGTTGGAAGAAAGCGTTGACGGGGGGTGGTGTTTCCGCGTGGCCGCCGGCCGCGGCGCGGCGGGAGTAGAGCGGGCCCAGGGGCGGGGCGCTGCCGTCGCCGAGGCGCCAACGGAGACAGGAAGCATCGAGTTGGAAAAACTGGTGGTCGTCGAGCGGATCGAGCCGGCGCAGAAGGCCCTGGCCGACAAGCAAGGCGAGGAGAGCGTCAATGAAGGCGGCGTAGGCGGTTGGGTCGAGGTTGAGCTCGGTGGTGAGAAAGCGGCCGAGTTTGCTGCGGGCGCCGAGGCTGAAGCCGTCGGCCAGGCGCTGAGACTGGCCTTCGCGGACGAAGCGGTTGGCCGTGCGGAGTTCCGGGGCGCTTTCGTCGAGTCCCCAAAACTCGTTAAGGTGTTGCTCGGCGCGGCGGCGGATCTGTTGCTGGTTTGTTTCTTGCAGACAGGGGCAGGCGATAGCCAGTTTGCGCCGGAACTGGTCGAGGATCGCGCGCACGAGACGCTCGCGCTGGGCCGGTCCGAGGGTGGCGACTGAGGGATGGAAGTGCCAGCGGGTGTTGTCGGCGCACAGCCCCTCCAGCCCGCGATAGCCCACGCGGAGCAGCCCGACGTTTTCAAGGTTAGGCTGGACGACACGCCAGCCGCGCCGCAGGTCTTCATAGAGGCGGTACTCTGTCAGTTCGGTGAAGGCGCGGAGAACATCCGCGGCAGCCGGCGACTCCGGGTCCAACTCCGGGTTCCTGGCCACCTCGCGAACGGTGAGACCGCCGGTGTGGACCACGGCATCGGCGACGCGTTCGAAGGTGAGTTCGTTTTCGCGCAAGAGAGCGGCTTGAAGGGCGGAGCGCAGAAGGGAGACGTGAATGAAATCGTTGAAATGGCCGGCCTGGAGCGAGGCATCCTGTCGATTATCGGTGAATGTGAGCAGCTTGTCGCGCGCGCCCTCCTGGCCGGCGGCGCGGCGAAGCAGCGAGGTGGCCAACACGGTGGTTGCGCTGGTTCGGGCCTCGCTCGAAAGCGAGGCCAGCTTCACAAATTCCAGTTCGCGGCGTGAGTAAAACTCCCCGCAATTCTGGCAGAGGGCAAACGGGGCTGGCTGCCACCACAGCTTGACCGCTCCGTCGCGGGGCATTGTAAAGGAGTCGCCATTGGGGGTGACCCAAACGGCTTGGGGGATACGGTCCCGCCAACTCGGCTTCAGGCGGCCTCGCTGATCTCGCCACTCGTCGGGGACACGGTCATCCGTCCAGTCCTTTTTGAGCGGGGCGAGCATCAGGTAGCCGGCCTGAGCGTCGTCCTGAATGGTGTCCGTGCCAAGCGGGTGCGGCAGGAAACGGGAACCGCCACCGGTGCCAATGACGTGGTAATAGTCTCGGCCGCAAAGGCGGCAGAACTTGATGGGCACGAACAAGCGGCCCGGCCCGGCGAACGCCTGGCCTTCGAGGGAGAATTGCCGTGTGGCCGCCGGCTCGAGAGTGGCATACACGGCGCGGCCCTGGCCGATAAACTGGTGCAACTTGAAAGCAAACGCTCTCCCACCGTCGTCACGCAACAATTCGCCGCCCCGCGTAAGCAGTTCACGCAGCCGTTCAAGGCACACCTCGGGGGTGGCTCCGGTGGCTTCGGCCAGGTGGACGGATGCGTCGGTGAGAGTTCGGGGAACTCGGCGCCGGAGCCGTCCGCCTTCCTCGGGTTCGACGCCGAACTCGCCTTCGGACCAGCGGGCCAGCGGGTGGGAGCGAAAGGCGGGAAGGGAGAGGGGAGAAGGGGGCGGGGAGAGCAAAGCCTCGCGCAGCTCGGCAACGGTGGGCATGCCGCCTAGCGTGAAAGGCTCTAGGGTTTCCTCGATGGCCTGCTCTTCGGGCATGCCGCGCCCGAAGACTTGAGAAGCGAAACCGGCGACTGCCTCGCGGCGCTGTTGGGGCGTGGCCTGGCGGCTGGCAACCATGGTGGCGCTGGTGCCGACACAAACGAGGTCCGGGGCGGCGCACCGGTCCTTTAGTCGGCGGATGAGCATGGCGACATCGGCGCCTTGGCGGCCGCGGTAGGTGTGGAGTTCATCGAAGACGAGGAAGCGCACCCCGGCGGGCCCGGCCGGGCTGAGCAAGCTCTGGTCGTCTGGTCTGACAAGGGCGAGTTCAGCCATGACATAGTTGGTGAGGAGTATTTGGGGAGGGCGGAGTTGCAAGGCCCGGCGGGCCTCGCCCTGGGTGTCACCCGTGTAGCGGGCAAAGCTCACGGGCAAGCGATGGCCAGTGCGCTGCTCGTAGGCATTCTTGAGCTTCTGGAGTGCCTGAAGCTGTGAATTGACCAGCGCGTTCATTGGATATACGACCAGGGCGGCGACGCGGTCGGGAGTTGGAGGCCGGCGGAGGAAGGCGTCAACGATGGGAAGGAAATACGTCAGACTCTTGCCGGAACCGGTGCCGCTGGTGACCACATAGCTCTCCCCTCGGCTGGCTCGTTCCATCGCCTCGACCTGGTGCTGGTAGAGGAAAAACGGCTCGCCCCGGTCGTTGCGGAAGATCTGCGCGGTTTCTGGGAGCAAGAGGCCGCTCGCAGCCAATTCGTCCACGGAAGCGACGCGAGCGTATGAAGGGCTGAGCTGAAGGAGGGGCTCGGGCCATAGGCGGGGTTGCTCCACCAATTCGTGGTCGATAAACTCGCGAGCTCGATCATCAGCAACCGTGAAGAACGAGCGGACGAAGTCACGGTAATCGGCGAGGACGTTGGAATGGAGGTTAAAGATGCTCGTGGCGCTGTCCTCCGTAAAGCTGCGTCAACGGAATCGCGTCGCCGAAAGTCGCCACAGACCATTGTCCCGCCTCTTGCGAAAGTTTCCTGCGTGCCCGAACGTGACCAAAGCCATCGTTCGCCGGGCGTATGTAACGCACAGTTTCATGGATCGTTCTATTTACGCTGCCGGTTCTTCCACGGCTCGAGCTGCCTCTGAATCGACATGCAATGAAGGCAACCGGCGTCCGGCCGCAAATCCGATCAACATCTTGCCTCGTTGGCAACTCGGTACGCCCAGAATGAAATGGCGTTAGCAACGCGACGGGATACTCGGTCAGCATCGTTTTCCACACGGCTTCGCATTCGCCCGTAACCGACCCGTGATGAGGGATTTTGAAAAGCGAGCTCTGCTCCTGGGGTCGCTCGACTGACCCCACGATTACCGCCCAGCCGCCGGCGGCATTGTGTTGCTCCTCCAGGTCCGCTCCCAACAAAACACGAATGCTCCCAGCCCGCAGCCACAAAACCACCGAGAATTGATTCGGGCGCGACGGCAGCGGATGTGTTAGCAGTTCTTCCGGCGCAAGCAGCTTGGCGATAGTTTGCAATGACTGCTGTACGGCAGCATCGGATGGCGACAGGGAATGCAGTTCTGCGGATGTATCGATCTTGGCGTTGCCAACGATTCCTCGCCGCCAGAGACAGCGATTGGCGATGGCAAATCCAAGCGGACTTTCCCCTGCGCCGCCCTTCAGAATCGTCTGCGACTTCGAAATCGTGTCGAGAACTGCCGTCAGCTCGGTGACAGGTGAGATTCCCAATCGCTGCCGTCTCCAGAGATCGGTCAGCGCGATAAATTCTTTAGACCAGAGCGACTGTGAACAGATAAACTTTGCCGCTTTGCATTCTGCGACCGTTTGCGAAAGCCCTTTCACATGGTCATTGTGCCAGTGCGTCGCAATGATGCGTTTAACAGACGTTGCCACGTCAACTCCCAGTTCCCTCAGGTACTTCAGACCCGCCGGTGTTCGATCATGCGGGCTGAGGCAGGAGTCAACGATCATCCAGTCACCGAATCCCGCGTGCGCGACAATGCACTCACCGAATCCCGGTCCAAACAGGGAGATTTCCAGTTCGTCTGGCTTAGGCGGGGTTGTTGGCTTTGTCGAGGTCAAGGAATGAGAGAAATGTTTCGGCTTCCCTTTGGGCGCGCTCGATGTCCGCGTCCGACCATGAAGGCACTCGTCGGAACCGAATCACGGAGGACCGGGAAACCTGGCCATGAGCCTCCCGGTGGTAGCCAATGACCCAGTAGAACATGGCCCCAGCGTTGACCAGCCCACGGTCTCCTCGAGTAACCTCAGCCAGCGGAATCTCCGCCTCCTCGTCCGGACTACCATGGGTCTTATCCGTCAACCGCGCAATAAACGAGTCGTTGGTAAGCGACACCACAGTTCCCTCAAATTTTTGGAGAACCTCAAAACTGTCGTGGCTAAGGGGAATTACAGGCACCCAGACGACCGACGGCATCGCCACCGCTTGTTTGGGCTGGCCCGATGCCGTCGAACGGACACCGGGATTGCCCCCTCGTGGAGATTCCCACCCCGCAGGGCTTGCGGCTGGCACACGGCCCCTTATCTCTAAGTTGGCGCGCGTCAATTCGGGCGAGGTCTGAGCCGGCGATTCGACGCCGGTTTCCAGAAAGCGCCGGGCTGACGACAGATCCCGCGGCTGGAGGTGTAACCGCTCCAAGACTGCTGGTTCATTGAATTTCATTGGTCTTTCATCAAGTCCTGCATGATCCGCGAGGACCGCTCCAGCGATGGCCCCCAGCAATTGTTCAAAATTGCCAGGATCCGTTCACAATCGTTCCCTTTCTCTTCACCGCTGAAATCATAATGGTCGTTGACTTCAAAGTAAACGCCAAAGACGGGCTTCTTCAAGACTAAAGACGGCTCGACCGTCGCCGTAATGTCCCCGCGGTATCCATCCGACCTTTGACCGAGCATCGAAACGCGCCGCATTCCGGGCTTTTCGAGCAAACCGGCCCAAGGTTCCTTTGGAGCGAGCCGATGTCCGATCTCGTGCCACGCCTCTTCACTCGCGCTTCGGAAATGGGCCATTCGGTTGATTCCCAAGTGTTTTACCGGCGTATGCCGCAGCAGAGTGAATGTGCCGAGGACCAAGTCCCGCAACGGTTCCAAATGTTGCATTTGGGACGTGTTGGCGGTGAAGCGATCCAACGTGATCTCAAGGTTAAGCCAGCCGATGGAAAACACGCTTACCTGGGGCGAGATGATCTTGACATCCGCCGTATCCGCTTCCTCTTGCGGGATCAATTTTTCGCGTGCGAACCACGCTGGTTGAAATATGGCTGGGTTTAGCGAGCCAACCACTACAACGCTTACGCCTTCAATTTCGGGCTTCAGTTCAGCCATAGATTTTACTCCTCCTATTCTTGGGCATATTTGCGGGTCTAATTTAGCAGCAGTCAAAATTGTCATGGTGCAAGCGTTGGCGCAACCACACCGACAGTTTGCGCGGACATGAGGCGATCCCACGCCTCCAGCACCAGGCGGCGGGTGCGGAATTCGCCGAACTTGGCTGTCTCCTTTTCCTTGAGCACGCGGAAGGTCTCGCCGGGGAAGTCGGGGCCGTGGACGTCCGCCGGGTCGAGGATGTAGCGCAACTCGTCCCGCGTTAGCCCGTAGGCGCGGGCAAACCAGGCATCCAGTTCCGCTCGGAGCAACGCTCGTCGCGCTTCGTCCCAGCGATATGGTTCGGTCGGGACAAGGGCGGCTATCGGGGACGCGGAGGTGCGGAGCGCGTCCGCCAGGGGTCGCATGTCGTGTGCCGTGTAGACCAGTTCCAAGACCCGCGACGCCACATACGCAACGTCCGCCGCTCCGTAGAAGCTAGGCGGAAGCACGGGAAGCTGATTGACGTAGTTGTAGGTTAGATTGGTGCCGCCAATTTTCTGTCGAACGGCATAATCGAACGCGAGGGAATTGAGATTTCCACAAAGGCAGAGTTGAGCGCCCACGTTGGCAGAGACAAACAAGAGGGGCGCTGAATGTGCAACGCCAACACGAGGCAGAAAGCTGAAAACGGTGGTCCGTTCAAGTTTTGCACTCGTGATGTTGCGAAACGCGAGCAACCACGGATTAGATGTGAACGGCTTCACTCGCGCTTCTACATCTTCCAAGGTTACCCAGTATTGTGGCCTGACGCGCCAGGAGACGTCTTGATACTTTTCAAGCGGTGTTTCTGGAAGTCCTCGACCGCCTTTGCCTCGAAGAACCCCCTTGAACTCGTAGGAGGCGAAACGATGGTCGAAATGCCAAAACTGTTTTGCCTCATAAAGCGGAACGAGTCCCTCGCCCGGAGCATCGCGGAATAGATGGCTGTCGTTTGCCATGTGGAACATCGTCATGAACCGAGCACCCCAAGGGTTTCCATCAGGCTGGCCCTCGCGAGTAAATACTGGCACCCGCCGGTAGATTGCGCGCGTAAGTTCTGCATCCGTTCGGGTGCGGAACACCGGGCAAGTTCTCGTATTTGGATTTAGAAGCGCGAGGTCGTCGGGGGCGAGCTGAAAGAACCTCTCGCGTTGCGTGAGTTGGCTGAAAAGTCGGAGGTAAAAAGCGAAAGTCGGCTTTGGTTCTGTAGCCCTTGGACCGGATACAGTCAACGTGGCAAAGCGCACCACATTGGCGATCGCAGGGAAGATGAAAGACTCGTTTTCGTAGCCGACTAATCGCACCAAAGTCTGCGTTTCAATGAGGTCGGAAAAGAACTCTTTCGTTGTGTCGTCCGTAGCGATGCCCGTTGGCAGGATGATGCCGGCCCGCCCGGCGGGAGCGAGCAGGTGGCGGATGGTTTCGGCAAATACCGCGTAGGTATTGATGTCGCCGGTGGCCGTGAGCGGGAAGCGTCCGCTCTGGCGAAGAAATTTGCTGACGCAGTCGGCGGCGTGGACGGCGGCGATGAACTCGGCATGCAAAGCCGGGTTTTCTTGGATCAGTTCCGTGATAAGCCGGGAGCGGGCGGCCTTGTTCGAGGCCTCGGCGATCCGCGGGTCGCGCGCGGCGAAAAACTCCTGCTCCTGCAACTTGATGCGTTCCCAAGGCGGGTTGCTCAATACGACGTCGAATCCGCCGGCCCCAAACACTTCGGGAAATTCCAGCGGCCAATGGAAAAACGGCTGAGAGAGTGCAAGCACCTCAGCATGGCCATGAAGTCGCGCGTCGATCGGCCTGCCGCCGAGATGGTCGGCGAGCGCGGCGGACGTGATGACAACGGAGTCGGCAGTCAGCGTTTGGAAGAAAGCCGCCGTCCAAAGGTCGCACGCCTGTTTCTGGCGCAGCCAGGCCGGGTCGCGGTGGCTGGCCTCGAACAGTTCCCTCTTGCGGCGGATGAGTTGTGGCGAGTCATCGGGGATGGCGTCCACGTCGCGGCTGTGGCGGGTGAGCACCTCGGCTTCGCCGGAATCACGGAGAGCAAACAAGTCCTGCGCGCCGCGGCGCTCCTCGCGGTTCTGCTTGGTGGCGTCGCGGGCAGTGGATTTGTTGTCGCCTTCGCACGGGTCGAAGGCCTTGTCGGGGATGCCCTGCGAAAGAACGCCGACATTGAAGGCGCCAACGAGCGAATCACCGCAGCGGATGCGGTGGTCGAGAAAGGTGAGGGGTTTGCCGGCGGTATGGCTCTCCAGCCAGAGGGCGACGCGGCAGAGGTCCACGGCCAACGGGTTTCGGTCCACGCCGTAAATGCAATGACTGATGACATCGCGGATGGCTTCTCGGACGCGCTCTGGGGCGGGTTCGTCCTCGCCCGTGCGGAGCCGGGCGAGTTCCTTGCCGACGTGCCGGGCGGCGGCGAGGAGCATGTGGCCGGAGCCGCAAGCAACGTCGATGATTCTCAGGGAGAGCAGTGCGGCGTGCTGGTGCTTTGTGCCGCCGTCGCGTTTGTCGGCGGCGGCAGCCGCGGTAAGGCGCTGGCGAACGACGGGTATGAGGGCGCTTTCGATGAGCTCGTTCACTAGTTCGGGCGGCGTGTAGAACGAGCCGGTGGTTTTACGTTCCGAGCCAAAGATGAGGTCGAACCTCAGTCGCCCGGCGGCATCCTCAGCCAAGTCGGGATGAAATTCGAGCAGGCTTTCATAGACCGAGCCAAGTTCCTCGACATCGAGTGCTGCGTAGTTGACGCGGCGTGAGGGCCCGCCGGCCCGTTCCTGGTAATAGGCCAAATGCCAGAAGGCAACGAGGAGGTCGCGGTTGCTCAGGGTGCAACTGTCGAGGGTCTGCGCGGCGAAAAGTTCGCCGTTGAGCGGGGACAGGTCGAGGATGGTGGATAGCTTGTCGTCCTGAAACAGGTGGAAAAGCGTGCGGAGGCCCAGCCAGAGGTCAGGGTGGTCGGTCCACGTGGCCTGGACGTCGAGCATCCGGCGCAATCGCGCAATGCCGTAATGCTCGCGGTAAACGGGGTTGGGGCTGATGAGGCCGCGGTCTTCCGACACAAGCAGGAAGAGGAAACGGTAAACGAGCCGCAGGAGTTGGCGATAGAATTGGGCGGACGAAAGCTGTTTGGATTTGAATTTCTGGCGGAGTTCATCGTTGTCCTTGTGAGCGAGAAAGCCGTTGCCCAGGAGTTTGAGACACTCCTCGACGCCATCGCGCAGATGTTCGCGCACGCGCCCGCCCTGTTCGATGGTCTGGGCGTAGTATCTTTCCAGCAGACATTCGCTGGCGTCCGCGATGCCGCGTGGCAAACGGGTGCGGTGGAGCAGGCGGTAGAACGCCGCGAAATCGTGGAAGCGTTGTTCCTCGAAAATGGCCTGTAGGTCGAACTCGATGTAAGCCTGTCGGCGGACAAGCGTGGAGTTGCGGAGCAAGCGGAGGGTGAGGCCGTTGGTAACGATGCCCCAGACATGCTCCGTGCGGTTGAGGTACTCTTGAACGAGCGAGTGCGGCGCGAGGCGGGGCCGTCCACTCGGCGGCACGCGGCCGAGTTCCTGTCGGGCGCCAACGATGTGAATAGGCGGCGTGTCTTCGGGTTCACCGGCGCGATGTGAGACGGCGAATGTCTGGCCGTCCACTTCAAAGGCGCGCGGGTTGTAGCGCGCCTGGTAGCCTAGCAAGGCCAGGAACGGTAGCGCCCATTGGTCGCGCGTGACGGTGGTGGCGAGGTCGTCCTCGGGCAGGCGCGCCAAACGGTGTTGGAACACGCCCCACAGTGCGCGGGAATCGGCGAACGCGGCGGCAATTTCGTCGGTGAGGTTGCGTTTGGGTTCGAGGCCGAAGTCGGCGGGTTTCTGGCCGGGCACGTCGGCGGCGATGGCCTGGTCGAGCAGCTCCGGGCCGAGCAGGCCGCCTTCAATTCGGATGGAGGGGAAGCTCGACATCACCAGAGAGGGGAGAAGGGAGAATGGAGAGGGGAGCGAGTCATTTGCGTGTCCATTGCTCCGGGTTGGCGGCCATATTGTCGAGCATGGCCAGGATTTCGTTGTAGATACTGTCCAGTCTGCTCGCAATTGCTTGGTCGAGATATTTGCAGCGCAGGGCTAATTCGAGATGAGTTTGAGTTTCCGCGGCTTCGCCCTCTGCGTCGTTGAGCTTGCTCACGAAGGCGGCCGGATAACGGCGCTTACGCCAGGCCTCAGAAACATTGGCGGGGACCGAGCGTGGCGACCGGCGCACTTGGTCGGTGAGCGAATACTTCTCTTCGGCAGGAAAGGACTTTGTCGCCGTGAACACGTCCATGGCAGCATTCATGGCTTTCTGCCAAACCTGCAGGTCTCGAAACGACCGTATCATCTCCCCTCTGCTTTCTCCCCTCTCCCCTCTTCAACCAAAGGCTGGAGCACCAGAAGGCCGAGGAGGTCTGGCGGAAGCTGCGGTTTCACGGTGAGGCCGCGAACTTTTAGTGCGACAGCTTGGCGAATGCGGCGATGGGCTTCGGTCAGTGCCTCGGCGCGGCCCTGGAGGGTTTGCTTGATGGCGGAGTCGAGCTTCTGATAACCGGCGAGGGCTGCGGCGGTCAGTTCGAGCTTTTCCTCGTCGCGGATGTTGGCGTCGGCATGGGCGCTCTCCAGAAGCGTGAGAACATGGTCCTGGCCGATCCAGGCGGGCTTGTCTGCCGGGCCGGTGTGGCCCATGACCTGGACTTCTTCCGCCAGGAGCGGGGTGCGGCCGGGCTGCTCGATGAGGAAGCGCAGGCGCAGCAGGTAAAGGGTGGTCAGCCGGGAAACGGCGCGTGTGCGCATGGCTCCACAACGGGAGGCGCGCGCCGCGGCGCCTTTGGTGAGCGCTTCCTCCATGAGAAATTGCGCGAGCGTGGCGACGAACCGGTGATTGCGCCCCAAGTATTCCGCGCCTTCGGGCGTGGGCGAATGAAAAC
>Ga0187868_1003191_pt1 | contig 10339 bp, 10 predicted proteins | sample June2016WEW_13_4_FD_133014 | JGI IMG/M metagenome (GOLD analysis project Ga0187868, IMG submission 133014) | Peatland microbial communities from SPRUCE experiment site at the Marcell Experimental Forest, Minnesota, USA - June2016WEW_13_40 | ecosystem: Environmental > Terrestrial > Soil >... | reverse complement strand
AGTCGGAGGGTCTAAGATGTCGCGGAAATTCGACAATGTAATGCCAGGGATCGTGCTGCTGGCTGCCACAGTTTTTCCGTTTTCATTGGCCGGTGCTCAGGCGGTTTCTCTGCAGGAGCAACTGGCGGCGCAGTACAAACTGGTGAAGATGGGATCGGACACGAGCGGATATGCCGTGGTGGAGAAGGGTACGCTGCTGGCCATTCAAAAGGGTGGAGTTCTTGGTGTGCCCTACGGCGACCAGAACGTTCTTTCCAGCAAGTACGAGAACGGAGCGATTAAGGGTCCCAACAGCCTGTCGTTGATGGGGCGGAAGTCCATCATGGGGAAATTTGGCAAGGAACAGACGACCCATCTATTTGCGGTGGGCGACAAAGTCTATCCCATGAAGATCGACGTGAATTTGGCGAAGGACACCGTAACGCTTGAAATTGTGGCCTGCGACACCTGCAACAAGACCGATCCGCCAACCTATAACAAGGCGAACGTGGTTTTCGAGTTCCCCAAAGGCTCCTTGGCGAATGCGGCTGCCGGCGGGGTGGAAGATACCATCGGACAAGTGCTGTCAATCAGCAACGAAGACGCGCAACAGGATCAAGGTGGTCAGCAACAGGGCGGAGATCAGGGAGGACAACAACAGCAAGCTGGCCAGGACCAAGGCCAGCAGCAACCAGCTGCGCAACAGCCGCAGGCTGAGCCGGCTAGCATCGAAAAGGGAATGACTACTGACCAAGTCGAGGCGGCCATGGGCCAACCCGAGAAGAAAGTGAATCTCGGGTCCAAACAAATCTACGTGTACAAAGACCTGAAAGTGACTTTCCTGAACGGGAAAGTTTCGGACGTGCAATAGGTCGGCGGAGAGAAACGCGTTGGATATTCGCCAAGACGGAGCTTGCCAGGCACCAGGCTCCTGGCGGGTGCGGCTTCGGGTTGAGCCAATAAAAACAACCGCTTGGACCAGCGACATAGTACTTCCGTACCGTCTCTAGTACTTCGGTTATCGATACACGAGTGACTTATCCATACATGCATGACCACTACTACTAATAGACACATCAATGGACGTGTCCACAGCCTGTAGAATCAGCTCGAAAACCTCAAGTTTCTCTTTTCCAGAAAACCCTTAAAAACCCCAATAAAAACAGGAAACTCGCGTGAGCGCGGGGTTTTTCAGGGCTGATATATGCTCGGGACACCGAAAGCCCTTCGACAGGCATAGAGGGCGAGGGCGTCTCCCAAGATGAAGCTGGTGCCGGAGACATTGGCGCAGGATGTTCTGGAGGCAGGGTAAGGAAATATGGCCGACTCGCGGGAAGTGATGACCATTCGCCAGGCGTCGCAGTATCTGGGAGTGAGTCCGGACACGCTGTACAAGTACGTCGGGGAGCAGAGTATTCCGGCTTTCAAGCTGGGCAACCGCTGGCGCTTCAAGAAGTCGAGGCTGGACCAGTGGATGGAAGAGAAGTCGAGCCAGATGGAGTTGGGAGCGAAACGTAAACCGAAGGCGGCGATGAAAGCCGCCGGGTCACAGTAAGAAAAGGCGGGCACATGTTTGGAATGGGATCGAAGACGATTGTAGGTCTGGATGTGGGCTCTTCCAGCATTAAGGCAGTGGAGTTGAAGAAGAAGGGTGGGCAAATTGAAGTGGCGCACCTGGGACTGGAAGCACTGGCCTCCGACATTGTAGTGGACTCGATGATTGTGGATTCGGGAACAGTGTCGAGCGCGATTTCGAAGTTGTTTGCCGACTGCCTGATTAAAACCAAGTCGGTGGCGACGGCGGTGAGCGGCCACTCGGTGATCGTCAAGAAAATCTCGCTGCCCTCGATGAGTGATCAGGAACTGGCGGAAACCATCGAGAAGGAAGCGGCCCAGCACATTCCCTTCGATTTGGCGGACGTGAGCCTCGACTATCAGATTCTTTCGGAGGAAGCAGGCAGCCCGCAGATGGATGTGCTTCTGGTCGCCGTCAAGAAGGACAAGATTTTGAACTACACCAACGTACTCTCGATGGCCGGGCGTACCCCGGCTATTGTGGACATTGATGCGCTGGCTTTGCAGAACTGCTACGAGTACAACTACCAGCCGGCGCCGGGCCAGGTGGTGGCGCTTTTGAACCTGGGCGCCAGTGTGATGAACATCAACATTGTGAAGGGGACAACGCCGCTGTTCCCGCGCGACGTCAGCGTGGGCGGGCATCAGTACACGGACTCATTGCAGAAGGAACTGGATCTGAACTTTGAAGATGCCGAGAAGCTGAAGTTGGGCGAGAAGGTTGGCACCGTGAGCGAGGATGCGAAGGCGCCGATCCTGCAGCAGGTGACCGAGATCATTGTGCTGGAAATTCAGAAGACGTTCGACTTCTTCCGGGCGAGTGCAGCGGGCGAGCACATCGAGAAGATTTACCTGGCAGGCGGTTCGGCGAAAGTGCCGGGACTGATGGAAGCATTGCGGCAGGAATTTTCCATGCCGGTCGAATTATTGAATCCATTCCAGCGCGTGGTGCCACCGGCGGACGGCCCCGGGGCGGAGCTGGTGGAGCAGAACCCGGGCCAGCTCGCGGTAGCAGTAGGTTTGGCGTTGAGGAGCTTTGAATCCCTATGATCAAAATCAATCTGCTGGAATCCTCCAAGGGGAAAAACAAGCGCGGCGGCAGCAGCGGGCCGACGATGCCCACGATGGAAATGGGCGACATGGGGTCGCCCAAGCTGAAGGTGCTGGTGGTGCTGCTGCTGGCAGGACTGCTGAATTTTGGCTACTGGTACCGGCTGGACCGTCAGGGTAAGACCATTGCGACGCAGATGCAGTCTGCCGAGCAGAAGAATCGCGAACTCAGCGATGTGAAGGCGCGGTACCTGGAACGGCAGACCCAGGCCAACAACTACAAGCGGCGGGTCGATGTGATCGATTCATTGCGCGCTGGTCAGGCCGGCCCGGTTAACTTGCTGGCCATGCTGGGCGAAACCGTGAACGGAACCGAAGCGGTCTGGCTGAGGAGCATGGATGACACGGGCGCGAATGTAAGTTTGGAAGGCACTGCGCTAAGTACGGACGCGGTGGCGAACCTGATCGCGAATCTGCAGAAGACAGGTTTCTTCAAGAACGTCGAGATCAAGGAGACCTTCCAGGACGACGCGATCAAGGACATGCAGGCGTTCCAGTTCACGCTGACCTGCGAGAAGGGAAAGTCGTAGAGGCGGACCTATGGCGATGAATTTCAACGAACTGTCGGGCTTGAAGCAGTGGGGAGCGGTGATTGTCGGCGGCGCTATCGTAACAACAGCGCTGTACTTCACGGTATTCAAGAGCCAAAGCGATAAGAATGCCGCGGCACAACACGCGCTGCAAGACAAAGTTCGGGAAAACAACGAACTCGAGTCTTACCGTCCCAAACTGAAAGATATGGAACGGCAGCTCGCCAACTTGAAACAGCAACTGGAAATCGAGCGGCGCATCGTTCCAGACGAGAAGCAGGTCGACACGTTTATCGAGACGCTGGATGGCGAAGCGACGAAGGCGGGCGTCGAACTGAGACGCTATACGGCGAAGCCGGTTGCTTCGAAGGAGTACTACTCGGAAGTTCCTTTCGAGATGGAGTTGGACGGTCCGTATTACTCGATGCTGAACTTCTTTGACCGCGTGGGCAAGCTGGAGCGCATCGTGAACGTCAGCGGGCTGCTGGTCTCGAATACGAAGAATCCAAGTGGGGCGAAGGCGAAGCGTTCGTATCAATATGCGCCAAACGAGAGCGTAGTGGCCACGTTTACGGCGACGACGTTCTTCAGCCACGATTTGGAGCCGGCCGGAGCGGCACCTGGAACCAAGCCCGCCACAACGGGCGTGAGCAAATAGGAATCGCTATGAAGCTAACGACAGGCATTCTGGCAGTGGGAATGATGACGGGCGGACTCTGGGCACAGAATCCGAACATCATCAACAAGGTGCAGGGCACCATGGACGCGGTGCAGCAGACGAAGACGAATGACTCAAACGCCGCGCTCGGAGTCACGAGTACACCTTCGGCCAAGCCGGCAGCGAAACCAGCTGCTGGTGCGGCGGCGAAACCGGGGGCAACTCCGTCGGTGGCCGCGCCGGTGAAGAGCGCTCCTGCTCCGGTGACTGTAGTTGCAAAACCGCACGCGGCCCCTGCAGCCAAGCCAACTGCGAAGCCGCAGCCGGAAATCGCGGCCAAAGGGACCGCACCGAAGCCAGCCGTCAAAACCGTGATTTCAGCGGCCACGAAGATTTCGGCGGATGCCAAAACGGCTGATGCTAGCAAGGTCGCAGAAGCACCCAAGCCGCCCAAGCCCGAGGAAAAGAAATGGGCAATGAGCGGGAAGCGCGATCCCTTCTTCAGTCCGGTAGTGCAGGAGCCTTCTGGCTCGGGCTGCTCCACGGGGAAAAAGTGCCTGGAGATCGGGCAGATTAATCTGCGCGGCGTGGTGAAATCCGAAAATGGCTTCATCGCAGTCGTGACCAACAGCCTGAACAAGGCTTACTTCCTGCGCGAGAACGATCCGGTGTTCAACGGGTATGTGGTGAGAATTACCGGCGATACGGTTGTGTTCCAGGAAACGGTGCAGGACAAGTTGGGTAAGCCGCTGACGCGGGAAGTGACGAAGCGAATTTTCACGCCGGCTGTTTAGCGTGCGAAAGAAGCGCGCCGGAGAAACCGGAGCGCCAACAAAATCGAGTTCCAGTAAGGACACGCGGGGCAGACCCCGCGAGTTGGGGAGAGGCGAAATGCGAAAGCAACTGCTGAGTGTATTCCTACCGTTGTTGCTCTTGGGGCTGATGGCTTCAGCCGCGGAGACTCCGGCGCTGCAAGGGGCGAGTCAACGAAACGAACTGCAACGAGTGAACGTGGTCCGCGGCACGGATGAAATCCGGGTCGAGATCAGCGCTCGTGGGTCAGTGACGCCCAAGCTGAGCACGGCGAATTCGCCGGCGCGCCTGATCGTGGATTTGCCCGGCACCGTCATGGTGACAGGGCAGAGCCGGATCAGCGTAGGCAGCGCAGGCGTGAAGGGTGTGCGCATCGCCATGGATGGCCAGAAGCCTCCCACCACCCGCGTCGTGGTCGATCTGGAGCATGCTTGCCGTTATGAACTCAACTCGACTTCCGACGGAAAGCTGGTGCTGACGCTGCACACGCAGCCAACCGCAGCGGCGAGCGCGAGCATCCCCAAAACCGTGGCGGAGCCTTCTCCGTTGCCGTCAGGCAAGAGCGTGTCTCCGTTTGCGCCGCGCGTCATGGAAGTGAAAGCGGAAGCCAAGCAGGAAGTGTCGGCTCCATCGGCGATCAGCGACCCAGTTAATCCGAAAGCGGTAACCGCGAGTGCGACCACCTCTAACCAAAAGCCGGAGCCAGCTTCATCCAGCGATTTTGTATTCGTTGAGCCTACCTACGCGGCCAAGACGAATACGCCGGAAACAACGGTTGAGCCCACAGAACGCGCCCAGGAAGCGGCTGCAAAGTTTGCCGACAAAACGGCTGCTGAGCTACTGCCGGTGAGCGTCAACGCAGCGCAATCATCGCAGGGCACTTCTTCCAGCACTGGCATACAGCCGGCGGTAAATCTTGCAGCGGAGCAGAAAGCGCAAGCTGGACAGCAGCCCGCTTCGGTTGGTCCCAAGTACACGGGCGAACCGATTTCAGTCAATTTGAAAGATGTGGATCTCAAAGACTTCTTCCGCCTGATTCACGAAATCAGCGGATTGAACGTGGTGCTTGATCCGAATGTTCATGGCACCCTGACGGTTGTGTTAGACGATGTGCCGTGGGATCAGGCGCTGGACATCGTGCTGAAGAACAACGACCTGGCACGGGAGCTGGAAGGCAACGTCCTGCGCATCGCCACGGTTGATACTTTGAAGAAAGAAGCTGATGGACGGCGCGCCCAGGTGGAAGCCGAGGCCTTGGCCGTAGAAAAAGTCTCTGTCACCCGTTTCCTGAGCTATGCCCATGCCAAGGATGTGATGGTCACGGTGAAAAAGTTCCTCTCGCAGCGCGGTGATGTGGTTGCGGATGAACGTACCAACGCCGTGATCGTCAACGATATTCCGAAAGTGATTCCGATCATCGACCGCCTGCTGACTCAGCTGGACCGCAAGACGCAGGAAGTGGAAATCGAGGCGCGCGTAGTAGCGGCGACGCGGCAGTTTGCCCGCGACATCGGTACGCAGCTAGGCTTCGGCTGGGGCGACGGCCACAGCGCGATCGGCGGTGCTTCCGCGGTGGGCAGCTCACCGACGACAGCGAGCACTTCCTCCACTCCCGGCTACATCACCGTACCGGGAAGTAGTGGCACGGGCTCAGGATCATCCATCCCACTGTTTTCCAACTTGGGTTCGACTGCACCCACCAGCGGCTTGACGTTCCTGAACGCCAGCAACACGGTGCGAATCGATGCCGTGCTTTCGATGGCCGAGTCGCGCGGTCTGCTGAAGGTTCTGTCGCGGCCTCGAGTGGTAACCCAAAACAATATCCAAGCGTTGGTGAAGCAGGGCGTGCGCGTGCCCATCGTGACTCAGGCGCAGTTGGGCGGTCCTCCGACCGTGACCTACGTCGATGCGTTCCTGCGCTTGACCGTTACGCCGCAAATCACTTCGGAAAATACGATCTTCCTGAACGTGGATGTGGAAAATACTACGCCAAACTTCGGTCAGGAAGTGCAAGGCAACCCCGAGTTGATCACGCAGCAGGCGACAACACAGGTGCTGGTGACCGATGGTGGCACGGTGGTGATCGGCGGCGTCATCCAGACGCAGAACTCGATCAATATCACGCAGGTGCCATTGCTGGGGAACCTCCCAATCCTGGGCAACCTGTTCAAGCACACGCAGGTGAACACCTCGAACCAGGAATTGATCTTCTTCATCACGCCGCGAATCATTCAGACATAGCAGCGCGCAGTTGAAGATTTAGAGCCGCCGGCCTGAAGAACCTGTCAGGGCCGGCGGTTTTGTTTTTCGGGCATTGCCCGGATAGATCCCAGAACTGAGAATTCCCCGCCTTCCGCCTGCTAAACTCGACAGCAATGGACTTCGTTGCGCGCCAGAAGAAACTGCGGGAGCACCTTGCTACGACCCGGTTTGATGCGCTGCTCATCAGTCATCTTCCTAACATTCGATATCTGTGCGGCTTCACTGGCAGTGCGGGTGTTCTGCTGGTCGAAGAGGCCGGGAGCGTCTTCTTCTCTGATGTTCGCTATGACACGCAGGGTCGCGAAGAGGTGAAGGGTGCCAAGGTGGTGATCGCGCGAAAGTCGGTGTTGCAGGCGCTTGGGGAGTGGATGGGATCCCGGCGCAAGAGGTCGGGAGGATGGACGATCGGGGTAGAAGGCGAACACATGACGGTGGCCGAAAAGAAGAGGCTGACGGATCTGTTGCCTTCCGGCGTGCGGTTGAGGAACGCGCCCGCTGTAGTGGAGCGCGCCCGCATGGTGAAGGATGCCGATGAACTGGGAAACATCCGCGCGGCGGTGCAGTTGGGCGCGACTTTGTTTGACCGCGCGCTGGAAATTTTGCGACCGGGGATAAAGGAAACGGAAGTAGCTGCCGAGATGGAATACGCGGCGCGGCGGCATGGCGCGGAAGCGATGTCGTTTCCGACCATCATTGCCTCGGGGACAAGATCGGCGTTGCCTCACGGGAGAGCTACCGCGCAGCCCATCGCTGCCGGTGGGTTCGTAGTGTGTGATTTCGGTGTTATACTCGCAGGTTATTGTTCGGATCAGACCCGCACCGTTTGGGTGGGCACCGTGTCAGAGGAGGCACGCCACGCCTATGAATCGGTGAGGGAAGCCCAGGAGGCCGCAATTGCGGCGGTTCGACCCGGAATTAGGGTGGGCGACGTGGACGCCGCGGCGCGCAGCGTGTTGCGCAAGGCCGGGCTGGGGCGTTATTTCACGCATTCCACCGGGCATGGCGTGGGGCTGGAAATCCACGAGTCTCCGAGAGTCGCAGCTGGGCAAAAGGAAATCCTGCGGCCGGGCATGGTGATCACGATTGAGCCCGGAGTATACTTCCCCGGAAAATGGGGCGTGAGGATCGAGGACATGGTGGCTGTCCGCGAAAGTGGCTGTGAGGTGTTGACTCCGACGAGCAAAGATTTCCTGTCCGTTTAGGTCTTCTTAGATTTCAAGCAGGTTAGATTCAGCTGGCTAAATCGAGCGGTTCATGCGGAACGCGTGGCTGTTTCCGGCGGGATAGTTCTGGCGCGGAGCGGAAAGCGCTTCCGCCTTTATACGAATGAATCAAAAAGAGCTGAAGGAACTCATCGAGTTCTTAATCGAAAAAGACATTGCCGAGTTCGAGTTGGAGCGCGGCGACGTCAAGGTCAAGATCAAGCGCGGGGGACAAGCCACCGTAGTCCACGCGCACGGGGAGATGTCCTATCCGGCATACGTGGCTGGGGGGGCGGCGGAGCCGAGACCGACGTCCGCAGCGGTTCCCCCAATCGCCCCGCCTGCTTCGAGCGAGCCCGCTCCGGAAGAAAACCTGCAATTCGTGAAGTCTCCTATTGTGGGAACGTTCTACGAGGCACCTTCGCCGGGCGCACCGCCTTTCGTAAAGGTCGGGGATACGGTGGAAATAGGGCAGGTGCTGTGCATCGTGGAGGCAATGAAACTGCTGAACGAGATTGAGTCGGATGTGGCCGGAGAAATCGTGAAAAAGATGGGAAGCAACGGCCAGCCGATCGAGTACGGCCAGGAGTTGTTCGCCATCCGGGCGAGGAAGTGAAGTATTGTTAGAACAGGCGCGCACCTCGCGCGCCTTTTTGCGTCTGAGGAGGCGCGGTTAGGGAGCCGGGCTGCCACCCGGCGCGGACAGCCGAGAGCTTGCCCTGAGCGAAGTCGAAGGGCGGCTGTTCCCCCATTGATCTAAATGTTTAAGAAAATTCTGATTGCGAATCGCGGAGAGATTGCGCTGCGCGTCATTTGCGCGTGCAAGGAACTGGGCATCCGCACCGTCGCTATTTACAGCGAGGCGGACCGCCATTCCTTGCCGGTGCGCTTTGCGGATGAAGCTATCTGCATCGGGCCGCCACAACTGGCACTGAGCTATCTGAACATCCCCGCCGTAATCAGCGCAGCGGAGATCGCGAACGTGGATGCGGTGCATCCGGGCTACGGATTGCTGGCGGAGAATGCCAACTTCGCGGAAGTGTGCGAGACCAGCGGGATCAAGTTCATCGGGCCGCGGCCGGAAGTGACGCGGCTGATGGGCGAAAAAGAAAAAGCGCGTGCGGCCATGAAACAAGCGGGCGTGCCGATCCTGCCGGGATCGGATGGAATCCTCGCCTCCGAAGGGGAGGCCGTGGAGTGGGCGCGGCAGGTGGGCTTCCCGGTGATTGTGAAGGCGTCGGCGGGCGGCGGCGGACGTGGCATGCGCATCGTGCGCACCGAAGAGGAACTGCCTGGGCTATTCAGGGCGGCACAGTCGGAGGCGGCGGGCGCGTTCGGCAATGGCGACCTGTATATGGAAAAGTATGTCGAGCATCCGCGGCATATTGAGTTTCAGGTGCTGGCGGACGAGCATGGCAATGTGGTGAGCCTGGGGGAAAGAGAATGTTCGATCCAGCGGCGGCATCAGAAGTTGCTGGAAGAGTCGCCGTCGACCCAAGTCACATCGGAGTTGCGCGATCAGATCGGCGCGGTCTTGTGCAAGTCGCTGGCGGAGATCGGCTACACGAATGCGGGTACGATTGAATTTTTGATGGACCAAGACCGCCGGCTGCACTTCATCGAGATGAACACGCGCATTCAGGTGGAGCATCCTGTGACGGAGATGGTGACGGATGTGGATTTGGTGAAGAGCCAGATTATGATCGCCGCCGGCGCTCCCATGTCAGACGTGCTGCAAGGCCCCATCGTGCATCGCGGACATGCCATTGAGTGCCGGATCAATGCGGAGCATCCCGAGAAGTTCACGCCGTCGGCGGGAAAGATCACTTCGTTTCATCCGCCCGGAGGCACCGGGGTACGTGTGGACACAGCCGCGTATGCGGAGGGCGTGATTCCTCCGTACTATGATTCGCTGATCGCCAAGTTGATCGTGCGCGGCAAAGACCGTGGCGAAGCGATTTCCCGAATGACGCGGGCGCTCGAGATGTTCATCGTCGAAGGTGTGTACACGACGATTCCCCTGCACCGGAAGATTCTGGCGGATCCGGACTTCCGCGCCGGGAAGTTTGATACGGGATTCATCGACCGATTTCTGGCGGCCGGCAATAAGGATTCGGCGGCGTGATTTCTGTCCCTCTTCTTTACGCCATTGTGGATGCAGCGTGCTTCTCATCCACGGAAGACTTGGAAATCTTTGCCGAGGAACTTGT
>Ga0187868_1003189_pt1 | contig 10342 bp, 8 predicted proteins | sample June2016WEW_13_4_FD_133014 | JGI IMG/M metagenome (GOLD analysis project Ga0187868, IMG submission 133014) | Peatland microbial communities from SPRUCE experiment site at the Marcell Experimental Forest, Minnesota, USA - June2016WEW_13_40 | ecosystem: Environmental > Terrestrial > Soil > Wetlands... | reverse complement strand
CCATTCGATGATCTTTGATCTTGGTTCGGATCGGCTGCGGCACGAGGAATCATAATCACCGTATGCCCGTTCCTTCGCCCGAATTCGAACATCTGCGTGACATTCGAGTTCTTGGACATTACGGGGTCCCCAGAAACCGCGTTCGCGTCACCTACAGACGCGTTCCTCACCGGGCTGGCCGGCTACACCCTGGGTTTCCCCGATGCGGACATCTGGCCCTTTGCCGGATTCACCTGTAATTCACCTGTACGGGACATGCGCAAGACGGTCAAATGGCCGCCCACTGTCCAGAAGTGGCAGTCACTCACCTTCATATTTAGTTCTTAGGAATATCGGTGCGGTTCCACCATCCGCCGCCAAGAGCCTGAAACAATGCTGCTGTGTCGGCATGACGATTGGCCTGGGCCTGCACGAGATTAATCGTGGCTTGCTGATACGTTTGTTCCGCGTTTAAGAGTGCTAGGTAATTGGCATACCCGGTTTGAAACTGTTTCCGGGCCAGGTCGAGGGTCACGGCGGCGGCATCTTTGGCGGTAGCTGCGGCCTGCAGAGCGTCGGCGTCCTGTTGGAGCGCATTCAAGCTGTCAGCGACATTCTGAAAAGCGGCTAGCACGGTACCGCGATACTGTTCGCTCGCCTGTGTATAAGCGGCTCTCGCGGCGCGCTCTCTGTGCAGGAGGGTGCCGCCTTCAAAGATGGGCTGTGCCACACTTGCTCCTACATCCCAAAAGCCTGTGCCTCCCGAGAACATTCGGCTGAAAACCAGCGCCATGCTGCCGGCATCCGCGGTCAGCGCAAAGCTCGGGAGTCGGTTCGCCACCGCAACTCCAATCTGGGCGCTGGCTGAATGCAGGTTCTCCTCGGCCTGACGCACATCCGGGCGTTGCTCCACAAGTTGCGAAGGAAGACTCACCGGCAGTTCCTGCGGCAGTTGCAGGCTTGAAAGCTCAAACTTTTCAGGCAGGTCCTGGCTGGGAAACCCGCCCGACAATGCAGCCAGCAGGTCACGTTGTTGAGCCAACTGCTTAATCAACGGCGGCAACGTGGCGCTGACTTGTGCGAGCTGCGATTCCTGTGCGGCCACGTCAAGCATGCTCACATATCCTTTCGCGTACTGGTTGCGCAGAATCTGCAGCATATTTGTATTGATGGTGATGAGTTCATGTGTAGCATCGATCTGCGCCCGCAAGGACGCCTCTTGAAAGGCTGCGGCGGCTACGTTCGCGCTGAGCGTGATGTGCGTTGCCGCCAGAGCAAAACGCGCCTGCTGTTCCTGCGCCCTCAATGACTCCACGGTTCGCCGGTTCAGGCCAAAAACATCTGGCACGTACGAAATGCTGACCTGCGGCGTGTAAAGACTGAAATTCAACGCTCCGGAGTTGGGTGTGGGTGAAATTGCACTCGATGTCTTCTGCCGGGTTGCCGAAAAACTTCCTGTAACGCTGGGATAGTACGCACCCCGCTGAGCCAGCATATTCTCTCTAGCAACCAACAATGCTGCTTATGCCGCCTTGAGGTTGGGATTGGCCTTGAGCGAGCGCTCGATTAGATCGTTAAGCGGCTTCGAGTGAAACAATGTCCACCATTCTTCCGGAATGTCGCGCCCTTCGATGAAGTGTTGCGCTTCTCCACCAGAGACGTTGCTCGTGCTACTGGTGGTCGAAAGCGGAGTGGCTGTATAGCCGTCGACTTGCGGAGGAGCAGGTTTCCTGAACTTAGGCCCGACCGCGCAACCGGTGGTAAGCAGTAATACAGAAATCGCGAAGAAGCGGGCAAGGCGCGGTCTGCGAGTGATAATCATACGAATCGAATTCCTTAAGGCTTGCGGGCCATACGGGTTCCGTCGATCGCACCGATGTTTCCGGTCTTCGAGTTTGCGAATCCACCGATGACTGCCGGGTTAGGGCCGTGGTGGGGCACATTGCCGAGCGATGGGCCGGTGGCCCGGACGACAGTCGGCGGCCGAACAGACAAGCCGTGCTTGATCGTTTCGTGCGGCGTTAATCTCTCTTTTGCAGCAACAACAGATCTGCGCGAGCCCGGCTGATATAGGGCATTGCCAGATGGCAAACGCTCCCGATTATTAGGAAGCTGTTTAGGAAAATTAGCCTTTGTCAGGCTGGCATGGCTGCGCGGCTGATTCCTGGCGAACCCGTGGCCGTAGTCTCGTCGTTGGGCAGATCCGGGCGAAGCAGCGTGCTCGTTGCGCGGATGACCGCTGACTGCGCTCGTAGGGCTCTCCGAAGATGCTTGTTGGGATGCCGAATTAGATGGGGCTGCGTAACTTGCCCCATGCATCACTGCGACATAGCTAATCGTCAGGAGAACAAGACGCGCAGTATTCATTTTGATTCAACCTCTGGCGTCGAGCCATTCTCATGGCCCAGGAAGACCATTCTGAGCGCGGGCACGACGAGGAGCAGCATAACGGGGCCGACCAACATCCCGCCCACGATTACGGTGGCAAGCGGACGCTGCACCTGGCTGCCGATACCCGTGGAAATCGCCGCCGGAAACAGACCGATGCATGCCGAAAGTGCCGTCATCAGCAGTGGGCGCATGCGGGTGGACGCCGCGCGAAACATTGCGTCCGTTGGCGCGCCACCGCGAAGCTGCCGTTCCTGGTTGTAATAGGTGATCATCAGGATGCCGTCCATGACGGATACACCAAAGAGCGAGACAAAGCCAATAGCAGCTGAAACGCTGAAATTAAGACCAGAGAGATAGAGCGCCAACACACCGCCAGCAACTGCGAAGGGGATTCCAGCCAGCGTCAGAAGGCAGTCGCGCAGCGAATTGAACATGCTGTAGAGCAATCCAAGGACCAGCAACAGACTGACCGGCACAATAATCTCCAGGCGCCTCTTGGCCTCCTGCAGGTCTCCAAATTCGCCAGCCCAGACCATGCGATAGCCGCTCGGCAGTTTAATGTTCTTGGCAATGCGTTCTTGAGCCTCTGCAACAGTGCTGCCAAGGTCGCGGCCACGGACGCTGAACTTGACTGGTATGAAGCGCTGCACGCTCTCGTGATAAATCCAGGCCGCCCCCGTATCCAATGTGATCGTCGCCAGCTCGCTCAGTGGTATGTAAGCGTTGTCACCGGCGCTGGTTTGATAGCCCACCTTGATGTTGCGGATTTTTTCAATGCTGTCGCGGTATTCGGGCGTGTACCGTACGACCAGGTCGAACTGCCTATCGCCCTCCAACACCGAGGTCGCTACCGCCCCGCCCATTGCCGCCTGAATGACGGAGTTGATGTCACCGGAATTGAGGCCATAGCGTGCCGCCCTGGCGCGATCCACCTTGATGTTCAGGTTTGGTTGACCGAGTACCGGAAAAATGCCGAGGTCGGCGATACCTCGAACCTGGCTCATCTGATCCCGGACTTGCGTGGCCAACTTTGTCAATGATTCGAGATTGGGGCCGACGATCTTGACCGAATTTGCGCCTTTGACGCCCGAGATCCCCTCTTCGATGTTGTCCTGGATATATTGCGAGAAGTTGAAGACAACCCCAGGCAATTCATTCTTGAACTCCTGTTGAATCTGCTCGGTCAATTTTTCCTTGTTCAACCCGTTTGGCCATTGATCAAACGGCTTTAGCGGCGCGAATAGCTCGACATTAGAGAATGGAGCGGCATCGCTGCCGTCGTCTGGCCGGCCATGCTGGGAAACTACCGTGATGACTTCCGGGTGTTTCAGAAGAATCATGCGCATTTTTCTCGCGGCCGCCTCGCCGTCTTCCAGAGAGAGCGTCATGGGCATGGAGGCGCGAATCCAGAAGTTGCCCTCTTCCAAATGCGGGAGAAATTCACTGCCGAGCCGCAATCCAAGAAATGCAGCCGCAGCGAGAAAGCAAAGGCCGATTCCAACTGTCAGGGCACGACGGGTAAGCGCGAAATGCAGTGCCGGGTTGTATAGCCGGTGCAGTGCGCGGACTATGAACGTCTCCGATTCCGTCACATGCTCGGGAAGCAGCATGGAGGCGAGGACAGGCGTGACCGTGAACGTAGCAATCAAAGCCCCGGCAAGCGCATACCCGTATGTCCGCGCCATGGGACCGAAGATTTGACCTTCAACCCCCTGCATGGTGAACAACGGAACAAACCCAGCGACAGTAATGAGCGCCGAAAATAGAACCGCCTTGTTCACCTGTATCGCGCTGATCAGTATCAGCCGTAAGCGATCCGTCCATCCGCGGGCTGTCGACCCATGTTCTGAGATTCTCGTCGGGTCCGGTCCCCAGAATCCCGCTGCAAGACGCTGTAGCAACCCCTGTTTCTCGTCCGGTTGAGCTTGGAAACTTCTGAAGACGTTTTCAACAAGGATCACGGCTGAATCCACAATGATCCCGAAATCGACAGCACCGATGGAAAGCAGGTTCGCGCTTTCGCCCTGTATCACCAACATGATGATGGCGAAAAACAGCGCGAACGGAATATTCAGTCCAACGATGATCGCGCTGCGGAGATCACCGAGGAAAATCCATTGAATGAGAAAGACGAGAAGGCATCCGAAAATCAGGTTGTGTAGAACCGTGTGGGTGGTGACGGCGATGAGCGATGAACGATCATAAAAAGGCACAATCTTTACGCCCGGCGGCAGGCTACCATCACGGTTCATCCTGGCGATTTCGGCTTCGACCTTTGGAATCATGTCGTGGGCATGTTCGACGCGGCTCATGACCACAATTGCTGCCACGACGTCATCATCCTGGTCCCGGCCGCAAATGCCGAGTCTTGGTCTATAGCCGACAGTCACCTTCGCGACATCCTTCACTAGCACGGGGACGCCGTTCACCTGGGTCAGCACGACGTGTTCGATGTCATCAAGCTTGTAGCCTTGGGTTAAATCGTCATTACCGCCATCGTCAACCAGCCCAACACCGCGGATGTTAATTGATTGCTGACCGACACGGATTTCGCGTCCTCCCACGTTAATGTTTGCGTTGCCCAGTGCTGTCAATAGTTGTGGCACCGTGATGTTGTAGGCTTCCAGTTTGTGCGGATCAACCTCGGCCTCGAACTCCTTGGTGGGACCACCCCAGGGGTTAATCTGAACTATGCCTGGAATGGTCAGCAGCCGGCGAGTCACAATCCACTGCTGGACCGTGCGGAGATTGGTTATTCCGAAATGTTTCGGACCGACGACCTGGTAACGAAAAATCTCGCCGGTCGTGCTGTTCTGCTGAATGGAGGGAATCAAACCACCAGGAAGGCTGACGTTCTGTTGCAGAGCAATCGCTGCCTGACCATACGCAAAGTGATAGTCTACCCCGTACTTGAACGTGACCCGCACAAAAGACAAGCCATAGAACGAAGTGGAACGGATGACATCGATCCCGGGCGTCGTGTAAAGACCGATCTCGATAGGGCGCGTGTAGTAGCGCTCCATCTCCTCGGCAGAGAGACCCGGCGCCTGTGCGGTGATTTCCAGGATGACCGGCGTGGGATTCGGATACGCGTCGATATTGAGTTTCCTAAAGGCCGCAAACCCGGCGATGACAAACAACAGCAATCCGAACACCACAATCGCGCGGCGGCTCAGGCAAAACGCTATGAGAGACTTGAACATGGTGTATCGTCTTTAATTCGTACTGACAGGTCTAATCCGTCGGTGGCGCTTGCAGAATGTTGCTGAGGAATATGGCGCCGTCGCTAACCACAAGTTCCCCGCGTTGGAGACCGTCGAGAATCTGGACCCGGCCATCTCTGCGCAACCCGGTCCTGACGATTCTTTGTGAAAAGCGATGGCGATCGGCAGTCACCCAGGCCGTCATCGTGCCATCCGGTTCGCGCACCACACCATTGACCGGTATGGCCGTGGCTTCCACCGGGTTCTGGACGCGAATGACGAAGTTGGCGAGCATTCCGGGACGCAGCTCATTCCGAGGATCTGCAATTTCGGAACGGACTATTGCTCGATGGGTGTTCAGGTCAACCGCCGCGTAGATTTTGGAAATCTTGCCGCGAAAGACACGATCCGGGTAGGCCATTACCTTAACCGCGACCGGCTGTCCCACGTGAAAAAGCGGAAGGTCGCTTTCGACGATATTTGCCAGCATCCACTTGATCGACACATCGGAGACCGTGTAAGGCGCTGGCGCATTTCCCGGCTGCACCAAAAGTCCCGGCGGCGCATTCAGCGATGTGATCTGGCCGGAAATAGGGCTGCGCACAACTAGCGCGGGGTCGATCTTGCGCGAAGAGATGATCTGATCAAGTTCGGCTTCCGACTTGCCGAAGACGCGGACAGCGTCCCGTGCGGCCTTGAGAGCGCCTTCGGCGGTTTGATGATCCGAAGTCGCCTGTTCTAACTCCCGCTCGGAAACCCCGTTGGTTCCGTTCAGGTCCTTGACCCGTGCCAATTCTTTGCTAGTCAATTCGAACGTTGCGGCAGCGCCAATCAGAGTTGACTCGGCTTGGATTAGGTCGGGACTATCAATTGAATAGAGCAGCTGTCCCTTTTGAACTTTGTCACCCAGCCCGACGAATCCCTTGATGAGCTTCCCCTGATATGGGGGGAAAACTTGAACCGACAGGTCGTCGGCAAAACTAATGTTGCCGACTGTCTCATTCTCGACCGGAAATAGATAAGTGCTCACCGGTTCAATTTTGATAGCGCTCAGTTGGCTGGACGATAGCTCCAGGGTAGTTTTGGATTGCAGCGAGGCGGATGTCGAACCCGCTCCCTGCTGGGCGCTGCTGCTCGGAGGTCGGCCAGACTCAGATTTCAGAATGACCGTGGCGATAGCAAATGTCAGCACAGCAACAACCACAGGAACCGTTTTCTTGCTAAACAGTAACCGTCGATTGATCATGAATCGCTCCGAACATCTCGGGCCTTACACACTGGTTGGTTGGAGATACGGTTAGCACTTTAAGAATCGCATCGTTGGCCCGAGAATGGAGTCGATGCGACGGGCTTGTTCGTCCGGATACGATTTCGTCGTCACCTGCTTACCGTGGCCCAAGCCCAACCACATCTTCCTTCGTACACTCCGACATGTCTCGATTCGCGGGAAACGATGTGCCGGCCCCGAAGTATTTGAAACCGAGCTGCAAAGTGAGGTTTCTACCGCCGTTTACTGCTCGGCTTCGAAAAACAAATTGTTGCCACGGCAGGTTCGTCAGGACTTGTCGTTCTTGGGAACGCTTGTTTCAGTTGTTCCGCGCGGTTCATCTTTAATGGCTTCCCTGAAGCCCCGAATTCCTTCTCCCATCCCTTTACCCAAATCCTTCAGCTTGCTGGGTCCGAAGATGAGCAGTGCAATACACAAAATCACTAGCAGGTGCATTGGTTGAGCAAGTCCCTCGAACATGACAGACCTCCAAGATGGCATTACATTCGAACTTATGCGTGAGCTCGCGTGCTGACATCACGGCTTTCATGATGTCCGACTCGGAGCGAAAGCGGAAGCCTATCTTTTGGCGGTGGGACGAAGTGTCTTTTCGTTCTTTACAACCCCATCTTTCGGCTATTGGCGCGACTATCTTTTGGTTATTACTGGAGCTATCCTCTTGGCTAATACTAACCTATCTTTTGATCGGACGACCTATCTTTCGTCTACTTTGTTCAATGTTCTGTTACGTTGAAATCTGTTTTGTGGCACCATACGCTCGATAGCTAGATATGCGCATTGCCGACGCACTCTCTACCTACACTTCGAAGTACAGGAGGAAGTTATTTTCGCTCGTAGTTGCTGGTGAATAAACGCCGTCGGTGACTTAGTATGTGAGCTTCACGAGTAGGCCAATGTTGTTGTTTTCCTGTGTCGAAAACGCCGAACGCAACGTATGACAGAGGATTTGCCGATGCCTGAGCCGGATAGAACTGCCCGCATTTTGCTGGTCGACGACCATGTACTATTTCGCGAGAGCGTCGCTAGATTCCTGGATAGTGAGCCGGGGTTTGAGGTAGTCGGTGGCTGTGGAAACGTCGAGGAGGCTCGGGATCTACTGCAGGAGAAGGACATTGATCTGGTGTTGCTAGACTTCGATCTTGGCCAGCATGATGGCCTGGATTTCATTCGCATGATTGAACGCCTGCATTTTAAAGGTAAGGTTCTGCTTGTGACTGCTAGCATCGGGGATGCCGATGCGGCGAGCCTAATACGACACGGCATTGCAGGAATTTTTCCGAAGCACAATTCTCCCGCACTTCTCGCGGAAGCGATTCGCGATGTTCAATCAGGAAGAGTGTGGTTCGAGCCAGCTTACCTTTATAAGATTATGGCCCACGCCGGGTCAAACAACGAAGATCAGCAGACGCCCACCGACAAACTGACACATCGCGAACGTCAGGTGCTACTGTTTGTCTTCGAAGGCCTCACAAACAGGGATATTGCTGACCAGTTGCAAGTGTCTGAGAGCACCATCAAAGTCACATTGCATCAGCTATTTCTGAAAACGGGTGCTCATACTCGCGGTCAGCTAGTGCGGATCGCACTCGAACGATACAAAGACCAACTCTGAGTGCCAGGAGCACAACTTGCGCTATAAGCAACCACCTTCTATTCTGCGGTCGGGTCTGGGTCTGTTCTTCATCGTTACTACTTCTCTTGCGTACTCACAGCAGACCGGCCCTGGAGCGGTCCCACTTGAGCCGCTTCCGTTCTTTTCAGGCACTAGCGCTTTTGGCTCGACATACGTAGCGCTCGATAGTTGGATTTATCAGTCCTTCGCCCGTCTACACGCTCTTGGCTACGTCGACACTGCATATCTTGGGCTGCGCCCGTGGACGCGTCTAGCCTGCCTGCACATGCTCCAAGAGACATCCGAAAAGCTCGATGGCGCTCCGCACGATGCCGAGGCGCGGCGCCTCTTCAACGCGCTCGCGAAGGAATTCAAGCATGAAGTCGAGGGCTCTGGTTATGGAAAGTCCGCCGCGCACGCAGAGGTAGACTCAGTCTATGGCCGTGCGACGGGCGTCGCAGGCCCGCCGATCAATGACTCCTATCACTTCGGGCAGACCATCATCAACGATTACGGTCGGCCGTACCAGGAAGGTTTCAATGCGGTCAGCGGCTTCAGTGCGCGAGCCGAAGACTATCGCTTCACGCTAGATGTTCGAGGAGAATATCAACATGCCCCAGGTCGAGCCGCCTACCCCGGTTCTGTGCGCTCTGTAATTGCACAGATGGACGAGAATCCCGAGCTGCCGGCAACACCTGTCTCGCCGACAGATTCATTTGTTTTGCTGGATGCGAATGCCTCCATGCATTTATTGAATCATGAGATTTCCGTGGGAAAGAGCGAGGACTGGTGGGGTCCGGGACAAGGCGGCAGCATGGCGTGGAGCAACAACGCCCAGCCGATTTACGCCTTGCGCATTAACCGCGTAGAACCGCTTACGATTCCACTGCTCTCACGGCTAATCGGGCCGGTCCGTTATGAAGCCCTGTTTGGCAGCCTCAAGGGGCACTCATATCCAAATGCTCCTTGGGTTCACGCCCAAAAAGTCAGTTTCAAACCAACACCCAACCTGGAAGTTGGATTTTCCAGGGTGGTCGTCTTTGCCGGTGAGGGTCATGTACCCTTAACCTTCGGATCGTTTTGGAACAGCTTTACCAGCTTCACCGACGTGACACCTGCCCAGAAGTTTTCCAGAAATGACCCCGGAGCCAGACATTCCCAATTCGATTTCAGTTATCGCCTTCCCTGGCTGCGAAAATGGGTGACGCTCTATACGGATTCCATCGTTCACGACGATGCGTCGCCTGTTGACGCTCCTCGCCGTGCAGCCGTCAATCCAGGGGTTTACCTCTCACATTTTCCGAAACTGCCGCATCTGGATTTTCGTGTGGAGGCTGTTTCCACCGACCCGCCGCCAGCACCCGGAGGCGGTCATTTCATCTATTTTGAAGACGCCTATCATGATGTGTACACCAACAAGGGTAATCTGCTTGGCAGTTGGATCGGGCGGGAGGCCAAAGGTGGCCAAGCATGGCTCACGTATTGGTTGAGTCCCCAGGAAAGCATTCAGCTCGGGTATCGCAATGTGAAAGCCTCCCAACAGTTCGTGCCAGGTGGCACGACTCAGAACGACTTTTCTGTTCGGGCCGTCTTCCGCGTAAAGCGAGACATTGAACTTAACCTCTTTGAACAGTTGGAGTTTTGGAAAGCGCCGGTACTTGCAACAGGACTGCAGAAGGACTTTACGAGTGCATTGCAGATCACATACTTTCCCAAGCTTGCTTGGCACTCATCAGAATCACAGTAGCCTAGTATTACTACGTTAAGTTATTGACAGTTCTTTCGTCGGGTGCTACCGTTGCGAGCATGACCGACGCCCAGGTCGAGAAGTGCGTAAGGCGCTTGCAACAGTTTCTGGCAGATCTGCTG
>Ga0187868_1003186_pt1 | contig 10347 bp, 7 predicted proteins | sample June2016WEW_13_4_FD_133014 | JGI IMG/M metagenome (GOLD analysis project Ga0187868, IMG submission 133014) | Peatland microbial communities from SPRUCE experiment site at the Marcell Experimental Forest, Minnesota, USA - June2016WEW_13_40 | ecosystem: Environmental > Terrestrial > Soil > Wetlands... | reverse complement strand
GGAGCCGCAGCCCCCGACCGATTTCCTGCCGTTTCTTCAAGACGGAAGCCGTTTCGTTAAGGGTACAAATCTGGAAGACGTTGGGATTGTCCCATCCTTCCCGCAGGGCGGAATGGCTGAAGATAAACCGGAGCGGTTCGTCAAGAGACAAGAGTTGCTCCTTATTGCGCATGATCTTGGTGTAAGTATCCTCATCTGCCTCGGAGTTCCCACGCGTATCTTTTAGGACGCCCTTTTTATCCTGTGAAAAGTAGCCGTCATGAAGTTTCTCGACGGGATAGGAGAGAAGTCCCTGGAAACGAGGCTGGGCAATCAGTTCGTTATAATAATCCTCAAACCATTGCGCGAATTTTCCTTTGGCAGGTTTGCCCCCTTCGTCATACGCCCTGTAGTTAGCGACTCGATCAATAAAAAACAAGGACAAGACTTTAATTCCCTTGTCTCTTATCTGAAGCTCTTTCTCCAGATGCTTCCGGATGGTGTTTTTGATCTGGACCTTCATCAGGTCTTCCCGGATGCCGCCTTGCTCTTCGCCGCGTCGCAGAACGCGCCCGTTGCTGAACCCGACGAATTCGTTGCCCGGTTCGGCGCTAATCTCCGAGACGACGTAGCCCTCCCGATATACTTCCCGCTCGTTGGAAAGGATGAAAAGATCGGCCCCCTGTTTCACCCTGACGGTCTTTTCCCGAACGCCGCCCGGCTTGTTCTCATGGATGACTATTTTTGCGACAATCCCTTTCGTATTGTCTACGTCGACCAGCTTCGCGTAGGCGGCATTAAAAGTGTTAGCGCCCTTTGCCTCCGCAACGACAATCTGTTTCACGAGCCGCATCTCGTAGGCACGGATGGGATCCAGTTTGTAAACATGGTTGTAAAGGTTCCGGTGCGTTGCCGAATAGCGAAGCGTGCAGAGATGGTTAAGGGACTTGATTGCCTCCTGGGACTTGGGTGTGTTGTCCACGCTTTGAGGCTCGTCGATGATCACAATAGGGTTTGTTGCGGTGACGAATTCGATTGGCTGTCGGCCCGACAGTTTATCATTTTCTTTGAAGATGACGTTGCTTTTTTGCTCCTCTTCGGTGCCTGCGAAATTTTTGCGGAAGGCGTCGATGTTGATGACCATTATTTGAATGGAATTGCTCACCGCAAATTGGCGCAGGCGGTTGATCTTCTGAGAGTCGTAAACAAAGTATTCATATTCGACATTGTTGAAGACGGCTTTGAAGTGGTCTTGTGTAATCTCCAGGTTCTTCAGGACGCCCTCACGGATCGCCACGCTGGGAACGACGATAACAAATTTCTTAAAGCCGTATTTCCGGCTGAGCTCAAAGATTGTCCTGAGATAGACATACGTCTTACCGGTACCTGTTTCCATCTCCACGCTGAAGTGATAGCCCTGTAGGATCGGCGTTCGGTCAATATCATGGTGATCCTGAATGGTATTGACATTAGCAAGGAGCGTTTCATCGTTGATCAAGAGCCGATTCCCCATTCCCAGCTCAGTCTGTTCCTGCCCGCTCAATACCCCCTCATAAGAACTTTCAAAGCGGATTTCAAAATCTCCCTGGTGCAAGGGCTGGCCGTGGAATATGTCTACCACGGAATTGACGGCGTCTATCTGGAATTGCTGCGAGGCGTCGAATTGAAGTTTCATGACTATACCGTTCTGAATGTAATGTTCCGGGTCTTCATGATCTGCACGGCATTTGTCTTGAGTTGGTCGTTGCCTTTGAATCCTTCGTCCAAGCAAACAACGCGTACGGGTTTCATTTCGGCCATCTCTCTGATGACCTCCGGTGTCAAATCCTTTTCCAGACAGATGAGCATGGAACCGTTGGCAATACTGAAAACATCCTTTTCTGCCAAAACAGTCTTTTCAATTTTCGTTGTCAGGGGGAACCCTGATTTTAGGAGAATTTCATAGAGGATGTCTTCCGGGGAGCTTTGCGGATTGATATGCGCGACGAAGAGTTCAATTTGTTTTTTAATAGCTTCTTCGTCTTTCGCCACATCTCCGTCCCATAGCTTAAAATTGGAAGGCTGGAGCTTGAAGACCTTGAAACCTAGATCTAATTGTGGCTTGTCGCCTGTGAACATATCTTTCTTCTTTTCATTTTCCTCTTTGATCTTTTTAATGACCCTGCGTATTCTCTCTTTACCGATATCGGCGATGGTCTTGAATCCGGCTTTATGTGCTTCGGAATTCTCCTCTGTTGGCTCGGGCAGTTGCACCATAATGAACTTGCGATTGCCGCCGTCTTTTTTGTTTAGTTCGAGGACGGCGTGAGTGGAGGATGCAGTCCCCGCAAAGAAATCAAGAATAATAGAATCCTTATCTGCAACCAAGTCGAGTAAAGGCTTTAGAAGGCCTGTTGGCTTAGGGAATGGAAAAATCTGTGCATCACCAAATAAGTCTATAATTTCGTTTGTACCATGTTGTGTGAATACATTATCAATGATTGAAAACGCCTTACTTTTCCGGATATCTCCATTCTCGTCTTTAAGGTATTGTTTTGTATGAACTGACCAATTACCATCTTTATCGCGTAGAAAAGCCAGTTCTCCTTTTGATAATGCCTGTGTCACTCGATCTTTCGACCATAGCCATTGGCGTTTTGGCATGACCTCTGTGCCATCTGGTGCTGTTATAGGGAAAACCAAATTTCTTCTCTCGCCCATACTCTTCGTTGCCTCAAGCGGATGTGTTCTGTATGGGCCACGCTCTTCGATACGCTCATCCTTTTGTGTGTAATAGCGCTCTATCGCAGCTTGTGAATAAGGCACAAAAAGCTCACCTATTGATTCAATCTGCTTTGCATAAACGAGAATATACTCATGAACCGACACAAGATGCTTTTCCTTTGCGCCACCACCGTAACGTTTCTTCCAAATTATTTGTTCAATAAAGTTAACCTCTCCGAAAATCTCATCACACACCTTTCTGAGATTTGAAACTTCATGATCATCAATACTAATGAAAATAACACCATCTTCCCTCAGTAGATTTCTTGCAAGAAACAGCCGCGGATACATCATGTTCATCCACTTGGAGTGGAACCGGCCGTCCGCTTCCGTGTTCGTGGAATATTTCCGGCCTTCGTTGTCAATCTGCCCTGTATAGCGGAGGTAGGTGTCAAGGCTTTCGCTGTAATCGTCGGGGTAGATGAAGTCGTTGCCCGTGTTGTAGGGGGGATCGATGTAGATCATCTTGACTTTGCCGAAGTAGGACTTCTGGAGTAGTTTCAGGACCTCCAGATTGTCGCCCTCGATGAAGAGATTTTCCGTCGTATCGAAATCTACGGATTCATTGCGGGCGGGCGTAAGTGTGGCTATGCTCGGCTGCTGGATGATTTTGAAGCAATCGGCCTTCCCGGGCCAATTCATTCCGTAGCGTTCTTTTCCTGCATCCACCATTTCTCCGAGGGTCAACTTCAGCTTTTCAAAATCAACCCCGTTGCCTTCCGTAAAGACCTCCGGAAAGAGTTCTTTCAGTTTTTGCTGCTGTTCATCAACAATACTGACTGATGTCAGATTCAGTCTTTCAATTTCAGTCATGAATTTTCCCCCCGACAGAGGTGATATAATATTATGTAACTGGATTATTGTTTCTTCCAGATAGGACAATCCTTCCACTCTTTGGGGAAGCCCATCGGCGTCAAAGGAATATCGGAATAATCCTGAAGCAACTTTTCCACCCGATCCGGCCAATGGCTCAACGGCGCTACGTACGCAATGAGATAGCGAAGCAAGGTCAACACAGCAAAAAGCCGTTCATTTCTTACTTCGACCGGGGTGTGCCATTCTGGATGTTTGTTGCGCCTTGGAATAGCCGGCTTAATGCCGAGTGCCCGGTTCCATAAGCGACCATGATGGGCACAAATATTTCGTACCTGGTTGAGGCAATGAAGCCAGGAATCCAGGACTTCAGCCGATATTCCATATACGGCCGCAACATTGCGCCTGATTTCGGACTCCGTGCCCCGAAAAAAAGTGAAAAGCATTCCAAAAGTCATGAGTTCGACGGCCATCCATAACGGCAAGTCGGTTTCTTTTTTATACTTCTGCTGGTAATGCTCAACAAAGCGTTCCTGGCTGTGAATGGCTTCATCACGGATCTTTTGAATCAGGTCATTCCATCGGACGTTATCGATGTTGGGAAGATTGTTTTTTGTTAGATGTCCGAAGGCGCCATATTTCAAGGTAAATATATTGGTCAACTGTGTCCGGAAAGCTATTTCCACACGCTCAATGGCATCCATGACCAGCAGCCGCACTTGGCGGTCAAATGTGTACCGTCGCCAGATCATCTCAATAGTGGTACCAGGCTTCAGCGTATCATCAGCTTGGCGAAATGGGTACCAATAGGCGCTAAGACGGTAGTAACTGACATTGCTGAGATGAATGAGAAGTGTTTTCTTGTCTGTAACTACCAGACCACGGTTGATTAGAAGGTCGGCCTGCTGATCGAAAGTGAGAGACGGTTTTGTATATTTCATACGGCCCTCGTATAAATAAAAAATCCGCCAGAATTGAGCATGCTTCCGAAGAAACAGAGGCTTGGCGGATATACTACAGTTACTATAGCCCTATGCTGAGAAATGTCAAGCGGATTTTGCAATAAAATTTTCCTCATCTTTTGCATAGGTTAGACAATCTTCAGTTAGAGTGCGGGCCAGGTCTTGGAATATCACTTTCTACCTTCTCTTTCCTTCGCAATCGCCTTGCTAATGGTAGTATAGTGAATGTTTAGGTGATCAGCAATCTCTTTCATCAGAGCTTCCGCACATTTCCCCTGTAAATAGAAGCCTAGTACGCTGATATTATTACAATCACTATAAAGGTGTCGACAAGGCTATTTTCATTCTTTTTTGTGACGGCCGGCCGTCATGAATGTTTCAAACCGAAGTCAATGAACTCAATGGATGGGTTGTTGTGCAGACTTGTATTTGAAGCCCAGCATACCCTGTCTTCGGCTTTTCATGTTATTTTCAAGAAGAAAACAATATCGCAAGGGTTTTAGAGGGAATATTTAGAAATGGCAGATTTAAGGAAAACCTTTCCAAAACTGGTATTTTTAAGATTTCATACATTCTCTTAAAGATGTCCTTTTTTTAAGATAATGTTGGTCTATTATACTGAAAAAGATTCAGCAGTGGGGACTTGAGTATTACTGATCTAAAGATAGTAACGAATAAGGTCAGCCGCGCCGTCCTTTCGCGTCGGCTGGAGTGCCTCATTACGCATAATCTCCGCCCTTATCAGAAAAGTCCCTCCAATTTTCCGAGACGCGTTCGTATTTGAAGTTGTGCTTCGACATAGCAGCAAAAATATCTTCAAGTAATAGTACGCCGAAATCGTTTTCTAAATCCTTGCGCAATTGAACCACGTCGCCGTACCCAGCATTCCACGAAATTGGCATAATTACAAGATACTCGCAGTGAATACCTTTACGGATTAACCATTTCACAAAATCGACGTAGGCTCCACCAGGCCCCTGATTCCCGTCGAATGTTGATCCGTCGCCATATGGCTTGTTCTCAATTACTAACACTCCTTGCCGATTGGGTAGGATCACGACTATATCAGGATAGATTCCGGTTATGTCTCCTTTTTGGGTAAATCGTGATGGGTCATTTATCAGTTTCCTGTCGAACGTTTCAGCTATCTTATACATAAACTGGTTAGGTCCCGGTTCAATATACATATCGCCTTCTATCTTCAAGGAATTCCTCGATGTATACCACGGGGCGCTGTTTTTAGGCGCAGGACGGGTACATGTGGATACCGGTAATATCGGCGTGCAGCGGCAAAAGAAATCATAAATGCACGGCGTCCAAAGTTCCGACTCTTTTCCCGAATATTTTCTCTTGTCAGTCAAACAAGTCGCATCTTGCATTTTGCTTCTCCTCTCAGTAAATGCCTATCAGTTATTTTATGCTTATACGATAAAAATACTAACGGAATATTTATATCAGTCGGACAGACCGGTCCCCCAGATACTACGTCAATTTTTCACAAGGCCACTTCAACCGCTGCAAGATCTTCGGTGAATCTCTGCACCCACGAAAAGGAAGGCGGCACCACCCATTCCCCTCCTGTGTTTATATAGCCCGCCCGATCGGGCTTGTCACCGACAGTTAGAACGGGGGCAAGCCCCGAGCTGAATTTTTCGGCATACGCATATACCGGCGGAATGATCCTGTTGCCATTTGCATCTATAAAGCCATACAACCCATTTATTTTGACACATGCCATCCCCTCTGAAAAAGAACCGGCATAGGCATATTGTGGCGCAACGATCTCTCTGCCGGATCGGTCCATATAACCCCATTGTCCATTTCTCTCAAAGGAACATTTCCCTTCGCTGAAGTCGCCATAGTATAACCGCGAATAAATAATCATGTTCCCTGTCTTGTCGATATAGCCACTTTTAGCTCTTAGCCTCACCCAAGCAAGACCGTCTTGAAATGGAGTCACTTGCTCGAAAATCAGCTGAAAAGCCTGCGTCCCAGCACGATCGATATATTTCCATTCAGAATCTATCCTGACCCCTGCCAGACCATCAGAAAAAAGTTTAGCATCATCAAAATCGGGTTTAATGACATAATGGCCGAAATGATCGATAAAACCGTACTTCCTTTGTTGGTCCCTCAACCAGTTCACCCCTTCTGAAAACCGATATCCCATATCAATTCCCGAAGTCTGAAAAACAATCTTGCCAGTCGCATCAATAATACCGGTCATGGCATCTCTGTAAAAGACGGGTTCTACCGTATGACCAGCATAGGAAACTTTCTTTTCATCCATGATGAGTCGGAACCGGGCCATGCCCTCGGAAAAATCGCAAATTTCATCAAATGCGGGGTATAACAGCCACGTTCCGTCACTGCGGACAAAGCCCCATTGCCCATTCATCAGTACACCGGCAAAACCTTCCGAAAAAGGATATGTGTAGTCAAAGACAGGCTCAATGACGATATTGCCTTTACGATCAATAAAACCCCATTTTGTTTTGACTGTCGGTAACATCTTATCACTCCCATGAATATTCGACGGGTTGTTCATTTTTCCCCTGATGCTGTTAAGCTGAGTAAATAAGTTTGTATCCGCCAAGGCTAAAGGTTTACCTCCGCTGGATGAACGACTGACGTTCCGTTAATAGCATATGGCAAACAGAAGAACCACCATTTACTCCCCCCTTTTCCCCAACGATTATTTTGTTGTCCATTTCTGTCAGTTAATACGGTTCTGAATGAGCTTATCATCCATGATAATCGCAACATGGAGCTTTGAGGCAAATTCTTCTACAATATATGCTCCAAACACAAGACTGGAATCAGGAGTCATACTATCGTTAAATAGATTCGGAATGGTATGAAGAATGCTATTATTTAAGGATGGATCTCCAAATATAATTAAGCTTGCCGATCCTGCATTTTGCAGATGAGTTATGTTATACATTATAAATCTTCGGATATCATCCCCGTAACATTGATCATTTGTTTCCACATCCATGATCTTCGTCCAATGTCCTGCGTACATCCCCATGACATCGTCTCCAAACGCTATGCCTGCGAGGCCTGGTTCGTGCAAGACATGAGTCAACGTTTGAATAAGAACAAGAGAGCGTTTTATATAATCGGTGCCCGGAGGGATGACGGTAACGCTTTCATTCGTCCGTGGTTGGATTGAAGCAGTATGGTCAGTAATACTTTTTTGTGATTCTAAAATTGTCCACAGAAACATGGGAGAACTCAAAAGCACCATCTTTCTTAATGAGAGAAATTCTGGGTCGTTGATCGACCCTGATATAATCACTAGAGCTCGATCTTGAACATGTGGCAATATCTGTTTTATTACCTTTGATGATTCACCAGACTGATCAGTAACATTAAGAACTGTCGTACTGCTGTGATTACCAATAAAATAATATTCTTCCGATAATCTTTTAGCAATCTGGCATCCGGAAACTCCAGTGCCTACAAAACAGCTTTGCCACGGGTATGCATTCCTAATGTGAACGATAGAAAGATCAACCGCGTTCTTCGCAGATCCTCCTAATGCTGTATATGTCGGTACGGTTATTCGGTTTTCGCATGTTTCGTCACCTAACAACGACAAGGGGTTATTAATGCACAAGCCAATGGTTATCGCGAAACCTAATTTCAAAATGTCCCTTCTGCTTTTCATAAGCCCTCCTTTATTTTGTTCTTCTACGCTATAATGTCAACAATATAGCCATTTTAAGCTTCACGCCCGAAGAGAATTTCCTCTCGGGCATTCCTGATCCGCTGATATGGCAACGGGTTTAGGAGGGCGTTTATGGCCCTTTTTTTGAAAATATTTATTGATGATTTAAGTATCTATAATCATGGCATTAATACTGACAAATACTCTTGAGTTGATTGAATGATATGAATTTTTTGATGCGGGGTCGGGTGATACGCCTGTTGATGTTCTGGTAGCTATAAATGTAAGGTGCGGTCAAAAATGTTGCCAGATTGGGGTAAATTAAAAAATGATATATTGCAGTTGCGGAGATTCCTCTCTGAAACGAGGTGGATGTTCTCTCACAAGAATATCTGAAGCAACCAGTATATTTAAGAAAATATTTTTAAGAGTTCACACCATCTCTTAAATATGCCCTTTTTTTAAGATAATATTAGTCCATTACAAATGTTCAGCAGTCGTTATTTATCAAAACTGATGTTTACGAAAAGAGAGTAACGTTGATATAGCTGGAGAAATTCGTGAGGACACTTGTATAAATTATAGGAGGTGAACAGAGTGCCGGTGTTTTGCATGTGCGGAGCGGAAAAGCATATCTGTCAGATTTGCAAAGCGGACATTTGCGGCAAAGACCTGCCGGCAACGTGGATGGAGCTGGTGGCTGCCGATGAGGAGCACCTTTCCTTTGTTTTTATCGGCGAGCGCGGGGCGCCAATAACAACGATGGTCGTTAAAGGTTTCATGATTTAATCCCTTTCTATTTGATTAAACCACCGAAGAGCGCGAAGAGAATGCCGCTGATACCAACAATAAAATACGTTCCGACGAACAACCAGTGATTAGAGGATGATTCCTGTCGGCTTATCAATTGGCCACTTTTAACCCGCACGATCTGGTTTTTATATTTAAAAATAATCAGGGGCTTTAATTAAGAATCAATGTTTTGTATTTCCTCGCAAAAAGTATTACCAAGGAAATCCAAGATGGTGGCATTAAATATACCGGCCTGTTCCACATTAACAAAATGAGCGGCATCAGGAATTATCCTCAGCATGGATGATGCAATCCGTTCCTTAATGAATTCCGCTGCCGATACAGGTGTGCCCTGATCCTGTTCACCGACAATAATTAGTGTCCGGGTAGAAATACCGCAAATAGCTTCACGCAGATCCAGATCACGGATAGCTGCGCAACATCCGCAGTATCCTTCTATCGATGTATTCAGAATCATCCTTCGGACTTCTTCAACCTCTTTCTGTAGGCGCTCTTGACCGGTCTTCGTAAACCAGCGGTCAATTGTTGCATCTACCAGTGCTGCTATTCCGCTCTTTCGGACTATTTCGATGCGCTCAACCCACATTTCAGGGAAAGGCATGTAAGATGCTGTGTCACAGAGGATCAAAGAGTACAATCGATCTCCATAGCAGGCGCCCAACATCTGGCCGATCATTCCCCCCAGGGAAAGGCCGCAGAAATGGACTTTCTCCAAACCAAGAAAATCCACCAATTTCAAAGTGTCCAGTGTAAGCATTCCAATGGAATAAGGTCCTGGAGGTGTTGCGGATTGCCCATGGCCACGACTATCATAGCGAAGCACCCTGTAACCAGCCTCACTCAATAAGGGCACCTGAAATTTCCACATAGTAAGTTCTGACGCCAGAGAATTCGAGAGCATAATTACTTCTCCATTCTCGGGTCCGTCGAACTGATAGTTGAGCATGATTCCGTTTATATTCGCCAGTGGCATTTCAACCTCGGAGTCTTGACTTTGTAACGTAGCATTCCTAACCCGGACGAGCCGAAACCAAAAATATAACTCATATTTTAAAAGTTGGATTAAAAAAGAATCTCAGCAATTTTTCTATATAACTCTGCCCAAAGCAACTTACAACCGCTTGCGCTTGCGTTTCGTTCTGATTAACACTATTTTCATTAAAATCTCCTTACAGAATAGCAACATTGCGAATCATTTCTTTTGATAGTAGAAAGCGAAACGCGGTTCGCGCGTATCAGCGCCAACGCGCCCGCGCCCGAGAACAGACCGGCGCTTCGCAGTGAACAGGAAACCAGCGGCGGAGATTTCGGCGGCGCGCTTCCAGGCCATTCCAATAATCCATG
>Ga0187868_1003185_pt1 | contig 10348 bp, 8 predicted proteins | sample June2016WEW_13_4_FD_133014 | JGI IMG/M metagenome (GOLD analysis project Ga0187868, IMG submission 133014) | Peatland microbial communities from SPRUCE experiment site at the Marcell Experimental Forest, Minnesota, USA - June2016WEW_13_40 | ecosystem: Environmental > Terrestrial > Soil > Wetlands... | reverse complement strand
ATTTATCTGCTCGAAAAAGTTGACCAGACTGGGGTTTTTCACGGTATCTTCGAGAAACTCATGGTGTTTTTTGAGATTCTCCGAGAGGGAGAGGAGATCTTTCTTGCTCAGGTACAGTAGTGCCCAAGCCCTGAGCTGGTGAGGATCCACCCTATATAAGAACTGGCGGTAATTTGTCTTATCCTGCTCCAGACGTTCAACAAGAGCATGGAGGAACTGCAGGGAACGACTCTGATCCGGACTTTGGATGGCAACCACGAAGGAATCCAGATCTTCGAACTGGGACCGCCTTTCCGAAAGCTGCATCAATCGGTTGTCGGAATAAATCAGATCCTTCTGGCTCGTCTGTAATTCTAGGCTTCGTATGGTGTAAGCGGTTGACAAGACGGCCAGGACGAGAGCAAACAGGAGGGTCAGAAGGGGGTGGGTGGTTTGAACCTTAAAGATAACTCTTAGAAACGGATGCAACAGATGTTTCTTCAAGGTTTTCTTACCAAGCCTTCATACCCACAGCATATTCCAGTTCAGCCAGGGAAAAATTATAATGGAACAATGCTTCGAGATATTTTCCTTGATTGTGGCCATATTTTTCAATGGCTTTCAGCATCTCTTCGGCCGTGCCGACTCCCATGCCAAAATCGGCAATGGCGGTAATAACCCATTTCCTTGAGGCATCTGCCGCTCTTTGATAGGAAATTACAGCCTGCTGCCACTCTATGTGCTCCTCGTAGATACTCGACACCTGGATACTAATATTCATCTGCGCCGAGGCCGTCGTATAGCGTAGCTTGTCGTATGCGGCCATCATCTTATCAACCTTCGCCCTGCCGATGCCGAAATCGAAATTCCATTTTAACCCGGCCACAACGCCGGCATCAGCATGATTGAAGTCATCCCGGATATAAGGGTTACGAAGGGTATCCCGGCCGGGCGCCCCGGCCAGAGAAGCTTGCAAGGCAACAAAAAAAGAGGGATACTGGTCACTGGTAGCAGCTTCAACCTGGGATTTCTGAGCCGCCAGCGCTTCGGCAAGTTGTTTGAACTCCGGGCGTTTGTCTTTGGCGTTCTGGATGTAGTTTTCCAGGTCTGCGAGACCTTCGTTTTTCATTGTAAGGGTTTTGTCGGCAGGGTCGAATGCCACACCAGTGGGCAAGCCGATCATGGCTTTCAGGGCGAAATAGGCAACCTTCACCCCTTTCTCCGCCTCGGCTTTCGCCCGTATGGTATCGGCTTGATATGCATCAATCAAATACATGTCGCCTTCCCTTGCATTGGGGGAAGAGATTTCTAGAAGGCGACGGATTTTCCGCCTAGCGTCTTCGAAAAATGCTCCCGCTTCATTCGCCGCCTCGACTCCTACGCGAGCAAGAACGAGAGCATAGTATAACTTCTTCACCCGGAGGGCGATCTGGGCATTTTTCTCTTCAAGCTGGAATTCCTTGGCCCTGAGGCCCCGGCTGGCTGCCTCTTTGCGGTTAGAGAGCTTGCCGAACGTATAAACCGGCTGCATCATGGTCATGTCCAGACTGCCGAAGATGCCGATACTCGACGCGCTCAAGCTCGGTGAAGGATCAGTAATTTTCCCGTTTATAACCTCGGGCTCTTTGGCATCCCTCACGGGACCGACTAAGGCCCTGGTCTCGAGCTGCGGAAAATAGGCAGCCTTAGCCTGTTCCAGATCACTTTTCGCTTCTCCGATTTCGCTCTGGATTTCGCCGATCTCCGGGCTTTTCGCTATGGCCATACCGATCAATTCCGGCAAGGTCATTATAATACTCTCCTTCTTTAATTCTTCGCTCCACGCAATCCCTTGGAGGATGAAAACCAGGCTCCAAGTAATCATCAAGGACACAAAAAAGGGCGGATGTGCAGATAAAAAACGCAGTTTTCCCATACTCAACTCACCCTCCCGAGTATCTTATCGAATGATGCATTATCACTCCTAACATACTTATTTGGGAAATGTTCTTCTTCTCGTTTCCCGCCTTAGAAGGATCGCATATATCAAGAGACCGATTCCAGCCCAGAAGATCTGCTCCAATCTAATTAATATTCCATACGTCAGGCCTAAAGTCAAACTGAACCCCAAGGCATTAAAAGCGATGACTCGGGTGCCCTCCTGAATGCCGATGCCCATGGGGATGGCAAATGTGAGAAGATCAAACCAGGTCCCTAGAAACCAGATTCCTGCCGCCGCAAAAAAGGAGCCGTCAACTAACAGAACGAGAAAATACCAGGTTTTGACAATGCTACAGACCATTCCCACCATGTACCAAAACATGGAAATCGGCAGATCCGCGGGACGGTCCTTATAAAAGAGTTTGAGCGCCGAATCCACCTCTGTAATGTGATGGGCGGCCTTCAGCAAGATTTCGCCTCCCACATTATGAGCCACAAGCCAGCGCACCACGACCCCTAATTTTCCATATTTTTGCACTAGCAGGAAACCCACGATGCCCCCTCCGACCAGTGCGCTTCCTATAAGCATGGCAGCCGATGCTACAATGGTCAAGTGTATCTTCCAGAGGATCAGGATAGAACCAAGGACGACGAAAAGAAGCTGAGAAAGAGCAAAGGAGAGTTTACCGATGATGACCCCGGTCGCCGCTTCCGTCCCACGGTGGTTGAGAGACAGAAGCGTGCCCTTGGTCACCTCGCCCCCAATGTCGGCTGTAGGGGTTATATAATTGATGGAAGAACCGGCTAGGTGGATGCCTAACAACCGGAGAAAAGAAAAAGATCTGTGGGACGGTGAAAGACAATGTCGCCATCCGAGGGTATAAAAGATATCCGTTATTCCTTTCATTAAGATGAAAAAAACCGCGCCCCAACCGAGGAGGCAGATGTCTCGCCACAGAGCATCGATACCTATTTTCCAAATCAAGAAAATAAGCAGAATAGTGCCGAGGAGGATGCAGATGACATGGAATTTCTTCATGAGTCTTACTTACATCAGCTGAGAATTTTCGAGGTCTGACCATGTCTGCGCAGTCGAACCCATAGATCGTGGCCGTGATCAATGTTCAAATAGCTGCGGCGGCAAAGTTTTGGAAATCGACGCTTCGGCCTGGCACTTACCCGGCAAAGGATGAAAACCTTATCAGTTGCATCAAGAGAACCAACCTCGCAGGTGGAGGGGGAAATCCCCGATCAGTCACTGAGGGGTCTCAATGGCTTTCTGTTGTAAACGCATTTTCTTTAAGAGCGATTCGTATGATTCCTGTTTGATGATCCTGGTAAATGATCGCCGGTAATTACCGACAATGCTGACCCCATCAATAGCCACGTCTTCCACAAGCCAGCGTCCTCGTACGACGGTCAAAGAGTAGTCGACGGGAATGTTTTCATTTAGCCGGACGAGAGTCGTCTTGACCAGTGCTTGGTTATGATCGAGCTTTTCCTGAATGTTAAGGAATTTTGCCTGTTTGAGAAAGTCCAAAACCAACTTGGTATAGGAATCCTGAAAGAGATCCTGGAAAATATTCTTGAAGTCTGCCCTCTTGGCATCATTCAGTTTTTCCCAGTACATGTCCAGGGCTTTTTTCGCCATGCCATCGAAATAGAAGTTTTGGCCGATAATCTTCCTTATGGCTATTCTTCGCTGATCACGGAATGCCGGGCCCTGGAGCCCGGGATTAGTCTGGATAGCCATCACTTCCTCTAGGATGCCTCGAACCCGTTCGGCTGGTGTCTCGGCACGAGCCAAGGCATTTTGGAAGACTAAACTTACGAGACAGGATAAAATCATCACTGAGATTTTTGACTTCATATGCTATTGAATCTTGTCCAGGCCAATGGATCGGATAAAATTTAGGCTTGGAACCTTCCTATGTAGTTCCTATTGACAAACATTAGAGTGGAATACCTATCCATCGGATGGAAAAAGAGTATATGTTAGTAGACATCCGACACGAAGGCTTATTCTCTTAGGATCGCTGAATGAATCTTTCAGTTAAGTGAAAAGCCTCATCATCGTTGTACTGCATCGGGGGATGTTTCATGAAAAAGGCAGATGGAGCCGTCAAAACGCCGCCTTCGCCTCGCCGGATCGCTGGCTATGAAGACCGGTATATTATTGATGAAAGCAGTGGATGCCTCCAGGGCGCATTCCGCATAGAAGCGGGCAGCTTTCTCCGATCCAACCGGCAAGTAATTAAGGAGGATTCCCGTTCCAGAATCCTTCAAATGTTGAACGACTTCTCTCTTTTCTGCTTCTCTATGATCGGAAGCAACAAACCGGCTTCCCTCGTCGTAGCAAGTCATACCTTCGGAAAGTCCGTCCAGTATCCGCCCCATACGCACCTTGACCCCAGTAGGAGGAATATTTTTGCAGAATACCATGGTACAATTCGGTTTTGCAAAAACGGCCTCGGTTAGGTCTCTCTCAATCTTACGCTTGTCTATGTCAAATGCAGCAACAACCTCAATGTCATAAGGCTTGTACCCATGGATATCCCCATGCATTAAACCTGTGGTGTCTTCAGTGGCCTTATCCCGGTAATATTGGATGCCCTGAATCAAAGAACTGGCGCAATTTCCTACGCCAATGATGCCGATCCGAATACGCTCCATCTCTTTACTATCTCTTATTTGACGAACTTTGTTCAAAGACGGAAGACGCTATCACTCTTTATCTATTTTTTTCAAGGTTAAAAATGATCAGGTTTCTGGTAGAGGCATCTCGTATACATGTTTCATGTTGAGCAGTCGCTTTTCATCAATGAACAATCCATGGATGGAAAATTTTGGGGATATTCTCGAGAGATTTCATCTCTCATATTAAGGTTCACGAATAGCCGCCGCTTGGTCTCCGGCAGCATCAGGGGCGAAGGGACCGTCAGTCCTCGGTCCACGCAGCAAAACGCATAGGGCCTTGAGCGGATGAGCCAGAGTGTCAATAACTGCCGTCGCCTCGAACCCACTGTGCAACATGCAGTGTGTACATTGAGCATGGCGTCCCGGACCGTATTGATTCCAATCCGTCTCTTCCATAAGAACCCGGAAACTCGGTGCATGGCTTTCTGCTAAAAGATAACAAGGCCTCTGCCAACCCAGCACATTCCGTGTGGGGTTTCCAGAGGGCGTACACTGGTAGGTCTGGTTGCCTGCCAGAAAATCGAGAAACAGACTTGATTGGTTGAATTTCCACTTCCTTCCTTTACCTAACTTGAAAATCTCCCGGAAGAGCTGCTTACTATCGTTGCGTTGCAGGAACATTCCCCTCTGGGAGGCGTAGGGATAATTGTAGCCGGGAGACACTGTTATGCCTTCCGCACCTAATGTCATAACATAATCGAAAAATTCCGCCGCTTCCCGGGCTGTTACTCCCTCGTAAAGGGTGCAGTTGACGGTGAAACGAAAGCCCCTGGCACGAGTGACCTGAATGGCCTCTACCGCTGAATCAAAAATTCCGGGGCGCCCCGCTAAAGCATCGTGCCGTTTCCGGTTACCGTCCAGATGCAGGGAAAAAGTCAGATAGGGTGACGGGGTATAGTCCTGAAGGCGATTCCTCAGGAGCAACCCATTCGTGCAAAGATAGATGAACTTCTTCCTTTTTACCAAGCCAGCGACGATCTGGGGCATATCTTCATGGATAAGAGGTTCACCGCCGGCAATTGAGACAACGGGTGCACCACACTCCTCAATGGCGGCAAAACATTCCTCTATGCTGAGACGGCGATCTAGGATCTCTTCAGGATAGTCGATCTTTCCGCAACCGGAACAGGCGAGATTGCATCGAAACAGCGGCTCTAACATCAAGACTAGGGGATAGTATTCTCTACCCCGCAGCTTCTGACTTAACAAATATTTTGCGACGTGATATTTCTGAACGAAAGGTAAACTCATACTCTCATCTCTAAATCGATTTTTTCAGATCACAGTGGTTTTGTCAAGACGACCGCGCAGATTCATATGCGGCATCAATTTTCGGCAGTGGCTCGTCTTGGCATCATGATCCTTGACAGGAACAGCGCTTTCAATATACTAAATGAGGCGATCAGGCAAACCACTTCCAAGAGATCCCAACAAGTTGACGCATGAAGTTGTCCGGTTTCTACAGTAAAGCGGAGAGAAGAGGAAAGATCTGCAATTTCTAATTATCTTGTCGCAAGCGGACGCAAAGTTTAAAACGCGTTAAAGCAAAACTCAAAATCCATCTGAAAAAGTATTGCGAGAAGTGGGAAAACAATGAGTCCACAACTGAAAAGAATATACTGAGTCTGTCAATTTACGCAAATACGCAAACCATGGAGCAAAATGAAGACCTTACTTTTGAATCCGCCATCTTTTGAGAAATTTGACGGCGGCGCGGGCGCGCGCTATGCGGCAACGCGCGAAATCACTGCTTTCTGGTATCCCACGTGGCTTGCCTATCCGGCTGGCTTGATAAAAGAAAGCCGGCTTCTCGACGCACCTTCCCATGGATTCAGCCCGGAAGAAACCGTCCGCATTTCTACGGAATATGATTTTGTCGTCATCTTTACCTGCACCGCCGGATTTCAAAGTGATATACGTCTTGCAGAGATGATGAAGACTGCCAAACCTTCTTTGACTATTGCCTTTGTTGGTCCCCACGTTACGGTCCTGCCGGAGGAAAGTCTCCAGGCCTCAGAGGCTGTCGACTTCGTTGTAAGGAAAGAATTTGACTATGCGGTTGCCGAATTTGCCTGGGGGAAAAAATTTGAAGATATTGCCGGCATCAGCTTCCGAAAAAACGGCCGATTTTTTCATAACCCGGATCGCCCTGTGCTCGATGATCTCGACCGGCTGCCTTTCGTCGCGGATGTTTACAAGCGCGATCTAGATTTTACCAAGTATAGCATCCCTTTCATACTCTATCCCTACATCTCATTCTACACCTCACGAGGGTGTCCGGCGCATTGCACTTTTTGCCTTTGGCCGCAAACCATGACCGGCCATCGGTGGCGCACCCGCAGCAGTGAGAACGTGGTGGCCGAGGTCATGCGCGCACAAGAGTTGTTCCCACAAGTCAAGGAAATTTTTTTTGACGATGATACCTTCACCTGGCAAAAATCCCGGGTCCTCGAGCTTTGTGGTAAACTGCAACCCCTCAAGTTCACTTGGTCCTGCAACGCGCGGGTGACAACCGACTTCGAAACTCTCGAGGCGATGAAAAAAGCCGGTTGTCGACTTTTAGTCGTTGGTTTCGAGTCTGGAGATCCGACCATTCTGAAAAACATCAAAAAAGGGGCAACGACCGAGCAGGCGCTGGCCTTCATGAAGAATTGCAGACGCCTGGGACTCATGGTTCATGGGGATTTCCAGATTGGTCATCCTGGTGAAACGCGGGAGACCATTGAAAAAACTATCCTATTTGCCGTGCAGCTGGACCCGGACACAATTCAGGTATCGATTTCCCATCCCTTTCCGGGAACTCAGTTTTATGATTACCTGAAGGACCATGGATATTTAACGTCTACGGCCATGAGCGACGAACAGGGGCATCAATTACCCAACATTCAATATCCGGGTTTAAGCCGACAGGAGATTATCAAGGCTGTCGAGGACTTTTATGCCCGCTATTATTTCCGGCCCAGGATCATCTTTCGCATCGTGCGCCGTGCTTTATTCGTCAGCAGCGAGCGCCGGCGCTTATACCGCGAAGCGAAAGAATTTTTAAGTCATCGATCCCGGAGAAAGGGCTTTATAAATCCTGCAGATCACTGAAAACGATGCGCTGAATATCGGAATCCCGGAGGACTTGTCCGAGGGAGGAACTCGTCAAAGTCGCAAACTCCTCCTTGCACTGGTAGTTCGGCATGGTTTGGCCAAGCTCTGGCACGCGGTGCGAGGCAGGATGAAAATAGATTTCGGAAACTCCGGAAGGAAGACTTTGAATAAAACGGATGACCAAATTCAGGTGCATATTTCCGCTATCATTCATGCCGAAGACGAAATGATTAGAGCGCACCTGCGCCTGATGGAGTTGTTTTTTTAGGATAGCAAGCCAGGGCAATAGGAAGAGCCAGGATAACAACTTTTGGCCGAGGTCCTTCCGCGCGGGAGGCGCGCCAAGAAGGCAAAACAGGCTCATAAGGATATCTCACGGCTTTTAACCCATATTCCCGGCCTACTTTCAACAATAACCTCCCGATAGTAGGATGTAGATGCATATGTTTGTGGCAATTGACATGATCGAGGACAAGGCCGGTGTCATGGAAGGCCTGAAACTGGGCCCGGATTTCCCTTTCTAACTGCTGCCTTACCCCCGCCCTCAAGTAGAAATCGATCCCTGCCCTGAGGAGATGAGAGGAAAACTCAACTCTTGAGTTCACCAGAGAGGGAATGGTATGAGGAGGCGAAATCGGCGTTCCATCCACGAGTACCAGATGCATCCCAACCCGCAGCGAGGGTAGCCGGCGGGCCCTATCCACGGCATCCCCGGCTGCCCTCGCCCCCACCATCAAACTCGCCGTGTTGAGAACCCCATTTAGATGGGCTTCTTCGATCGCTTCATTGACCGCCAAAGAAGAGCCAAAGTCGTCGGCAGTAAGAATAAGTTTTCTCACCATGGGAACTTCCACCTTGCCGGATGTCCATCGCGGGTTGCGGTCATCTTCGAACCACGCCAGATGACCATTTTTCCCATCAGAGCCAGGACCTAGAAAACCAGGACCGCCATATCCCTCAAAGGGACAAGGGCACAACTCTTCAAACCCTCCCGATCCTGTAGGCTCCATCCAACAATCACTGCTGCTGTGGCCAGACGAAGGGCTAAAACTCCTTCCAGGATGGCCAGTCCTATTATATATCCTAACCGTAAGACCGCCAAAAGGAGAACAAAAGGAACGACCATGGTCATATGTATATCATTCCGCGCGGCCTGCGGGCAATCCTTTTAGTTTGAAGGAGTGATTCACGAATCCGTCCTCCATTTTCGAATTGGCCATGAGTGAATTTTATACAAAATTCTTGACATGATCTAGCTATCACAGCTATACAGAAAAGATCTCTTGCAACATTTTAAGGTTTTGAAAATATGCCTGAGTAAGGCGCTATAGAATCATAACCCCCATTAATCCCCCCTGTTTGCGCATCCTTGTCCCATCCGAACGACAGACAGGGACCCATACGGGCAGGCTTTTCCAAAAGGTTAAGTATTTTCCCCTCTCTTTGAAAAAAGGAGTCGGGAGAATTTAAGAATACTTTTGCCAAGCCGGTAAATTCATACAAAAACCGATTTACTCTTAAAAAGAGTTGGGATCTCGACTATGGAAGCGGTGAATAAGGCCAGTATCCGTCAACAGGATGAAAAAATAGCCTTTGAGAAAAAAATTGAAAAAGCCATCTTGATGGCGCGGGACGCAATACTTGCTCTCCAAAATCCTGATGGCTATTGGTGCTTTGAGCTGGAAGCCGATTGTACCATCCCTGCCGAATACATCCTGATGATGCATTACATGGGTGAAATCGACAAGGATCTGCAGGCCAAGATCGCCAATTATCTTCGGGCCCATCAAGACAACCACGGCGGATGGTCCCTCTTTTCCGGAGGAAAATTCGAAATCAGTTGTTCCGTAAAAGCTTATTATGCTTTGAAATTGGCGGGGGATAGCCCCGATGCCCCACATATGAGAAGGGCTCGTGAAGCGATCCTAGCATGCGGCGGGGCAGCCCGCTGCAACGTGTTTACCCGCATCGCTCTTGCCCTTTTCGGGCAAATTCCCTGGCGGGGCGTACCATTCTCTCCCGTAGAGATCATAATGCTGCCGCGATGGTTCTTCTTCCATCTGAGTAAGATATCTTACTGGTCGAGAACGGTCGTAGTTCCCCTGCTGATTTTATGCAGTATGAAGCCGCAGGCAAAAAATCCCGGAAGGGTTCATGTGCGCGAGCTATTTGTCACCCCTCCGGAAAAAGAGAAAACCTACTTTCCTGTCCGCTCTCGCCTTAACTACTTATTCTTGGCCCTCGACAAGGCAGGCCGTCTCATTGAACCCCTGATTCCCCGGATGGTCAGGGAGCGGGCAATTAAAAAAGCCGAGAACTGGTTCATTGAGCGGCTCAACGGGACGGATGGTTTGGGCGCCATTTTTCCAGCCATGGTAAATGCGCATGAAGCTCTTGCGTGCCTGGGATATCCCTCGGATCACCCCGATCGGGTGGCGACAGGGCAGGCACTCAAGAAATTACTGGTCGTCACAGAAGATTCAGCCTATTGCCAACCATGCATTTCGCCAGTCTGGGACACCGCTTTGACCTGCCTAGCACTTCAGGAAGAAGGCAGCGAGACCGTGAAAGAAAGTATCCACCGGGCTTTGAAGTGGCTCAAAGACCGCCAATTGCAGGACGAACCAGGTGATTGGCGGGAAAATCATCCAGGCCT
>Ga0187868_1003169_pt1 | contig 10380 bp, 7 predicted proteins | sample June2016WEW_13_4_FD_133014 | JGI IMG/M metagenome (GOLD analysis project Ga0187868, IMG submission 133014) | Peatland microbial communities from SPRUCE experiment site at the Marcell Experimental Forest, Minnesota, USA - June2016WEW_13_40 | ecosystem: Environmental > Terrestrial > Soil > Wetlands... | reverse complement strand
GCGCGGTCCGGTGGAATGCTGGGCATTCTGGCGCGCGGCGGCGAGCAAGGCGGGCGTAAGTTGGGGTGATTTGCGTAAAGACATGGTTCCTCCTGCGGCGGGGTTTTAGATTAGCGACGTAGGACCGGGGCTTGCCCTGGCCTGGCCGCCCCAAGGGGCGGCCCTACATCGTAACTCGGACTTTTCACATGGGTAGGCTACCACAGCGGCGGGGTATTGTCAAGGGCCAATATGTTCACAAGTGTAGCCCAGGACTTCTTCAATTGGCTCATTGAATCATTGGGTCATTGGACCATTGAAGAGCACCCGGCTCGTTTTTTTCAATGAATCAATGGGTCAATCGCTTGGGGATGAGCTCTCTTGGTGTCTTGATGTTTCAAGGAGGGCAACCTGTTACAACTCGAATTGCTTTTGAGGGGAGGCAGTTCCAATGCTATGCCTTCTCGCTGAGAAGTGCCGCAATGTTCCGAGAACCGTGAAGGATGCGGATGATTTGCAGAGGATCGGTTTTGGGGTGGTACACGATGATGTAATTGGGATAGGGTTGGACTGTCCAGAACCGAAGCGGATGTCTGGTCAAATCCTCACGGGCATGCCCGCGCAGAGGGCCTTCGGCGAGCAAGTCGCAAGCCTTGTAAATGGCTTCCTCGACTCGATTCGCTGCTTCAACGCTGTCGCGGGCGATGTAACTCCAGATTTCGAAGAGATCACCGGCGGCTTGCGGGGTGAACTGGTGGCCGGTCATGCCTGACGCTTTTCAGCCACCCAGGCACGTTTCTTCTCCTCCATTTGGGCGCGGACTTGGTCACTGTCGGTCAGTTCTCCACGTTGGGCGGCGGCGTAACCCTCTTCGACCTTGGCGCGGTTCTCGGCGAGCCATGCGTCTCGTTCGCGGAGCAATTCCAGCGCCTGCTTGATCACTTCCTCGGAGCTCTGGTAGGCACCCGAACGCAACGCCTCTGCAATGAGCTGGTCGTGCTCCGGCTGCAAAATAATGGTCATAGCGTATTGTCCTTCTGCCTCCTATACTTTCACCGTACTCCTGCTCATGGTTCCGGTCAAGCCTCATCCTGACCAGGGGGCTCTTCATCCAGCGCGGACCCGCCTTGCAGGTCAACGGCTTTCAGCTTCAAATCCTGACCTTCTCATCCGCTGGTCCCGCGCTTGCGGGAGACGCGATTGATGGTCAGCCCGCACGGCTTCTCCTGCTCGGCGGCGTCTACGCCCGCGTGCTCGGTGAGCCAATTCACGGTCACGAAGATGTAGCGGTCATAAAGGAACGGGCGCCGCAACTTTGACATGCGGTCAATCTATGCGCGATGCCGTGCGGAGGCAATAGTCATCCGAGCCAACGCGCGCTGGCGGGCACGAAAAGCCGCGGACCTACAAAACAGGTCCGCGCTACGCTTGCTTCCGTGGCGCGCGATACAAGCGCATCAGACTCTAGTTCTCCAGAGACTCTGCGGCTTTTCCTTCTAAATAGTGGGAACGGAGACTCTGCCTGCTTATTTGTGTCGCAACTCGCGGTTGAGGAGGCAGCTTATTCTAGCGATGGCCCCATTTCGGACCTGCACTTCCAGAAGGCTCTGAAAGTATGGGGATCGACCCGCCGGGCCACGGGAACCCCCGCGCATATTTTCCAGCGTAGCCATCTGCGCCGGAGAGGTGGCAAATTCAGCAGCAGCCTGGGTCCCCAAGGTTGTTATCCCAGCCAGCACCAGGACGTATCGGCCAGGGTCAACACTGGGAAGCAGGCTGATAAGTGCGTAATCGGTTTGGAACTCCCCAGTTTTCGGATCTCTGCCCAATCGATATGAACCCGGTTGTCCCGGAGCCGAGGCACGATCACGAATTACCATGCCTTCCCCCGACAGATCAAAAACCAATTCAGCATCGATCGGCAGTTTCTCCAAAACGGCATCCTCCGCGCTCGACCCAAGGAAAATCACGTTTCCACCCCGGATGTTGTCGTAAGAAACGAGACCGCTGCGCTCGGCCGAAAGGTCTTGTTTCTCCGCACCCAAGAGTCGAGCAATCTTGGCCGCCGCCACCACCTCGCCCGTGCCTGTATAAAGATCAAAGTAACGGAGATTACCCGTCCTGGGGAGCGCGGGAGAAATATTTTCGAGCCCAGACAGGCTGGGGATCTTGGCTCCGCTCGGCAAGGAATGAGCCGAAGAGAGAGAAACCCTGTAGACGTTCCCGTAATCATCAGTCAAAAACATGGCGTTGCTATAGACGATCAGGGGTGGGTCGTTGGGAGGAAGGAAAACGTGCCATAACGGAAAAAGAGAACTTGGTAGCGGGCTTCCTTTGGCGGATGCCTTCAGGCCCAAGGCGCGGGAAAGGTAAAGACCCATGATCACCCCAACGCCCAGCAGCACCACGACAAGCCCGACCAGGAATCGAGGGGAAAGCTCTCGGCCGGTGGCAACAAGAGGTCGATCCGCTGAGGACGGCACAAGAGGTTCGTCGATCTTCCTGGGTGGGCTTGGCTCGGGGTAGGTCCGAAATTCAGGAATATAATGCCCGGGAGGTATTACGATCCTAACCGGGTCCGCGCGGCCTTCGTCATTGTAATACTCCTCGAGCCTTTTGCGCAGGCGCTGTACTTGGATGCGGACAATGCTATCGGCTTTGGGATTAAAATCCGGCGGTCGCCCAAGCGCCTCCGTAGCAATGGTATATTCCTTGATGCTGTTGAGATCCCCAGAGAGGGACTTTTCGACGATAAACTTGAGAAGCAGTCGCGAAGAGTCTGACCTGGAAAATGCTGCGCTGTGCAGAACCCTTCCAATGGCCGCCCGTCGTCCGTCATGAAATCGTTCTCCCGGGCTTGACATGATATAGCCACCCAGAGCTCGTCTGCGAAACATCCTTCATTGAATTTTACACCCAAGCTATTCAGAATTCAACGTGCAACCCTGCTTTAGCCTGCCTTGTGCGGCCGAAACGCGGGGCCTTGTCACCCCGTAACGACGCGTGACAGCGTGATACATTCGGGATTTCCCGCTACGCGTTCCCAACCGGTCTAATTAGTTCACATTAACCTGCTCACGCGCGAGGTGAACGTATCACTCTCTGCCGAATCATGTAACCCCTAGTCCCTTTACAAAGAACCCTTCCTTCAAGGAGACTCGCCGTGCTATCGCCAGAAGGAGACTCTCGGCTTTGCCGGGGAGGAAGAGGAGATTTGGCAGCGTCAAGACCGGCCTACGACGTTGTATCACACTAGGGGGAACTAAATGGAAAATGCATATCGCGTGAGGTCACGCATAGCTGTTTCTTTTTCTGTAATCTACTTCCTGCTCGCCTGTTGCCCCGGGCTATACGCGCAAAACTCGCGCGGAACGATTCTAGGTCATGTCACGGATCCTTCCGGAGCTGTCATCGTGGGCGCGCGGGTGATCGTACGCAACCTGAATACGGAAATCACCAACCAGTTCACCACCAACTCTGTGGGTGACTACGTTTTCGTGAACCTCATCCCGGGCGCCTACGAAATAACCGTCGAGGCGCGCGGCTTCAGGACCGAGCACAGTTCCGGGCTGCTCCTGGAAGTGGACCAAACGCTTCGCCAGGACTACCAGCTTAGCCTAGGCACGGCCACCGCGAGAGTGGAAGTGACCGCGCACACTCAGATGGTGCAGACTGACAACACCGCGCTCGGCAACGTGCTGGAACAAGCGTTGATCGAGGACCTCCCTTCGAACGGACGTGACTTCACCAATTTGCTGGAGCTGAGCGCGGGCGCTGCCAACCTATCGGGCGGCAGCCAGGCCGCCTGGGCCCAACACGGCCTCAACAGCGGTTTTGCGGAAGTCAGCTTGAACGGCGCCCGGCCAGAGTCCACCAGCTTCATGGTGGATGGCGTAACGGACACGGATGCGTTCTTCGGTGGCATTGCCAACACCCCGTCCGAGTTTGCCGTGCAGGAAGTAAAGATCCAGACAGGTCTCTATTCCTCGGAGTACGGCCAGGGGTCGGGCCAAGTCGACGTGGCCATCAAATCCGGCACAAACTCTTTGCACGGACAGGCCTACGATTTCCTTCAGAACGATAGACTTAATCCAAGCAGCCCGTTGCAAGCAGAAAAGAATATGCTCAATGGCACAACCTACCCCACGAGAACGCCCTTCAAACAGAACCAATTCGGAGGAACGCTGGGCGGCCCCGTGAGAATCCCGTTGCTCTATAACGGGCGCGACAAGACTTTTTGGTTCGTGGCCTACGATGGTGGCCGGCGCAGCACTTCGTCGGGTTCTTTACAGACCGACCAAATTCCGAGTGCCAGTGAGCGAACCGGCAATTTCTCCGATTGGCCCTATCCCATTTACGATCCAACCACCAATGGCACTGCTCCGATCGTCCCTTGTGACCCTAACAATCCCAACACACCTTGCAATCCGCTGGGACGGCAAGCCTTCGCCAATAATCAGATCCCCAGCGGCCGGATTAGCGCCATGGGGCAGAAGCTTCTGAATCTCTACCCCACGCCCAACGTCGCTATGTGCACGCAACTCCCTTGTCAGAACTTCTCCATTCCCCTTAACAATTCCTTGGACACCGACAATGGGACCATGCGCGTCGACCAGAACTGGGGCGAGAAAGACCGCCTATTTTTCACCGGTCACATTCGCCGGGAGGATTCGACCAATCCTAACCTGCTGCCCTATAGTGGGTCCACAACTTTCACCCATGCTGAGCTGTATGGCCTGAATTGGGAGCATTTTGTCTCGGCCCATACCCTGAACACCGCCCGCGTGGGGTTCAACCGTCAGTTCTTCAGCGCCAATCCCGACACAGCCTATGGGCCTGACCTTCAGACAGCACTGGGCTTTCAGAACGCGCCCAGTCCCCCGGCTCTACACGGCATTCCGGTGATTAACCTGGTGGACCAGTACAACGGCATCGGCAACGGTAGCTATGGACTCTCCGATAAGCACTCCTCCTTTCAATACATTGACAATCTCAAACTCATTCGCGGCAAACACACCATCACGATTGGCGCGGACATCCGACGGATGCAAGAGTATGAACAGGACAACTATCTTGGCATCGGCAGTTTGTCCTTCAACGGTGGTTACACGGCCTCCAACCCGAACGACGCTGGCACCATTGGACCCAATTCCGGCAATCCTGTCGCGGACATGTTGCTAGGCGATCTCATCAACCTTACACCTCCGGCGCCTCTCGGAGTCGATTACCTCCACGTGGTGGGCACGAATTGGAACTTCTATGCCCAGGATGATTTTCGCGTCTCGCCCCGGCTCACGCTGAACTTGGGGGTACGTTATGAACGGCCTCCCAACTATCACAGCACCGACAACAGCGGCTGGAACCTGGACCCAAGCGACGGAGGGAGCCTGAGCTGGGTCCTCCAGAGTTTCGTCCAGGGAGTGGAGCAGACTGCGAAATCACAAGGCCTTACCGTGTACGCTCCTTACCTCAATTGCTGCGTTCCCAACACTCTGCTGCCCATTGACAACAAAGACTTCGCCCCGCGCATTGGAATTGCTTGGCGACCGTTCCCCACCGACCGCCTGGTCGTTCGCACTGGCTATGGGATCTTCTACGACACCTACATGCGCTACTACGACCTGATTCAGAATTTCGATTCCAACGCCCTCCAGACTGAATTTGCCAACACCAACTACACGACGGGCACGGGTTTTGAGACGGTGTCACCTGAACCCGCTCTCCACCAGCTTTGGCTTCCCCCCGTTTCCGGCGCCCAGTTTTTCAGCCCTTCCCAACCCTGGAACAGTCCCGGCTTTACCAGCCCCATCCTCAACCAGGTGAACTGGCCTGGAAATCACAATCCCTACAATCAGCAATGGACCTTGGATACCCAATACGCTCTCGGGCCCTCCCTGCTTCTGGATGTGGGTTATGTCGGTTCTCATGGCTTGCGAGAGCCCACCTATCTGGTGATCAATACTGCAACCCCGCCCAAGGTCGCGGGTGACGCGTGCAATTATTTGTTCGACATTTCTCAGGCCACCGGAGGCAATGCGAACTGCGCCACGGATCCCAATTTCCAGCCCATTGACACGCGTGTGCCCCTCAAGAATCTACCGTCCATTATGTACGCCAATGCCAACGTGCTGGGCAGCAACTATAATGCTCTCCAGGTTCAGTTGCGGCAGCGCTTCACTCATGGCCTCACCTACCTGGTCTCCTTCACGTGGTCAAGAGCCTTCGACGAGATGTCCGGGATCGGAAACGTCAGCGGGAACAACGGGTTCGTCCAGGATCCTCAAAACATCAAAGCCGACTATGGCCCTGCCAGCTTCGACCAGCCAAAACGGTTGACGGCCAGCGGGTCCTGGGATCTGCCTGTGGGCAAGGGAAAGCCTTTGTCCGTCGGACGGGCTAATTGGGTTGTGGGTGGATGGAAGATGAGTGGCATCTACACCCTCACTTCGGGCCGCACCTTTACCGTCTACGGCTATTCTGGGCCAGGCTACGATCAAATGGGCGAACCCTTTACGGGCCGCTTCAGGACTAACGTGAGCGGTAGCCCAACAAGCGGTTTTGTCAAAAGCCCCTCCGAGTGGTTTAACACCAGCGTATTCTCTGCGCCCGAGGCAGGCACTTATGGCGACTCCTCGAAGGGAATGCTTCGTGGCCCCTATTTTGAGGACCTCGATTTGGGTTTTAGCAAGCTCTTCCCGATTACCGAGAGGCAGCACCTTCAGTTCAGGCTTGAAATCTTCAATGTAGGGTCCAATTGGCACTCGCTGAACAATTTCTACGGCAGCAATCTCATACCGGGCAGCGGCCTGGGAGGATGCAACTTCGGGGCATTGGCGAGTATCGGTTGTAACCCGTATTCCGTCGCTGCTAACCTCTGGAATCCGCATATTTTGCAGATGAGCTTGGTATATTCGTTTTAGGAGACTCGCACCCCGTCTCCTGTTCGGCGGCATTCATGCCCGCGTACTGAGGGGAGCTGGATTACTTCCACTCTCAGATGCGGGAAAGGGCGTCTTTGATCCTTTCCGGTGTCATGGGCAGTTGCAACAGCCGGGCGCCGGTGGCATCAAACACTGCATTGGCGATCACTGCCCCCATACAGATTATGGGGGGTTCTCCACCCCCCTGACAGGGTGAGTCCTTCGCATCCAATATTACCGTTTTGATTTGCGGCAACCAGGAGAAATGTGGAATCGTGTACGTGTCGAAATTAGAGTGCAGAATCTCACCGCCCTTGAATCGGACCTCCTCGCTCAACGCATATCCCAGGCCCATGGTGATGCCGCCCTCCATTTGCAGCCTGGCGCCTTCCGGATTGACGCACAATCCCATCTCTTGCGCACAGACCACCCGGTTGACCACTACGCTCCCGGTCCTCTCGTTCACGGCAACTTCCGCCATATGCGCGACGTAGGTCCCGGCATCGGTCCCGCAAGCCACCCCATAGCCGCGCTTGCTCGGCCCCTTTGCGGGTGACCAGCCGAATTCATTGGCAGCAGCCTGCAAGACGCGTTGCATTCTCTCATCTTTCAAGTTCTTCAGTCGGAACTCGACGGGGTCCATGCCAACCTTTGCCGCCAGCATGTCGATGTGGGATTCTCTGCCAAAGCAATTGGTATTGCTGCCGGGAGCACGCCAAGGTCCCGTGGCAAACGGATGTGACCCTGGGACCGTAGTCCACCCGGAACCATAGACGACCGTGCGATGATGGGGAATGTTGTAGAACTGCGGCGCGCCTCTCTCTCCGGCAAAATACACCCCGTAGTCCCAAAACGAAATCAGCCCTGATTCTGTGACTCCGGCCTGGATCTTGACGATGGCGGCAGGACGAAAGGTGTCATAGAAGAACTCCTCCGCCCGAGTCCAGGCTACCTGGACAGGTTTTCCGCTCAGCTTGGCCAGCCTGACCGCTTCGAGGGCTTGCTGATTGTTGCTCTTTCCTCCGAAGGCCCCGCCGATATAGGGCGTGATGACCCGCACATTCTGCGCAGGCAGGCCGAGAAGAGAAGCCGCCGCCTCCCTCAGGGCGAAGGGCGTTTGCGTGGAGGCCCAGAGGGTCACCTTGTTTCCTTCGATCTTCGCCAAAGCGGTGTGCGTTTCGATGGGGGCGTGAGAGACGTAACTGTTCAAGTACGTTTGCTCGAGCACGTAGTGAGCTGTGCTTCTCCCCTCGGCAAGATTTCCCCCTTCCGTCACCGTCTGTCCTTGAGGCGCGACTTTGAGCAGGTGGTCAAAGATCGTCTTGTCATCCACGGCGGGCACCGGCCGGTCATATTCCGACTTGATTTTCGCCAAGGCTCTTTCAGCCAAGTCGGGATACGGATGAAGGACGGCAATCAGATCCCCGTCCTCAACGATTTGGGCGCCTTCGATTTCTTTCGCGCCCGAGGTGTCCGCATGAATGAGTTTGGCGCCGTGAACCGGAGGCCTCAAGATGCGCGCGTGCAGCATGCCCGGCTCCCTCACGTCACCGGCATATATGGCTTGGCCGGTGACCTTTGCGGCAGCATCTCTTCTTAAGACGGGTTTCCCTATGAGGACGAAGTCGGACGGGGACTTGGGCGCCACGCCTTTCACGTGGCGCAGTATCTTCTTTCCCTTGGCAAGCTCGGCGTAGCTTACTTCCTTCTGCCCTGCCACCTCATAAACGACGCCCGCCTTGGTTTTCAGCCGGTCTTTCGTTACCTGCAATTGTTCGGCGGCCAGCTCGATGAGGACGGCCCTGGCTTCCGCGGCGGCGGCTCTGAAGGCCGGCCCGAAAAAGCGGGTGGTCATGGTACCGAACGTTCCCATGTCCCATGGACAAAGATCCGTATCGCCCATCACCATGTCCACGGATTTCAAGGGGACGTCGAGCTCTTCGGCCAACATTTGGGCCAATGAGGTTATGACTCCCTGGCCATACTCGACCTTGCCAGTAAAACCGCTCACCCGGCCGTCTTCTCCGATCCTGAGAAAAGCATTGAAATCCTGGGGCAGCTCCTGGCCCATACCCCGGCGCCTCTCGCCTTCTTGGAGTGCCAGCGAATCGGGGATGGAGAAACAGACGACAATGCCTCCGCCCACAAATTGCAGAAACTGTCTGCGGTCAAAGCGTAGGGGCGAGCGTCCGTCAGCCGACGGATCGCCCCGACGGCCGAATCCGTCAGTTGACGGATTCGGCCCTACCTCGTCAAGTTTCAGGTATTCTTCGTAGACGCTTCCTTGCCCTTTGTGCTCGCGTTTCATCTTGCCGACCCTCCCCTCCACCTGTAGCGGCGCTCTATGAGCGCCGAAAGCCTTGATTCGAGAATGCGGCGGTCATAGACGCGGCGGTCATAGACCGCCGCTACAGCTCTTTCGCAGCCGTCTGTATAGCCTCGATGATCCGTTGATGAGCTCCACAGCGGCACAGGTTGCCGTCCATATGTTCGATAATCTGGCTTCGCGAAGGTTGAGGAGTATTCAACAGCAAGCCGTAGGCATTCATGATCATTCCAGGAGTGCAGTACCCGCACTGAAGGGCATCGTGCTCGACGAAGGCCTTCTGCAAGGGGTGAAGCTCACCGTTTTTGACCAAACCTTCAATGGTCGTGACCGCCTTGTCTGCTACCGCTTTTACCTCGAGCTGACATGAGTGCTCGGCTTTCCCATCCACAATCACCGTGCAAGCCCCGCAGAGCCCCTCTCCACAGCCGTACTTTGTACCTGTCAGGCCCAGGTCATACCGCAGAACCCATAGAAGTATCCGCTGGGGATCGACTTCAAAACTCACCGGCTTTCCGTTGAGGCTGAATCCGATAGTCTCTTTCATGCCTACACCTCCCTGAAGCGCCTCGAGTGTGCCGCGAGGTTCTCTCGGCCATGAGACCCTCATATGCAGCGTGCTTTGCCGCGCTCCATTATAGTCCCACCTAACGCCCGGGCAAACGAGCTAAAAGTCGAACAGCGTGGCCCTCGGCCGCAACCAAAAGCAGATTCTTCGCTCCGCTGCGCTCCGCTCAGAATGACATGTCATCCTGAGCGAAGCGAAGGACCTGCTTTCCCTCGCGCCGCGCGATGAAGTTGGCGCCTCGTGCTACGCTGGCGATTGGATACAAGGCTCGTCTGCTTGCCTCTGGCGAAAACCGCTGGTTGCTCTCAGGGCGGCCTCAGGATAGAATCCCAGTCTGGCAGTTATCCTCATTGGTGGCGGTTATCCATGGCAGAGTGGAGTGGTCCTCTCAAAATAAGAGCCGCGCGGGTTGAAGACGCAAAGGAAATCGCACGGATTTACAACCAGGGTGTGCAAGACCGTTGCGCAACTTTTGAAAACACTTACGTCACGCCTGAAGAGCGTTACCTCTGGTTGGCAGCGCGGCCGGACAAGTTTCCGGTGCTGCTGGCGGAGGTCAAACACACGCTGATGGGTTGGTCTTCGCT
>Ga0187868_1003163_pt1 | contig 10390 bp, 8 predicted proteins | sample June2016WEW_13_4_FD_133014 | JGI IMG/M metagenome (GOLD analysis project Ga0187868, IMG submission 133014) | Peatland microbial communities from SPRUCE experiment site at the Marcell Experimental Forest, Minnesota, USA - June2016WEW_13_40 | ecosystem: Environmental > Terrestrial > Soil > Wetlands... | reverse complement strand
GGCCGGGGTCGAACAGCCCGCCGTTGTAACGCGGGACCCCAAATTCATCGTTGGCCTTCTTGTCTGTCCCGTTGATGAGCAGGCAGAGCGCATGGATGTCGCGGTAAAACCGGGTTTGAGTTTGACTGTCGTACTCGGTGAGGCTTTTCAGCGGCCTGAGAAGCCGGGCGAGCGAGAGTTGCTTGTAGTACTTGCGCGACTTGGGTTCAACGGGCAGCAACAGGCGGCCTTCGGCGTAGAGAATAAAGAGCAGCCGGTACAGAAAGATGAGGCAGTTTTCGTAAAGGGCCGGCAGGTCGGCGCCGGTGATTTTGTTTTCCGGGCGCTCGGCGAAGCCGTTGGCGAGGATTTCGAGGACGGTGTAAATGCGCTGGCGAAGGCCGGCCTCCAGCTCGGCTTGCGTGGCCAGGGCGCTCTCGCGGACCTGGTCGAGCCGGCACTTGCCCTGGGCGTCGCGGACGAAGGCGGCGGAACTGAACAGCGCCAGGAAGACCTTGAAATCCTGAAGGGAATTGAGGGCGGCCTCGAAGTTGAGCGCGAAGAAGTGGCTGGCTTTGGAGTCGCGGCAGTAAAGACGCCAGACTTCGCCGTTCGTCAGGATTCCCCAGGCGATGGAGTCTGATTCCTGCAGGTAATCGCGGATTTGCTGGTGGGGGTAGCGCCGCTGATGCTTGCTGATTTGCGAGAGCGGGTGGCCAAACCTCTTGGCTTCCAGAATGCCTACGCCTGCGCGATAGCGCTCGGCAACGCTCTCATTGAGAACGCTTTCCTTGGTTTCCGCATCCGGGTAGAGGATATAATCGGGTTCCAAATCCTGGTCGGTCTCCGGCAACCGCAGGTTGTCGGACCAGGCGAAGCCGAGCCGTTCGAGAACCAGGTCGATGAATTCCTGGCGGACCCCCATTTCATTGTCATAGCGGCGCAGCGCAAAGACGCGCTTTTCATAAAGCTCCTTGCAGAACCGGAACGCCGGCTGCGCCTGGGCGTCGCCGGGCCACCAGTCGTTCTCCTTAAGCCGCGCCTTGAGGTAGTGGTCGGAGAACAGGCCCTCAGTTTGCCAAAGCTTACGGACTTCAGGCATTCCCAGGAGTTCAGGGTGGTCTTGAATGTCTTTTCGTCTGCCCATGTTTCAGCCGGCGGGAACGCTTATAGCGCGGGGGAGCAGGTTTGGGAAGGTTTGTTAGGTCCAAGCGACGCCGAGATTGTCGGGAGAATTTGGCAATGCGTGAAGAAGGCGGGCGGGCTCGACAGGCGATTCAGCAACAACCGCGAAATCCCAATTGTCATGGAAACTCGTCGAGCAGTTTTCGGACCTCCTCTTGGGTGATCCGCCGGGTTCCCACAGCGACCGTGTACCCGTGCTTCTTGACCAGACGGATTCGGTCCGGGTTCTCAGCCGGAACCAAAGGCGTCAACACCACCTTGCCCTCGTTGGATATCCGGACGTCAAACCGATCTCCGGGCTTCACTGGCAGCATCACCCGCTGCCGATCATCTGCTGTTACTGTCATACGGAGATTATCCCACGGTCTCCAGCCTGTATCAAGCCCTCAGCCTGCGCACCGGATGGGATTCAGATCAGAACCGATCGACCGGATGCCCGCGGTCTCCGGCCAGTCGGTCGACGAATCCGGCGGTGCGGGAATGTAAGAGAGCCGGCGCTGGTTGCCCCTCCAGGCACCCTTCACGGCTCCAACGGTCCTCAGCGTGGTGGAAAGTTTGACGGTTGCCCCTTCCCGGCGTAAGATTTGGGCATGACAGAGGTCATGATGAATCTGCCGGAAACGGCGTCGCTGGCGCTGAAGGTGCCGAACGAGGCCTTGGGAAAGGAGCTTCTTTTCGCGGCTGCTGTCAAACTCTACGAACTCGGCAGACTCTCTTCTGGCGCTGCAGCAGAACTTGCCAGCGTGCCTAAGCCCCTTTTTCTGGCCAAGCTCGCTGATTATGGGGTCTGCACGTTCGACCTGAAGAAAGAGGAACTGCAACGGGAGATGACGCTTGGCTGACGTCATCGTCAATTCTTCGCCGCTCCAATATCTGCATCAAGTTGGGCAGCTTGATCTTTTTCCAAAACTGTTTGGGCGAATCAGTGTGCCCGACGCTGTCGCCGCAGAACTCGCCGCAGGCCGCCGACTTGGTGTTTCGCTGCCCGAACCGGCAACTCTTGAGTGGATCTCCACGGTGTTACCACTCCCGGTCACTCAAAAACCTCAAGCTCGCGGATGGCGTGGCCCCATTGGGTGCCGCGCTTGATGCAGGAGATGCGGATGTGGCGCGCTTCCGAGGGGGCAAACCTGACCTCGCTGATGCCGCCTTTGCCGTTTTGCTCCGTGAAGAGGTCGGTCCACCGCTGCCCGTCCTTCGAGGCTTGAACGGCAAACACCTTCGAGTAGGCGTTCTCCCAAGTGATGCGGACGCGGCTGATCGTGTGGACCTCGCCCAGGTCCACCGCCAGCCACGCAGGGTCGGCAAAGGTCGATGACCAGTAGGTCGCCGGGTCGCCGTCCACGGCGTTGGCCGGCAGATACTCCTTGGCGTAGCTGGACGAGGCGGTGGCCGGTTTCTGATAGGCCAGCCCCAGCGCACCTGGATTGATGATTTCCAACTCGCGCGCGCCGCGGACGGGTTGGCCATCCGCACCGCGCAACTCCGCCTCGAGGGTGTATTGACCGAGCGGTTCGGGCCAAGTGACCTGGAAGTCCAGCATCGTCTGGCCAAAGGGAGCCAGGCTTGCCTCGCGTTTGAATTCGAGGATGGCGGCCGCCTCTCCGGCCCTGTGCAACCGGAGGGCCACAGGGCCGCTCCAGGGTTGGTCAAGGTCGTTGATGAGGACGACGGGAACGGGGGACTGGGTCTGGCCAATGATCTTGTCCTTCCAGAAATCCACGCCCAGGCCCACCGGCGCAAAGGCCTCGCGCATGTAACGGTAAAACTCCGGCTCCCATTCGAGCTTCTCGACGCCCCCAAGTCTCCAATGGTCGCAGGTCTGTCCGTCCGGACGCGAGTAACCGAGCGTCGTGAAATGCATTACGGCGGCGGCGTGGCGATGAGTCCGCCAGAATTCCGTGTCCGCCGCCAGCCAGGTGGCCTGGAGATGGAAGCGTTGCGCCGCGGTGGCGTGTTCTCCCAGAACGTTGCGGTACATATCGCGCGTGAGCGTGGTCGGCGTGCCGTCCCGGTTGACCCAGTGCCAGCCGTATTCGTTGATGATGACCGCGTGTTTGCCGTCGTTGCGCAGCATGTTTCCCTGGGGGACAGGATCGGCGGCAGCCAGGTTCCGCAACCGGAAGTCCGGATTGAAATGGTAGGGGTGCGACTCGAAGACATCGCCCGGCTCCATCGGCTCGGTGTAGCTGTTGTCCCACGGGCGATGCGAGAGGTCGAGGTCCCGGACCTTGCGGATGGCCGGGCCGGTTTCGGGACTGGCGGTTTCGTTGCTCGCATCCCACACCACGACGCTCGGGTGGTTCCAGCGCTGGCGCATCCACTCGGCATATTCGAGCGCCAGCTCGTCGCTCTTGAGTTCCTTGGGCCAATTGCTCCAGCCCTTCCCGCCGTGCCAGAGCGGAAACTCGTCCTGGATGAGGATGCCCACCTCGTCGGCCATGTCGTACCAGGCCTCGGGCGGAAAGCCGATGCAGTAGCGGAGGCAGTTCCAGTGCATCTCCTTGACCCGCTCATGGAGCAACCTCACCCAGTCCCTGCGCCACGGAAGGTCCTTGCACTCGCTGTCCTCGAAAAACCGGTAGAGCGTGAAGTTGCTGCCGCGCATGAAATAGGGCTTGCCGTTCAGCATCGCGCGGCCCGTCGCCGCATCAAACTTGAACTCCCGCATCCCGAAACGAGTCTGGAAACTATCTGCCCCGCTCTCGGCCTCGAGCGTGTAGAGAAAAGGGTCTTCCGGCGACCACAGGTGGCAATCGGCAATCGGGATTCGGACGTCCAGAGTCCTCTCCGCGCCTTTGGCAATGCCCAGGGCCTCCGTTGCCAAGCGCCCCGCTTCCCGCCCTGACTTCGCCTCGCGCACGACGAAAGTGACGCCGCTGAGGGCAGCCTCGCCCTCATTGCGCAGGACGGCTTGCACGCGCGCTCTCCCGGCGGCGATTTCGGGCGCAAGCTGCACCTGCGTGAAGTGCGGCGTGCCCGACAGAATCAACTCCACGGAGTCGAAGATGCCGGGGATGTAACGCTCCTTCTCGAAATCAAATCCCGACGCGATTGCCGGCCCCACTGCATCGCGATCCGCGCCGACGCGGATGAGCAATTCGTTCTCGCCAACCCTCAACGCAGACCTGGCGTCAAAGCAGCCGGGCGTGAAGCTGGGCAGATGATCGCCCAGGGTCTGTCCATTGAGGATCACCCGCGCGCCGAACATGGCCTTGTGAACCTTAAGCAAGGCCACGGCCGGCAGCGGTTGATCGAGCCGGAAAGCCCGCCGATACCAGAACGCGTCCCGCTTCGGGTCTTTCTGCGGAACTTTGTTGCGGTCCGCGACTTTCGGCCCCGGCGGGTCGGCGAACGCGGGCGTGGCCAGTGACGCCAGCCCCGGCACCGGCACGGTGCGATCGAAGGCCGCAGGGACCTGGTCCATCTTTCCTTCGGCAATTTGCCAAACGCCGTCCAGAGAAAGGGTGCGGCGTTGTGGTTGGGTGGCGGCAGTACTGGCCCCGGTCTGGAACAAGAGCGCGGCAAGAACCCCGATTGTTGCGAGTTGGGTGCGATTCATCCTTCAAGTCTATCTGCCGGTGCAAGATTTTACCATCAGAACCGTATAGGCTATGGAAAGCACGCGAAAGACGCGTGAGGACTCGAAAAACAAAGCAACCGAAACCGAAAGCATCCGTATGTCCGCAGCGAATGATGATCGGGGCCTGGTGCGGGCGGCGCAACAGGGCGACATGGGCGCCTTTGAGGAATTGGTGGCCCGGCATCGGGACAGGATTTACGCCCGCGCCTTTAGCATGGTGCGTGATGAAGAAGACGCCATTGATCTTTGTCAACGAGCTTGGGTGAAAGGCTGGCAGCGCCTGCCGCAGTTCCTCGGGGAGTCGAGTTTTGCCACCTGGATAACGCGGATTGTGATTAATCTCTGCCTGGACCATCTGCGCTGGCAGAGACGGCACCGCCTGGAGTCGATTGAAGAACTCGCGGCCGAGTCCGGCGGGGTCGAACGGCAAATGCCGGTCGTGACGCTCGACCCGGCCGCTGGCCTGGAACGCGCCGAGTTGCGCCAGCGCATCGACGAGGCCCTCAGCCAGTTGTCGCACGAGCACCGGACGGTTCTGGTCCTGCATGAGTTCGAGCAAATGGGCTATAAAGAGGTGGCCAAGGCCATGGGTTGCTCGATTGGCACCGTGATGTCGCGCCTGTTTTACGCGCGCCGCAAGATGGCCGCCCTCCTGGCGGGCGTGGAGAAAGAAGATTTGAAATGCTGGACCACGATGGACAATTGAAATCTGTGCAGTCTGCAACCTGCGGCTAAATTTCTGGAGCGGGGTCGCGGGACGGGCGTCCGAAAAGTCATCACCCTTGCGGCGTGAAGAAGCGATGATCTACAGTAGCGGGCGATGAAACAAACAGGCAGGGTCTATCTGGTGGGCGCGGGGCCGGGGGACGCCGGGTTGCTGACGCTGCGCGGGGCGGAACTGCTCGCCCGGGCGGACGTAGTGGTCCACGACGCGCTGGTGAACCCGGAGTTGCTGCGCCTGGCCCCGAGGTCGGCGGAGATCATCTTCGGGGGCAAGCGGGGGAGGGACAAGGCAATCGCGCAAAGGGAACTCAATGAACTGCTCATTGCCAAGGCGCGCGCCGGCAAGGCCGTGGTCCGCCTCAAAGGGGGCGACCCTTATGTTTTTGGCCGGGGCGGCGAGGAAGCCGAGCAACTGGCCGATGCGGGCATACCGTTTGAGGTTGTGCCGGGGGTTTCCTCGTTCGTGGCGGTGCCGGGCTATGCGGGAGTGCCGCTGACACACCGGGCGCATTGCTCGCGGCTGACCCTGATTACGGGACACGAGGACCCGGCCAAAGAGGAGGCCACCATTGATTGGGCCCAGGTGGCCCGCACACCCGGCACCAAAGTCATCATGATGGGCACCGACCGCATCGGGCAGATCGCCGGGATGTTGGTGGCCCACGGCATGGATGCCGCCACGCCGGTCGCGATGGTCCAATGGGGCACCACCGGCCGCCAGCACTCCATAGCGGGAACCCTCGGGACCATCGCCCAGGTTGCCGCCAAAGAGCACATCGGGCCGCCGACCGTCGCCGTCATTGGGGAAGTGGTGAAGTTGCGGGAGAAGCTCAACTGGTTCGAGAAACGGCCCCTTTTCGGGCAGAGAATCGTCGTCACCCGCGCACTCGAGCAGGCCGGCCAATTGACCCGGCGGTCGCAGGAGCATGGGGCGGAGGTCCTCGAGGCGCCCACCATCCGCATCGAACCGCCGACGCGCCGGGAAGACTTTGTCGACGCCCTTCTCTCGCTCAATTCTTACGATTGGCTGGTCTTTACCAGTCCCAACGGCGTGGCCAAGTTCTTCGAGTACTTTTTCAAACACTTCCACGATATGCGCGACATCGGCGGCGCCCGGATTGCCGCCGTGGGCCCCGGCACGGCCAACAAATTGAAGGAACTCCACCTCCAGGTGGACCTGATGCCCGAGCAGGCCCTGGCCGCCGGCATTGCCGAGGCCTTCGCCGGATTCCAGAGCATCGAGAACCTCAAGATTTGCCTCCTCCGCGCCGAGGTGGCCAACCGGGAATTGCCCGAGGCGCTCGAGGCCCTGGGCGCCATCGTCGATGACATCGCCTGCTATAAGACCGTGCCCGAGACCGAAGACCCGAGCGGCGCAGCGGCCAGGTTGAGCCAGGAGGGCGCCGATTGGCTCACCTTCACCAGCGGTTCGACCGTCGAGCAGTTCCACGCCCGCTTCGATCTGCCGGCGCTGCTTGGCAAATTCCCGCGGATGAAGGTAGCCACGATTGGGCCGGAGACCTCCAAGACGCTTGCGGCGCTGGGCCTCAAGCCGGCCCTCGAGGCCAGGCAACATACCATCGACGGATTAGTCGAAGCCCTGTTGGCCGCCAGGAAGCAGGCGTAATAGCTCGTGCAAAAACTAATTCCGGTTTTGCTGTCGGCGACCGCAGCCGGGGCGCCGCCAATGCCGCGCCAGCCCAGGGTTGAGCACCCTGGGGCAGTTTACGACCTCCTGAGCCGTGGGGACCGCAAGAAAGACGTTTGGCTCAATGACCTGGACCGGCTCAGAGGTGCTCCAGCAATTGCTCAAGGGAGATATTCGCCTGACGCAGAATCGACTGGAGCGTCTTGGGTTTGATCTCCGTATGCATGGGCACGCAAGGATGCAGCGCCCCTCTGGCATAGTGGCGATGGGAACCCGTCTGGCGAACGAACTCGAAACCCAGGCGCATCAGGGCGCGGCACACGTCCACTCCTGAAAGATCGCGTGGGACTTTCACGCCACTTGCGCCGCCAGCACTGGGTCGTGCAAAAAGTGAAGGCGGATTGGCCATTTGAGCCGTTCGTCCCCATCGCCGAACCGGCAACGAACGAGGTCGTGGACCATGGCGATAAGCTCCTCGAGGTTTTGGCCTTGGGTAGCCATTTCCGGCTTGTGGCAAACTGCCACCAGCATCCCCTCATCCTCCTCCACATGGAAGACCAGTTCTTTGCTCATGCCCTCAGTCTGCATCCGGTTGGGCAGGCTGACAAGGCGCATTAGAGAAGGGGTGAACCATAACCTCCGCCTTGGCGGCGCGCCTGAAACGGTGCCAGAGCGCCGCCCATGCGGCGCCAACTCAATGGAGGCAAAGTCTGGCCTTCGACTGGAGGATCGCCAATAGGCCGCGGAGCTGGGCGCAAGTCAAAGCCTCACGCCGGCTCGGTCCATTTGCCGTGTTCTTTGATGAGGTCCACGAGGCGGTCCACGGCGTCGGCCTCGGGGATGTTGAATTTGACGGGGGTCTTGCCGACGTAGAGGTTGATCTTGCCGGGAGCGCCGCCCACGTAGCCGAAATTGGCATCGGCCATTTCGCCGGGGCCGTTGACGATACAGCCCATGATGGCGATTTTCACCCCTTTGAGGTGTTCGGTGCGGCTTTTGATTCGGGCGGTGACGGTCTGGAGGTGGAACAGGGTGCGGCCGCAGGAGGGGCAGGCCACATAGTCGGTCTTGAAAGAGCGGCAACCGGCCGCCTGGAGGATATTGTAGGCCAGGCGCAAAGCCTGGCCCGGGCCGGACTCGGCCCGGACCAGGATGGCATCGCCGATGCCGTCGGCCAGCAGGGAGCCGATGACAACGGAGGAGCGGATCAAGGCTATCCTCGGTTCGAGCCGCGGCGGTTTGGCCTCGAGAGTATCTTTGAGCAGGATTGGGTTCTTGCGCCCCATCTGTTTGAGTCTGGCCGCGAGCAGGCGAAACGCGGCGATAGCAGGCAGGGGGGTGCCGTCCTTCACCGTGACTAAGCGGGTGTCATCCGATGGTTCCGGCTCGCGGCTCGGGTCAAGCTCCAGCGCATCGAGGTCTTCATAGATCGCCTCGGGCTTCACATCGGTCTTTGGGCTGAGTTTTGGGGCGACCGTGTCCCAGGTGGCGCGGGTTACGACGACGCGGACGGTTTGTTGGCCGCCGCATTTGACGGCGCCGGGCAACTCGATTTCGGGCGTGGAGCGGCGCGAGTAGGTGAAGGGATCGAAAGGGGCGGTTGCGGCAAGCGCCGGGTCCGAGAGGCCAGGCGCGGTCGTGGGCATCTGCGGGCTGAAGCCGGCGTTCCGGGTTGCGGAGAGGGCGGGGTGCAACGCCGGGGAGGCGGGCAAGGTCAACAGGGGGATTTGCGCCAGCAGATCGCGGCAGACCTCGATCTCGCGAGGGGAATCCTCGGTGAGGGAGACGCGAATGGTATCGCCCAGGCCGTCGCAAAGGAGCGAGCCGATGCCGATGGCGCTCTTGATGCGGCCATCCTCCCCTTCGCCGGCCTCGGTGACGCCCAAGTGAATGGGGTAGTTCCAATCCGGCCCTTCCTGTTCCAGGCGCGCGGCCAGCAACCGGTAGCATTCGATCATCACCTTGGGGTTGCTGGACTTCATCGAGAACTTGAAGTTGTGAAAGTCGTGCTTGCGGGCGATGCGGGCAAACTCGAGGGCGCTCTCGACCATGCCCAGGGGCGAATCGCCAAAGCGGTTCATGATGCGGTCGCTCAAAGAGCCATGGTTGGCGCCGATGCGCAGGGCGCGGCCCAATTCCTTGCACAGCTTGACCAGCGGCGTGAATTTCTCCTCGAGGCGGGCCAGCTCGGCGGCATATTGCTCCGGGGTGTACTCCTTGACGGCGAATTTTTTGGAATCGGCGTAATTTCCCGGATTAATGCGGACCATCTCGACCCATTTGGCGGCCTCGAGGGCGGCCTCGGGCTTGAAGTGGATGTCGGCGACAATCGGGACGTTGCAGCCGCGCGCGCGCAGCTCGGCGACGATGTTCCTGAGATTGGCGGCGTCTTTGACCGTGGGGGCGGTGATGCGCGCGAGCTGGCAGCCGGCCTCGACCAGTTCGAGGGTCTGTCTGACGCATTCGGCGGTGTCCATGGTGTCGCAAGTCAGCATGGACTGGACGACCACGGGATGATTGCCGCCAATGATGAGGCCGCCCCGGGCCGGGTCGCCCACGGTCACTTCGCGGGTGGGGTGGCGGCGCCACAGGAATAGGGATTCGCAGTAGCGCATTTATGAATTATTACTCATTTTTCGGTTGCCTTCGGAGAGAACCTGATGTCGGCAGGCTTGTCCTTGGCGCCTTTCCAAGGCAAGTCCTGAACGTCATAAAACGCGATATAGAGCATGAAACCGATGAGGAGGACCGCGCAGGTCGTCTGAATGGAGGCGATCCATCGCGCGCCGATCGGCTTGCGGCGGATGCCTTCGATGAGGGCCAGCAGGATGTGGCCGCCATCCAGGACCGGGATGGGCAGCATATTGAGCACCGCGAGGTTGACGTTCATCAAGACGCTGAACCAGAGCGCCAGCCGCCAGCCTTGTTCGGCGTTAAAAAGCCGGGAATAGACCTCCATGATCTTGACCGCGCCGCCCAGGTGCTGCGGTTTGATGTCCGAATGGGGCGCGAAGAGGGCGCCGAAGGTCTCGACCATGGTGGCGACACTGGCGTTGACCTGCTCGATCGCCCCTGGGTAGCGAAGGGTCCACTTGTCCTCCCAGTTCAGAATTCCCAGGCTGGCCTTGCCGCCCGTGGCGGGCACCTCGGGCTTTACGGAGATTTCGAGCGGTTTGCCCTGGCGGAGGCAGTTCAAACGCAGGGTCTGATCGGGGTGGTTTTCGGCATAGTCATCCAGCGCGTTGCAATGATACAGCTTGATTCCATTGACG
>Ga0187868_1003158_pt1 | contig 10397 bp, 8 predicted proteins | sample June2016WEW_13_4_FD_133014 | JGI IMG/M metagenome (GOLD analysis project Ga0187868, IMG submission 133014) | Peatland microbial communities from SPRUCE experiment site at the Marcell Experimental Forest, Minnesota, USA - June2016WEW_13_40 | ecosystem: Environmental > Terrestrial > Soil > Wetlands... | reverse complement strand
GTTTGTGACGGCGAGCGGAGCATCTGTGGCAGCGGGAGATCTGAATGTCACACTGGGGGCGAACGGCGCCTTGGATGTGGCGCTGGCAGCGAACGCGGGCAGCAAACCGGGAACTGAGAAGAAAGATGCTGCGATGTTGTTCCTGCAGAATGCGCTGTCCACTGTAGACGCGGTCGCAGCGCGGGAAATCGTCGATCCGGAAAAGTTCAAAGAAGGCATTTCAAGGATCATCGACGGCACAGTTATGTGCCTGAATGCCTCGTCTTGGTGCAAACAGCTTCCGGCGGCGAACACTCAGCCCTCAGCCCGATAAGGGCTAACCGATCTCCTCGTTCCAATTCTCAAGCGTCTTCTTTACCAGGGCCATGGACTGGTCGGCGACGGCACCGTCGATGAGACGGTGATCGTAGCCCAGCGTGAGATGGACCACCGAACGGATGGCGATCGAATCGTTGCCTTCTTTGTCGGTGACGACCAACGGCTGCTTGGTGATGCCGCCTACGCCCATGATGGCGGAGTTCGGTTGATTGATGATGGGCAAACCGAAGACGGCACCGAACTGGCCGGGGTTGGTGACCGTGAAAGTCGAACCTTCGACATCTTCGGGCTTGAGCTTCTTGCTGCGCGCGCGCTCGCCGAGGTCGGTGATGCCGCGTTGCAGGCCGAGGAAATTGAGGTCTCCGGCATTCTTGAGGACGGGGACGATGAGTCCCCAGTCGAGGGCGACGGCGATCCCCACGTTGATGTTGCGGTGGTAGCGGATGCTGTCGCCTTCGATCGTCGCATTAATGATCGGCCACTGCTGTACTGCGATAATGGCGGCGCGCACGAAGAACGGCATGAAAGTGAGGCGGACGCCATGGCGCTGCTCGAATCCGTCCTTGTGCTGCGCGCGCAGGCGAACGATGCGGGTGAAATCCACTTCATACATGCAGTGGACGTGAGCGCTTGTGCGGCGGGACTCGATCATGCGCTGCGCGATGATCTTGCGCATGTTCGTCATGGGAACGAGATCGCCTGGGTAGGGAGCAGGAGCCGGCGGAGCCGCAGGCCGTGAAGCCGGAGTTGACGGCGCGGGTGCCGCTGTGCTGGGCGTAGCGGCTGGCGCGGACGATTGTCCTTCAATGAAAGAGAGAATGTCCTGCTTGGTGATGCGGCCGCCGAGGCCGGTGCCGGAAACCTGCGATAGATTCACGCCGTGCTCGCGGGCGATCTTGCGGACGAGCGGCGAGGATCGGGCCTCTTCTTCATCGGGTGACCCCGCCGCTGGCGGAGCACCGGCAGTTGGCGCAGGGGTGGCCGCAGCGGCAGGCAGCTTCGCTTCCTTCCTCTCTGGCCTCGCTGGAGCTGGCTTTTCTGGAGCCGCAGCTGGGGTCGCAGGCTTAGCAAGGGTGGCCGCGGCTTCGCCGTCGGCGGCAATTGTTCCCACTATCGTATTCACTCCAACCGTTGTGCCTTCCGACACTTTGATCTCTTGCAAAACTCCGGACGCGGGCGCGGGAATTTCAGCGTCTACCTTGTCCGTGGAGATTTCGAAGAGCGGTTCGTCGCGCTGAATCTTGTCGCCAGGCTTCTTCAGCCACTTGGTAATGGTACCCTCGACAATGGATTCGCCCATCTGGGGCATGATGATGTCAGTCGGCATGATTTCCTTCCACGAGGCCCACAGTTCAGGACAGAGGGCCAGATGCAAACAGACATTATAGCGTTTGCGATCAGGAAGTCGGAAAAGTAGCGGAGTGAAAGCGCACCGCTATTCGTGTTTTTGTTCGCCTTTATCCTCTTCACCCGCCGGGCCGGCTACGCCAAAGTTCGTTTTCCAATACTCCTGAACGGCGGGTGGTAGCTTTTCCATGTGCGACAGGAGGCTGGTGATCTTCCAGATGTCCTGTTCGCTGAGAGTTTTGTCCCAGGCGGGCATCCCGGTGTAGCGGACGCCGGTGCGGATTGTATAGAAAACATGCCACTCGGGGTCATCAGGCGGATCGGAGACGAGATTCGGAGCAGGTGGGTAAAAGGAGTTACCGAGAGACGCGGGCTTGCGATCGAGTCCACCGTGACAGACGGCGCAATTCATGGTGTAGAGCTTCATGCCATCTTCAAAGTTCTGATCGGTGGGAGGCAAAGGATTGGTGACGTGGGGAGCGTGGCGCTCCATGGAAGCGTCAACGGCTCCGTTGGCGATGCGGCGCTCGAGGTGTGGTGGCGCAACATTCGCGTTGGTGGGAATAAAGCCCAGCATGGCGAGGCCGAGCCCGCCGAGAACCAGCACGAGAACAGTGACGATGACGCCGAGAATGAATTTACCCATCGGTTCCTCCGAACGCACTATTGTGGCAGATGGAGTGGGTGGGACGCTAGTTTGGTCCGCTAGCGAGCGGCCCAAGTTCTCCCGCGCCCTCTGCCCACTTTATGTCCGTCGCAGTGTCAGTAAGCCTTCAATCGACGCACTTCGCGCACCACGTCGCTCACCTGCGGCAGGTAGTGCTCTTCTTGCGGCGGAGAGAACGGGATGGCCGAGTCGAGCCCCGCGATGCGGACGATAGGACCGTCGAGATCGTCGAAGGCTTCTTCGTTGATGATGGCGGCGATTTCGCCGGCGAGGCCTCCGGTGCGGGAGTGCTCGTGCAGGATGATGACTTTGTTCGTCTTCTTCACGGTCTGCGCGATGGCTTCGCGATCAAGCGGCGAGACGGTGCGCAAGTCGAGAATGTCGAGATCGATTCCGTCTTTATTGAGAATCTCTGCCGCTTCAAGCGCAGTGTGAACCATGGCAGCGTAGGTAATGATGCTGAGGTCGCGGCCTTCGCGGGCAAGGCGTGCTTTGCCGATGGGGACAACGTAATCTTCCGTTGGGACTTCCCCCTTGATGCGGCGGTAAAGATATTTGTGCTCGAAAAAGATGCACGGGTTGTTGTCGCGGATGGCGGCCTTGATAAGCCCTTTGGCATCGTAAGGCGTCGCTGGGCAAATGACTTTTAGCCCTGGATTGTGGACGAACCACATCTCGGGATTCTGCGAGTGGAAGGGGCCACCGTGGACATATCCGCCGCTGGGTCCGCGCAGGACGAGCGGAGCGGGCGCGCCCCAGAGGTAGTGAGTCTTTGCAACCATGTTGGAAATCTGGTTGAAGGCGCAACCGATGAAGTCCATGAACTGGAATTCGGCCACGGGTCGCATGCCGGTGAGCGACGCTCCGAAAGCCGCACCCACTATGGCGGACTCGGCGATGGGCGTATCGATGACGCGCTCGGGGCCGAAGCGGTCGATGAAACCGTCGGTCACTTTGAACGCACCGCCATAAATGCCGATGTCTTCGCCGAGGCAGAAGACAGTTGGGTCGCGGTCCATTTCTTCCCAGATTCCCTGGCGGATGGCTTCGAGATAGGTGAGTTGCATAGGGTCTGGCTTAAGAGTTTCAAGTCTCGCCGCGGATTTACACGGATGAACGCGAATTTCTCTACTTCAAATGGACCGCCGCTTCCGTTTGCTTAAAACCGCCGGTTCCTTTTTTCACTTTCGGTATGCTGTATTTCGGTTTGATCTCATGGCAGCCATCCTCGCAGAACACGCCACCTTCGGCGGATTCTGGCGTCGGCATCGGAGAGTTCACCGCTATCTCGCGCTCTTCTTCGATGACCCGCTCCACATCTGAAATCAATTCCGCATTTTCTGTCGGTGTAAGCCACTTCTTTTCTTTCACCAGATAATTCTCGAATCGTGCAATCGGATCGCGCTTCTTCCAGAACTCGAACATCGGTTTCGGCACATACGCCGCCGCGTCGTGGATGGCGTGGCCTTTCATTCGCATCATTTTGGCTTCGATCAGCGTGGGGCCCTCGCCGCGATGGGCACGTTCGACGGCGTCGCGGGCGGCGTCGTAGACCTGGCAGGCGTCGGTGCCGTCGACAATCACTCCCGGAATTCCGTATCCGATGGCGCGTTCGGCCAAATCTTTCACGCGGTATTGCATCTCCGACGGCGTGGAGTAGGCCCAGAGATTGCTTTCAACAAAGAGCACCAGGCCGAGATTCTGCACGGCAGCGAAGTTGATGCCTTCGTAGGTAACCCCGGTAGATTGGCCACCATCGCCGATCCAGGTGAGAGCCGCGATGTTGCGCCCCTGAAGACGCGCGCCGAGCGCCACGCCGGAGAGCACCGGGATAAGATCGCCGAGCATCGAGATGGGTGAGACCATGTTGCGCTTTTCGATGTCGCCGAAGTGCGAGCTGCCGTCGCGGCCCTTGGTCGGCGAATCGGCTTTCGCCATGTACTGCATCATCGTCTCGGAGGCGCCGAAGCCGCGAACCAGCAGAGCACCTTGATTGCGGATCATCGGTGCGAACCAGTCATCCTTGTCGAGCGCGTAAGCTGAGGCGCAGGAGCAGGCTTCCTGGCCGAGACCGAAATAAACTCCGCCGACAACCTTCCCTTGCTTATAAAGATTTTCGAGCCCGATCTCCATTTTGCGGTTGAGCAGCATGTAGCGGTAAATCTCGATGCATTGCTTCTTATCGAGATACTTGGAGTCACGAATCGGTGGAACAGGCGCGTTAAGATTGCCCTCGACTTCGTAGCGGACGTGCTCAGCACCGTCCTTGCCCTTTTCTATCGCCTGGCGGACGGTTAAGTCCGGATGCTCCAGGCGGTAGTCGGGGATCGAGTAGCTGCGGAGATCAGAGTTGGCCGCAGGCTTGGATGTCTGCGCTGATCCATTCCGCCAACGACGGCCGTTAGAGCCGTGCGTTGCGTCGGATTTCGTTTTCTTACTCGTGGCCATGACTATGAAACCGAGCTTGAGTCGCAATCACTTATGCTATCGCGAGAGTGGGGAATTCTGCTAGAGCAGGGCAGAAACAAGCTCGGGGAAAATGCCGCCTTGTGCCACCAAGCCTAAGCCCACGTGCCGTCGTCTTCTTTGTGGAGCTTGCGCAGTTCGCTGGGAGGCTGCAGAGGAACCCCAACCGTGCGGCCGAGCAAAGCGTCGAGAGTATCAACCCAAAGCATTTGGCTTGAGAATACGGTGCCGAAGTTGCGCGAAATTGATTCGGCCACTGAATTCAGGTCGAGCGAGTGCCCGAGCTCATGCTGCATCGAAGTGACCGGCTTCGATGTGATGCCGCAGGGGATGATCAAGTTGAAAAAGCTGAGATCGGTGTTCACGTTGAGAGCGAAGCCGTGCGAGGTGACGAAACGAGCGATATGGACGCCGATGGCGGCGATCTTCGCTTGGGCAGCTTCGTGGTTGGTCCAGACACCAGTCAGGCTAGCGATACGGTTAGTTGCGATAGCGAAGTCGGCGCAGGTGCGGATCAGGACTTCCTCCAGCCGGCGCACAAACTCGACGGCACCGAGAGTCTTGCGTTTACCATCGGGTGTAGCGAACCCACGGAGATCGAAGATTGGGTAGCCGACGATCTGACCTGGCCCGTGGAAGGTGACGTCGCCGCCGCGGTCGCATTCGAAAAGCTCTACGCCACGCTGGGCAAGGAGTTCGGTCGATGCGATCACGTTGGCGGCTTTCGCGTTTCGTCCGAGCGTGATGACGGGTGAGTGTTCAAGCAGCAGCAGGACATCGCCGATCTTTTCAGCTTTGCGCAGATCGACGAGTTCCTGCTGCAGTCGCAGGCCGGTGGCGTAGTCAACCGTGCCGAGTTGGACGACGGAGATCAAGGATTTTCAACTTCGACAATCGGCAATCAAGTCAAGCGTTGATTGCCATTCCGTACACACTATTGGATGCGTCCAGCATAGCCTCAGCCAGGGTCGGATGGGCATGAATCGTCCACACCAAATCCTCGACGGTGGCCTCCAGTTCCATGGCGGCAACTGCCTCAGCGATGAGTTCCGTCGCCTGTGGACCAATAATGTGGACGCCGAGAATCTCGCCATACTCAGCGTCCGCAACAATTTTGATGAAACCTTCGTGCTGCCCCACGATCGAAGCGCGCGAGTTGGCAGTGAATGGGAACTTGCCGACCTTGACGTTGTATCCGGCCTCGCGCGCCTTGGCCTCGGTCAGACCCACGCTGCCAATTTCAGGATGGCAATAGGTCGCTCCGGGAATGTGTTCTGGATTAATCGGCTTGCTGGGCTTCCCAGCAATCCTGGCCACAGCCACCAGCGCTTCCATGGCCCCAACGTGCGCCAGTTGCGGTGCCCCCAGCACAACGTCGCCAACGGCATAAACACCGGGCTCGGCGGTGTGCATCCAGGAGTCGACTTGGATAAAGCCACGTTCCGGCTTGATTTTCGTTTTTTCCAGACCGACGTTTTCCGTGCGCGGTTTCCGACCTACGGCGATCAAGATTTTCTCAGCCTCGATCTTCTCTTGCTTGCCGTCGACTGTGATGGTGACAGCAATTCCAGCCTTTGTCTTCTCCACCTTCTCAACCTTCGCGCCGGTGTGGAAGTTGATGCCACGCTTACGGTAAACGCGGGCCAACTCTTTGGAGACTTCCTCGTCTTCAACGGGCACAAGCCGCGGCAGCATTTCCACGATGGTGACTTCGCATCCGAAAGAGCGATAGATCGAGGCGAATTCCACGCCCACTGCGCCCGCGCCAACGATGACCAATGACTTAGGTAAATCTCTTAAGCTCAGAATCTCAATGTTAGTGAGAACGCGGTCATCGGCGACGAGGCCCGGCAACATGCGAGCTTCGGAGCCAGTGGCAAGAAGTACATTCTTTGCCTTGAGGCGGTTGGTCTTGCCATCGTTCGCTACCTCCACCGTGAGCACTCCGTTCTGCGCCGGCCCCGTCAGCTTTCCATAGCCCTTTACGGTCTCGACTTTGTTCTTCTTCATCAGGAATTCCAGACCCTTGGCATGTTTGGCGACGATCTTTGACTTCCTTTCCTGGATGGCGGCCCAGTTCAGCGCGCGCGCATCCACGCCTTCAATGCCGAATTCTTTCGCGTCCTTGAGGTGGTCCCATAGCTCGGCGTTGAACAGCAGCGCCTTGGTGGGAATACAACCCACATGCAGACAAGTTCCGCCGAGGAACCCATCTTTTTCGATAAGAGCAGTTTTCAGTCCGTACTGGCCAGCACGGATGGCGGCGGTGTAGCCGGCAGGTCCGCTGCCGATGATGACAACGTCATAAATGGTTTCAGGCAAGGCAATACTCCTTACAAGTATGAACAGATGTCAGAGGGCAAACGAACGATTCTAGAACAGCGCCGTGAAAGCGCCAAGCGGAGAGCATCTCCCGTCTCTGTATTCATTGAGGAACATTGGGACCAGAGCAATGGCGGAAACAAGAAAGCCGCCTTTAGGCGGCTTGTCAAGATTTCAATAGCGGCGGTTAGTTTCCTTCGTTGCTGGCGCGCTTCCACGAGATCAATTCGCCAATTGTCGAGCTGGTGCTGGAGACAGGTTGCTTGTAGGCTTCCACTTCGGACCGCGAAGCCTCTTCGCCGACCGCGCGAATGCTGAGTCCAACCTTCTTATCTTCCGGACTCATTTTGATGATCTTGAAATCATGCTCCACGCCCGGTTCAAGATGCAGGGGCTGACCGTTTCCATCCACGGCTTCCGACTTGTGGCACAGACCTTCCACGCCTTCCGCGATTTCCACGAATGCGCCGAACGCGGCCACCCGCAGCACTTTGCCATGAACCACATCGCCAACGTGATGCGTCTCGAAGAAAGTCTCCCAAACATCAGGCTGCAGCTGCTTCACGCCCAGCGACAATCGCCGTTTGTCGGGTTCAATGGCCAGAACGATAGCCTTTACGCGATCACCTTTTTTCAGCACTTCGGAAGGATGTTTCACCCGCTTCGTCCAGCTCAGGTTGCTAACGTGGACCAGGCCATCGATTCCATCCTCGATCTCGATAAATGCGCCGAAATCGGTCAGGTTGCGAACCCGCCCCTCCACCGTCATGCCCACAGGGTATTTGTCGTGTAGGGCATCCCATGGATTGGTCGCCAGTTGTCGCATGCCCAGAGAGATTCGCCGTTCCGCGGGATTCACGTTCAGCACCACGCACTCCACCTGGTCGCCGACATTCACCAGCTTGGAAGGATGCTTCATCCGCTTGGACCAAGTCATTTCGCTGACGTGAACCAGCCCTTCGATCCCCTGTTCGAGCTCCACAAAAGCGCCGTAGTCGGTCACGCTGATCACGCGCCCTGATACATGAGCGCCAACTGGATAGCGGTGCTCCGCGTCGAGCCATGGATCCGGCGTCAGCTGCTTGAATCCCAGTGAAACGCGTTGCTTATCTTTGTCGTACTTCAGTACCTTCACTTGAATCTGGTCACCCACGTTTACCAGGTCGCGCGGGTGTGTAAGCCGTCCCCACGACATGTCGGTGATGTGCAGTAGACCATCCAGCCCGCCGAGGTCCACAAAAGCTCCGTACTCGGTCAGGTTTTTCACTACTCCCGTCAGCACAGAACCTTCTTCCAGATGTTCCAGCGTCTTGCTGCGCTTCTCGGTCTGCTCGCCTTCCAGCAATTCCTTCCGCGAGACTACGATGTTGCCGCGCTTCTTGTTGAGCTTGATCACCGTAACTTCAAGCGTCTGGCCCTTCATGCCCTCAAGATTCCGGATGGGCCGCAGATCCACCTGCGAGCCTGGCAGAAAAGCTCTCGCTCCCAAAATGTCGACCGTCAAGCCTCCCTTGGTGCGCTCAACCACAACAGCCTTAATCGGCCTCTTCTCGTTATGAGCTTTTTCCACTTCGTCCCAGGCGTGAATGCGCGCTGCCTTCTGGTGCGAGAGGTTAACGTAGCCTTCCTCGGTGTGACCCTTCTCGCGCATCACATCAATTTCATCACCCGGCTTTACCTTGGGCTTGCCTTCGTGGTCCAGCACCTCCGAGAGTGGTAGCATGCCTTCCGATTTCGCACCCACGTCCACCACCACGTGTGTCGGAGTCAGCTTCAGCACCGTTCCTTTGATGACGCGGTCTTCTCCCACGGCCTCTTCGGTCTCCGTGGTGAAGCTCTCCAGCGCCGAGGCAAAATCATCGCCGGCGTGTTTGTCGTCGGACGCGGCTGCTGCATGCGGTGTTTCCTCCGTCGAAGCGGTTGGAGTTGCAGACTGATTCGCCTCAGCCTGACGCTGCTCCGTCACTTTGGGCTCGGTTGTGTGTTGTTGACTCATTCGTTGTTCGGTTAAGGTTCGCTCGGATGCCGTCGGTTCTGTTTCGGTTGCGACGGCGCTGGTGGAATCGGAGTTGTGGGCGGTGGTGTCGTCGAACAAGGTCATGCCTCTCTGCTGAAACCTCGCACTGGGTGCGGGGAGGATGCGGGGCCTGCTTGGCGGACTGCTGGAGTGAGTCGTTTGGTTGTGGTGGGCTCACCCTGGCGAGTGAGCTTGGACAATCCCAGCTGCCGGACGTTTTACAGAAACCCGCGTCCAAAGGGAACTCCTCGACTATAGCAACGCCTCTCAAACAGTGTCAAACGCAAATCTTCGCGCATGTTACGGGAGTGTTTCAATCTGTCGGCCGCTGTGCGCTGCCCCGTACGCGATGAAACATGACGCGCATCCAGTTTCGCCAGACACCTCCCATCTGCTAACCTGCCCTTTCATGGATTACCTCTGGACCCCGTGGCGCTACGCCTACGTTTCCACCGCCGAGAAAACGACTGCATGCGTCTTCTGCGACGCTGTAAAAGCTGGTGATGACGCCAAGACCCGTATCGTCCATCGCGGCCAGCATTGCTTCGTGATCTTGAATACTTATCCCTACACGCCCGGCCACGTGATGATCGTCCCCTACGCTCACCTGGACGAACTGCAAAAACTCCCGCCCGAAGCCGCCAGCGAAATGATGTCCCTTTCGCAGCGAATGGAATCCGTCCTGCGCGAGCTCTACCACCCCGACGGCATCAATCTCGGCATGAACATCGGCAAAGCCGCAGGCGCTGGCATCGCCGGACACATCCACATGCACGTCCTCCCCCGCTGGGTCGCCGACGCGAATTTCGTATCAGTAGTGTGCGAGACGCGCATTCTGCCGGAGACGCTGGAGGAAACGTGGAAACGGATGACGGCAGCGCTGAAGATCGAAAACGTATGAACTGTCTGATTTGAAGAATCGGTTTGGGTAGGGCACGGGTTCAGCCGTGCCGCCCAAACCGTGACAAGTATGAGCTTCAGCCCCTGAGGGACGTTTTCCTATGAGCGGAGTACTTGGATGGCGGGCGCAGAAGTCTAACCGTCACCGACGACACTTTCCATCTCTTTCTCATTAATCACCGTCACCCCCAGTTCTTTCGCTTTATCCAGCTTCGACCCCGCATCCGCTCCCGCCACCACGTAATCCGTCTTCTTACTGACCGAGCCGGTGACCTTCCCGCCCGCATCTTCGATCATCTTCTTAGCTTCGTCGCGAGTGAAATGCTCCAGTGTTCCAGTCAGCACAAATGTCTTTCCCGC